>Ga0079224_100013995_pt1 | contig 11195 bp, 9 predicted proteins | sample Stecom2015_FD_80414 | JGI IMG/M metagenome (GOLD analysis project Ga0079224, IMG submission 80414) | Agricultural soil microbial communities from Utah to study Nitrogen management - Steer compost 2015 | ecosystem: Environmental > Terrestrial > Soil > Agricultural land | place: USA: Utah...
ATCGCCGCGCCCACCGTCGGGGTGGTCACCCGGGTGGCGGCCGTGCACACCGAGGTGTTCGGGACGATCGAGGACGTGGCCCGCGCCAAGGCCGAGCTGGTGCGGGACCTGCCCGCCTCCGGGGTGGCCGTCCTCAACGCCGACGACGAGCGGGTGGCCGCCATGGCCGAGGTCACCGCGGCCCGGGTGGTCACCTTCGGCGAGCGGGGGGACGTGCGCGCCGAGGACGTGGCCCTCGACGGCGAGCTGCGGGCCGCCTTCCGGCTCCGCAGCCCCTGGGGCGACGTCGACGTCGAGCTCGGCTCCCGGGGACGGCACCAGGTCGACAACGCGCTCGCCGCCGCCGCGGCCGCGCTGGCCAGCGGCTCGTCGCTCGACCACGTCGCCGCCGGGCTGGCCGAGGCCGCGCTGTCGCCGTGGCGCATGGAGCTGGCCACGGCGCCCAGCGGGGCGCTCGTCCTCAACGACGCCTACAACGCCAACCCCACGTCGGTGGCCGCCGCGCTCGAGTCGCTCGTGGCCCTCCCCGCCGAGCGGTTCACCGCCGTGCTCGGCGTCATGGCCGAGCTCGGACCCACCAGCGACGACGAGCACGCCGCCATCGGCGCCCTCGCCGAGCGCCTCGGCGTGCGCCTGATCGCCGTCGACGCACCGGCCTACGGGGGCGAGCAGGTGGGCTCGGTCGACGAGGCGCGGGCCGCCCTCGGCCCGCTCGGGCCCGGTGACGCGGTGCTCGTGAAGGGCAGCCGGGTGGCCGGCCTGGAGCGCCTGGCCGAGCTGCTGCTCGAGGGGTAGCCGTCAGTCGATCGCGGCGACCGGCCCGGCCGGGTCGGCGAGGGGCTCCGGAGCCCGCAGGTCGGCGTACCAGGCGAGCACCACGGCCACGCCGGCCCCGGCGAGCACGACCGCGGTGATGCTCGTCGCCTCGATGATCGGGCCGGCGATCAGGTTCCCGATCGGGACCGTCCCGCCGAACCCCATCATCCACAGGGCCATCACCCGCCCACGGTTCGAGTCGTCGAGGCGCTGCTGCAGGACCGTCGACAGCGAGGTGATGACGGCGAAGTAGGCCAGGCCGACGAGGAACACCACGCCGTAGGCGGGGAGCGGGGTGCGCAGCACCGCGAAGACGGCCAGGAACGCGGCGAACGCGACGAGGCCGCTGCGCACCACCCGCTCGAGGGGGCGGCCGGCGAGCACCGTCCCGATCGACAGGGCGCCCACGAGCGCGCCCGTGCCGAACGCCGCGTACAGGAACCCGTACTCGGTACTGCGGGCCTCGATGCCGAGGTTCAGGTCGGCGAGCGTGGGGAGCTGGCCGATGAACGGCAGCGACAGCAGCGAGTAGAGGAACACCACGACGAGGCAGCGCCCCACCACCCGGTCGGCCCGCGCCACCTGCAGCCCGCCGAGCAGCCGGCGCACGCCCCGCAGCCCGCTCGTGTCGGGCACCGGTGGGGGCAGGCGCACGCTGAGCAGGGTGCCGATCACCACCAGGTACGACGCGGCGTTGATCACGAACACGACGTCGGCGCCCCAGCGGGCGAAGATGGCCGACCCGATCGCCGGGCCCACCACCCGGGAGCCGTTCATCTGCGCCGAGTTGAGCGAGATGGCCCCGGCCAGGTTCTCCCGGCCGACGAGCTGGGGGAGCAGGGCCCCGTAGGTGGGGCCGAACACCGCCTGGCCAACCCCGATGAGGAAGACGATGCCCACGAGCGCCACCTTCGAGGGGTCCTCGGCCCGGGCCACCCAGGCCAGCCCGAGCGACAGCAGGCCCTGGGTGGCGGCGACGGTGACGAGCAGGCGGCGCCGGTCCACGGCGTCGGCGAGCAGGCCCCCGACCATCGAGAACAGGAGCAGCGGGCCGAGCTGGGCGAACAGCAGCACGCCGACGAAGGTGGGGGAGCGGGTGAGGTCGTAGGCCAGCGCGCCGAGCACGACGTTCTGCATCCACGTGCCGATGTTCGACAGGAAGGCGCCGACGAACACCCGCCGGAACAGCGGGATGCTGAGCGCCGCCATGGCCGTGCCGGTCCGGATCGGTCGGTCGCCCTCCTCCATCGCGTCGACCACCACCTCGGCGGCGCCGGCGGGCAGGTCGGGACCGTGGGTGCTGCCTGTGTCGTCGTCGCTCGTCCCGTGCATCGCCGGCTGAGCATCCCACCCGTGCCCGTCGGCGAGCGAGCTCGCGGCCGGCTCAGGTCACGCCGTTGTCGATCCAGGTCTCGATCGCCTCGGCGATGAGCTGCACGGCGATGGCCGCCACGAGCAGGCCCATGATGCGGCTGAGCAGCTCGATGCCGTTGTCGCGCAGGAGCCGGGCCACCACCGTGGCGTAGCGCATCGAGAGGTAGATCACGACGAGCACGGCCAGGAGCGCGGCGACGACCGAGAGGCTGCCGCCCAGGTCCTCGGCCTGGCGGGTGTAGAGCATTGTGGCGGCGATCGCACCGGGGCCGGCCAGCAGCGGCGTGCCGAGCGGGACGAGCGCGATGTTCGTGTCGCCAGAGGCCAGCGAGGACGTGCCGTCCTCGCCCGTGGGGTGCAGCAGCTCCAGCGCGATCACGAGGAGCAGCAGGCCGCCGGCCACCTGCAGCGACTCGAGGGAGATGCCGAGCAGGTGCAGGACCTGGTCGCCGCCCAGCGCGAAGCCGAGGATCACGATCCCGGCCACCACCGACGACAGCAGCGCGGCGCGCCGCCGGTCGGCCACGTCCTGGCCCTTGGTCAGGGCGAGGAAGATCGGGATGTTCCCGATCGGGTCCATGATCACCAGCACGGTGACGAACGCCGTGGCGAACAGCGTCGGGTCGAAGGTGATGTCGGGCATCGAGACGTCCAGGCGACGACGGCGGGGGAGGAGGCGGCAGGGCCGAGGGCCCGCTCGGCGTCGCGTCGGCGGCTGGCCCCGTGCGAGGATACCGACGGCGCCGCTGTGCGCCTCGGGGCGGACGGCGCGGCGTGCCGGACGGTCGGGGCGCGGGCCCGGAAGGGCGCGTGGGCTCGAAGACGGCGCGCCAGCGCGGAGAACGCGGAGAACACGACGGTCTGGGGGAGTAGGTTCCCGCCATGGACTTCCGTCGCACGACGGTCGCCCAGCTGGCGGATGACGTCGCGAGCCGTCGGATCGCCGCTCGGGAGCTGGTGGAGGCCGCCCTGGCGCGCATCGAGGAGGTTGACCCCTCCGTGAACGCCTTCATCGCCCTCGATCCCGAGGGGGCATTGGCCGAGGCCGCCCAGATCGACGAGCGGGTCGCCGCCGGCGAGGAGGTCGGGCCGCTCACGGGCATCCCGATCGGGGTCAAGGACCTGGAGGACGCGGCCGGGCTCCCCACCACCCACGGGTCCGCCGTCTACGGCGACGCACCGCCGGCCACCCGGGACTCGGTCCTCGTCGAGCGGCTCCGGGCCGCCGGGTGCGTGGTGGTCGGCAAGACCAACACCCCGGAGCTGGGGCACAAGGCGGACACCACGAACGCCCTGTTCGGCTCCACCCGCAACCCGTGGGACCTGAGCCGCAGCGCCGGGGGCTCGAGCGGCGGGTCGGCGGCCGCCGTCGCCGCCGGCATGGTGCCGCTGTGCACCGGCTCCGACGGCGGTGGGTCGATCCGCATCCCCTCCGCCGTGTGCGGCCTCAGCGGGTTCAAGCCCTCGCTCGGCCGGGTGCCCATGGGCGGCCCCACGCCCCCCACCTGGGGCGGCCTCTCTACGAAGGGCCCGATGGCCCGCCGCGTGCGGGACATCACCCTGGCCCTCGACGCCGTCGTCGGACCCGACCCGACTGACCTGCGCTCCCTGCCGATGCCCGAGGCGAGCTGGACCCGCTCCCTCGAGGACCTGCACCTGCCACGCCGGGTCGGGTGGTCGCCCACCCTCGGCTACGCCCGGGTCGACCGGGAGATCGCTGAGGTCTGCGCCCGGGCCGTCGACCGGCTGGCCGATGCCGGGACCGAGGTCGTGGAGATCCCCACCGTGTTCGACGAGGACCCCGTGTCGAGCTGGATCCGCATCGCCATGGTCGGTGGCGAGCGGTCGCTCGGCCACCTGCGGGGCACGCCGGCGTGGGACCTCGTCGACCCCCTGCACGCCCGCCTCATCGACGCCTTCGGGCGCGACGTCACCGGTGCGGAGCTGGTGGCCGCCGAAGACGCCTGCCACCAGCTCAACCTGCGCCTCGTCGAGCTGTTCCACGACGTTCCGCTGCTCCTCACGCCCACCGTGGCCGGCCAGACCGGGCCCGCCGGCGACAACGGCACGGTGGACGGGGAGCCGACCCCGGGCTGGGTGAGCCTCACGTACCCCTTCAACATGACCTGCTCGCCCGCGGGGACCGTCTGCGCCGGGTTCACCGGCGACGGGATGCCCGTCGGGCTCCAGGTGGTGGGTCCGCAGCACGCGGACGTCGCCGTGCTGCGGCTGCTCGCCGCGCTGGAGGACCTCTTCGGGTTCGACCCGATCCCGCCGCTGTGACCTCGGCCGATCCGCCGCGGGAGCTGCCCGTCGCCCTCCTGGACCGGGCCTTCGACGAGGTCCAGATCGGGCTGGCCCTGCTCTCGCTCACCGCCCACGTGCTGCGGGTGAACCCCGCCGGTGCGGCCCTGCTCGGCCGCAAGCCCGACGAGCTCGTCGGCCAGGAGCTGGGCGGGCTCGTGCACCCCGACGACCTGCGCGAGGCGCTCGGCGAGGTGCGGCGCCTCGAAGCTGCCGGCAGCGCCGGGCCGATCGTCGTCCGCCTCCGCTGCGCCGGCGGCCACTGGCGCTGGATCCGAGCCCACGCCACGCTCCTGCCGGCGACCGACCCCGTGGGGTTCGTGGTGTTCGAGGACGTCACCGACGAGCTGGCCGTGGCCGACGCGCTGCGCGAGGCCGAGGAGCGCAGCGCCCGCCGCTACGCCCAGCAGCTCGACGTGGTCGCCATCGGGCGCCTCGCCCTCTCCGGCGTGTCGCCGCAGGCCGTCGCTCAGCGGGCCACCGAGGTGGTGCTCGAGCGCCTCGGCGCGCACCACGTCGCGGTGCTCACCGACGACGGCCACGAGGCCGGCCTCCTGCAGATGGCCGGCGCGGGGTCGTTCGCCGCCATGACCGGCGTGTACCGGCGGCCCCGCGACGAGCCGTGGCGGGAGGTGGTCCGTCGCGGCGAGGCGCTCTTCGTGCACGACCTCCTGCACGGCGAGGTCCCCCTCACCGACGAGGAGCGAGCGGCCGTCGTCGGAGCGGAGCTGCGGTCGGTGGTCCTGTGCCCGATCCTGCCGTCCAAGGCGGCGCCGGGCGCGCTCGTCGCCACGAGCAGCGAGGTCGGGGCCTTCACCCGCGACGACGCCGGCTTCCTCGAGTCCGTCGCCCACGTCGTCGCCGCCAGCCTCGACACCGCGCTCGCCCTCAGCGAGCTGCGGCACCAGGCGCTGCACGACGCCCTCACGGGGCTGGCGAACCGGTCGCTGGTCCTCGAGCACCTCGAGCTGTCGCTCCAGCGGGCGAAGCGCCACGGGCACGACCTCGCCCTCGTCATGTGCGACGTCGACCGCTTCAAGACGATCAACGACGGCTACGGCCACCCCGCCGGCGACGAGGTCCTGCGGGTCGTCGGGCGTCGCATCGCCAGGCACCTGCGCCCCGGCGACCTCCTCGGCCGGTTCGGCGGCGACGAGCTCGTGGTCGTCCTCACCGAGCTCGAGGACCCGGAGCAGGCCGAGGCCGTGGCTCGACGGCTGGTGGACGCCGTGCGAGCACCGATCGCCGTGGGCGACGAGGTGATCCGCACCTCGATCAGCGTCGGCGTGGCCGCCGCGTCCGGCCGGGACGGGTGCAGCTCCGCAGAGCTGCTCCACCGGGCCGACGCCGCGCTGTACGAGGCCAAGGCGGCCGGGCGCGATCGCGTCGTCGTGGCCGACTGAGCCCGGCTGGCGGCCCCACCACCTGGGTCTGGTAGCGTGACCGCTCCGTCCTCGGGCGCGTAGCTCAGCTGGTTAGAGCGCTGCCTTCACACGGCAGAGGCCAGGGGTTCGAGTCCCTTCGCGCCCACCACATAAGCCCAGGTCAGCGGCCCTCTCCGGGGCCGCTGCCTCGCGTTCGGGGTCAGTGCGCGTCGAGGATGTCGACGACGAACACGAGCGTGGCGCCCGGCGGGATCGGGCCCTGGCCGGTGTCGCCGTAGGCCTGCTCCGGCGGGACCACGAGCAGGACCTGCGAGCCGATCGCCTGGCCGACGAGTCCCTCGTCCCAGCCGTCGATGACCGCGTCGACGCCGATCGCGAACGTGGCCGGCGTGCCCCGGTCCCACGACGAGTCGAACTGCTGGGCCGTGTCCCACAGGACGCCCGTGTAGTGCACGGTGATCTGCTGGCCCGCCTCGACCTCCGGCCCCTCGCCCTGGATGAGGACCTGGGCCACGAGCTCGCTCGGCGGGTCGCCCTCGGGGACGGCGATGCGGGGCGCGCCGACCTCGTCGAGCTCGACGGTGGGCAGCCCCTCGACCGGCTCCACCGGGGTGCCCTCGGCCCGGGCCAGCGGGGTCCGCACGTCGTGGATCTCGAGGTAGAGCAGCAGCGTGTCGTCCTCGCGGACGCCGGTCTCCTCGTCGTCGCCCTGGCCGGCGAACGCATCGCCCGGCGCGATCGCCACGAGCGAGCGCTCACCCGCCTGCGCGCCGCTGAGCGCGATCCGCACGCCCGGCAGCAGCGCCTCGTCGACGGTGACCGTGGCCGGCTCGAGCCCGTAGGACGTGCTGACCTCCGAGCCGTCGCGGCCGTTGACGAAGACGAAGTGGAAGATGACGGCCGAGCCGTCGGCGGCCGCGTCGCCGTCTCCCGCCTCGAGCACCCGCTTGACGGTCTCGGTGACCGCGAACGGCTGGTCGAACTCGAAGGTGGGGGGTTCGCCATCGGAGCCGAGGACCACCTCGACGGCGTCGAGGTCACCGCTGCCGCCGCCGCTGTCGTCGTCGCCGCAGGCGGCGGACGACACGACCACGAGGGCGAGGAGGGCGACGAGCAGGGATCGGGTGCGCATGGGGTGTCTCCGGGGATCAGCCGAGGGTCTGGGCGCCGACGCCGCGGCCGACGTAGACCTCGGTGGTGGCGAGGGAGGGGACGGGAGCGAGGAGCCGGATCCGCCCCTGGGTGTCGCGTCCCGGTGGGAGCGAGGCGATCGTCGTGGACTCGGCGGCGAGGATGCGGCCGCCCTCGTCCCGGTAGACGGCGGTGACCTCCACGCCCTCCTCCGTCCCGGCGTGGGACGAGCGCAGGACGAAGCGGGTGGCGGCGCCGCCGTTCGGCTCGGGCTCGTTCGCCACCTCGGACACGGTGATCGCGGCGTCGGGGGAGGCCGGGGGGACCCAGGCCGTCACCTCGACGGTCACCTCGAGCCGGGTGGGCTTCTCGACCGGCTCGATGAGCGTGCGGCCGACGGCCATGCGGGCGCCGGGCATCACGGCGTTGAGGAGCGTCCGGTCCACGAGCAGCTCGACGTCCTCGGGGTCGAGGATGCGGGTGGTGACGTGGACGCCGGTGGCGACCAGGTCCGCGTTCGGGTTCTCGAGCACCACCCCGAAGCCGCCGAGGGTGGACAGCGGGTCGATCGGATCCGGGAAGGCCGACACGCCCTGGTCGACCACGACGAGCGGCTGCCCGACGCGCGGGGCCTCGGTCGTGGTGGTCGTCGTGTCCAGGATCACGGCGTCGGTCGGCTCCGGGCCAGCGGTGTCGGGTGCGGCGTCGCCGGAGCACGCGGCGAGCGCGGCCGCGGCGATCAGGAGCCCCGCCCGCCCGGCCGGACCCACCTCAGGCCAGCGTCTTGTTCAGCCGCTCGAGCGCGGCTTCCTCGGAGATGTTGAGGGCGAAGGCGAGCTCGCTGACCAGCACCTGGCGGGCCTTCACGAACATGGACTTCTCGCCCGCCGAGAGGCCCTTGTCGGCGTCGCGCAGGGCGAGGTTCCGGACCACCTCGGCCACCTGGTACACGTCGCCGGACTTCAGCTTCTCCTGGTGGTTCTTGAACCGCCGGGACCAGTTGGTGGGCTCGCGGACGTCCTTCTTGGCGAGCACCTCGAAGACGTCCTCGACGTCCTCCTTCGAGATCGGGTACCGCATCCCGATCTCCTCCGCCTTGTCCTGCGGGACCTTCAGCATCAGGTCCCCGTGCGTCATGCGGAGCACGAAGTACTTCGTCTTCTTGCCGTCGGCGAGGGTGATCGTGTCGGTTCCCTCGATCACCGCGGCGCCGTGGTGGGGGTAGACGACCTTGTCTCCGACCTTGAAGGCCAACGCGCATCTCCTGGGCAGTGGGCGGGGGGACCGGTCAAGGATAGGGGTTCAGGGGGCAGGCGGCACGTTCGCGCGCCGCTGCCGCGGACGGCCCGGACCGATCGGTCGGGGATCTGACACGCCGGGGCGGTCGCCCTACTGTCCGCAGCGCCTTGCCCGCACCCGACGACGGGGGTTCGAGATGTTCGAGTGGTCCGAAGAGCAGCAGATGATCCGCGACGCGGTCCGCCAGTTCGTGGAGGCCGAGATCGCGCCGAAGCGCGAGGAGCTCGAGCACGGCGATCTCCCGCCCTACGACCTGCTCCGCAAGCTCTTCCAGACCTTCGGCATGTCGGACATGGCCCGGGCCAGCTTCGAGAAGCGCATCGCCCACGAGAAGAAGGTGCTGGCCGGCGAGGCCGAGCCGTTCTCGAAGGAGCGCTCGGGCGGCGGGAGCGCGGCGACGACGATCATCCCGATCATCGAGCTGTGCCGGTACTCGCCGGGCATGGTCACGGCCATGGGCGTGTCGATGGGCCTCACCGCCTCGGCGATCATGAGCCGGGGCACGATCGCCCAGAAGGAGCGCTGGGCGCTCGACCTGCTGACGCTGGACAAGATCGGCGCCTGGGCGATCACCGAGCCGGGCTCCGGGTCCGACGCCTTCGGCTCGATGAAGGCGACGGCGCGCCGCGACGGCGACGAGTACGTCCTGAACGGCTCGAAGACCTTCATCACGAACGGCCCGTACGCCGACACCACCGTGTTCATCTGCAAGCTCGACGAGGGCAACCCGCCCGAGGAGCGCAAGATCCTGTCGTTCATCCTCGACCGGGGGATGCCGGGCTTCGAGCAGTCCAAGCCGCTGCGCAAGATGGGCATGCACTCGTCGCCCACCGGCGAGCTCTTCCTCGACGACGTGCGGGTGGGCCGGGACCGCCTGATCGGCGAGACCGAGGACGTCCCCTCCGGGGGCCGCGAGGGCGCCAAGGACACGTTCTCGATGGAGCGGGCCGGCGTGGCCGCCATGGCCCTCGGGATCATCGAGAAGTGCCTCGAGCTGTGCGTGCAGTACTCGAAGGACCGCGTGCAGTTCGGCCAGCCCATCGGCGAGTTCCAGCTCATCCAGGACAAGCTCGCCCGAATGGAGGTGGCCCGCCTCAACGTGCAGAACCTCGTGTTCCGCCACATCGAGATGAGCGACGCCGGCCGCAGCCTGAGCCTCGCCGAGGCGTCGGCGATGAAGCTCTACTCGGCCCGCGCCGCGGTCGAGGTGGCGATGGAGGCGGTCCAGCTCTTCGGGGGCAACGGCTACATGGCCGAGTTCCACGTCGAGCAGCTGGCCCGCGACGCCAAGGTCCTCCAGATCTACGCCGGCACCGACGAGATCCAGATCACCCACATCGCCAAGGACCTCCTCCGCCGCTAGCCACCCCCGGCGCGAGGCAATAGGTCCCGCGATCCCGCAGTCGAGGCATTGCGTCCCACATGTGGGTCCTATTGCCTCATCCTCGCTGAGACGGGACGCATTGCCTCGGGCAGGGATCGCTGTCACAGGGCGTCGGCACGGTGGTGCCATGGCCAGAAGGGACGAAGCGGACAGGAGGGCAGGCGCGGGGGCGCCGGGGCGGGAGGCGCGCCTCGCGCTCGTGGCTCGGCGACAGCAGGGGGTCTTCTCGCGCCGGCAGGCGATCGAGACGGGGTTCTCCACCAGCACGATCGGGCGTCGCTGCCAGACCGGGGAGTGGGTCCGGGTCCACCCCGGCGTCTACCGCCTGGGAGGGGTGGAGCCGACGTGGCGGGCCTCGATCCACGCGGCCGCGCTGGCCGTCGGCCCCACGGCCGTGGTCACCCACGAGACCGCGGCGCTCCTCCACGGCGCCGAGCGCCTGCCGGCGGCGCCGCTCACGCTGACCGCACCGCACGGCACCCACCACCGGGTCGAGGGCGCGTTCGTCCACCAGATCGACGACCTGCGGCCGCACCACCTGCGCCGGATCGACGGACTCGTGGTCAGCAGCCCGGCGCGGGCCGTCGTCGAGCTCGGCGCCACCCGTGGCGAGGCGCTCGTCGGCCGCGTCGCCGACGACCTCGTGCGAAGCGGCGCCACCACCTACGCCGCCATCGGCACCGTGCTCCACGAGCTGGCGCGGCCGGGCAAGCCCGGCATCCCCACCGTCGCCCGGGTGCTCGACGAGCGCGGCGACGGCCACGTCCCGCCGCAGTCCGAGCTGGAGGCGCTGCTCTTCGAGGTGCTGGCCGCCGGCGGGCTCCCGGCGCCGGTGCGCCAGCTTCCCCTGCCCGGGCGTGGCCGGGTCCGGGGGATCGCCGACGGCGGGTACCTCGACACGCAGATCGTCCTCGAAGCCGACGGTCGCCGATGGCACATGCGGGTCGAGGCCGCCCGGCGCGACCGCGAGCGCGACGCCCAGGTGGTGGCCGCCGGATGGGTGCCGCTGCGCTTCGTCCATGAGCAGCTCATCTCGGACCCCGCCGGTGTCTGCGCCATCGTCGCCGAGACCCGCGAGCGTCGCCTCGCCCTTCTGCGCGGCCGCCCCGCCGCGTGACCGGCTTCTCGCCACAGCCCCACGGCGATCGTCTGCCTCGTCGCCCGCTACTCGCCCGCAGCCCGAGGTAATGCGTCCCGAGATCGTGCGGTCGAGGCATTGCGTCCCGCATGTGGGTCCTATTGCCTCGTCCCCGCCGTGGCGGGACGCATTGCCTCGCGTCAGGGGGTGGTGCGGGTGAGGCGGAAGACCTTGATGTTGCGGGAGGTGCGGCGGACGTAGGTGTGCATCTGGGGGATCGTCTCGGCGATCGCCGGCCAGAGGCGGGCCTTCTCCTCGTCCGAGAGGACGGTCGGCCTCACCCGGAAGAGATCGCCGCGGGGCTTGACCTCGCCGCCTCCGGCCGCCTCGAGGTGGTAGCGCCACGCCGGCTGACGCCCCTGAC
>Ga0079224_100013996_pt1 | contig 11195 bp, 11 predicted proteins | sample Stecom2015_FD_80414 | JGI IMG/M metagenome (GOLD analysis project Ga0079224, IMG submission 80414) | Agricultural soil microbial communities from Utah to study Nitrogen management - Steer compost 2015 | ecosystem: Environmental > Terrestrial > Soil > Agricultural land | place: USA: Utah...
CGCCGGCCCTCGGCTTCGCGGGTCAGGTCGGCGAGGATGCGGCTCATGTAATTGAGCGAGAACTCGCGGTAGGCGTGCGGCGTGAGCGTGCCGCCCCAGGAGTCGAAAATCATCAGCGCCTGCGCGCCGGCCTCGACCTGGGCGTTGAGGTAGTCGGTCACCGCCTTGGCGGTGACGTCGAGGATGCGGTGCAGCAGGTCCGGACGGCTGTAGAGCAGCGTTTTGATGTGGCGGAAGTCGGTACTGCTGCCGCCTTCGACCATGTAACAGGCCAGTGTAAACGGGCTGCCGGCGAAACCGATGAGCGGCACGCGGCCGGCGAGCGCCGTGCGGATGGAACGCACTGCATCCATGACGTAGCGCAACTCGCCGCTCGGGTCGGGTGCGGCCAGGGTCTTGATCGCGGCTTCGTCGCGCAGCGGGCGCTTGAACTTCGGTCCTTCGCCTTCGGCGAAGTAGAGGCCGAGCCCCATCGCGTCCGGGATGGTGAGGATGTCCGAGAACAGGATTGCAGCGTCGAGCGGAAAGCGCTCCAACGGCTGCAGTGTCACCTCGGTCGCCAGTTCGGGCGTCTTGCATAGCGTGAGGAAGTCGCCGGCGCGCGCGCGCGTGGCGCGGTACTCGGGCAGGTAGCGGCCCGCCTGGCGCATCAGCCAGATCGGCGTATAGGGCGTCGGCTCGCGCAGCAACGCGCGCAGGAACACATCGTTTTGCAGGGTCACGGCTGGATCAACCTCTTGGTAATGAACTTCCACTCCGCCGGATCGATGGGCGTGATGGATAAACGGTTGCCCCGCTGGAGCAGACGCATTTGCGCCAGTTCGGGATACTTGCGCAGTTCGGCCAGCGGCACCAGGTTGGTCTTGCACACCAGCTTCACATCGACATTGAACCAGCGCGGCGCCTCGGGCGTTGCCTTCGGATCGTAGTAATCGCTCTCGGGATCGAACTGCGTCTCGTCCGGATAAGCCGTGCTCGCCACCTCGGCCAGGCCCGCGATGCCCGGCTGCGGACAGCTGGAGTGGTAGAAGAACACCTGGTCGCCGACGCGCATCTGGTCGCGCATGAAGTTGCGTGCCTGGTAGTTGCGCACGCCGACCCAGGGCGTTGTCTGCCCGGGTGCCGCGACGAGGTCGTCGATGCTGAACTCGTCGGGTTCGGATTTCATCAGCCAGTAGCGCAAGTCGTCCTCGTCGGTGAACGGATGGCGCGCCGCGGCGCGCGCAAGGCTGCCGATTATCGGCGATCTCAGGCAAGATAAGCGACTCTAACGATAAGTGCGGGCACGCACCCGCCCCACGCGACAATGATTCTCGTCACCGGCGGCGCCGGGTTCATCGGCTCGAATTTCATCCTGGACTGGCTTGGCGCCGATGATGAGCCGGTCGTCAATCTGGATGCGCTGACCTACGCGGGCAACCTGGCCAATCTGGCCGGCCTGCGCGACGACGCGCGCCATCATTTCGTCCATGGCGACATCTGCGACCGCGAACTGGTCGATCGCCTGCTTGCGCAGTACCGGCCGCGCGCCATCGTGCATTTCGCCGCGGAGAGCCATGTCGATCGTTCCATACACGGCCCCGGCGAATTCATCCGCACCAACGTGCAGGGCACTTTCACCCTGCTCGAGGCGGCGCGCGCCTACTGGATGGGCCTGTCGGGCGAGACGCGCGACGCCTTCCGCTTTCTGCATGTTTCGACCGACGAAGTGTACGGCTCGCTCGGCCCCGACGACCCGCCCTTCGCCGAGACCAAGGCCTACGAGCCGAACAGCCCTTATTCGGCGAGCAAGGCCGCCTCGGATCATCTGGTGCGGGCATGGCACCACACCTACGGGCTGCCGGTGCTGACGACGAACTGCTCCAACAACTACGGCCCCTACCAGTTTCCCGAGAAGCTGATTCCGCTGGTGATCGGCAACGCGCTGGCGGGCAAGCCCCTGCCGATCTACGGCGACGGTCTCAATGTGCGCGACTGGCTGTACGTCGCCGATCACTGCGCGGGCGTGCGCGAGGTGCTCGCTCGGGGACGGGTGGGCGAAACCTACAATATCGGCGGCTGGAACGAGCAGACCAACATTGTTATCGTGCGCACCATCTGTGCGCTGCTCGACGAACTGCGTCCGGATGCGGCGGGGCCGTACGAGCGCCTGATCACCTTCGTGAAGGACCGGCCGGGTCACGACCGGCGCTATGCCATCGATGCGCGCAAGATCGAGCGCGAGTTGGGCTGGCGTCCTGCCGAGAGTTTCGAGTCCGGCATCCGCAAGACGGTGCAGTGGTATCTGGACAACGAGGACTGGACGCGGCAGGTGCAGGACGGGTCTTATAGGCAGTGGATGGATAAGAATTACGGAACCCGTTGAACGATCATTTTCGTGAAGGCGGGATTCGGGCGCGCCGCAACGGCGCTTGCTTTTCTGATGCCGGGTCGCGCGGCTGCGCCGCTTGCCCGGAATGACGAGAACTGAAGGCTACGATGAGCACGACACGCAAAGGCATCATTCTCGCCGGCGGTTCCGGCACGCGGCTTTATCCCATTACCCGCGCAATCTCCAAACAACTGCTGCCGGTGTATGACAAGCCGATGATCTATTACCCGCTGAGCGTGCTGATGCTTGCGGGCATACGCGAAATTCTCGTCATCTCGACACCGCACGATCTGCCGCAGTTCCGGCAGTTGCTCGGCGACGGCTCGTCGTGGGGCTTGAGACTGGAGTATGCCGAGCAACCTTCGCCGGACGGACTGGCGCAGGCCTTTCTGATCGGCGAACGCTTCATCGACGGCGGACCGTCCTGCCTGGTGCTGGGCGACAACATCTTCTACGGCCACGAACTGCAGGAGGATCTACGGCGCGCGAGCGCGCAGCGCGAAGGTGCGACCGTGTTCGCTTATCCCGTGAACGATCCGGAGCGCTACGGTGTGGTGGTTTTCGATGCGCAGCGGCGCGCCGTCAGCATCGAGGAAAAGCCGGCGCAGCCGAAATCGCGGTACGCCGTCACCGGACTTTATTTCTACGACCGGCAGGTGGTCGAAATCGCCAAGGCCATCCGCCCTTCGGCGCGCGGCGAACTGGAGATCACCGACGTCAACAACGCCTATTTGCGCAAGGGACAGTTGCAGGTCGTCACCATGGGGCGGGGCCATGCGTGGCTCGACACCGGGACGCACGAATCCCTGATCGATGCGAGCCTCTACATTCAGACGATCGAGAAACGCCAGGGGCTCAAGATCGCGTGCCCGGAAGAGATTGCCTGGCGGCAGGGCTGGATCACCAACGCCGAACTCGATGCGTTGGCTGCGCCGCTGGCCAGGAACGCCTACGGTCGGTATTTGCAGCAGATCGTGAAGGAGCAGGTGTACTAGTGAAAGTCGTTGCGACCGCGCTGCCCGACGTCAAGCTCATCGAGCCGCAGGTGTATGGCGATGCACGCGGATTTTTCTACGAAAGCTACAACGCGCGGGCCTTTGCCGAACAGGTGTGCGACGTGACGTTCGTGCAGGACAACCACAGCCGCTCGCAGCGCGGCGTGTTGCGCGGCCTGCATTATCAAATCCGCCAGCCGCAGGGCAAGCTCGTGCGCGTCGTGGCCGGGGAGGTGCTGGACGTCGCCGTCGACCTGCGGCGCAGTTCGCCGACCTTCGGCAAGTGGGCCTCCGTGCGCCTGTCCGGCGACAGCCATCGTCAACTGTGGGTGCCGCCCGGCTTCGCGCACGGATTCGTCGTGCTGTCCGATTACGCCGACTTCCTCTACAAGACGACGGACTACTACGCGCCCGAACACGAGCGTTGCATCCGCTGGGACGACGCGCAGTTGGCGATCGACTGGGAGATCGACTTCGCGCCGCAACTGTCCGCCAAGGATGCGGCCGCCCCGGCCTTCGCGGATGCCGAAGTGTTTGCATGAGCCGACCGCGCATTCTTCTCACCGGCGCGAACGGCCAACTCGGCTGGGAGTTGCGGCGCACGCTGTTGCCGCTTGGTGAAATCGTTGCGCCGGGACGCGACGTCTGCGATCTGGCGCGCCCCGAGACGTTGACGGAGACGGTGCGCCGCATTCGTCCGCAATGGATCGTCAATCCGGCAGCGTACACCGCGGTCGATCGCGCCGAATCGGAGCCTGCGCTTTGCCATGCGGTGAACGCGGTTGCGCCCGGCGTGCTGGCCGAGGCGGCGCGTGAGATCGGCGCGGCCGTCATCCACTTCTCCACCGACTACGTATTCGATGGACGGAAGGCGGCGCCGTACGTCGAAGAGGACGCCACCGCGCCGTTGAATGTTTACGGCACGAGCAAGCGCGACGGCGAGCTTGCGGTCACGGCAGCCGGTGCGCCGCATCTGGTCTTCCGCACCGGCTGGGTGTACGGCGGTCACGGCCTGAATTTTGTGCGAACGATCCAGCGGCTGCTGGCCGAGCGCGAGGTGCTGACCGTCGTGGCCGATCAGATCGGCGCGCCCACATGGGCCAGGGCCATCGCCGAGACCGTCTCGCTCGTCCTTGCGCGCTACCGTGCGCCGGAGGGCGTCAGTGAAGATGTCGGTCTTTACCACCTCGCCTGTGCGGGCGAGGCGAGCTGGTTCGACTTCGCCCAACGCATTCGACAACGCATGGCGGCTGCGCAGCCGCAGCAAAGCCTTGCCGAAGTGAAGCCGGTTGCCAGCAGCGAATACCGCACCGCCGCGCAACGGAGTCCTTATTCCGTGCTGGATAGCGGCAAGCTGGCGCAGCGCTTCGGGCTGCGGCTGCCGCCGTGGACGGAGTGCTTCGACTTGGCTGCGCCGGAATTCGGTTTGTAAGCAGCAACGAAAAACGCAGGCCGCAGCCTGCGTTTGGATGGGGGCCCCCCGCAAATGCCGTGAGACTGCGGATCTTGAACCTCAACAGGTTCAAGGTGGTCGCCTACGGGACATCGCAGGTACGTCCGACGGGGGACGCGCACATAGATGACCTCAGATCAGCAACCTGGGAATGGCATTGGTTCAAGAAAATGCCAGCCTTCACGTACATCGCAGGGGACATTGAACGTTGCGGACGACTCGTCGGTCAGCGAGTCGCGCTACGCCGATGAGGGCGACGCTGCAGCGAAATCAGAAGAGATTTTCCTGCGGCGCGAGCGCTTCATCGAGTGTCGCTTGCATGAAGGCGATTCTACGCTTTGCACCCTCCAAGTCAAAGCCGTTGACAGATGTTTGCGGGCCGTGCGCAGTGAGTAATTCATGCGCAATATTGAGCGCCGCCATCACGGCAATGCGTTCGGTGCTCGCCACCCGTCCGCTGGCCTTGATCTCGTTCATTTTCTGGTCGAGATAGGCGACCGCCTCCAACAGCGAGTCGCGCTCCTCATCGGCGCACATGACCTTGTATGTGCGGCCCATGATGGTGATGTCCAGGGCAGTGGTCTTGTCGTTCATTCCGGTATCTGTTCGAGCAGGCCTTGCAGGCGCGCCTTGGCGGCGTCGATCTTGTCGGCGAGGCGCTTGTTCTCGTTGTTCAGTTGCGCCACCTGCTGACGCAGCTCGTCGTTCTCCGCGCGCAGGCGCCGGCACAACTCCACCGCCTGATGGATACGCTCTTCAAGCGCTGAAAGTTGCTCGTCCATCGCGGCACTATAGAGGTCGAAATCTCGGCGGGTCAAGCACTAAGCCGCCGTACTCAATGTGGTTTCGTGATGACTGCCACGCTGTCCGGGGCGGGCTTCGCGAACCCGGCGCCGCCGTGATGCTTTGGGTCACAGCCGCGCCGGCGCAAATGTGTAGAATTGCGCACTTGTCCGAGGTGCCGCCCGTGTCGTTCGACGCGGCGGTGAAACGGGAAGCAGGTGCGGCCGACACGGCCTATTCCTGCGCTGCCCCCGCAACGGTAGGCAAGCCTAGTTCGTCACCCCGCCACTGTGGCCGCGCGCCATGGGAAGGCGACGAATGCGAAGCATCGCGCTTCGGCTTGCGAGCCCGGAGACCGGCCTCCCGACAAAAACAATGGGCCGCTCGGGGTGCAGCGCCGCTTGCTTCAGTCTCGCAACGCTCCCTCTCGCAGCCCTCCAAGCAATCGACCGCCGCCTGCGGGGACGCTGGCTGCAAAGGGGAGTCGCATCATGCAACGCATTACTAGGCGCGCGTCCGTCGGACTCGCGCTGCTCGCCGTTCCGTTTTCCACGAACATCGCCCACGCGCAGAGCGGGCTCGACCCCATCGTCGTGACCGCCTCGCGCTTTCCGGAGCATCGTCTGGATGCGCCGATCGGGACACGCGTCATCACGGCAGACGAGATTTCGGATAGCACAGCGCATACCGTCCCGGATGTGTTGTCCAAGCTCGGGGGAGTGCATGTGCGCGACTCGAGCGGCTCGCCCGATGTGCAACTCGATCTGCGCGGGTTCGGAATTACGGGCGACGACAATACGCTCGTGCTGCTGGACGGCGTGCGGATCGATTTGCTGGAACTCTCGCCGCGCGGCCTCAGCGGTATCCCTTTGAACATGGTCGACCGTATCGAGATCCTGCCGGGAGGCGGTGCGGTGCAATACGGTGCCGGCGCCACGGGCGGCACGATCAATATCATCACCAAGTCGCCCGCAAAAAACGAAAGAAGCGGCGCGCTCTACGCCGGAGCGGGGGGGCTGCATACCAACGAATACCGCGCAACCGCAGCGCTGCGGGGTGACGCCTTCGGCGCGACTTTCGGTGTGCAGCGCTTTATGAGCGACAACTATCGCGAAAACAATCGCTTCGAGCAGGACAGCGCCATGGGCGCGCTGTTGTGGAGCGAGGATGCTTCCCGCGTCGCGCTACGCTTTGGCGCTTCCGAGCAGTTTGCGAACTTTCCAGGTGCTCGTACCGAGGCACAACTGAAGAGCGATCGACGTGGTACGGATACGCCGGACGATCATGGGCAGAAGCGGAATTCATTCGCTACGCTGAGTGGTGGTGTCACATTGGAAGGTGTCGATCTGGATGCGGACCTCAGCTACAAGGAGGGAGAGCGCTCGTCCGTCAACGTTTTCTTCGGCTCTCCGACAGAGTACGCAACCGAATACCGCTCGCTGAGTGTGGCGCCACGCGCCCGATGGAATACTTCGATGTTCGGCATGCCGACTCAATGGATCGTCGGAGGCGACTATTACGATTGGGAATGGCAAAGCCGCATTACGCCTGCCTTTCCCGGAATCAGTGATGGTCTGGTCGAGCAGCGCTCAAAGGCGTTCTACGTGCATAACCGGACGGAACTCACACGCTCTACGCGCCTCGATGTCGGCGTGCGTGCGCAGCGCACGGAAACACAGCACGGCGACGCGACCGACACCCGATCGCTGTATGCGAACGAATTCGGGTTGCGGCAAAAGCTTGGAGAGCACTGGACTGCTCACGGCAAGCTCAGCCGCAGCTATCGACTCGCCAATGCAGATGAAAACGCGCTCACTCCCACCGGGGATTTACTGCGCCCGCAAACGGCCCGTACTAAAGAAGTCGGCATCGAATACCGACGCGCAGGTGTGCGCGCATCCGTCAATGCGTTCGACATCAAGCTAAAGAACGAGATCGCGTACATTCCGTTCATCGCCGGTTTCGGAGCGAATACCAATCTCTCCCCCACCCGTCGACGGGGTATCGAAACCGTGCTCGGATGGCAGCCGACGCGCGATTGGGATTTCAGCGTCATCCATACCGTGACCAGCGCACGCTTCCGCGAAGGGGTGTACGACGGCGTCGATGTTTCCGGGAACGAAGTGCCGCTCGTGCCGCGACATCGAACGAGTGTGAATGCGGTTTGGGAGTTTCATAAGGACGCGAAGCTCGGTATCAACTACACCTATGTTGGCCGTCAACGCTATGACGGCGACCAGGCCAATCTGTATTCGCACCGAATGCCGTCTTACGAGATTGTGGATTTACGGCTTGCCTACACCTACAAGGGCTGGACGCTTGCAGGAAATCTCCTGAATGCACTGAACGAGCGTTATTACAGCTACGGCACGATCGATTTTTGCGCAAGCTTCTGCGCCTATCCACAGGCAGGGCGCACGTTCTTCGCCAGCGCCGAGTACCGCTTCCGATAAGCGCATGCCCGGTTTGCTGCAATTGCTGTTTGGTTTTGCATTGGCGCTCCTGGGCTTCGGGGCGCAGGCGCAGACGTATCACCGTATCGCCACCCTCACGCCGCATCTGACGGAACTGGTCTATGCGGCCGGCGCCGGCGACAAGCTCGTCGGCGTGAGCGCCTATAGCGACTATCCGCCGGAGGCGGCGCGCTTGCCGATCGTGGGCAGCAACGGCCGGGCGAACATCGAGGCGCTCTATCGGCTCGCGCCTGATCTCATTCTGGCGTGGCGCAGCGGCAACTGGGCGCCGGACGTGGCCGAACTGGAGCGGCGCGGCTTCAAGGTGCTGACCACGGAACCGGCGTCGCTGCGCGATGTGGGCCGCCTGATCCGGCTGTTCGGCAGGTTGGCCGGCACATCGGCCGTGGCGGAGGGCGCCGCGACGGCCTACGAGCGGCGCATCGAGTCGCTGCGGACCGCGTATGCGGACAAGCGCCCGGTCAGTGTGTTCGTCGAAATCTGGCACGAGCCGCTGATGATCGTCAACGGGACGCACCTGATCAGCGAAGTCCTGCAACTGTGCGGGCGCAGAACGCCTTCGCCGACGCGCCGACGTTGACGCCCGTCGTGTCGCGCGAGCAACTCTATGCAAGACGTCCGGCCGCCGTGTTGACCACCGCTTTCTCCGACGACCAGACCATGCGCGCCGGCTGGAGCGTCTTCGGCGCATTGGGCGCGGTGAAGGAAGGCGCCCTGTATCGCATGGATGCGGATCTGCTCACCCGGCTGGGCCCGCGCCTGGCGGACGGCGCGGCGCAGGTCTGCGAGACGGTGGATCGCGTCCGTCACAGCCTGCCGTAGAGAGCGGAGAACGGGCGGCGGTTATAATCCGCGCTCATTCTTCGGGCCTGCCGGATTTGTCCAAGCCGCCTACCTCCTTCCAGCTTTACGTCCGCCTGCTCCGATACGTCCGCCCGTATTGGAAGCTCTTTGCCGCGTCGATCGTCGCCATGGTGATCGTTTCGGCGACGGAGCCGGCCGTGCCGGCGCTGCTCAAGCCGCTGATCGACGGCGCTTTCGTCGAAAAAGACCTGGCGACCATGCGCTGGGTGCCGCTGTTGATCGTGCTGCTGTTCATTGTGCGCGGCACGGCGAATTTCGCTTCCGACGTGGCGACCACGAAAGTGGCGCAGCGGGTGGTGGTCGACTTGCGTCAGGACATGTTCGCTACGCTGGTGCGGCTGCCGACCGGTTATTACGACAACACCACGACCGGCAGCCTGATCTCCAAGTTCACCTTCAACGTCACGCAGGTGATGGGCGCGGCGACCGATGCGGTCAGCGTGCTGGTGAAGGATTCGCTGGCCGTGCTGGGGCTGCTTGCCTATCTGCTCTGGCTGGACTGGAAACTCACGCTGCTCGTCCTGACGGTGGGCCCGATCATCGCCTGGCTGATGCGCTACTTTTCCAAGCGCCTGCGCCGCATGAGTCATAACGAGCAGGAGGCGATGGGCTATCTGCACCATGTGCTGGAGGAGTCGATCGGCAACCAGCGGGTGGTGAAGGTGTTCGGTGGTCAGGCTCATGAAACGGCGCGCTTCGGCAAGGCGGTCCTCAAGGTCGAACGGGCGAACATGAAGCGCGCCATCGCCTCGGCCGCCAGCGTGCCGGCGACGCAGATCGTGGCCTCGCTCGCCGTCGCCGGCGTCATTTACTTCGTTATCGAACAGGCCGCGCGCGATCAAACCACCGTCGGCGCTTTCGTCTCTTTCCTCGTTGCGCTGCTGATGCTCCTGCCGCCGCTCAAGCGGCTGGTGAGCATCAACGTGAAATTGCAGCGCGGCCTGGCGGCGGCGGAATCCATTTTCGCGCTCATCGACCAGCAGCCGGAAGTGGACACGGGCACGCGGGAACTCGGACGCGCACGCGGCGAAGTGGTGTTCGACAACGTGAGCTTCACCTATCCCGGTGCGCCGCAGCCCGCGCTCGACCGCGTCTCGCTGCATATCGCCGCAGGCGAAACGATCGCCTTGGTCGGACCGTCGGGGGGCGGCAAGACGACGTTCGCCAATCTGTTGCCGCGCTTCTATACGCCGACGAACGGCAGCATTTCGATCGACGGCATCGATCTGGCCGACATCAAGCTCGCGTCCTTGCGCGCCAATATCGCGCTGGTCAGCCAGGACATCACACTCTTCAACGATACCGTCGCGGCGAACATCGGCTACGGCCGGATGGGCGAAGGTTCCGAGGCGGAGATCGTGCGCGCGGCGGAAGCGGCGCATGCCATGGCTTTCATTCGTGACATGCCGGAAGGTATGCAGACGCTCATCGGCGAGGACGGCGTGCGGCTGTCGGGCGGCCAGCGGCAGCGGCTGGCGATTGCGCGGGCCTTTCTCAAAAACGCACCGATCCTCATTCTGGACGAGGCGACCTCGGCGCTCGATACCGAGTCGGAACGCCAGGTTCAGGCGGCGCTCGACGAACTGATGAAGGGGCGCACCACGCTGGTCATTGCGCACCGGCTGTCCACTATCGAGAACGCCGACCGCATCGTGGTGCTGGAGGCCGGACGCATCGTTGAAGTCGGCCGCCACGATGAATTACTCGCCAAGGATGGCGTTTATGCGCGGCTGCACCGGCTGCAGTACTCGATGGAAGAGGCGGTGTAGCGGGTCGCTTGCCCTAAGGCGGGGCGGTGATTGTTTCCGTTCGTGGTGAGCCTGAGCGCCGTCGAAGGATCGAACCATGAACGGAACCCCTGATCAGGGTTCTCTTATACGACGAGCAGGCTGTACCGATCCCCCTTCGACTGCTCACCTGCGGCTCGCGCTCAGGGTGAACGGTGGGGCATGTACTCAGTGCGAACCTAGAGCCCTCAAGCCGCTCCGCGGGACGCCGCACGAATGTCGGTCACCGAGGCGGCGGGCATCTCGCTCGTCCCGACCCCGGCTGGTCGGTATTCCGGAATGCGGTCCCGTAATGCCGCGCGCACCTGTTCGTCGCTGTAGACCTCGCCCGATTCCAGCCAGCGCAGCGTCGCTTCGGTCCAGGCGTAGCCGCGCGGCGCTTCGCTGCGCATGAGGCGGACCTTGGCATGCGGCGTGGGCAGGGTGGTTTCGTCGTTCGCCAACAACTCTTCGTACAGCTTTTCGCCG
>Ga0079224_100013997_pt1 | contig 11194 bp, 8 predicted proteins | sample Stecom2015_FD_80414 | JGI IMG/M metagenome (GOLD analysis project Ga0079224, IMG submission 80414) | Agricultural soil microbial communities from Utah to study Nitrogen management - Steer compost 2015 | ecosystem: Environmental > Terrestrial > Soil > Agricultural land | place: USA: Utah...
GCGGAGCCGCGGGGCGCCGAAGCTGGCTGCCGCAAGCTGCCTCACCGCGCGCGCCCCAACGACATCGAGCGCAGCCGGCAAGCCTGCGTTGACACCCCAGGCACCTGAGGCTAGAAAGCCGGAGGAAAAGCCAAACGAAGGCGAACGCTTGAGAACGGGAAAGGGATATTTGTGTCGGACTCGCACAACGCACGCGGCGATCGGCGCGGCATCGACGGGGTACTGGAACAGCCGCAGTCGCGGCGGACCCTGGTACGGGGACTCGTCGGGGGCGCGATCGCATCGGCGGCCGCGCTGGTTCTGCCTGGCGCATCGAGGGCGCAACAGGCAGGCGAGGACGAGGGCCGCTCGCTGGCCCAGGCCGAAGAGGCGATCACCTTCTGCGTGAATCGCTACACCGGCCAGGTGCGCTACTCGGCACAGGGTACCTGCACGCCCTCTGAATATCCGCTCATCATGAGCGCCGAAGGGGTCCCAGGCCCCACCGGCCCGACGGGACCGACCGGGCCCACGGGACCGACCGGGCCCACGGGACCGACTGGACCAGCGGGGACGACCGGGCCCATGGGACCGACTGGACCCACCGGTCCGACAGGCGAGACCGGGCCCACCGGCGAAACAGGGCCAACCGGTCCAACTGGTGAGACCGGACCGACCGGACCGACCGGACCGACTGGACCGACCGGACCGACCGGTCCAGGCGCGACACCGCAGGTCGCCGGACTGATCGAGGAGTTTGCGATCATCCAAGTCGGCGAGGGATATTTCGCTACAGCCAACTTCAACGGGACCGAATACACGATCACGTTCACTCCCGGTGTGTTCGACTTTGACGCGCCCATCGTGGTGAACGTGGAAGCATTCGGCGCCAGCGTCGACGATATCACCATATCGCCCGAAAGCGGCTCAGGGGCAATGGTCGAGATCAGGTTCAACGGCTCGCCGACGAAGTTCATGTTCGTCGCAACGCAGGTCCGGACCTGAGGAGACCGGCAGGCGTGAATCCGGGCGCCACGCGGTGAGCCCGCCCGGTGAAATGCGGAATACTCATTGGAGGGCCGGCTGGCTGATCAGCCGTCCCTCCCGCTCGTCGAGGCAACGGGCGCCGGCGGCAAGCGGCTCAGACGCCGCCACGCCCCGGAGCAACGGGGGCCAACTAGCGCTCACGGGCAACCCCTACCACCCCTGCCAGCGCGAAGAGGCGACCTTTGAGGTCGCCGTGACTGCCTGACGCGGAGGATGACCGCCGCGGGCCGCAACACTCCTCGAAACAGGTCGACAGCGTTCTCAAATCGTGCGACAAGGTTCGTAGCCTGTGAACAATCGTTGACACACCGGTCAGGTGACGCTAACTTGAAGGCGAAGACCGATACAAGTTCGGTGGTGCCGGACGCGAAAGGGGTTGCTTGTGTCGGATGCGCGCGAAGACGGCGGCCAACGGCGCCGCATCGATGGGGTATTGGAACAGCCGCAGTCACGGCGGACACTGGTTCGGCGGCTTGTCGGCGGCGCGGTCGCATCGGCGGCCGCGCTGATTCTACCCGGCACGTCGGGAGCGCAACAGGCAAGCGAGGACGAGGGCCGCTCGCTGGCCCAGGCCGAGGAGACGGTCACCTTCTGCGTGAATCGCTACACCGGCCAGGTGCGCTACTCACCTCAGGGTACCTGCACGCCCACCGAATACCCACTTGTCATGAACGCGGAAGGGATCCCGGGCCCGACCGGACCAACTGGGCCGACCGGACCGACTGGGCCGACTGGGCCCACGGGCCCGACCGGGCCCACGGGACCGACTGGACCGGCTGGACCCACCGGTCCGACAGGCGAGACCGGGCCCACTGGCGAGACTGGACCGACCGGACCGACTGGTGAGACCGGAGCAACTGGACCAACCGGGCCCACCGGCGAGACCGGAGCAACTGGACCAACCGGGCCCACCGGCGAAACCGGACCGACAGGGCCAGAGGGTCCCGCAGGACCAACGGGACCAACCGGGCCAGAGGGTCCCGCAGGACCGACGGGACCAGAGGGCCCCGCAGGACCGACAGGACCAGAGGGCCCCGCAGGGCCGCCGGGACCAACCGGGGCAGAGGGTCCCGCAGGACCAACGGGACCAACCGGGGCAGAGGGTCCCGCAGGACCAACGGGACCGACAGGGCCAGAGGGTCCCGCAGGACCAACGGGACCGACAGGGCCAGAGGGTCCCGCAGGACCAACGGGACCAACCGGACCGGCCGGTGAGGATGCGACGCCGCAGGTCGCCGGGTCGTACATGGTCTCAGGTGGTGACACAACTGGTTCGGGATTCAGTGTCACTCCCGCAGGCAATTCGTTCACGATCAATTTCGACCCGGGCTTGTTCACGCTAAATGAGGCGATCGTAGTGAATGTGACGCCCATTGGCACCGCCAATGTCACCAGCATCAACACGTCGCCCGATAGCGGATCGGGCGCATCGGCCACTATCGTGTTCGATAGTGGACCGGACGGCTTCTCGTTCGTCGCGACACAGGTCTTGTCGTAATCTAACGGGCATGACGCCGGGCGCCACAAACTGAGCACTGGCCAGGGAAATTCGAACGCACGACGGAGGGCCGGTTGGCCAATCAGCCGGCCCTCCCGCTTGCCGGCCGGTGGGCGAGACACGACAAGAGGGGCATGAGCTCAGAACGGATAGACATGAGCGGGATCATCCTGTGCATGATCGTGAAGAATGAAGCACACGTCATGGAGCGCTGCCTGACCCACGCGAGCCGGGTCATCGACGCCGCCTGCATCTGCGATACCGGCTCGACCGATGGCACCCCGGAAGTGACGGCGCGCATCCTCGACGAGCTGCAGCTGCCGCACCGCATCTGCCGGCATGAGTGGCAGGACTTCGGCCACAACCGCACGCGCGCCTTCCACGAGGCATGCGCGTTTGCCGCCGAACTGGGCTGGGATCTGTCTCGCTCCTACGCCCTGACGCTCGATGCCGATTTCGTGCTGGGAGTCAGCGACGCGTTCGACCGCGGGCAGCTCACCGCCGACGGCTACCGCGTGCGCTGGATCCACCACAGCCTCGTCTACGACAACATGGCGCTGATGCGCCTGGACCTCGACTGGCGCTGTGTCGGCGCGGCGCATGAGTACTGGACCGCCGGCAACGCCGCCATCGAGAAGCTCGAGTCGATGTGGTTCGAGCACCTCGACGACGGCGGGAACGCCGAGGCCGAAGGGGAGGGCGGGACGACGAAGGCGGAGCGCTACCTGCGCCTGCTCCAGCGCGACTACGAGGCCCGCCCCGACGACACGCGCACCCAGTTCTACCTGGCGCAGACGTACTTCGATCTCGGGCGCTATGCCGAAGCGCGCGAGGTCTACCAGCAGCGCATCGAATCCGGTGGTTGGGACGAGGAGCGCTGGTACGCGCGATACAGGGCCGCGCTCTGCGCCCAGCGCCTCGGCCAGCGCCAGAGCGCGCAGGGCGAGCTGCTGCAAGCCTGGAACGAGCGCCCGGGGCGAGCAGAGCCGCTCTACGAGCTGGCGCGCGGTGCGCGGGAGGCCGGCGAATACCACACCGCCTACCTGGCGGCGGAGCAGGCCCTGGCCCTCGGGTTCCCGGTGCACGACCGGCTCTTCGTCAACACGCTGGCCTACACGTATGGTCCGATCGAAGAGATCAGCATCAGCGCGTACTACGTCGGGAAACTGGAGCGCGGCGCGCGCGCCTGCGACGCGCTGCTGCACCGGCGCGAGGTCCCCGAAGCGTTTCGCTCCCAGGCGGCCCGCAACGCGGTCTTCTACGCCGCGCCGCTCTTCGACCACGCCACGGCGGGGCGCGTCGAGATTCCCACCACCGGGGGAGGCCCGGGTTCGCTCCAGCGCTCGCGCGACGGCTACCTGCTCGTCAACCAGCTCGCGGGGCACGCCGCCAGTCGAGATGTGGACACTCCGACGAGCGGCTCACCCGGAGAGGCCGGCGCTCGTACCTTCCTCGCGACCAGGCTGGACCGGGACCTGCGGGCGCGCTCGTCCACGGAGGCCGCCCCGGCCCCGAACCTGAACTCGTCGCCGGGCGGGCTTGAGGACCCGCGCATCATCCGTTGGCGCGGCGCGTCGTGGTTCGTCGCGCACGCGCCAGGAGCGGCAGGCGCGGGAGAGTGTCAGGTTGTGCTTGGCAGGCTCAACAGCGCGGCCACGGGCATCGAGCACGCGGTCCCGTTGCGCCAGGGACAGGAGCGAGTGACTGAAAGGGATTGGATGCCGCTGGTGCACGACGGGCGGCTCTATCTGTTCCGCCCGGGCTCCACGGCCATCGTCCTCGAACCGGATCCGGGCAGCGGTGACTGTCGGGTGGTCGCGTCGAGTGTCGCGCCGGCCAACCTCGACCGTTACCGCGGGTCGACGCCGCTCATCCCCTTCAACGGGCGCCTGCTCGGCGTCGTCCACGAGGGCAGCTGCTCGGCGGACAGCCAGACCAACCTGCACCGCTTCATCATCCTCGACCCGCGGACCTGGGCGGTGACCCACGTCACGCGGCCGTTCATCTTTCTACGCCGAGGGGGCGAGCGCTGCGGCGGGCTGACCTGGGCCCACGAGGAGCACGAGCTGCTGATCAGCTTCTCGCTGGGGGGCGATGAGACCTGGGCCGGCCGCATCCACCGCGAGCGCATTCGCGAGATGCTGCTGCCGGTGGAAGATCTCACGGTCATCTGGCCGCTGGCGGGGCTCGGCCCCGAGATGGCCGGCGCCCCGGCGAGCGGCGTCAGCTCTGAGAGCGCCAGGCCGCGACGGCGTCGATTATGGGCTCGACCGCGTCTTCGTGGGTCGGGATCGGGTTGACCAGGATCTGGCTCGCGCCGCGCGCGACCAGCTCGTGGAGGCGCTCGCCGAGGCCCTCCGGCGTGGCGGCGATGGCGAAGGCATCGATGAAGCTGCGCGGCAAGGCATCGCCGACTCTGGCGAGCGTCGCGGCGTCCCAGGTGTAGCCGTAGCCGGCTTTGGCCGCCAGCTCGCGCAGTTCGTCGGGAACGGTCAGGCCGCGCGCCAGGAAGGTCACGAAGCCGGGACCGGAGTGCAGGAACTTGCGGGCGATGCGCGGTCGCAGAGCGTCATAGGCGGCGTCGAGCGAGTCGTCCACGGCGATGTCGATGCGGGCGACGATGTCGATCGCTTTCGGGTCGCGCCCCACGTAGCTGGCGCCCAGGTCGACGACGTCATAGGCGCGCTCCAGCGTGCCCGGCGCGACGCAGCCCTCGATGATCACGCCGTCGGCCAGCATGCCGCCAGCGCGCAGCATCATCGGCCCGCCGGCCGCCAGGTAGGTCGGGATCTGGTCGCGCGGCGGCTTGAAATTGAGCTGGCCGGAGAAGGACAGCACGTCGCCGTGCAGCTCGACCGGTTCGCCGGTCAGCAGGCGGCGAATCAGGTGGATCGACTCTGACGCGCGCCTGGCCGTGCGGCGGTGCTGGATGCCGAGTTCGCTGAAGCCCGAGATCCCGGCTCCCAGGCCGAGCAGCGCCCGGCCGCCGCTGATCTCGTCCAGCGTGGCGATCGCCATGGCGGTCAGCGCCGGGTGGCGGGTGAAGGGGTCGGTGACGCAGGGGCCGACCTGGATCCGGCTGGTGGCTGCGGCGGCGACGGCGCAAAGGCTGTAGACCTCGCGGAAGAAGCGCTCGTCGGGGATCCAGAAGTGGCTGAAGCCGGCACATTCCGCGTAGGCTGCGATCTCAGCGATGCGCGCGGCCGGACGGCTCCCGAGACAGAGCACGCCCAGCCTCACCTGACCGTCCATCGATGCCCCCGACCCGAGCCTGCATGTCTATGGCCATGATGATACCCCTCCGGCGGCAACCCGTCGCCCGCTGTGGCTAGATTGACACGGCACACACGGCCCATACTCGCGAGCCAGGCGGTCAACGCATTGGAAGGGGCGGGAAGTGACGAGCGACTATCGCGCGATCGGGAAGCGTATCCGGCGGCTAGACGCCGGCCCGCGTCTTACGGGACGGGAACGGTATACCGCGGACCTCACGCTGCCGGGCATGCTCCACGCCCGGCTGATTCTCAGCAGCCAGGCGCGCGCCCGGATCACCAACATCGATACATCGGCGGCGCTGGAGGTGCCCGGGGTAACGGCCGTCGTGACGGCCGACGACCTGCCCGCGTTCGCCCGCAACGATGATCAGACGGTGCGCGAGTCCTTCCTGCTGGCCCACCGGACGGTCAACTACGCCGGGCAGCAGATCGCCGTCGTCCTGGCCGAGACGCCGGAAGCGGCCCGCGAGGCGGCCGACCTGGTATGGGTGGACTACGAGCCGCTGGAACCTGTCGCCGACCTCGAGGCGGCGCTGAGCGACGACGCGCCCCGACTGCGATCGGGCACGTCGGATAACGTCTCCGGCCGGGCGCGCTATACGCGCGGCGACGCTGACGCGGCGCTGGCGAAGGCGGCGGCGCGGGTCTCTGGCCGATTCACCTCGGAGAGCCTCTACCAGAGCTATATGGAGCCGCGCGCGGTCGTCGCCGAGGCCGATCCCTTCGGGGCGCTGACGATCTACACGCCGACCCAGGCGCAATTCACGGCGCGCCGGCTCGTCGCGGCAGCGCTGGGCATGAACGAGGCTGACGTCGTCATCCAGCCGATGACGGTCGGCGGCGGCTTCGGGGCCAAATTCGTGCTCTTCGAGCCGCTGGTTGGGATGCTGGCGCTGCACACCGGGAGGCCAGTGAAGCTGGTGCTCGACCGCGGCGACGACTTCATCGCCACGACTCATGCGCCAGGCTCGCGCTACGACGTCGAACTCGGCGCCGACGCCGACGGCCGGATCACGGCGATCAAGGCGGACATCGTCTTCGACACGGGCTTCTACTCGTACTCCCCCTACAAGATGGTCGGGCTGCTCTTCGGCAGCTGGTACCCGGCCCCGAACCTGGCGATCACCTCGACCGAGGTCTACACCAACCGGCCCGGCGCGGCGGACTACCGCGCGCCCGGCCTGACGATGATGGCCTTCGTCCTGGAACAGCTGGTCGACGAGCTGGCCGCACAGCTCGGCCTTTCGCCGCTGGAGATGCGCCAGCGCAACGTGGCGCGCACCGGCCAGCCGATGGCTGACGACACGCCCTGGCCGGAGCAGGAGCTGCACCGCCTCCTGGAGGCGGCCCGCGACCACCCGCTGCTGACCGCGCCGAAGGGCGAGGGCGAGGGCGTCGGCGTGGCGATCGGCATGATGCGCGGCGGCACCGAGCCAGCCTCGGCCACCGCCCGGCTGCTCGGCGACGGCAGCCTGCAGGTCACGATCGGCGCGGTCGACCTGACCGGCACGAACAGCGCCCTGGCCCAGATCGCCGCTGAGACGTTCGGCCTGCCGCTCGAGCGGGTGCGCGTGAGGACTGCCCCCTCCAACGTCGCCCCGCACTCCGGCGGCACGGCGGGTAGCAAGATCCTCTACACCCTCGGCAACGCCGTGATCCTGGCGGCGCGTGACGCGCAGGAGCAGGTCCTGGCGCTGGCTGCCGGGGAGATGGAGGTCGCCCAGGATGACCTGGAGATCGTCGATGGCGTGGTGCGAGTGGCCGGCTCGCCGGAACGGGCGTTGACGCTGGAGCAGATCGTCGAACTGACCCACGGGCTGACGGCGCGCCACGCCCCGATCCACGGCCAGGGCAACGCCGCCAACGTCGAGCGCGCCCCGGGTGTGACCGTCCACATCGCGCGGGTGCGGGTCGACGCCGACACCGGGGAACTCGCGATCACCGGCTATGCCGCGCTCCACGACGCCGGCAGGGCAATCAACCCGGCCGAGGTGGAGGGCCAGATCTTCGGCGGCGTGGCGCAGGGCATCGGCTGGGCACTCTACGAGGCGCTGCGCTACGACGCCAGCGGCCAGCCGCTCACGGCCTCATACATGGACTACGCGCTGCCGAAAGCAACGCAGCTGCCTGAGGTCACGCCGCAGATCTTCGAATACCCGGCCCCGCACGGCCCCTACGGCGCGAAGGGCATCGCCGAGCCGCCGGTCATCCCCGGAGCGGCCGCCATCGCCAATGCCATCCACGACGCCACCGGCATCCGCCTGCGCGATCTGCCGATGACGGCCGAGCGCATCTGGAGCGCGTTGCGCGCCCATCAGGAGGACGCGCGCGAATAGCCGCATCCACGTCAGCTGAGTCATGGAGCAATCCCGCCCGCGGCGCACTGCAGGCGGGCGTTGGTCTGCCGGGTGGGGCTAGAAGATGATGAAGTAGACGAAGGTGGTGAGCAGGAGGGGGATCAGCACGCCGCCGATCGCCATCAGGAGGAAGTCGCGCGCTTCGTCGCGTTCTTCGAGCTCATCCCAGTAGGTGCCGGGCATTCGACGCGCCACCACTCTGGCGCGAGCCGTCGACCGGATGACGGGGCGTTGTTCGACGATTCTCATAGCTGGTTAGTTCCTTGTTAGTTGGTCGTTTCGAGACTCCTGGAAGCGGGTATCCAGTCACACCATAGCGGTGTGCCTGCGGGAGAGCCATATATACCGTCACCCGGCGGAGATACACATCAAGAAGGTTTTGCCGGACGTTGGCGCGTGAGGATACGAAGGCAACGCGTGGTTGGGGGTTACCAGCTCGTGATGGCGTGCCAGGAGTCCGCTTCGGGCGCCGCCAGCTTCGGCCAGCCTGCCTGCATCTCCGGCGTATACAGCACGCGGCTGACGTCACGCCGGCGCTTGGCGTTGTACATCGCGATGTCGGCGTGCTGGATCAGCGTCTCTGGATCCGCGTCAGGCGAATGGCTGATGGCGATGCCGATGCTCACCTCAACGGTGTGCTCGTGACCGTCGAGCCGCATGGGCGCCACGATACGCTCGGCCAGGCGGTCGGCGATATGCAGTGCCTCGTCGACGCCATCCAGGTCGGTCAGCAGCGCGACGAACTCATCGCCGCCGAAGCGCGCCGCGGTGTCATGGGAGCGCATGGCGCGCTCGATGCGCCGGGCGACCTCGACCAGCACCTGATCGCCGACGGCGTGCCCCATCGTGTCGTTGATCTCCTTGAAGCGATCGAGGTCGAGGAACATCACAGCCAGGTGCCCGTCGTGCCGCTCCAGGCGGTCAATGGCCTGGCGCAGGCGGTCGCGGAACAGCGGTCGGTTCGGCAGGCCGGTCAAGGCGTCGTAATGCGCCAGGCGCGCCAGCTCAGACTCGAACTGCTTGCGGATCGTCAGGTCAGTCAGCGTGACGATACTGCCGCCGCCGGGGCGCGGCGTCGTGGAGACGAGCACGTTGCGTTTCCCGCCGTCCTCGGTAGAAATGGTCAATTCGTGGGCACTCTCGGAGACCTGCTCGACCAGGGCGCTCGCCAGCTCGCCGTCGGGGGCAAAGACATCGCTGACCTTCTGGCCGACCAGCAGCACCGCGGGCACCTGGATGATGCGCTCGGCGGCAGGATTCATGAACTCGATGCGGCCATCGGCGTCGAGCAGCGCCAGGCCCTGGCCGACCGACTCGACGATCTGGTCGGCGAAGTCTCGCTCGGCGCGCAGCTGCGCTTCGGAGCGATGCGCGCGCTCGAGCGCCTCGGCCAGATGGCTGCGCTGTAGCTCGTTTTCATACTGCGCATCGACCATGGCGGAGACAGCGAGCTTGCGCCCGGAGTAGTTGAACAGGGTGAATAGCGCCACCATGGTGTAGATGTAGCCGTAGTGGTTCCAGGGAACGGAGTGCCCGCTCAGCGCTTGCACCACGGACCAGCCCCCAATGATGACGGCCAGCGTGCCCACCACCCAGGCACGCTCCAGAAAGACGATGCCCGAACTGATGGCGACCAGCGTGAAGCCCATGACCATGAGCATGCTGGGCGCATCCGGCATCACGATTTGCTGGATCAGGATGTTCGAGATTGCCAGGACCATCGTGAGCGCGCCGAGCCGGTTGGCCCAGGGAGGCGTGATGCGCCCGACCACGATCATGCGGTACAGCGCGAAGAAGAACGCCGTGACGAGCAGGCCCAAGGGGATGTTGATGAGCCGCTGGATGCCGCTCGTCGTCATGCCGGTGTAGATCGTGTCGATGAAGAAGAGCAGCGCCGCGCCGACGTAAAGCATCCTGATCGTGTCGAGCACGAACGCGTTCTGGATGCGGTGGCGATGTAGCTCGCGGGGCTCCGCCATCCGGCCAGCGCCATGCCAACGCGTCCCGGCTCCGCTCGCGGGCGTGTCCGTCGATCCAATTTCACTGGTGCTCCCTGGCTCACACGGGAGGCGAGCTTGTCGTGCCACGGAGCGCTCCGTCCTACGGCAGGTTGCAGTGACGCGCCGCAGTGCCAAACATTGACGGGCGCGCCGCACCCCCGGAGAATACCCGCTTACGACATAGCTCCCATCATTCGTCCGTACTGTTTTCTGGCAGCCATTTGACTACCGGACCCAGATCCCCGCCCAAGTCGCTATACTGTCGCAGCCGTTTCACGCAGCCAGACGAATCGGAGCCGCGATGAGCCAGTCAGCCACTGGTGAACTCTCCCCACGCGAGCGGGCCGCGCTGGGCGCCGCGCTGGACGCCCTGCTGCCGCCCACGGGGAGCTTTCCCCTGCCGTCCGAGACCGACATGATCGACGCCTTCATCCTGGCCCAGCTGCCGCCGGAAGATCCGGCGCCGCCCTACCCCGGCATCGACCGGGCCGGCCTGCGGCAGATCCTCGCCCACCTCGACGGCCGGCCGGACATGACCGCGGCGCTCCGCGAACTCGAAGCGGACGAGCCGGAGCAATTCCAGGCGCTCTGGGCGCTGGCCGTCTTCGGCTACTACTCGCGGCCGGAGGTGACCGCGGCGATCCAGCGCGACCTGGCGCCCGGCTACAACGGCGCACCGCTGCCCAAGGGCTACGCCCACGTCATCGCGCCCTGGGACGCGGGCGACCCGCTGCAGATGCCGCGCCGTCCAGTTGGGCGCTACATCCCGACCGACGAGGTACGCCGGGTCGACCTAAGCCAGGTGATTGGAGAGGGACGATGAGCGCGCCACGCACTGAGGTCCTGATCGTCGGCGCGGGCATGGCTGGCGCGGCCATCGCCAAGCGGCTGAGCGATGCCAGAGTGCGCGTGACCGTGCTCGACCAGGGCAGCTGGGTAATGCCTGGCGAGCACCCGCACTACAGCCACGAGTTCGAGTTCGCCATCCGCCGCCGCTGGGGTCGCAGCCCGAACGTGCGCATGCTCGACGCCGACTAC
>Ga0079224_100013998_pt1 | contig 11193 bp, 8 predicted proteins | sample Stecom2015_FD_80414 | JGI IMG/M metagenome (GOLD analysis project Ga0079224, IMG submission 80414) | Agricultural soil microbial communities from Utah to study Nitrogen management - Steer compost 2015 | ecosystem: Environmental > Terrestrial > Soil > Agricultural land | place: USA: Utah...
CTGCAGCTCGTGCTGATGACGCTCCAACCCGGCGAGGAGATCGGCGAGGAGACGCACGACGACCGCGATCAGTTCTTTCGGTTCGAGGAAGGCGAAGGTCAGGTCGTGATCGATGGCGTGACACACGAGGTGGAAGACGACTTCGCCGTTATCGTGCCCGCAGGCGCGAGACACAACGTGATCAATACCGGCGAAGGGCCGCTGAAGCTGTACACGATCTACGGACCTCCCGAGCACCGGGACGGTCTCGTTCACCGCACGAAGGCCGAGGCCGACGCGTCCGAGGAGCACTTCGACGGCAAGACGACGGAGTAGCCGCGGCGCTAGGCGGTTGCTCGCACGGTACGGCATGCTAGCGGCTTCGGCCGAGAGCGAACCGTGTCGAGCTACGAGGTGCACGAGAAGCCCCCGCAGGCGATTCTATTGGAGATGCTGTTCGGCGCATGGGCTGCGAAGGTCCTCGCCGACATCGTCCGGCTCGACGTGCCCGATGCCCTCGCGGCCGGGCCGCTGTCCGCCGAGGAGCTGGTGCGGAGTGCCGGCATCCGCGCGCACCCGGATGCGTTGCACCGAGCACTCCGCGCGTGCGCCGCGCTCGGCATCGTCACCGAGGATGCCGCCGGCCGCTTCGGCCCGACCGCCTTGTCCATGCACTTGACGCGGGACGCGCCCGGCACGCTGAAGCGGCTGGCCGAGTACTCGGGCGGCTTGCTCTGGAACGTCTGGGCCGGCCTGCCGGACGGGCTCGCGACAGGCGCGCCGCAGGCGCGAGCGCGGCTCGGGCTCGAGTTTTTCGACTATCTTGCGGCCAACCCGAGCGCGCTCGAGGAGTTCGCCGAGACGTCGAAGGCCCACAACATCGCGACGAGCCGAGGCGTGCTCGAGCGCTACGACTTTTCCGGCATCCGCACGCTCGTCGACGTAGGCGGCGGCGCGGGCCATTTTCTTGCGGTCGTGCTCGAGAGATATCCCGATATGCGCGGGATAGTGTTCGATCGGCCGGAGGTCGTTGCCGCCTCGGAGGCCGGGGCGCCGGTCGGCGGTGACGTCGCGGGCCGGCTCTCGTACGTCGCGGGCGATATGCTCGCGGCGGTTCCAAAGGCCGACGCGTACGTCCTCAAGCTGGTGCTGCACAACTGGGACGACGCTTCGTGCGCGACGATTTTGCGCAACGTGTGCGCGCAGCTCGAGCCCGGCGGGCGCGTGATCGCGGTCGACAGCGTTCTGCCGCCGCTCGGCGACGCATCCGGTTTGCCGAGCAAGTTGCTCGACGTCACCATGATGCTGCTCTTGCCCGGCAGGGAGCGCACGCGCCTCGAGTGGGAGGCGCTCTATCGGGAGGCCGGGCTCGCGATCACGGCGCTCGTGCCGGTTCCGGACGCGTTCGACATGTTCGTCATCGAGGGACGGCGCGCAACCCCGCGCGGCGATTCCCCATCGCCCTGAGAGCAGCCGCCGCCCGAGGGGCGGACGCTTCGCCGCGCTCGTCCGCTAAGGCGCCGGTATCGGCAGCAGCGGTTCCCGGCCGGGCGGCAAATGCTGATCGACGGCGTTCAACATGATGCCGACCTTCAGGTACTCGCCCATGATCGTCATCAGCGTCACGGTGCCTTGCTTGCCGAAGTGCTTCACCATGTCGGCCCAGAGCTCGCTGCTGACGCGATGGTTGCGCAGCAGCTCGCGGCCGAACGTGATGAAGGTCGCGTCGGCCGGAGAGAGGCCGTCGACGTCGCGGTCGTACTTGACGACGTCGATGACCTCCTGCTCGAGGCCGACGTCCCGGCCCGCGGGCTCGTGCATGGTCCACTCGAACTGCTGGTCGATCTCGCGCGCGACGATCAGCGTCGCGAGCTGGAAGTTCCGCGCGCCGACGAAGCTGCCGTCGCCCATCGGGATGCCGAGATTGCGGCCGTTCGGGCTGTAGATGGTGATGTGCGTCGGGCCGGGCCCGGGCCGAAAGTTCGGTCGTTCCGCGAGCAGCCGCCGGCCTTCCTCGTCCAGATCTTCCGGCGTGACCGGCGGCAGGCGCGACAGCGTCACGGGATCGATGTCGGGGGGCAGGGCATCCTGGGCGGCGGCGAAAGCGGGCAGGGTCAGCAGCAACAACAGCGGCCAAGTCGTGCGCATTCTTCTTCTCCCCGGTGGTCGGTCACGATCGAGCACCTCTGCTCGCGACCGAGTCGCAGCGAGCGACGAGCCGATTATCGGCCGCACGACGAAGGGGGAGCAACAAGACCGCCCGCGCTCCGCACCGCTGCCCGAGGATCGTCGGTGCGGCGCCGTGCGCGCGGCGACGGCCGGCGGAGAGGAGCCGGCCGTCGACGTCGCGCGTCACCGGATCGTCTTCGAAGCCTCGTTCGAGTAACCGCTCTCGATCCCCTTCGAGTCCACCGCGACGACGACGAAGTAGTAGGTCGCGGGAGAGAGGTTGTTCACGACGTAGCTCGTGATCCCGGGGTTCGTGAGCCGCACGCTGTTCGGATACTGACCGCGGGTCGTGCCCCACAGCACGCGGTAGCCGGCGAGATCGTTCAGCGGGCTGCCGTCCGTCCGTGTCGTCGGCGGCTGCCACGTGAGGGTCGCGGAGCCGGAGGTGACCGCCACGACCGCAATCGAGAACGGCGCGAGCGATACTTGCTGCTTGCCGTCGCTGACGGAGATGACGATGTTCGTGTAGTTGCCGACGTCGGCGGCGCTCGGCGTGCCGCTCAGGCGGCCGGTCGATGTGCTGAACGTGGCCCACGCGGGCTTGTTCGCGATCGAGAACGTGAGCGAATCGCCGTCCTTGTCGCTCGCGCTCGGAGTGAACGCGTAAGCCTGACCTTGCACCACCTGCGTCGGCGGCGTGCCGGTGATCACGGGCGCGGAATTCGTCGGGGTGGGCGAGGGCGTGCTGCCGCCGCGTTGGACCGTGATGCTGAATCGCGGCAACGACACGCGCGAGCGTCCGTCCGTCACGCCGATCGTGATGTTGCCGTAAGTGCCGACGTGCCTCGATTGCGGCGTGCCGTAGAGCCGTCCGGGGCGCGAATCGAAGGACGCCCAGCTCGGCTTGTTCCAGATCCAGAATCGCAGCCGGTCGCGATCGCGATCGTACGCGCGCGGAGCGAAGCTGTAGCGTGTGCCGACCGTCGCGACCGTCGGCGGTGTCCCCGAGATCGTCGGCGCCGCGGAGTGAGCCTGCATCGCCGGAAGTCCGGCGAGCAGCACGAGAAAGACGGTCGCAATCCACGGAGAGTCGAGAAGCGGGAATGCGCGAAGGGCCAAAGCTGTTCCGTGCCGAGTCATTCAATCTGCTCCGTGACGAGGAGGCGCAAATCGCCACGCACGGAGTTATACGTTGCAGTCGCGTATGAAGGGAAAGAGTCGCGGTTCGGCGACGCGGGAGTGCCTTCGACGTCGCGATCCGCCGACACTTCGTTCGCGTGCAAGCGTCGAGTGGAGTGCGTGACGATCTCAGGAGGCTCGGCACCTGCGTCGCGTCGAGCGAAACGAAGCTTCGAGAAACGGAGAAGCCCGGCCGGAGGGGGGATCCGGCCGGGCTTCTGCGCTGCGCCGCGATGGAGCTACTTCGCGGGCGCGAGCGAGGTCCGCGAGCGGCGGCGGCGCCCGATGCGGGGAATCAGCATCGGCACGCGCCGGCGGTACTCCGCGTACTCGGGATGCGCGTCGAGCAGGTCGTGCTCTTCCAGCTGAATCGCGGTCAGGATGTACGCGGTCGTGATCAGTGCGAACACGAGGTGCGTGACCGTCATGTGCGGCGTCGCCCAGAACGCGAACAGCCAGCCGACGTACAACGGATGCCGCACGTGGCGATAGAAGAAGGGCGTGCCGAACTGGAGCGGCGTGTACGGGCGCCCGAGCAGCTCTAGCCACACCTGCCGCAAGCCGAACAGGTCGAAATGGTTGATCAGGAACGTGGAGACGAGCACCGTCGCCCAGCCGAAAGCGAATAGCGCGTAGAGCACGGCCTGGCCGATCGGGCTGTCGACGCTCCAGACGACGCCGCCGAGCGGCTGCCAGAACGCGAACAGCGCGATCAGCGCGAGGCTCGAGAAGAGCACGTAGGTGCTGCGCTCCGCCGCCGGCGGGATGATCTTCGTCCACCGGCGCTTGAACGCGGGCCGCGCCATCACGCTGTGCTGGACGGCGAAGAGCGTGAGCAAGCCGAGGTTGATCGCGAGCGCCGTGGCGAACGGCAACGTCGGCTCGCCGTCGATCGTGGTCGGCACGATGAAGTTGCCGATGAAGCCGATCGCATAGAGGAACGTTGCGAAGAAAATCGCGTAGCACGCGACGCCGTAGGCGAAAATCAGAATGCGTTTGACCATCGTTCTCTCCCGGTGTGTTGGGTGACCATCCCCACGCGGAAGAGGCTACGCGGCGCGTGCATCGGGCCGATGTCGGCCCGGTTTCGGAGTGTTTCAGTTTGTAACGGCGGCGCTCAGTCCGTCCACGCGCGGCGGATCGCGTCGCGGTCGACCGCCTCACCGCGCAGATGCACCGCGCGGATGCGGCGAGTGTTCGCGATGTCCTCCAGCGGGTTCGCGTCGAGCACGACGAAATCGGCGCTCTTGCCCGCTTCGATCGTGCCCGCGTCGTCGAGCCCGACGAGCTCGGCCGAGTTGCGCGTCGCGGCGACGATGACGTCCGCCGGCGCCATTCCGGCTCTGACCATGTCGGCCATCTCGAGGTGCACGGCCCATGGCGAGTTGCCGTCCGTGCCGAGCGCAATCGTGACGCCTTCGCGCGCGAGCCGCGCGAGGTTGCGCGCCTGGATCGCAAATGCGGCCTGCGCTTCGGGACGGTCCGTCGACGCCGCGCGGAGGCGCTCGAGCACCGAGCCGGGCACGTGACCGTCGAGCCAGCCGACATCCGTGACGACGCCCGGGTCCGGCAGGTTCGGCACGAGCACGACATTCGGCCGCTCGCGGAACAGCGCGATCACCTCGGCGTCGACGTCCGTGTCGCGGATGCCGTGCGCGAACGCATCGAGGCCCGCGCGCAGCAGCCCTTTGGCGTCCTCGAGCGCGAAGATGTGCGCGGTGACCCGCAGGTCGTGCCGGTGCGCCTCGTCGATCGCGGCGGAGTAGATTTCCGGCGGCAGCTTCTCGTAGGCGCCGTTTCGGTCGTCTACCCAGAGCTTGATGATGTCGACGCCGAGCGCGGCCTGCTCGCGCACTGCGGCGCGCGCCTCCTCGGCCGAGCGGACCCAGTACGGAATGTCGGACCTGCCGGGCTCCGGCGTCGTGATGCCGCGCCCCGCGGTGCGGTAGCGGGCGGCGCCGGGAATCGTCTCGTTGCGGATCGCGAACACCGCGTCGCCCTGATCCTGGCCGAGGCTCATCGCGGCGCCGACGCCGAAGTAGGCGCGGCGGCGGAGGTCGTCGACGAGCGCGTCGCGCTCGCGGCTCAAGTGCACGTGCGTGTCGATCAGCGCCGGGATGACGGTCGTGCCCGTCAAGTCCACCCGCGCCGCTCCGGCAGGCACGCTGACCGCGCCGCGCGCGCCGACCGCGGCAAACCGGCCGTCGGCGACGACGAAAGTCGCATCCTCGATCACGCGACCGTCGCCGACGATCACGCGCGCGCCGTCGAACGCGGTCGGCTGCGCGAGGGCCGCGCCGGCGGCGAAGGAGAGGGCGGCCGCGGCGAGCAGGTGCGATCGCGGTCGGCGCCCGGAATTGCGGCTCGACAGCCGCGCCCACCGCAACGTCTGCGCGAAGTGCTCCATGGCGGTCCCCCTGTCGTTCTTCGTCTGCCCGATCATAACCGAAGGGAAGGGCGGCCTCCGCGCCGCGGCGCCGCAGCGTTTAGGTCAGCGCAGGGGCCCTGCGACGACCTCGATGCTGCGGCAGTCGCGGCTGGACAGCCGCTCCTACCGAGGGGATGGGCGGAGGCGCGTCAGGAGCGCGGCGATCGCGCGCACGCGCTCGTCGGTCCCGAGCGCCTCGAGCGGCACCGCAAGCCGGCGCCGCCAGTTCGGATACTCGTCGACCGTGCCGGGCAGGTTCGCCTGGTCGAGCTCGCCGGTCATGTCCTCGAGCTGCGTCAACGCGAGCCAGGCGCTCGTGCGGCCGAGCAGCTCGTGCACGGCGAGCGCGAGCGCGTCCTCGTACGGCGAGTCCGCGTCGAAGCCGTCCGGCAGCGCGATCTCCTCCTCCGCGAGCGCGGCGAGCAGCATCCGCCGCTCTCGCGCTCGCTGCTCGCGCTGCTCGGCCGCCGCCTCCGCGTTCGGATAGAGCCGCTTCCGCTGCTTGATCGCGATGTCGTGCCCTTGCCACCAGCCGCGCAGCGTCGCGAGATCGTGGCTGCCGATCGTCGCGAGCGCGAGGCGGGGGTAGTCTCGGGGACGGGTGAGCCGCCCGTCCTCCTGCTCGAACGAGAGCACGCGGTAGGACAGCACGTTCGCCGCGCGCATGCGGTCGCGGAAGCCCTCCGGCACCGTGCCGAGGTCCTCGCCGATCACGACGCAGCGTGCGCGGCGACTCTCGAGTGCCAGCACGCCGAGCAAGTCGGTCAGCGGATACGTGACGTAGGCGCCTTCGCCGCGCTCGCTGTCTCGCGGGATCCAATAGAGGCGCTCGAGCGCCATCGCGTGATCGATGCGCAATGCGCCCGCGTGGCGCATGTTCGCCCGCACGAGGTCGACGAAGCCGCCGAGCCCGTCGCGGCGGAGCGCCCGAGGGTTCATCGGCGGCAAGCCCCAGTTCTGGCCGTTCGGATTCAACACGTCCGGCGGTGCGCCCGCCGTCGCCGCCTCGACGAAGAGCCCCGGATACGACCACGCCTCGGCGCCGCTGCTGTCCGCGCCGACGGCGAGGTCGCGATAGAGCCCGATCGCGAGCGGCTCCGCGCGCGCGGCGGACGCCGCGAGCGCCTCGTCCGCGAGCCACTGCGTCCACGCGTGGAATGCGATCCGCCCGCGGTGGCGCTCCGCGAAGGACTGGACCGCACCCGAGCGGCAATCCCGGTACTCCGGCGGCCAGCGCCGCCAATCCGCGCGCTCGCGGTCGAGCGACTTGAAGTGCTCCCGCAGCGCCTGGAAGCGGCAGAATCGCTCGAGCGCGTCGCCTCGTTCTTGCCGGAACCGTGCGAACCGCTCGCGCCGCGCGGGCTCGGCGGCCGCCTCGAAGCGCTCGAAGGCGGCGTCGAGCACGGCGAGCTTCGCCGCGGCGACCGCCTCGTAGTCGACGAGCTCGGCCGCGCGGCAGCGGGCTGCGGCGGCCTCGGCCGCCGCGAAGCGCGAGCCGAGCGCGGGCACCTCCGGCACCGCCGCGACGTCCAGATACAGCACGTTCGAGAAGATCCGGCTCGACGGCGAGTACGGGCTCGCGTGGGTCGGCTCGTCGGGGAACATCGCGTGCAGCGGATTGACGCCGACCGCCGACGCGCCGAGGCCGGCGGCGACGGCCGCGAGGTCCGCGAGGTCGGTGAAATCGCCGATGCCGAAGTTGCGCGAGGAGCGAAGCGCGTAGAGCTGCACCGCGATGCCCCAGACCCCGCCGCCGCGATCCGACCCTTCAGGCGTATGACAGGCGCGCGGCACGACCGCGAGCGTCGCCCGAGCGGCCGCGTCGCCGCCGTGCTCGAGCGCGAGCCGGTGGTAGCCGAGCGGCAGCGCGCCGAGCGAGAGCCGGCGGCTCTCGAACGCGTCCCTGCGCGCGACGAGCGGCAGCGCCGGGAAGCGCGCCTCGCCGCGCGCCCGATCGCCGGACTCGAGCGTCGCCGTCCAACGCACGGTGCCGGTCGCGGCGGGCAGCGCGACGTCGACGCAGACGCCGGACGGCCCGGCGCAAGCCACGGTCGGCGTGAACGGCACGTCCCACTCTTCGCGCTCGAGCGCATCGAGCGCCGCGCGCGCGTCGTCGTCGCTAGCTACGGCGACGCCCATCGCGGCGAGGATCGCGAGCCGCACGTCCGGCGACGTGCGGCGCAGCTCGCCCGCGGCGTCGCGGAAGGCGGGCTCGATCCCGAGGCGCTCGGCGAGGCGCTCGACCGCGTTCACCGGCGTGTTCCTACCTGCCGCCGGCAAGCAGCCAGAGGACCGACCAAGGCGCGGCCGCGTCGGCGGAGACGTCGGCGCCCTCGCGCCACAGCACGCGGCCGCTGGCCGGCTCGAAGCCGTCGAACGGCTCCGGGCGCAGCACCGCGCGGAGCGTCAGGCGACTGTCGTCGGCGAGGCGCCAGCGCGCCTCGAGCACGCCCGGTGCGAGCGTCGCGTGCTCGCCGGTGCCGCCCGGTGCGCCTGCGAGGCGGGGCACGAGCTCGGCGCGGCGCACGCGCAGGATCCGCCGATACCAGTCGAGCCAGCCGGCGTGCGGCTCGGTGGCGATCCGCGTCCAGTCGAGCTTCGCGGAGCGAAACGTCTCCTCGGCGGTCGGGTCCGGAATGCGCTCGCGCGCATCGGGATCCTGAAATTCCTGGAACTGCGCGAACTCCTCGCGTCGCCCGTCGCGGACGGCTTGCGCGAGCTCCGGCCCGAAGTCGCAGAAGAACGGAAACGGCTCCGGCGCCGCCCACTCCTCGCCCATGAAGAGCAGCGGTATCTGCGGGCAGAGCAGATAGGCGGCGGCGATCGCGCGCAGCGCCTCCGGCCCGAGCGCCGCGCTCAGCCGGTCGCCGAACGCGCGATTGCCGACCTGATCGTGGTTCTGGATGAACGCGATGAAGGCGGTCGGCGGGAGATCGGCGCTCGGCTCGCCGCGCGGCCGGCCGACGTAGTGCATCGTCTCGCCCTGGAACGCGAAGCCTTCGGCGAACGCGCGCGCGAGCTTGGCCGTGTCGCCGAAGTATTCGGCGTAGTAGCCGCTGCGCTCGCCGGTCGCGGCGGCGTGCAGCCCGTGGTGCAAGTCGTCGTTCCACTGCGCGTCGTAGCGGAGCGGGCGCCCGTCATCGTCTCGGCGCAGGAATCGCGCCTCGTTGTCGCCGTTCTCGAGCACTAGGTGCACGTGGCGCTCGCCGCAGGCCTCGCGAACGCGGGCGGCGAGCTCCTCGAGCACGTGCCGCGGGCCGTCGTCGACGATTGCATGCACGGCGTCGAGACGCAGGCCGTCGAAATGGAATTCCTCGAGCCAATAGAGCGCGTTCTCGATCACCAGCGCGCGGACGGTCGCGCTGCCGGGCCCGTCGAAGTTGACCGCGTTGCCCCACGGCGTCTTGTGGCGCGCGGTGAAGAGCTGCGGCGCGTACGCCGGAAGGTAGTTGCCTTCGGGGCCGAAATGGTTGTACACGACGTCGAGCAGCACCATCAGGCCGCGCGCGTGCGCGGCATCGACGAGCGCTTTCAGCTCCTCCGGTCTGCCGTAAGCCGCGTCCGGTGCGAACCAGAGCACGCCGTCGTAGCCCCAGTTGCGCCGGCCCGGAAAGTCGGCGATCGGCATGAGCTCGAGCCCCGTCACGCCGAGCGCCGCCAAGTGATCGAGCTTCGCGATCAGCGCCGCAAACGTTCCCTCCGGCGTGTACGTGCCGACGTGCGCTTCGTACAGCACCGCCTCGTGCCACGGCCGGCCGCGCCAGGCGCCGTCCGACCAGACGTAGGCGGTCGGGTCGATGACCTCGCTCGCGCCATGCACGTCGTCCGGCTGAAAGCGCGAGGCGGGATCGGGTATGCGCATGCCGTTGCCGAGCTCGAACCGGTAGCGCGTGCCCGGCCGCGCCGCCTCGGTGTACAGCTCGTGCCAGCCGTCACCGACGCCGTCCATCGAGAGCCGGTCGCCGGAGGGCTCGAGCACGAGGTCGACGCGAGCCTCGGCCGGCGCCCACAGCCGGAAGCGGACGCCGCCGCGCTCGACGGCGGCGCCGAACGGCATCCGGTGCGCACGCCGGACTCTTCCGGCGGCGGTCATCGCCGAATCAGTGGCTCGCCTCGGCGCCGCGGCTCCGGAGCTGCAGGAACCGCATGCCGGTCGCGCGAAGGTTCTCCTCGACGAACGCCGCGAGGCCCCGCGATTCGTTCAGCGATTGCTGCAGCGGGCGCAGCGCCGCGTTCTCGCCGGCCGCGGACGCGAACAGGATCAGCGTCTCGTAGGCCGCCGATTCGTACTTCGCCTGCGCGAGGGTCGCGAAGCTGTTCTTGATGACTTCGTCGTCGGCGGCCGCGGCCGCCATGCCGGCCGCGCCCGCGGCGGCCGTCATCGCCGCGTCCTTCAGCTTCGAGCGCTTCTCGCCGTAGCCTTCGAGGAGCTTCTCGAGCCGCTCGAGCTGCGCGTCCTTCTCGGTCAGATGCTGCTCGAGCTTGCGCTTCACGTCCGGATAGTTCTGCAGGCGCTTGACCTGGCTTTCGATCAGCGCGCGGCCCTGGCGAGTCGTCGCGTGGCAGTTCTTCAGGCCCAGGACGAAAAAGTCCCTCGCTTCGTCGGGGGAGATTTGCATGTTCGGGTACTCCTTGAGCTCACGCTCGGCCGGGTCGCGGCCGGTTTGCTGGAACAGCGAGTCGACGCGAACGGAGGCGACCGCGCGGCCGACGGCGTAGACGTCCATGCTGCTCGCGCGAAGCGCCGGGAACATCTCGCCTTCTTCGCCGTCGACGTGCGCCCGTATCTCGGTCTCGAGCTCGCGGACGAGCGCGTCTCGCGCCTCGCCTTCGGCGCTCTCGATCCGCTCCATCAGATCCTTGCCGTGCGAGTGCTCCGCATACGCCCGCTCGACGACGCTCGTGTCGGCTTGCACGCGCGCACCCGGGTAGAGCGCCTCTTCCTCGGCCTGCATGTGCGCCCGGAGCGCAAGGCAGATCTTCTCGGCGATCCGATCCTTGAGGTCGGTGCTTTCGGCCTGCGAGTACCAGTCGAACCAGCCGAGCACGACCCGGTGGTCTTCCTCGAGCAGGGTGGTCGCGTCGGGCGCGACCTTCTTACCGGCGAGGAGCGCGGCGCCGAGCGAGATGGGCTCGCCGGTGCCGCGGTCTGCGATGAACGTTCTCATGACGATTCCTTCTCTTCCGCCGACGGCGCGGAGCGGCTCGAGCCCGGCCGGTCCGCGCCGAGCGGTTGTTCTTCAGGCGGCGGCCGATTGGCTGAGCCGGGCGTAGTCGATCTCCTCGGTGCGCTCGCCTTCGCGAAGACCCGGCACCGGGTGCTCGCCGTCGGTCTGCAGGCGGTACTCCTTGCCGTTGCGCTGCGCGTTCTCGCGGATGACCGCTTCTGTCGGCGACCAGTCGCCGTTGACCGCGCGCTGGTACTGGAAGTAGCGGTC
>Ga0079224_100013999_pt1 | contig 11192 bp, 11 predicted proteins | sample Stecom2015_FD_80414 | JGI IMG/M metagenome (GOLD analysis project Ga0079224, IMG submission 80414) | Agricultural soil microbial communities from Utah to study Nitrogen management - Steer compost 2015 | ecosystem: Environmental > Terrestrial > Soil > Agricultural land | place: USA: Utah...
ACATAGCATGGGAGCAATCGTGGTCGTTAACATTGAAGGCGGATCCTATGCATAAGGTATTAAACCATCCTAGGGTAAGGAGCCGCACATTTATAATGCGATTCTCTTTGGTTCCGTATTGGGAAACGTGATTTTAGACGACAATACGAGGGAACCGGATTACGATGATACTTCCTTAACGGAAAATACCCGCGCTGCCTATCCGCTGGAAAATATCGATAACATTGTCCAGCCTAGCATTGCCGGTCGTCCGAATACAATAATTTTCCTTACAGCCGATGCCTCCGGCGTACTGCCGCCAATCAGCAAATTATCGAAAGAACAGGCAATGTACCATTTCTTAAGCGGCTATACTAGCAAACTAGCAGGTACGGAGCGGGGAGTGACCGAGCCGGAAGCAACTTTCTCTGCCTGTTTCGGAGCGCCTTTCCTGCCGCTGGCGCCGGCGAAATATGCAGAAATGCTTGGGGAAAAAATTGATCAGTACGATGCGAAAGTCTTCCTGGTGAATACCGGATGGACCGGCGGACCGTACGGCGTCGGAAACCGGATGAAGCTTTCCTATACTCGGGCGATGATACATTCCGCTCTGGAAGGCGAACTGAACAATGTGGAAACGGTGAAAGATGAATTTTTCGGTTTAGAGATTCCGCTTCACATTCCTGGTGTTCCTGACGAAGTATTAATACCGAAGAACACTTGGGAAGATAAGGAAGCTTATGACAAAACAGCGAAAGAGCTCGCATTGAAGTTTCATGAAAACTTCAAGAAATTCGAAGATGCACCAGAAAGCATCAAGGCTGCAGGCCCTGCCTATAAAGGGTAAATCTAATAATCCTCATCCCAATGGATTTACATTGAACGAAGCTAATCTCGTATATGAGATTAGCTTTTTTTTGCTTCCGTATTAAAATTTTTTACACCAAATCTTGTCATCTAGGCATTCACACATTTTTTTCTATCGCATAAACTGTCTTGAGCATAAGGAGGGAGCAGCATTATGAAGGTAAGGTATTTGAGCTTATTGCTAATATCCTTTTTCATCGTACTATCCGCATGCAGTTCGGGTGCAAAAACGAAAATTACGTTAGCAGAGGTCACCCGTTCCGTCTTCTATACTCCAATGTATGTTGCAATCGAACATGGCTTCTTTGAGGAAGAAGGTTTAGAAGTAGACTTGCAGACGACCTGGGGCGGAGATACAACGATGACGACGTTACTCTCAGGCGGTGCAGATATTGCGCTCGTTGGAGCAGAAACATCAATTTACGTGTATGCACAAGATTCTAAGGATTACGCGATTAACTTTGCCCAGCTAACGCAAACTGACGGAACATTCCTCGTAGCAAAAGAGGAAATTCCCGATTTTACCTGGGATGATGTGCGAGGAAGCAAGTTTTTAGGCCAGCGCGTTGGCGGCATGCCGCAAATGGTCGGTGAATTTGTGCTGAAAAAACATGGAATTGACCCGCATCAAGACTTGGAATTAGACCAAAGTGTTGATTTTGCCAATATACCTAGCGCTTTTGCATCGGGAGACTATGAATTTGTCCAATTATTTGAACCAACAGCAAGTGTATTTGAATTAGAAGGTGCAGGACATATCGTCGCTTCATTCGGAGAGGAGTCCGGTACCGTTCCCTACACTGTTTTCATGACTAAACAAAGTTTTCTCGATGATGAAGAGGAAACGGTGATGAAATTTACAAAGGCGATTTATAAAGCCCAGCAGTGGGTTCAAGAACAGGACGCCATGACCATTGCCGAAATCGTCCAGCCATTTTTCGAAGATACCGATGTAGAGTTGTTAGCATCTTCTATCGAACGGTATAAAAATCAAGGTTCTTTTGCAACGGATCCGATTTTAGATGAAGAAGAATGGGAAAATTTAAAAGCGATAATGGATGAGGCTGGGGAATTGCCAGAAGATGTTCCGTATGAGGATTTAGTTAACACTGATTTTGCAGAACAAGTCATCGAAAACTAAGGAGAGAAGAATGGTGAATTTCCTGACGTTAGAACATGTAACCCACCATTATTTTTCAAAGGAAGGATATACAAAAGCAATTGACAATATTTCATTCTCCGTCGATGAAGGGGAATTCGTGTCTATCCTCGGACCGAGCGGCTGCGGGAAATCTACCATACTATCGATTATTGCAGGGATTATAAAAAACACGCAAGGAAATGTATATTTGGAAGGTAAGCCGATCAAAGATTCAAAATTGGCCATTGGTTACATGCTGCAGCAAGATTATTTATTCCCGTGGAAAACGATAATGAATAATATTTTGCTCGGTCCCAAAATTAACCGGAAAAATACAGATTCTTATAAAAAAGCAGCCCTTGAACTCCTGCAAGAAGTCGGTCTGCAAAATGTGGAAAACCAGTACCCTTCTTCTCTTTCCGGGGGTATGCGGCAGCGGGCGGCACTTGTCCGCACCCTAATTAATGACCCGAAAATTTTGCTGCTGGATGAACCGTTTTCCGCCCTTGATTATCAAACGAAATTAAAGCTGGAAGATTTAGTTGGCACCATTTTAAAAACCTACAATAAAACGGCAATTCTCGTGACCCATGATATCGGCGAAGCAATTGCAATGAGCGACCGGATATTGTTAATGAACAAAGGTCCTGGAAGTCTTGCCAAAATATTTTCCGTACCGAAAGAATTGCGGGAAGAAACCCCGTTAGAAGTGCGGAAACATCCACAATACCAAATCTTATTTGATGAAATATGGGAGGAATTGGATAAAAGGGAAGAAACAGGCAAGGTGGGTGTCATATGAAAACAGACCGTCAGCTATTTGAGCAGTATCATCAAAATCTAAAACGGGAAAAACGAATAATTCATGTATGGCAAATATCCATTATTATCGCCTTCTTCCTGATTTGGGAAGCAGCCAGCCGCCTGTACTGGGTGGATCCGTTATTATTCAGCTCCCCTTCCCGCATATTTCAATCGTTACTCGATCGCTTTGCCGCCGGAACGATGGTCCCCCATCTGTCTGTCACTTTATTTGAAACGATTTTAGGTTTTTTAATCGGAACAATTGGCGGAGTCATTGTGGCAACCTTATTATGGTCCTTTACCCGTTTTTCCAAAATAATGGACCCGTATCTCGTCGTATTGAATGCCATGCCAAAAGTTGCCCTAGGTCCGATGATTATTGTCGCCTTCGGACCCGGATATACTTCCATTATTATGATGGGTGTACTCGTTTCCGTCATTATCACTACATTAACGGTTTATTCTGCTTACAATGAAGTAGATCCTAATTACCTTAAAGTATTGAAAAGTTTTGGTGCAACGAGATGGCAATGTTTTAAAGAAGCAATTTTTCCTGCAACCTTGCCGACGATGATTTCCACCCTTAAGGTCAATGTCGGACTTTCTTGGGTTGGGGTTATTGTCGGGGAATATCTCGTATCGAAGGAAGGTTTAGGCTATTTAATCATTTACGGCTTTCAAGTCTTCGATTTCACCCTCGTCATGTCCAGCTTAGTAATCATTGCCCTCCTGGCAGCCATGATGTACAAAGTAGTGGAAAAAATTGAAGCCTGGCTGATTAAACATACAAAATAAATTTAGTCCCAAAAGGACATTTCAAGCGGAAGCTGAAATGTCCTTTTGGTGTTGCTAAAAAAATATAGCGCGGCACTTTAATTAGTACCGCGCTATTCTTGCAGACTATAAATTGTTCCTGGCTTTTTGCTTGCCGAAATAGTTGGAAATATATTCCAGACTGTTCGTTAAGACGTCGTCCTTCATAATAAAACTGAATTTCCGATGTTCTTTTATATTTTCCGGCAACGTATTCAGAATAACAGGGCCATTTGTTTCAAAATAATCATTCTGTTTCTCGATTCGGTCAATGATGGCGTAGTACACATTTTTTATGACCGTATCACTCTTCCCCTTCACGATATATTGACCGATATATGAAATTTCTTTTACGGTAGCCCCTGTCTCTTCCATAACTTCCCGTTTCGCCGCTTCCAGCGGGGTTTCCCCTTGTTCCACTTTACCGCCGGGAAATTCCAATCCCCGGTCTTTATGGTTCGTCAAAAGCCATTTCCCTTGCCAACGGCATATGACCCAAACATGTTTCGGGTCATCGGAAAAAGGATGGTCTGCAAAAGAAAATGTAACTTCATTATTGTAATAATCTTTAAATGTCTTCATAGTTCACTGCCTTTTCTATCTATGATTGTCAATGGGTTATCTTTGTAATTTTCCATTGAGAACCGTCAAATGTAAACTCTATCTCTATCGTATACGTTCCGTACAAATCGGTAGTATTTTGCTGGGTGATGGTTACTTTATTTCCGGATGTCTTTATGTCATATTCATTTTCCGGAATAAACCACGGGGGTGTTTCTGTCGGCAATAAATAAAGACCTTCTTCTGTCTCAGTATAATAGTATTCAACGTAAGGCTGTACAACTTCCCTAGCTGCTAATGCATCAAAGGCCTGATATAAGTCTTCCAGGTTATCGATACGGAGAACAATTCCATGTTCATCTGTTTCCTGCACTAAAATCTCCATAAATTCGCCAAGCGTCGATACAATTTGTTCATGACTTAGCTCTGGAATGTTTCCTGCATTTGCCTTTTGCGGAGCGGTCACTGATGTGCCATCAATAGGCGTATTGCTCCAAAAAAGGATAGCAAACAAACAAATACAGCCGATCGTTCCTAGAAGAACAGCTATTTTGCGCATTCAACAACCCCCCTATATACTTTCGGGCACAATTCGTTGTGGATAAAAAGAATTTACAGCGGATCGTCGTCTAATATCCCGATGCTTTCAATATGCCTTTTCGTCGTTTCATCCCCTAATTGATGAATCATTTTATAGGCTTCTGTTAATTTTTCATCATATTGATCATTTTCCTCATCCTTATGGTAAGGAACGAAAGGAAAATGGGCCCGGACATAGGTGCCAAAATCCGCTTGATCCATTCCATTTAACAATTGTCTCAGCTGGCGTATCTCTTCCATCGTTGCGTAAACGACAAACTCGTCATTATTGCCGTATTTCACTTCCGAAATTTCGCCAGTTCCTATGCTAATATAATATTTCTTTTTTTCCATGCATCATACCTCCTAATCATAATGTGGCTTGGTGCATGGAATCTATACGGCAGGAATTGCCATCTGAGCGAATGTGCCCGATATTACGTTTGGTCTATAAGGTCCAATAGTTTGTGCCGGACTAATTTGTTGGCTGCATTCCGCGGTAATGCATCAACGAAATAAATTTCTTTCGGCCATTTGTATTTCGCTAATTTTTGCTGCAAAAAGCGATAGATTTCTTCCTTGGCAATTTTCCCTCTTGGGACTACAAAAGCTACAGGAACTTGTCCCCAATCGGGATCCCCTTTTCCGGCAACGCCTACTTCCTTAATCTGTTCCATGCCGGACAGGACACCTTCAATTTCCGACGGATAGATATTTTCGCCTCCGGAAATAATTAAATCTTTCCTTCGGTCGACGACGTATAAATAACCGTCTTCGTCGAGATATCCAAGATCGCCGGTTTTCAGCCAGCCGTCGGTGAAGGCGTCCCGGTTAGCATCATCCCGGTTATAATACCCTTTCGTCACCATTGGTCCTTTAACAACGATTTCGCCAATCTTTTCATTATCTTTTTTGTCAATTCGCAGCTGGGCCGGAAAGAGCGGCTTCCCGGCAGAACCGAGTTTTCTTAAAGCATCCGTCGGACTTAAAGTGGCAATTTGCGAAGAAGTTTCTGTCATTCCATACGATTGAAAAACAGGAATGTTTCGTTTTTTTGCCTTTTCCAATAAACTTTTTGGAGCCGGTCCGCCGCCGAGCAAAGCACAACGCAGCTTGTCCGGCCGCTCTCCTTCTTCCATTATATGCAGCCATCTTTGCAGCATGACGGTAACAACGGAAATAATGGTAATTCCTTTTGTCATTATTGCTTCATGAACACGCCGTTCGTCAAATTTCACAAAAAGATAGACGGGCATGCCGTAAATGATCCCCTTTAATAAGGTGGATAATCCGCTCACGTGAAATAGCGGGAGGGGAATGAGCCATTTGTCTTCCTGATTTAGCCCCAAATTCAGCGCCGAGCTGATGGCGCTCCACCAATGGTTGCCGTAGGTATGGACCACTCCTTTTGGAAACCCGGTCGTTCCGGAAGTATACATGATCGTAAAAGGATCATCCAAATTAATCTCTTCTTGTAATGCCACGTCTTTTTCCGCACTTTTTTCCGCCATTGTAAAAGATGTAATGACATTTACGTTTAATTTTTGCCCAGTTTCCAGCATGGAGTCGTCCGTCAGCAAATGGGAAACTTCTGCATCTTTCACCTGAAAATTCAATTCTTCCGCCGTTAAACGAATATTTAATAAGACGATGACTGCACCAAGGTAACTTAAAGCATGGATCGCCGTAATCATTTCCATCGAATTTGGGGAAAGGATGGCGACATGACTGCCTTTCTTTACTCCGCTATTTGCCAGTTTTCTTGCCAGCCGCTGGCTCCTAGTCTTTAATTGGTGAAACGTTACCCTTCTCCCATCTTCCCATTCGATAGCGATCCGGTTTGGAGAAAGTTCCGCTTGTTTTGTCAGCCAGTGGGGAATTATCTCACCCATTTTTTCACCTTCTTCGTTCGTTGTAGAAAAGGAAAACCTTTGCCGATAAGCAAAGGTTTTTGTCATTACGGAAAGCGAGGGAATTTTTTAAAGTTTGGTTTTCTCTTCTCTTTAAATGCGTCGCGGCCTTCTTTCGCCTCATCCGTAGTGTAATAAAGCAACGTAGCGTCTCCGCCAAGCTGCTGCAATCCAGCAAGACCGTCCGTATCTGCATTAAAGGAAGCTTTCAGGAATCGTAAAGCAGTTGGTGATTTTTCTAAAATTTCTTCACACCATTGCAAAGTTTCTTCTTCCAGCTTGTCCAGCGGCACTACTTTATTTACCATTCCCATTTCATAGGCTTCCTCCGCATTGTATTGGCGACATAAATACCAAATTTCCCGGGCCCGCTTATGGCCGACGAGCCGGGCAAGATATCCTGCTCCGTAGCCGGCGTCAAAGCTTCCCACCTTAGGTCCTGTTTGACCGAAGATTGCATTATCCGCAGCAATCGTCAAGTCACAAACGACATGCAATACGTGGCCGCCGCCAATCGCATATCCAGCGACCATGGCAATGACCGGCTTTGGTATAGTCCGGATGAGCCGCTGCAAATCAAGTACATTTAAGCGGGGAATATTGTCGCTGCCTACATATCCTCCGTGACCCCGTACCGATTGGTCACCGCCGGAACAAAATGCCTTTTCGCCGGCACCGGTAAGAATAATTACACCAATTTCCGAATCATCCCGGGCATCAGCAAATGCATCAATCATTTCATTTACCGTTAACGGGGTGAAAGCATTCCGCTTTTCTGGACGATTTATCGTTACTTTCGCAATTCCATTGTATTTTTCATAAATGATTTCTTCATATTCCCTAACCTTTTGCCATTGTACAGTCATCATTTTCCTCCTCATTATGCTTTGCTTCCTTTTCAAAAATAAACTCTGTAACTAGTTTACCAAATATATCCGGATTTTCCACGTGAATTGCATGTCCTGCCTTTTCGCAAATTTTCAGCTTGCTGAAAGGAAAAAGTGTGTTCATCTTTTCATTCAGTTGAACGAATTTTTTGTCCTCTTCTCCGCATATAAGCAGCACCGGTTTGGCAAATCGGGATAATTGTTCCCAGTAGGAAGGCTGTTTGCCTGTTCCCATATATTTTAAGGACATAGCCAGTCCGTAAGCATCCTGCTCGAGACGTTCCCGCCGTATCCGCTCCCTTACTTCTGCCGGCAGCTTCTTCTGGGATTGAAACAGGGGAATGTTTTCCCATTCATTGACAAATTCCTCTATTCCGCCTTGGATAATTTTTTCTGCCAACGCTTCATCGTTTTTTCTTCGCTGTTTCCTTTCCTCTTCCTCCCTCAAGCCCGGAGAAGCACTTTCGAGGATAAGGGAACGGATCATCTCCGGATGGCGGATGGCAAAGGATAATGCCGTCCTCCCTCCCATAGAATACCCAAGAAGATGGAAGGAATCGATTCCGAGAAACCGGCATAACGTTGCCAAATCTTCCCCGACGGTTTCCATATCCCTCGGTGTCGTGCAGCGGGTTTTCCCATGGCCCGGCAAATCAACGGCAACTACTTGAAAAATATCAGCAAAATACGGAATAAGCGGACGCCAAGTTGCCGAACTTCCTGTAAATCCATGGAGCAAAACGAGGGGAATGCCCTCTCCATGGACTTCGTACCAATAAGTTGCGTCACCGATGGTGTAATACAAAGAATCATCCCCAATTCTCTAAAATTTCTGCCGTCACTGCATTCCATTTTTTCCGGTGCCAGGACGCATTTTCTTCCCGGTTTGTCCGAACTTCAATCACGTGCAGCCCTTCTTCTTTATAACTCTCTTCAAGGAGCTGTTTGACTTCCGACTCTGTCTGGGCAGAAGCATACTTTCCGCCATACATAAACACAGCGTGGCGAAAGTCGATATCGAGCGGCGTTCCAAATAAAGCTTCAAAATGTTTTGCCTCTGTCGCCTGCGGCAAAAAGGAGAAAATTCCTCCGCCGTTATTATTAATCAGCAAAATAGTTACATTTAACTGATAACGCTTGGCGATAAACAGTCCGTTCATATCATGGAAAAAGGATAAATCGCCGGCAACGATTGTCACCGGTTTGCCGGAGACAGCTGCCCCCATTCCAGTGGAAAGCAAACCATCGATACCGTTTACACCGCGGTTTGCCAAGATTTCTATCTTTTTATCTGTCGTTTTTAAAAAGGTATCCACGTCCCGAATTGGCATGCTGTTTGCAGCGAAAATGCAAGAATCATCCGGCGTCGCTTCAACTAATGCCCGGATGGCTTCTCCTTCGGTAACTCGTTCCTCTCTGCCGGACCATAAATGTTTTTGCGCTACCTCGTTCATCCATTGCCATTGTTGGAGCCATTCAGAATCAAAAGTTAATTCTTTTCCTTCTCGCAATAAATCACGGCACAGTCCTGCCGCATCGGCATAAATAAATTCGGTCCGGTTTCCTGCAGGATCCCGGTATCCAGTTTCGTTTTCGACGACGAACTGTGCAGCATCGCCGTGTGCCTGAACATAAAATAAATACGGTTTGGAAACGGGCATGGCACCAAAGCGAAGGATAAAGTCCGGAATGAGCCTTTTTCTAATTTCTTTATGCCGCAAAAAGGCATCGTAGCCTTCAATGACAACACTCTTCCCGTGACTGCCGCAACGGACTTGGGATAACGGATCTGCCAGTACAGGGATTTGCCACTGCTCGGCTAAAGCGGTTACCGCCTCTTTAAATTCTGGATCCGTCTGCGGTCCGCAAACAATGACCCCTTTTTTGTATTCTTTGAGCCGACGAAGTAGCAGCGAAATGGCGCCCTCCGAAAGCTGCTTTTTCCCTTGGAACGATGTTATCCTCTGTTCCGTCATCTTCTCACCGACCGGATCCCATAGATGGTCCAAAGTGAAGTCCGGAGTGAGCGGCTCGCGAAAAGGCAAATTAAGGTGAACAGGACCCTGATTTTCCTCCATCGCATTGTGCACTGCCTGAGCTGCCCGATTTCGTGCATACGTGAGCATAGTTGCTGAAGCTTCCGGCAGCGCCATTTCGTGATACCATTTCACGAACCCGCCAAATAATTTAATTTGATCAATGGCTTGCGGCGCACCAATGTCCCGGAGTTCGTGGGGCCTGTCTGCTGTCAGAACGATTAATGGCACCCGACTATGATATGCCTCGACTACAGCCGGAAAATAATTGGCCGCAGCAGTTCCTGAAGTACAAACGATGGCAACCGCCCTTCTCGACTGTTTTGCAATCCCCAGGGCAAAAAATGCTGCCGAACGTTCATCAATGACGACCCATTCCTTTATGGAAGGATGTTCGGTAAACATCATCGCCAATGGGGTCGAGCGGGAACCAGGGGAAATGACAACGTCAGTAATCCCTCTCCTTGCCAATTCATCGACAAAATTCGCAGTATATCTCGTTAATCTTTCTGTATGATTCATTGTTATCCTCCTAGAAGGGGAACGAATTTTATTCCCCTTTTCCTTGTTCAAAAACGTGCAGCATCGGCATGAATTTAATATTCGTTTCCTCATATTCCATATCCGGATTAGAATGTTCCACAACACCACACCCGGCAAACAAAGATGCTTCCTTTTGCTGAATGAGGGCAGAACGGATTGCGACAGCAAATTCCCCGTGTTCATTGCTGTCAACCCAGCCAATCGGAGCACCGTACCACCCTCGGTCCATCCGTTCATATTCCCGGATAAAGGCCATGGAAGCTTCTTTTGGCGAGCCGCCCAAAGCAGGTGTAGGATGCAGTTCGCGTACAATGTCAAAAATACTGTAGCCCCGTTTTAACTTCGCTGTGACCGGAGTATATAAATGCTGCAAATTTTTTAACGGATAGATGACCGGCCCATCCGGGATATCCACATCGAAACAATAATCCGAAATTGCTTCCCGAATCATTTGCACGACAAAATCGTGTTCCTGCAAATTTTTTTCATCGTGAAGCAGATGATAGGCAATATTTCTGTCCTCTTCTTCTGTTTTTCCCCTCGGAGCTGTACCCGCAAGACATGTGGATAATAACAGATCTTTTTCCACCTTGACGAGCCGTTCCGGTGTCGCTCCAAGAAAACAGTCCTGCCCTTTTTCAAAAGCAAAAACATAGCTGTTTGGCTGAGTTTCCAGCAGATTTTCGATAATATTTCCGATTGCCACGTTCCGGTTAAACTGTAAACGCATTTCCCTTGCCAAAACGATTTTCTCTGCAGTGCCCTTTCGTATTTCTTCCGTAGCTTTAACGACCGATTTCTTCCAATAATCTGCTTCCTTTTCAATCTTCTTTTCAATCGTTAACGGCTCTAAGGTTTCTTCCGGGTCTGAATGGACTAACATTTCCTCCCACTGTTTAATTTGTGCAATCAGTTCCTCAAGAAGCGTATCTTTCGTGATTTTCAAATTCACAGTTAAATAGCATTGGCCGCTGTTTGCCGTCAGCAGCAATTCGGGAATCGTCATATCGCTGTCATTGTAATGTTGCCATAAAGGCGTTTTTGGTTTTTTTGGATCAAAACACATTCCGCC
>Ga0079224_100014000_pt1 | contig 11192 bp, 9 predicted proteins | sample Stecom2015_FD_80414 | JGI IMG/M metagenome (GOLD analysis project Ga0079224, IMG submission 80414) | Agricultural soil microbial communities from Utah to study Nitrogen management - Steer compost 2015 | ecosystem: Environmental > Terrestrial > Soil > Agricultural land | place: USA: Utah...
AAGGCGCGCTACTGGGGCCGGGGCGAGGTCGACGTCGAGGCGCCCGTCGACCTCGGTGAGAGCGGCGTGACCACCGGCCTCCACGCCGCCCGCGTCGTCCGGCCCGGACGCGATGCCACGCTCGTCGGCTACGGCCCCACCGTGGCCACCCTGCTCAGCGCCGCCGAGGCCGCCGCCACGGAGGGGCACGAGCTCGAGGTCATCGACCTGCGCTCGCTGTCCCCGCTCGACCTGCCCACCGTCACCGAGTCGGTCCGCCGGACCGGGCGTCTCGTCGTCGCCCACGAGGCGCCGGCCTTCTTCGGGGCGGGCGCCGAGATCGCCGCGCTCGTCACCGAGGAGTGCTTCTACCACCTCCAGGCGCCGGTCCTGCGGGTCGGGGGCTTCCACACCCCCTACCCGGCCTCCGCGCACGAGGAGGAGTACCTCCCCGGCCTCGACCGGGTGCTCGACGCCGTCGACCGCGCCCTCGCGTACTAGGAGAGTTCGTGCCGACCTACCAGCAGTTCAAGCTCCCCGACGTCGGCGAGGGGCTCACCGAGGCGGACATCGCCGAGTGGCGGGTCGCCGTCGGCGACGCCGTCGCGGTCAACCAGACCATCGTCGAGATCGAGACGGCGAAGTCGCTCGTCGAGCTCCCCGTCCCGTGGGCCGGCGTCGTCACCGAGCTCCTCGCCGCGGAAGGCCAGACGGTCCCCGTCGGTGCGCCCATCGTCGTCATCGACGTCGACCCGGACGGGCAGGCCGACGGCGGCGGCGCACCGGAGGCGCAGAGCGGCAGCGGCAGCGTCCTCGTCAGCTCCGGGACGAAGGAGGCACCGGCCGCGCGCCGCCGGCGACGCGCGGCAGCGACGGCGGAGGCAGCGGTCCCGGCGAGCTCGCCGGCCCCCTCCGCGGATACGGCGGCGCGGGCTGCGGCCGGCACCGCACCGGCGTCCCGCGCGCCGTCGTCGTCCCCGGTCGCCCCGATCCCTGCCCGCACCGCCCCGGTCGGTGCGCCCGCCCCGGCCCAGGGCAACGGTGCGCCCCGTCCCGCGGCCGCGGCGGCGGTCCTCGCCAAGCCGCCGGTGCGCAAGCTCGCCAAGGACCTCGGTGTCGACCTCTCGGCCGTCGCCGCGACCGGTCCGGGCGGGATCATCACCCGGGAGGACGTCCTCGCCCACGCCCAGCGGTCGGAGGCCGAGCAGCTCGCCACCTACCCGGGCGACGACAAGCCGTGGCTGGCCGACGGCGTTGTCACCGCGAACGGCCGCCAGACCCGCGTGCCGGTGCGCTCGGTGCGCCGCCGCACCGCGGAGGCGATGGTGAACTCGGCGTTCACCGCGCCCCACGTCACCGTCTTCCACACCGTCGACGTCACCCGGTCGATGAAGCTCGTGGCCCGGCTCAAGGGGGACCGCGCCTTCGCCGACGTGCGCGTGACCCCGCTCCTGCTCGCCGCGAAGGCGCTCGTCCTCGCGGTGCGGCGCCACCCGCAGATCAACGCCTCGTGGGACGACGAGGCGCAGGAGATCGTCTACAAGCACTACATCAACCTCGGCATCGCGGCGGCGACCCCTCGCGGGCTCGTCGTCCCGAACATCAAGGACGCCCACCGCCTCGACCTCCACGAGCTCGCGACCGCGATCGCCGACCTCACCGCGACCGCGCGGGCGGGGCGGACGACCCCGCAGGACATGTCCGACGGCACCGTGACGATCACCAACGTCGGGGTCTTCGGCATCGACACCGGGACCCCCATCCTCAACCCGGGGGAGTCGGCGATCCTCGCCTTCGGCGCCATCCGCCGGCAGCCGTGGGTCCACAAGGGCAAGGTCAAGCCCCGCTGGGTCACCCAGCTCGCCCTGTCCTTCGACCACCGGCTGGTCGACGGGGAGCTGGGCGCACGGGTGCTCGCCGACGTCGCCCAGGTGCTGGAGAACCCGGACATGGCGCTCGTCTGGAGCTGAGTCGCCGGGCCGGGTCTCACGCGGGCAGCAGCGCCGTCGACTCCCGCGGCGTCCACCGGAGCAGGACGATCGTCGCGTCGTCCTGGAGGGCGTTGCCCTGGTGGTCGACGACGTCGCGCATGACGAGCCGGAGCGTCTCGGGCGCCGGCAGCCGGTCGGCCGCGTGCTTCTGGACGAGCGCGACGAGCCGGTCGACCCCGAAGAACTCCCCGCGGGTGTCCCGGGCCTCGGTGACGCCGTCGGTGTAGAGGATCACCTGGTCGCCGGGCCGGAGCCGGACCTCCCCGACCGTGGCCTCCCGGCCCCCGAGCCCGAACAGCGGCCGCCCGGAGTGGGCCATGAGGTCGAGCACCCTCTCGCCGCGGAGCAGCAGCGGCTGCGGGTGCCCCGCGTTGAGGTACTGGAGCTCGCCCGTCGCCGTGTCGAGCCGGAGCAGCACGCCGGTGGCGTACCCGGCCCCGTCGGTGTGCTCGGACAGGGCGCGGTCGACGGCGTTGGCGCAGGCGACGAGGTCCTCGCCGCGCCGCCGGTGGTTGCGGTAGGTCGCCAGCGCCACCGAGGTGAGCAGCCCGGAGCTGAGGTCGTGGCCGGTCCCGTCGAAGATCGCGACGTCGGCGGTCGTCCCCTCGACGGCGTAGTCGAACGCGTCGCCCGCCACCCGGTCGCTCGGCTCGAGCAGACCGGCGACGACGACGTCGTCGGCGGCGAAGGTGAGCGGCGGGAGGAGGTTCCACAGCAGCTCGGCCGCGACGGTCCGGTCGGAGGCGCCCCGGGCGCGGCTGACGGCGTCACCGTACGGGGTGACCACCGCGACGAGGTGCCCGACGAGCATCGCCACCCAGCGCAGGACGAGGGCCGTGCCCCGGGGGTCGGGGCCGCCGGGCAGCGCGACGACGCGCAGCGTGCCGAGCCGTTCGACGCCGTCGAGGAGCGGGACCCACGTCGTGCCGCCGTCGTGGACGGGTTGGACGGTCCGGAACGCGGCCGCCTCCGGGCCCTCGACCGGGAGTGGCTCCGCCGTGGCGGGGCCGAGCGGGACGAGCACGCGCTGGTCGAACGTCACGAGGTAGACGGTGAGGTCCCAGCCGAGCAGCCGGCCGGCCCGGCTCACCACCTCGGGCAGCTGGTCGGACGTCGCGTGGTGCGCGCCGTCGAGCAGGTTCGTGAGGCAGGCCAGCGCGGCGTCGGCGTCGATGCCCGCGTGGGTGTCCACGCCCGCAGCCTACGCGCGGCGACGTGCGGGCGGGCCGGGTCGGGCGCCCCGGGGCCCGGTGCCGGGGCGCCCGGGCGCTAGCCGAGCGTCGAGGGCAGGTCCCCCGGCTGCTCACCGAGGACGTGCTCGGCGAGGAAGGCGAGGTTGACCTCGTACCAGACCTTGGCGTTCTGCGGCGTGAGGATCCAGTGGTTCTCGTCCGGGAAGTAGAGGAACCGGTGCGGGGTGGTGCCGTCCTCGTCGGCGGGCAGGCCGGAGCGGGAGAGCAGCTCGTACCAGAGCCGCAGCCCCTCCCCGATCGGCACCCGGTAGTCCTTGTCGCCGTGGATGACGAGCATCGGGGTGCGGATCTGCTCGACGTGCAGGTGCGGGGAGTTGGCGAGTGCCATCTCCGGGGACATCTCCCGGCCCCAGTACCAGGCGGCGTCCGTCGTCGGCCCGAAGGCGTCCAGCGCCCACAGGCTCGCGTGCGTGACGACGGCGCGGAACCGGTCGGTGTGCCCGGCCACCCAGTTGGCCATGTAGCCGCCGAAGGAGCCGCCCATCGCTGCCGTCCGCTCGGCGTCGACGTCCGCGCGCTGCTCGACGGCGTCGGTGATCGCCATGAGGTCGGTGAACGGGGCGGCGCCCCAGGCGCCCCAGCCCCGCTGGATGAACTCCTGCCCGTACCCGGTGGACAGCGCCGGGTCCGGCAGGAGGACCGCATACCCGCGGGCGACCATGATCCACGGGTTCCACCGCCACGACCACGCGTTCCACGAGCCGAGCGGCCCGCCGTGGATCCACAGGAGGAGGGGCGCCGGGGCGTCCGCGCTCGCGCCGTCCGGCAGGGCGAGCCAGGCCCGCACCCGCACCCCGTCCGCCGCCGTCGTCTCCACCTCGGTGAGCGTGCCGGGCAGGGCCGGGCGCTCGGCCGGGCCGGGCAGCGGGGTCACCGTGGCCTCGCCGGTGAGGTCCCCGAGGTCGATCCGCACGACCTCGGCCGGGTAGGCGTAGGACGAGCGCAGGGCGTAGGCGGCGCTGCCGTCGGGGGCGACGACGACGTCGTTGAGCGCGCCCTCGTCCGTGAGCCGGGTGACGGCACCGGACTCGAGGGCGACGTGGAAGAGGCGGGAGCGGCCGTCGTCGTCGGCGACGACGAGCAGCCCGGTGCCGTCCGGCAGCCACCGGACCTCGCCGGGCCAGCGGTCCCAGTCCGCGGTGAGCGCCCGGGGCTGCCCGCCGTCGGCGTCGACCACCTCGAGCCACACGCGCGGGGCGCGCTCGGCGGTGCTGTGCTCCTCGCGCAGGTAGGCGACGAGGGTGCCGTCCGGGCTGATGCGCGGCGCCCCGAGGTCCGCCGCGGCGTCGTCGGCCAGGACGCGCTGCGCGCCGTCCGCGAGGTCCACCCGCCGCAGCTGGGTGCGCACGGCGCCGCGAGCCTCAGGCACGCTCCACGTCGTCACGAGGAACGAGCCGTCGGCCGCGAGGTCCGTGCTCGCCTCGGTGAGGGCGGCGCCGGCGTCGCGGGTGAGGTCGCGCAGGGCGTGGCTGCCGCGCGGGGCCCTCGCCTCGTCGGCGGACCCGGTGACGCCGTCCGCCGCGGGTGTGGACGGCGCCGCGCCCGCGGCGTCGGCGGACTCGGCGGCGTAGAGGCGGGGGAGGTCGGGGCCGAGGTCGTGGTCCCAGTACCGCACGGGGTAGCCGCTGTGGAGGACCGCGCTCACCTTGCGCTCGGTGCGGGCCTTGCGCAGCCGGTGGTCCTCGTCGACGTCGCCGGCCGAGGGCAGCGCGGCCGCCATGACGGTGACGACGGCGGCGCGGGCCGCCGCGCTCACGCCCGCGACACCCCCGGGGTGGGCCGCGAGCAGGCTCGCCTCGCCGCCGGCGGCCGGCAGGGACCACACGGCCGGCTTCGCGTCGTCGTCGGTGCCGCGCTTGGCGACGAAGAGGAGGTCCCCGTCGGCCGTGAAGGTCGGCTGCGACTCCCCGCTCGGGCCGTGGGTGAGCCGCCGCGCCGGGCGCTCACCGGCGGGGTCGAGCTCCCACAGGGCCGGCTGGTAGCGCGTCCGGTCCTCGTCGAGGGTGCTCACCGCGGTGACGAGACGGCGCCCGTCCGGGGAGAGCGCGAGCCCACCGAGGCGCGGCAGCGCGACGTAGTCGTCGAGGTCGTGGAATGGCGTGGCGTTCACCCCGCTGTCCTATCACGCCCGCGTCTCCCGGCCGGTGCGCTCCCTCCGGACCGTCGGGCGGACGCTCAGAGGGAGACGAGGACCTTCCCGGACACCTCGGAGTCGCGGGCGACGGCGAAGGCCTCGACCGCCCGGTCGGCCGGCAGCTCGTGGGTCACCACCTGCTCGATGCCCGGGTGGGCGTCGAGGAGCGCGATCGCGGCGTCGATCTCGTCGTGGAACCGGAACGAGCCGTGGACGGTGAGCTCCTTGGAGATCATCGGCGCGAGGTTGAGACCCTTCGGCTCGTCCGGCACCATCCCGAGCTGGACGTGGACGCCGGCGCGACGGGCGGCGCGGAAGGCCGCGTTGATCGAGGCCGGCACGCCGGAGCACTCGAGGACGACGTCGAACGCCTCGGCGGGCAGCTCCTCGCGGCTCACGTCGACGGTGCGGTGGACCCCGAGCGCCCGCGCACGCCCGAGCGGACCGGGCAGGACGTCGGTGGCCGTGACCTCCGCGGCCCCGGTGGCGAGCGCGGCGGCCGCGGCGAGCAGCCCGATCGGGCCGGAGCCGGTGACGAGCACCCGCTGCCCGTCGACCCCGCCGGCGAGCGCGAGGCCGTGGAGCCCGACGGCGAGCGGCTCGGCCAGCGCGGCCCGGCGCAGCGGCAGCGACGCGGGCAGCACCCGGACCATCGAGCGGTCGACGACGAGCAGCTCGCTCATCCCGCCCTGCGTGTGCGGCCACGTCGACGCGCTGCCGAGGTAGGCGCCGTTCGGCCACAGGTGGGGCCGGTCCTCCACCCCCTCCTGCACGTCGCCGAACGTCGCGGGGTGGACGGTGACCGGGGTGCCGGGGGCGAGCTCCCCGGACGGGTCGAGGTCGACCGTCCCGGAGACCTCGTGGCCGGGTACGAGGGGCTCACGGACGACGAACGCCCCGTTCGCGCCGTCGTAGTAGTAGTGCAGGTCCGAGCCGCAGATGCCGGCGTACGCGATGCGCAACCGCACCTGGCCGGCGGACGGCTCCGGGGCGGGGACCTCGGCGACGGCGAGGTCCTCCTTGCCGTGGATGACGACGGCCCTCATGGCTCCTCCTACACGACGGCGGTCATGCCGCCGTCGACGAAGATGTTCTGCCCGGAGACGAAGCTCGAGGCGTCCGAGCACAGGTAGACGAGCGTGCCGACGAGCTCCTCGAAGGCACCCCACCGGCGGGCCGGCGTCCGCTCGACCACCCAGGCGTTGAACGCCTCGTCCTCGACGAGCGCCCGGTTGAGCTCGGTGGCGAAGTACCCCGGGGAGATGGCGTTGACCTGGATGTCGTAGCGGGCGAGGTCCGCGGCCATGCCCTTGGTGAGCATGACGACGCCGCCCTTGGTCGCCGAGTACGGCGCGATGGTCTGCCGGGCCAGCTGCGACTGGACCGAGCCGATGTTCACCACCTTCCCCGAGCCGCGCTCCGCCATGCCCCGGGTGATCTGCTGCGAGACGTAGAAGGCGCTGCTGAGGTTGGCGGCGACGATGTCGTCCCAGTCGTGCGGGTCGAAGTCGTTGAACGGCGCCCGGCGCTGGATCCCGGCGTTGTTGACGAGGATGTCGGGCACGCCGTGCTCGGCGACGAGCGCCGCGACGCCCTCCCGCACGGCGTCCGCGTCGGTGACGTCGAAGGAGACCGTCGCCGCCGGGGTACCGCCGCCAGCGGCGGTCACCTGCTCCCGGGCGCGGGCGAGCGCCTCCGGGTCGCGGCCGTGGAGCACCACCCGCGCGCCGTGCTGGGCCAGGCCGGTGGCGAGGGCGAGGCCCAGGCCGCGAGAGGAGCCCGTGACGAACGCGAGCCGGCCGGTGATGTCGAAGAGCGAGTGGGTCACCCCTGCCTCCGGTGGTCAGAAGATCGCGAAGACCGCGAGTGCGAAGAGGAAGCCGACGACCGACTGGAGGCTCTGCTGGACCGTCCAGGTCTTCAGGGTGGTCTTGACGTCCATCCCCATGAGCCGACCGACGAGCCAGAAGCCGGAGTCGTTGACGTGGCTGGCGAAGACCGAGCCCGCGGCCGTGGCGAGCGTGATCGCGACGATCTGCATCTCGCTGAACCCGCCGGCCGCCACCGCCGGCGCCATGAGCCCGGCCGCGGTGACGAGCGCGACCGTCGCCGAGCCCTGCGCCACGCGGAGGACGACGGCGATGAGCCAGACGGCGAGGATGACCGGGACCCCGGTGTCGCCGAGGACGTCGGCGAGGGCGTCGCCGATGCCGGAGAGGCGCAGGATGCCGCCGAACATGCCGCCGGCCCCGGTGATGAGGATGACCGAGGCGACCGGGCCGAGCGACGAGTCGACGATCTTCTCCAGCGCGGTGCCGTTCTCGCCGCGCCGCTGCCCGAGGACGACGAGGGCGACGAGCACCGAGATGAGGAGGGCGACGGGGGCGGTCCCGACGGAGGAGAGGACCTGGACCCAGGTCTCGGAGTCGTCGACCACCCCGGCCGTGCCGAGGAAGTCGAGGCCGGTGTTGAAGAAGATGAGCACGAGGGGCAGGAGGAGGATCCCCACGACGGTGCCGACGCTCGGCGGGTTCACCTGGACGTCGTCGTCGACGCTGCCGAACAGGGCCGGTACCGGCAGGACGAACCGCCGGCCGACGAAGGTGCCCCACAGGTAGCCGGCGAGGTACCAGACGGGGAAGGCGAGGACGATGGCGACGAGGAGGACGAGGCCGACGTCGGCGCCGTAGAGCTCGGAGGCGGCCACCGGTCCGGGGTGGGGCGGCACGAAGACGTGCATGACCGAGAAGGCGGTGGCGGCCGGGATGCCGTAGAGGAGGACGTTGTTCCCGAGCCGGCGGGCCACCGCGAAGATGATCGGCAGCATGACGATGAGGCCGGCGTCGAAGAAGATCGGGAAGCCGAAGGCGAGGGACGCGATGCCGAGCCCGAGCGGGGCTCGCCTCTCACCGAAGACGGAGACCATCTTCTCCGAGAGCACGCGCGCACCGCCGCTGTGCTCGATGAGCTTGCCGAGCATCGCACCGAGCGCGATGAGCAGCGCGACGTTGCCGAGCGTCCCGCCGAAGTTCGTCACCAGCGACGGCACGATCTCCCCGGCCGGGATGCCGGTGACGAACGCCGTGAGCAGCGAGACGAGGATCAGCGTGAGGAACGCGTGGAGCTTGAACACGATGACCAGGACGAGGATGAGGGCGATGGCGGCCGCCGCGATGAGCAGCAGCGGCCCGGCCCCCAGCGTCTGGGTCCAACCTTCGATCACAGCGGTGCCCCCTTGGTCGGTGGCCCGCGCGGATCGGCCCGCACGGGCCTGCATCGGGACGGTAGCAGGCGGCGCGGGTCGCCACCCCTCCGCGGCCCGACTCGCGGGCGCCATGTCGCCCGGAGGCCGTCCCCGGGCGGCTAGCGTGGGGACGTGGCGGTCGACGACGGCGTACCCGAGCAGGAGGAGCTCCTCGCCGCAGCCGAGGGCTCGGTGGAGGTGGAGCTGGCCCGCGCGCTGTCCGCGGCGCAGCGACAGATCTACTGGCTGCGCCAGGAACGCTCCCGGCTGCGGGCCGAGCTCTACGGCCAGCCCGAGGAGCCGTTCGACGAGTCGGCGGAGATGCTCGCCGACGTCGTCGAGCAGGCGGTCCCGGAGGCGGCGCGCCGGCTCGCCCTGCGGGAGGGCACGGGCAGCGACACGTGGGAGCGGCTGACCGAGGGCGTGCGGGACGTCTACCTCGCCCGGGCGCGGGCGGCCGTGGAGGCGGTGGTCCCGATCTTCGACGCGGCGGTGGCCGCCATCCCCGGCCTCGGCGAGGTGCGCCGCGCGCAGCTGCGGCTCGGCCTGCCCCCGGAGGGGGACCTCGCCGGGCTCCTCGACCACGTGCGCGCGGAGAGCCGGGCCCGCGCCCTGCAGGAGGTCTCCGCGGACCTCAGTGCCCGGCTCAGCGACACCGAGCTCACCAGCCGGGCGGTGCAGGCGGTGGAGCTCGTCCTCGTCGAGGGGGAGCACATGGCCGCCGAGCACGCCTCACCGATCGCCGTCGAGGTCGCCGAGTGGTTCACCCGCCGGCTCCAGCAGGCGCTCGCGGCCCCCGACGTCACCCTCGGGGACGCGCTCGAGGCCGAGCGGGAGCAGGTGCTCCTCGCCGTCGCCGCGGAGCTCGGTCTCGAGGGCATGGACGCCCTCGCCTGGTACACCGACATGAGCAACCGGCTCGACGCCGCCGACGAGGCCGACCCGGACGAGGAGTAGCCACCGAGCGGATGCGGGCCGCCCCGGCCTGCGGTACGAACGGGCCATGGCCACTGACTCACCGGGCGCGGTGCTGCTCGACATCGACGGGACCCTCGCCGACACGAACTACGTCCACACCTTCGCCTGGGCCCGGGCCTTCCGGGAGGTGGGCCACCCCGTGGACGCCTGGCGCATCCACCGGAGGATCGGCATGGGCGGGGAGCTGCTCCTCGCCGAGCTGCTCGACGACCGCCTCGAGGAGCTCGGGGAGCAGGCCAAGGAGCGGCACACGCGGTACTACGCGCAGGCCGAGGAGGAGATCCACCGGTTCGACGGCGTGCCGGAGCTCGTCGCCGCGCTCAAGGAGCGGGGGGCGCGGGTGGTCCTCGCGACCTCCGCCTCCCCCGACGAGCTCGAGATCCTCGAGCGGGTGCTCGGGATCGTCGACGACGTCGACGCCGTCACCTCCGCCGGGGACGTCGAGGAGGCCAAGCCGGACCCGGACCTCGTCCAGACGGCGCTCGACGCCGTGTCCGCGGACGCGGAGCGCGCCGTCTTCGTCGGGGACACCGTCTGGGACGTCGAGGCGGCCGCCCGCGCCGGAGTCCCCTGCGTCGGCGTGCTCACCGGCGGGATCAGCGAGGCCGAGCTCACGGAGGCGGGGGCGGTGGCGGTCTACCGGTCCGTCGCCGAGCTGCTCGCGGGGCTCGACTCCTCCCCGCTCCGCCGCGCCTGGGACGCTACTTCCGCCGTCCGCGCCGGCTGAGGAGGAGCGCGGCCACGCCGAGGACGACGACGGCGACCGCGCCGACGACGATCCAGGTGAGCTCGACGCCGGTGGCGGCGAGGGCGGGTGCGGTGACTGTCATCGGGACCTCCTGGGCCGACCGTAGCAGTCAGCGTGCCGCGACCCGGTGCGCCGTGCGCAGGTCCTCGGTGAGCTCGGCGAACGCGGCGTCCCAGCCGCCCTTCCCCCGCAGTCGGAGCAGCGCGGACGGGTGCGTCGTCACGAGCACCCGCCCACCGGCCTCGTCGAGCACCTCGCCGCGGACCTCGCCGATCCGTACGTCGCGGCCGAGGACGGCGCGGGCCGCGGTGGCCCCGAGGCAGACGACGACGGCGGGGCGCACCGCGGCACGTTCGGCCGCGAGCCACGGGTGGCAGGCCTCGACGTGGGCGACGCCCGGCTTCTTGTGGATGCGTCGCTTGCCGCGCTCCGTGAAGCGGAAGTGCTTGACGGCGTTGGTGAGGTAGACCTCGTCGCGGGCGATGCCCGCGGCGTCGAGCGCGTCGGCGAGGACCCGCCCGGCGGGGCCGACGAACGGCTCGCCCTCGCGGTCCTCGCGGTCGCCCGGCTGCTCACCGACGAGCATGAGGCGGGCGCCGGCCTCCCCGGCGGAGAACACCACCTGTGTGGCGTCGGCCCAGAGCTCGCAGCCGCGGCACCCGGGCGCCGCCGACCGCAAGGCGGGCAGGTCCCCCTCGGGCGGCACCCACTCCTCGGCGCCGGGACGCTCGGTGGCCATGGCCCCACCGTAGGGAGGACCGGCACGGCCCGCGCGGCGGCCCGGGCCGGCTGCCCGCGGTCGTACCGTGGGGCCATGCGTCGCCTCGCCACCGTGCTCCTCGTGCTCCTCGTCCTCCTCGGGGCC
>Ga0079224_100014001_pt1 | contig 11192 bp, 9 predicted proteins | sample Stecom2015_FD_80414 | JGI IMG/M metagenome (GOLD analysis project Ga0079224, IMG submission 80414) | Agricultural soil microbial communities from Utah to study Nitrogen management - Steer compost 2015 | ecosystem: Environmental > Terrestrial > Soil > Agricultural land | place: USA: Utah...
CCCTCGACGATGATCTTGTCCTTGCCTGGTGGACGAGGGGGTGGCGTTATGGTGCCCGAGAGCTGTTGCATCACTTGTCCCAACTCTGGTATAAGCCCGTGCACTGTTGTATGCAGGGGTATGGAGCGGACTGTAATGCAAGGATTCGGTGAGGACAACAGGTCTTTTGGTCTGATGATCGGCGTTATCTGATTGAGACGAAGGCAGACGCCGATCTACCGCGGGAAACGCTGGCCCCGGCATAAGGCCGTCCGTGGCGCGGCGCCGCGGCGTGTCGCCCGCCGTGACAAGCGAGCACCGTGAGAATCGCGCCCACCGCCCGACACGCGATCAGCGTCAGGCGGTGGGCGGCGTACGCGTCAGGAGTCGGCGTGAGGAGTCGGCGTCGGGGGCGATCAGGAGCTACACCAAGTCTTGTTCCGCCGCGAGTTGGAGGCGGATGTCGCGCGCCTCGGTGAAGTGCTGGTGGGCGATCGCGGCGGCCGCCTCGGCGTCGCGCGCCTCGATGGCGTCGACGAGTTCCGCGTGCTGCTGGCAGGCGCGCTCCCACCGCCCCGGGTAGGAGAGGGTCGTCTCCGGGTACCGGGCCAGATGCAGCTCCACGCGCTGAAGAAGGTCGACGACCGCCTCGTTGTGTGCCGCGCGCCAGACCCGCCGGTGGAAAGTCGTGTTGACCTTGACGAGCTCTGCCGGATCCTTCGGGTCGGACACCACCATTGCCAGGGCTTGACGCATCGCGCGGATGTCGTGATCGGTACGCCGGAGCGCGGCGCTGCGGGCGGCGGTGGCCTCCAGCGCGATCCGCACCTCGTAGATGTCCAAGATTTCCTCAGGACTGCGGCTCCGGACGACCGGACCGCGTTCGGTCCGCACGATGAGCCCGTCCTGTTCGAGACGGAGTAGCGCCTCCCGGATCGGTGTCCGACTCACCCCGCACCATGCAGCGAGGGACGATTCGGTCAACGGTGTCCCGCCAGCGAGCTCCCCGGAAACGATCGCGTCCCGAATCTTGTCGTACGGCGTGCGCTTCGCTGCGGGTACAGGGATCTCCATGGCTGACGGCAGGCTCCTCTCAGATCGTTGAGATTCTATGGCCGGTCCGGTGTCAGCCACGACTCGGCGTGCTCCGTGCGCAGCCCACGTCATTGGGTGTCCGATGTCGTGCTGCTACGCGAACCTTCGCGAGAACGACTCGTGAACCACGGCACTGGAGTGCCGAAGCGTGTCCTGCATGTCGCTTCATCCTATCGTATACAGCCGCATAGCGCGGTGGAGCATTCCAAGCCCTTCGACGTGAGGGGCTGCATGTTCTGAGTTCCTCTGCTGTCCGCTGCCCATTCTCCACAAACGAGTACTGTGGTATACAGGGGCATACAGATCTTGGAGGTAGCGATGGCAGCTCGCCGGGTGATCGTGGTCGGAGCGGGCAATGCCGCTCTCTGCGCGGCGTTAGCCGCGCGGGAGCGGGGGGCCGATGTCGTAGTGCTGGAACGGGCCGAGCGGGAGTTGCGCGGCGGCAACACGGCCTTTACCGCCGGCGCCATGCGCGTCAGCTACAACGGCGTCGACGACCTCCGGCGCCTGATGCCTGACCTGACCGACGAGCAGATCGCGGAGACCGATTTCGGCAAATACACCACGGCCGATTTTCTGGAGGACATCGCCCGGGTGACGGAATACCGGGCCGATCCCGAGCTCGCCTCGATCCTCGTCGAGCAGAGTTACCCGACTCTCCTGTGGATGCGGGACAAGGGTGTGCGATTTGTGCCCATCTATGGGCGGCAGGCTTTCAAGGTGAACGGGAAGTTCACCTTCTGGGGTGGGCTGACGGTCGAGGTGTCCGGCGGCGGGCCCGGGCTGATCGAGGCGCTCACGAAGGCCGCGGAGCGCGAGGGGATCGCGATCGAGTACAACGCCCGCGCCATTTCTCTGCTCCATGACGACGATGGCGTCCACGGTGTCGTCGTCCGCCAGAATGGACGCACCCGCGAGGAGCGCGGCGACGCGGTCATCCTGGCCTGTGGCGGATTCCAGGCCAACACCGAGTGGCGGACGCGGTACCTCGGTCCGTCGTGGGACCTCGCCAAGGTGCGCGGCACCAAGTACAACACGGGTGACGGGCACCGCATGGCCCTCGAGATCGGCGCGAGCCCAGTCGGGAACTGGTCGGGCTGCCACGCCGTGGGCTGGGACCTCAACGCCCCGGAGTTCGGCGACCTGTCGGTCGGCGACCACTTCCAGAAGCACAGCTACCCGTTCGGGATCATGATCAACGCGCACGGCAAGCGCTTCGTCGACGAGGGCGCCGACTTCCGGAACTACACCTACGCGAAGTACGGGCGGGTGATCCTGGAACAGCCCGGTCATTTCGCGTGGCAGATCTTCGACCAGAAGGTCACGCACCTGCTCCGCGACGAATACCGGATTCGGCAGGTCACGAAGGTCACGGCGAACACGCTTGAGGAGCTGGCCGCCAAGCTCGACGGCGTTGATCCCGAGGGGTTCCTGAAGGAGATCCAGGAATTCAACTCCGCCGTGGACACCTCGATCCCCTTCAACCCGAACATCAAGGACGGCCGCTGCACCAGGGGACTGCGCATCAACAAGTCCAACTGGGCCAACCCCATCGATGAGCCTCCTTTTGAGGCGTACGGGGTGACCTGCGGGATCACGTTCACCTTCGGCGGTTTGCGGATCAACTCCGACGCCCAGGTCATCGATACCGACATGAAGCCGATTCCCGGCCTCTACGCCGCGGGTGAGATCGTCGGCGGGATTTTCTACTTCAACTACCCCGGTGGTTCGGGCCTGACCAATGGCGCGGTCTTCGGGCGAATCGCCGGCTACTCCGCGGCCGGATGAGTCCACGCCCCGCGTCGATTCCCGTTCTGAGGAGCGATCACGATGGAAGGCCTAGCGATCACCGCCGCACTCGCGAGGTGGTGTAAGAGCGTCACCTGGTCACAGGTGTCCCCGACGCGGCAGCGGCGGGTGCGCAACGCCTTCATCGACACGGTCGGTGTGGCGATCGCGGGTACGCGGGACGCGAGATTCGCGCACGTGCGGTCCTTTATCGACCGCATTGGCGGGGGAGAGGACAGCGCGGGCGGTCGCGGAGCGGAGGTGTGGGGGTGGGGAACGCCCGCCAGCCTCACCGCGGCCGCGTTCCTCAACGCGACCGCCGGACATCTCATGGATTTCGACGATGTGCACTACGACATCCATGGCCATCCGAGCACGGTTCTCTTTCCCGCGCTCGTCGCGGTGGCCCAGGCGGAGCGTCTGCCCGCCGAGCGGGTCCTGGTGGGCTATGTGGCCGGCATCGGCGTGATGGCCGCGGTGAGCCGGCTGTATGGGCCGCGCCATTACTCCGTCGGATGGCACGCGACGTCGACCTGCGGTTCCGTCGGGGCGGCGGCCGGGGTCGCGACGGCGTTGGATCTGTCCGAGGAGGAGGTCGCCACGGCGATCAGCGCCGCGGTGTCGATGGCGGCGGGAGTGCGGGCGAACTTCGGCACCGTGATGAAGCCCGTCCATGCCGGTCTTGCCGCGCGCGGCGGAGTCGAAGCCGCCTACTTGGCGTCCGCGGGGGTGTCCGCGGCGCCGGCGGCGTTGGAGTCCCGTCTCGGCGGCATCGATGTCTTCGGCGATGGGTCGCTCTTCAGCCGGTACGCCGACCCAGCCGCCGCGGTGGTGGAGGCGGCGCGCCAGGCGGTCGACGGGTTGGGGTTGAAGCTGTACCCGTGTTGTCGGGGCGCCCACCACGCCATCGACGCCGCGCTGGAGGTGCGGCGCCAGTTGGGCGTGCCGGCCGACGACATCGCCAGCGTGCGGGTGGAGGTGCCGCTCGGCGCGAAAACCGCACTCATTTACGACGATCCCGCGACCGGCTTGGAGGGAAAGTTCAGCCTCCCGTACGCCGTGGCCACCACCTTGGCGCATGGCGTGCCGCGACTGGTCCACTTCACCGACGCCGCGGTCCGCGACGAGAGAACGCGCCGGATCATGCGGCGGCTGGTCATCGTCGAGGATGACTCCGCCGGTGATCTGTCCGGGAACATGGCGGACCGGTACGCCATCGTCGAGGTGCGCACCACGGACGGCCGTCGCGTCAGCGCGCGGGTGGATGACGCACGAGGCTCGTGGTCCCATCCGCTCGCCGACGCGGAGGTGGACGAGAAGTTCGCGATGACCGCGGGAACGGTCCTGCGCCCCGACCGGGTGCAGGACCTTTTGCGTTCGATCCGGGGCGCTCCCGACGCGCTGGAGCTGTCCGGCCTTTTTGGTCGGCTTCACCACGGCTAAGGCCGGAGGCCGCGTTCCCCATTCGCAGGATCCACATTCGTTGATTGGGGTGGTGTGATCGGCGGATTGTCGACTAATCGACAGCACGTGTATATGCTTGTGTACAGCCGTGTACGTTAATTGAGGAGCCGCGATGGCGTATGAATGCATGACGCTGTGCCTATCGCACAGCCCGGGAATCGCTCGGGACGAGCAAAAAGTTCACGGCACTCGATTCCGGGAGGGCATGCGGCTCGCTCGCGAGGCGGTCCGCGAGTTCGACCCGACCCTGGTCATCTTCTTCGGTTGCGATCACCGGCGCGCTTACCAGGACATCCTCCCCGCGTTCTCCGTGGTCTACGCGGCGGAAGGGCTTGGGGATCTCCGATCGCCGACGGGCCCCTACAACGTGCCGGAGCAGATCGCCGCTGACCTCACCGCCGCCCTGCTGAACGAAGGCTTCGACGTCGCGATCACGCGGAAGATCGCCCTGGACCACGGGTTTGGCCAGACCATGGCCGACATTCTCGGCAGCCTCGACGCCGTCCCGACGGTGCCGATCTTCATCAACTGCGCGACCCCGCCCCTCGCGTCGCCGCGGCGCGCGGCGGAGCTGGGGGCCGCCGTGGGTCGCTTCGCGGCCAACCTCGACGAACGAGTTCTCTTCATCGGATCGGGCGGGCTGTCGCACTCGCCGCCCACGCTCGCGCTGACCACCGCCGGCCTGAGCGAAGAGGAGCGGCGTGAGCTCAGCGCCAAGCACCGGGAGGCGGCGAAGGACAAGATCCGGCCGGATTGGGACGAGGCGTTCCTCGAGCGCCTGGGCGCGCAGGACAATTCGTGGGCCTTTGCGGTGACCCAGGAGTTCATTGACCCCGCTGGTGTCGGCGCCAACGAGGTGCGCACCTGGCTCGCCGCGTACCTGGCCGGTGGCAAGCCGCTGCGTCGCGTCGCGTACGAACCCGTGCGCGAATGGATTACCGGCATGGGCGTCGCCATGTCCGACTATTCGCCCGCAAAGGCAGTACGCCCCGCTGGTGTGTCCCACTGACATGTCTGCCGGAGGGGAATGTCTGACCATGAATAGCAGCAACGACTACGACGTCGCAGTCGTCGGCTTGGGACCAGTCGGCGGCGTACTGTGCAATCTCCTCGCGCTGCAAGGGCTGCGCGTGGTCGCCTTCGATCGGGAGCCCGGTGTCCTGCAGCTGCCGCGCGGCGTCGGCATCGACGGCGAGATTATGCGCGTCGTGCAGACCATCGGCCTCGCCGAGGAGCTCGAACCCCGGCTGAAGGTCTTCCGCGGCGCCCAGTACCTCGACGTCAATGGCAACGTCGTGGCCACCCGGCCCGGCATCACAGGTCCCGGCCCGCAGGGATGGCCAAATCGGTACAACGTCCACCAGCCAGACTTTGAGGAAGTGGTGCGGTCCGGGCTCACGGATCGGCCGAATGTCGATCTGCGGCTGAGCCACGAGGTGCGGGAAGTCCGAAGCGAGGAGGACGCCGGGATCGTCGTCGCCGAGAACCGCCAAACTGGCGAGCGATTCTCGGTGCGCAGCCGCTACATCGTCGGGTGTGACGGGGCGCGTTCGCTCGTTCGGCGCACCGCGAAGCTCGTCCTGGACGACTTCGGCCTCAACGAGCCCTGGCTCGTGGTGGACTTCAAGATCAATAGTCGGGCGAATCTCCCGGACATCAACACGCACTACGCGCACCCCGAGCAGCCGGTCATCTACGTCCACGTGGTGCGGGACTTGCGGCGGTTCGAGTTCAAGCTGCGGCCGGACGAAGACCTGGACAAGGCCACGGACAGTGACGTGATCTGGCAGCGGGTGTCGCGGTGGCTCAAGCCTGACCAGGCCGAACTCGTGCGCGCGGCGGTGTACACGCACCGGTCCCTGGTGGCCCGCACGTGGCGCGTCGGCCGATTCATCGTGGCGGGCGACGCGGCTCACCAGACTCCGCCGTTCCTGGGCCAGGGCCTGTGCGCCGGCGTACGCGACGCCGCGGCGCTCGCCTGGCGGTTGGGCGCGGTCATCCAGCAGGGCGCTTCCGAATCCTTGCTGGACACGTACGGCGACGAACGCGGCGAGCACGCGCGGTTTTACATCAAGACGGCGACGACGTTCGGCACAGTGCTCACCTCGCCCGACCGAAACACGATCGAGGAGCTCAACCTCCGGGTGGGGCGCGAAGGGCGCGGCAAACCGCCCCGGCTCGGCCCGGGAATGTTCAAGATGGACGCTGTCGGCGGCAGGCTCGCTCCGCAGCCGCGGCTCGCCTCGGGCGAGCTGCTCGACGACGTCGTCGGGTACCGGTTCGGCGTCATCGTCAATTCGGAGATCCGTCAGCAGCTCAGCGCCGATTTCGTGGACGCGATCGAGAAGGCCGGCTTCACGACGGTGGAGGCATCGGGCGGCGCGGCGGAGTGGTTGCGCGAGCTTGACGCGCAGGCCGTGGTCGTCCGGCCAGACCGGTACTACTACGGCGCGTTCAGCGACGCCGCGACGCTCGAGGCGGAGTTGCGCTCCTTGGCTAGCCAGCTCGCTCCCGCGGCGGTGTTGGATTGAGCGGACCCATGGGCGACAACCGTTTCAAGAGCCGGATTCTCGCGGGAAAACCCACCGTGGGGATTTGGTGCAACATCACGGATCCCGTCGTCACGGAGATCTGCGCCAGTTCCGGTTTCGATTGGCTCCTCATCGACGCGGAGCATGCCCCAGCCGACACCCGAACCGTCCTGCACAGCCTGCAAGCCGCGGCGCCGTATGACAGCGAAATAATCGTCCGTCCTCCGTTCGGCGACGCGGTGTGGATGAAACGGTTGCTGGACATCGGGGCGCGCAACCTCCTCATTCCGATGGTGGAGACCCGGGAGCAGGCGGAGGCGTTGGCGGCTGCCATGTGTTTTCCCCCGCGGGGGACTCGGGGCGTGTCCTCGCAGACGCGGGCCGGCAACTGGGGCAGAAATAAGGACTATCTCCACCAGGCGCGCGACCAACTGTGCCTGATCGTGCAGATTGAATCGGCGAAGGCGGTGGAGAACGTCACCAGCATCGCGCGGGTCAGCGGGGTGGACGCGTTGTTCGTGGGCACCGCCGATCTGGCCGCGTCACTCGGGCATCTCGGCAACCCGGGGCATCCGGAGGTGAAGGCCGCCGTCGAGCACGTCGCGGCCACGGCTCGTGAGATCGGTATTCCCTTGGGGACCCTCACCCGTGATGTCGAGGCCGCTCGCCGCTATCTCGAGTCCGGCTTTTCATTCGTCGGAGTCGGCACGGACACCGCGATTCTCGCGGATTCCTTAACGCGGCTCCGGCAGTCGTTCGACCTTGGTTGATCGAGGTCGGGGATCTGCTGGAGAGGCGATCGTTATGGTTATCTCTCGCTCAAGGGAAGCTTCTCATGATTGAAATTGATCCCGAAGACTACCGCAGCATCTGGGGATGGCTGCGGGACGTTCCTTTCTCCCAGCAGTGGATTGACGTCGACGGCATCTCCACGCGGGTGGCCACGGCCGGCGCGGAAGACAAGCCCGCCGTGGTCATGCTGCACGGCACCGGCGGGCACTGGGAGGCGTACGCCCCCAACCTGAAGGCGCTCAGCCAGCATTTCCGCTGCGTCTGCCTGGACATGGTGGGCAACGGATACAGCGACAAGCCGGACTACCCCTACGAGACGTTTGTCTATGTGCGGCACGTCGCTCGGACGCTGGACGTGCTCGGCGTCGACAAGGTGTCGCTTATCGGCATGTCTCTCGGCGCGTGGGTCGCGGCGCGGTTCGCGTTGGAGCTTCCGCAGCGGACCGAGAAGGTGATTCTCATGTCCCCGGCCGGGCTCATGGCGCGGGCCGAGAACATGGCGCGCATCAAGCGGCAGCGCACGGCCGCGGTGGACAACCCGGACTGGGAAACGATCAAGGCGATGTTTGTGCACCTCATCGCCGACGAGAGGAACCGGATTCCGGACATCATCGCGCTTCGCCAGGCGATTTACCGGATGCCGGAGACGCGCGACACCGTCCAGCACATGCTGGCGCTTCAGGAGCCGGAGACGCGGAAGCGGAATCTCCTCACCGAGGAGCAGTGGCAAAGCATTCAGGCGCCCACCCTTGTCGTCGCGTCGGGCAAGGACTACGCCGAGTACGAGTCGACCGCGCGGCGGATCCTGAAGCTCCTGCCGAACGCGCAGGTGCTGGAGATGCCGCACGTCGCGCACTGGCCGAACTTCGAGGACCCGGAGTTCTTCAACAAGGCCGCGGTGGAGTTCCTGCTCGGCGGGGGTGATCAGGTTGCTGGATGAGGCCACCATCAAGGAACTCGCTCGGCGGTTGCAGGAGGCCGAGGACACTCGGCGGCCGATGACGCAGCTCTCGCAGCTTTATCCCGACATGACCATTGAGGACGCCTACGCGATTCAGCTCGCCTGGCGTGACCTCAAACTCGCTTCTGGCCGAAAGATCCGGGGACGCAAAATCGGCTTGACGTCCCGGCCGATGCAGAAGGCCCAGGGCGTCGACGAACCGGATCGGGGCGTCTATTTCGACGACATGTTCTTCGAAGACGGCTCGGTCATTCCGATGTCGCGGTTCATCGAGCCGCGAGTCGAGGTGGAGCTGGCCTTCGAGCTGTCCCGGCCGTTGTCCGGACCCAACGTCACCATCAGGGACGTCCTCGACGCCACGGCCTGGGTCCAACCCGCGATTGAGATCCTCGACTCCCGCCTGGAGATGAAGGACCCGAAGACCGGGGCCATTCGCAAGATCGTCGACGCGATCGGCGACAACGCGGCCAACGCCGGCATGATCCTCGGCGGCTGCCCCGCCCGGCCGGACGACGTGGATCTCCGGTGGGTCTCGGCGTTGCTGTACATCAACGGGGTGATCGAGGAGACGGGCGTGTCGGCGGCGGTGCTCAACCACCCGGCGAACAGCGTCGCGTGGCTCGCCAACAGCCTCGCCCCGTACGGGGAGCGTTTGGAGCCTGGCCAGCCCATCCTGTCCGGCTCGTTCACCCGTCCCGTTTTCGTCCACCGCGGTGACGTCCTGCAGGCGGACTACGGCCGGCTCGGCGTGGTGACCTGCCGCTTCGAGTGATGGGCGCGCCGGACAAGCCCGCGGAGAAAGGTGAAGGCGAATGACGTCCACGACGGCACTGCCTCTCGTGCGGCCCTTCGTGAACGGGGAGTGGGTCGACGGGACGGGCGAGGAGACCGTGGTGCGGGACAAGTTCTCAGACGCCCCCGTCACCCGGGTCATGTGTTCGGACCGCGACCAGGTGCGGGCCGCGGTCGGTGGCGTGGCCGCGGCGGCGCAGCGGATCCGCCTGTCGCAGTACGAGCGGTATCGGATTCTCTCCGCCGCGGCGGCGCTCGTCGAGCGCAGGCGCGAGGAGCTCGCCGAGGCGGTACGGGTCGACACCGGGTTCGTCGCCGCCGATGTCACGCGGGAGGTGGAGCGGACCCAGGAGACTCTCCAACTTTGCGCCGAGGAGGCCCGGCGCTTGGCGGGCGAGGTCGTGCCGCTGGAGGGGGCGGCCGGCCAGCGGGGACGTTTCGCCTACACGCGATTCGATCCCCTCGGCGTGGTCTGCGCTATCACGCCCTTCAACTCCCCGTTGAACACGGTCGCGCACAAGGTGGGTCCGGCGCTCGCCGCCGGCAACGCGGTGATTCTCAAGCCCGCGATGCAGACCCCTCGCTCCGCCGACGCGTTGATCCGGCTGCTGCTGGACGCGGGTGTCCCGCCGCAGCTCGTGTCGGTGGTGTACGGCGGCGGGTCCACGGTCGGTCAGTGGCTGACCGAGGATCAGCGGATCGCCTACTACGCCTTCACTGGCAGCACCCGGGTGGGCGAGGCCCTGTACCGGGCGGTGGGGATGCGCCGCACGCAGCTCGAGATGGGCAGCCTCGCCAGCACCATCATCTGCGCCGACGCGGACTTGGAGCGCGCCAGCCGGTTGGCGCTCACCGGCGCGTTCCGCAAGTCCGGTCAAGTGTGCACGTCGGTCCAGCGGCTGTACGTGCACCGGGATGTGGTCGGGGAGGTCACCGAGCGCCTCACCGCGGCCCTGCGGAACACGACCTGTGGGGATCCCGCCGACCCCGCGTCGTTCGTCGGCCCGCTCATCTCGCCAGCCGACGCTGAACGGGTGAAGGCGTGGATCGATGAGGCGGTCGACCGCGGCGCGGCGGTGGTGTCCGGCGGCGGCAAGCGTGGGAACGTGGTCGAGCCGACCGTGCTCACGAGGGTGTCGCCGGACTCGACGATCATGCAGAACGAGGTTTTCGGCCCGGTCGTGTTGATCCGTGAGTTCACCGAGCTCGCCGAGGCGATCAACGACGCGAACGCCACGCCGTACGGCCTGGCCGCGGGAATCTTCACCCGGGACATCGGCAGCGCCATGGAGGCGGCCGAGAAGTTGCAGATGGGCGCGGTGCACATCAACGAGACGTCGAGCAGCCGGGTGGACCTCATGCCGTTCACGGGAGTGAAGCGGAGCGGGTTCGGCGGGGCGGAGGGGCCGCGCTACGCCATCCGTGACATGAGCCAAGAACGGTTGATCACTGTCAGCCGGCCGTAGCCCTGACGCCACCCCGTCGCTTCGCACAGCGACGGGGTGGCGTCTCGGGCTTTGTCGTCGGGGGTGCGGGCCGCCATGACCAGGGCCGAAGGCGCCGCCGGCGCAGGAGAACGAGGGTGCGGCGCATACGGCCCGGGGGTATGGTGGCAGCATGACCGCACAGCAGCCGGCCACGACCCCGGCCACCGCCGACGGGCACGGCGGTTACTGGTACGCGGCCGACAAGCAAGCCCTGTTGAGTCGACTGCGCCGTATCGAGGGCCAGGTGCGTGGGCTGCAGCGGATGATCGAGCAGGACACGTACTGCATCGATGTGCTCACCCA
>Ga0079224_100014002_pt1 | contig 11191 bp, 7 predicted proteins | sample Stecom2015_FD_80414 | JGI IMG/M metagenome (GOLD analysis project Ga0079224, IMG submission 80414) | Agricultural soil microbial communities from Utah to study Nitrogen management - Steer compost 2015 | ecosystem: Environmental > Terrestrial > Soil > Agricultural land | place: USA: Utah...
GACGGTCCCAGGGTCAACGACCTCGTCATCACCCCCGGCGTCATCATCGCCGGGTTGGTCGTGGTCGCCGCCGTGTTCGTACTCCATCGCACGCGACTTGGACGCACGGTCTACGCGATCGGCGGCTCGGAGCAGTCGGCGCAGATGATGGGCCTGCCCGTCGGGCGTACGAAGGTGCTGGCCTACGTGATCAGCGGGTCGCTGGCGGGCATCGCCGCGGTGGTCTACACCTCGCGCCTGGGCGCCGCACAGAACATCACCGGGATCGGGTGGGAACTCGACGCGATCGCCGCGACCGTGATCGGTGGCGCGCTGCTCACCGGCGGCGCGGGCTTCGTGGTCGGCTCGGTAGTGGGTGCCCTCGTGATCGGTCTCATGACCGTGCTGATCACCCGCGACGGTGGCATCCCGCCCGAGGCCACGACGATCATCACCGGTGGCATCTTACTCGTATTCGTTCTGCTCCAGCGTGGCATCATCGGACGCAACCGCCAATGAGTGTCCCTTCACCGAAAGAGAGAACCAATGGTCTCTGGTCCGGCCCGGCGTGTATCACCGGAGGTGACCGGCGGCTCCGCCGTCGGTGGCAACCGTGGCGCCCGGTAGCCTGGCAGGCCGCGGGGCCTGCACCTGGGCGGGAGGCGCCGCACCACGGCGGCGAGGTGACGCGCCATGACGACCGCACCACACCAGAACCGGCCAGCCGTGATGGCCGACGTCGCCCGGCTCGCCGGTGTCTCGCACCAGACGGTTTCCCGGGTGTTGAACGACCACCCCCGCGTACGGTCGGACACCCGGGAGCGGGTGCTGCGGGCGGTCGCCCAGTTGGGCTACCGGCGTAACGCCATGGCCAGGGGCTTGGTCAGCCGCCGCTCCCGGGTGCTCGGGGTGGTCAGCTTCGACACCATCCTGTACGGGCCGGCCTCCACCCTGCTGGGTATCGAACGGGCCGCGCGGGCCGCCGACTACGGGATCAGCATCGTCACCCTGGAACGGGTCGACCACACCAGTGTGCTCAGCGCCACCAACATCCTCGCCGACCAGGGAGTCGACGGGATGATCATCATCGCCCCGCAGGTGTCCGCGGCGGCGGCGTTGCACAGCCTGCCCAGCGGCCTGCTGGCGGTGGCGGTGCAGGCGGGGAGCGAGAGTGCCCTGCCTTCCGTCGCCGTGGACCAGGTCGCCGGCGCCGAGTTGGCAGTACGTCACCTGCTGGAGTTGGGGCACGAGACGGTGTGGCACATCGCCGGCCCTACCGACTGGTTGGAGGCGCGGGACCGGATCGAAGGCTGGCGGCGGACTCTGGTGGATGCCGGCGCCAGCGTACCGCCGGTGCTGGCGGGTGACTGGAGCGCCAGGTCCGGTTACGTGGCTGGCCAGGCCCTGGCCGGACAGGCGGGCGTGAGTGCCGTGTTCGCCGCCAACGACCAGATGGCGCTGGGGTTGCTGCGTGCCCTGCAGGAGCACGGCATCCGGGTGCCGGACGACATCAGCGTGGTCGGTTTCGATGACATTCCCGAGGCGGAGTTTCTGCTGCCACCGTTGACGACGGTCCGGCAGGACTTTGACGAGGTCGGCCGCCGCAGCATGGCGCTGCTGCTGGACCTGCTGGAGGCTGGGGATCGTAGCGCGGTGACACTACCCGCGGCCGTACCGCCCACGCTGGTGTTGCGGCAGAGTACGGCGCCCCGTAACCCATCCCTTCCCGCGACCTTCCCGGGTCCGTCCGGGCGTGGACCGTCCAGCGGTAAGGGCCGGTGACGATTACCGCTGTGGCATCGGCTCCCACCTCCGGCTCCGCGCGGGGTGTACGGGGGACCGCGCCCGCACCGGTGCCGGTGCGGGCGCGGTGGTGGGTCACCGACCGGACGGGTGCTGGTCCAGCCGCCCGGTGACCGGGTGGTCGGACCTGCGCCAGGCGGTCAGCGTTGCAGGGTCAGCAGACCCGGCCGGTACGGCAGGAGCCCGTAGTCGCCGCCGGAGCTGGGCGAGCGTCCCTGGTAGAGCAACTGCAAGTTGCAGGGGTCGACGGTCATGGTCTGGTCGGCGCTGACGCGGATCAGTTCGCCGTGACTGATGTCGTTGGTCCAGGAGGCGTTGCTGTTGGCCCGACCGGCGAACGGGTTGCTCTCGGTCGCGGCCTGCGGGGTCCACGTGCCGTCCAGGCTGGTGGCCGTGAACGAGCGGAAGTAGCGACCCTGCGAGCCGATCGCTTCGACGAGCATGAGGTACCGGTTCTGGCCTTGGAGCTTGTAGACCTGAACCCCTTCGAAGAGGTTGTTCGTCGAGTCGGTCATGATCGTCGTATAGTTCGAGCCGAAGCTGCCCGGGAAGTTCCCGATCGGCATGCTCGCCCGGTAGATCCGACCGTTGTCCCCGGCGAAGAACAGGTACATGTGCGTGTCGTCGCCGATGAGCGCCTGGTCGATGGGTCCGGTGCCGGAGTTGGAGATGCTGCCGGTGAACAGCGTCTGGTGCGACGACCAGCTATTCACGTTGGCGGGGTTGGTGGAGGTCCGGTAGGAGAAGGCGGGACCACCCCACTGGTAGGCGAGCACCCAGATGTTCTTCGGAGCGAAGTAGAACAGCGTGGGCGCGACGGCAGCGAAAGGCATCGCGTTCTGACTGGCCGACGACATGCCGGACCAGCTCGAGAACAGGCCGAAGTTCATCGAACCCCAACTGGTGCCGAAGTCGTGCGTCGTGGCATAGACCAGGTGCTGGCCGTTGTAGGGGGCGTGGGTGAAGTCCTTGAGCGACACCCATCCCGATCTCGGTTGCGCCAGCGGGCCCGTAGACGTCCAGTTGTAGGAGGATGGAAGCGAGCACGTGCCCGGCGGGGGCGGCGGCGGGGGCGGCGGGGGCGGGTTGCTGCCGCCGACGGGGATGAGCTGCCATTGCTGGTTGGCTCCGCCCCAGTCCTCGTACTGGACGATCGGGGCGCCGTCCTGGGTGTTGCCGTACGGCGCTTCGAGTGCCTTGCCGCTGTGGCGGCTGATCAGCCGGACGTAGCCGTCAGAGGAGTCGAGCAACTGCCACTGCTGGTTGTTGCCGTTGTGGTCGCTCCACTGGACGATCGGGGCACCGTTGGCGGTCGACCACTCGTAGACGTCGAGCACCTTGCCGGAGTGGCGGGCACGGAGCCGGTAGTAGCCGCCGCCGGAGTCGACGAACTGCCACTGCTGGTTCTGACCGCCGGAGCGGGCGTACTGCTGGACGCAGGCCCCGTCAGCGGTGGAGACCCCGCACACGTCGAGGGCCTTGCCACTGTTGCGGTTGACCAGCTCGTACCAGGCCGACGTGTCGACCGTGGCCGCGGCGGCGGGCGTCGACCACACCACCGCGCTGGCACCACCGACCATCATCGCCATCGCGCCCGCGGCGACGGCCCGCAGTAACCACCCGCGCCGCCGCGACCACCGCGTGGTCGACGGCGATCTATCGAAAGTAGACATGTCTCCTCCAATGTCCGGGAGGGGGATGGTCCGCCAAGGCGCCGCGGAGTGGCGCCGGGCGGATGTGTTCGGCCATGTTAGCGTTAACAAGCGTCCACATGCCCTGTGTGCACGCTTGGCACCAGGTCCGGCGTAGCGAGGGCTCGCCCGGTAACCATCGAAGACGCCGTCCCCTGTCATTGACAGTGAGCGATAACATCCCCTTTGTCAAGGTGGAAATCCAAGTTTGCACGGACGCGCCGGAGCCTCCGTGTGCCCGACGGACTGGTCCGCACCCCCTCCGGGCGGTAACGCCATGGCCCCGGGTACCTGAGAGCGGGGTCACGCCGGGGAGGCCATGTTTGCGCTAACATCGATGCCTGGTTCAACCGGCCGTCGGATTCTGAGTTCCGCGGCCGGGCCGGCGCGGTGCTTTGACGGTCGCTCCGGCCACGGCCGGTTGGACAAGCCGGCGAAGCGGCAGGCAGGCCAGCCGCGCCAACCGCCTCGTCGCATTGTCATGATCTTGTGCGTACCGCATCATGGTCGATGTGAATGAGCGACGAATGATGGTCCACTTCGCTGGCGAGGGCTCCGGTGTCGCCGAGATGAGCTGGGGCCAGCTTGAGATCTGGGGCGCCATGCAGCGCCAGCGCACATGGATGCCATTGCCGTCGAGACATCCGCTCCCGCCAGGCACCACAGTGGATGACGTCGCGGACTGGGTGCGATACGTGATGAGCCGGCACCAGACGATGCGGACCCGGTTGCGGTTGCGGTTCCGGCCGGATGGTCCACCCCAGCAGGTGCTGCACGGGTCGGGCGAGATAGCCATGGACCTGGTCGAGGCGGGCCACCAGGATCCGATCCAGGTCGCCAAGATGATGATCGATCGGTATGTGGAGCATGACTTCGACTTCGCCCAGGACTGGCCGATATTCGTGGCCGTGATCCTGGCCGAGGGCACACCCGTCTATCGGGTCGTCACCATCTGTCACCTCGCTCTGGACTTCTTCGGCGCGCGGGCGCTGCTCGACGATCTCGACCGGCGGGACAAGGCCGGCGGTACGCCGCCGCCGCCAGTCACCGCGGCTGATCCGCTGGAGCAGGCCCGCTGGCAGCGCTCGCCGGCCGGGCAACGACACAACGCGGCGGTGCTCCGGCACTGGACGGAGCAGTTGCGGGCGATGCCCGCCCGGCGGTTCCCGGCGCCGGTCGACCGGGGAGAGCCGCGGTACCGCCTATTGAGCCTCGACTCGCCGGCCACGCACCTGGCGATCCAGACCATCAGGCACCGGACCGGGGCCACGAGCGTGCAGGTGATCCTCACCATGTTCCTGGTGGCGCTGGCGCGTGCGACCGGCATCAACCCCTCGATGACCCGGGTGGCGGTGAACAACCGGTTCCGCCGCACGCTGACCGACTCGGTCAGCGTCGTCACGCAGTACGGTCTATGCGTTGTGGACGTTGCCGGCATCACCTTCGACGAGGCTCTCGCCCGGCTCCGGCGCCGGATCGTCGGCACCTTCAAGTACGCCTACTACGACCCGATCCAGGTGGCCGAGCTGGTTGATCAAGTGGGACGGGAGCGGGGCGAGGAGATCGACGTGCACTGCTACTACAACGACCGCCGCCAGGGCGAGGACCCGCCGCTGGTCGACCCGCCGCCCACACCCGCCGCGGTGGTTGCCGCCCTCCCGGACACCAGCATCGTCGACCAGCCGCTGCCCCGGGCCGGGGTGACTGAACGGCTGTTCGCCGCGGTCGAGGACGCAGCCGGCTCGTTCCGCTTCCTGCTCGAGGCGGACACCCACCATGTCTCGCAGGAGGTGATGGTGGCGTGCGTCCGCGGGATGGAGGAGATCGCGGTGGAGGCGGCGCGGGACGCCGCGGCGCCGACCGGGGTGCCCGGGCCCACCCCTAGCCTCGATCGTGCTCGGTGACCCCGTCGACCTGCCTTAGCGTGGCCGCGGCCCGGTGTGGCGTCAGCGGACTGAAGTAGATTCCCGTCGCGACCTCGGCGGCGCCGAGGATCCTGAGCCGGTCTGGTCCGCGCAGTAGACCGCAGATTGTGACCGTCAGGTGTCCGGCGCGTACCTGAGGCATCCACATCTGGTAGGGCATCGGCCGGGAGAACAGGCCGTCAAGCCGGCGGACCGCCCGGCCGAGCGCCTCCGCGAGTGCGTGCCGCTCGGCCCGATCCAGCTCCGCGGCGGTGGCCACGTGCCGGCGGGGCACCAGCCGCAGCGTGTAGGGGGCGGGGGGCGCCGCCGGCACCGTCACCGCCCAGCCGCCGATCGACTCGACCAGCAGCGACGGGTCAGGCTCCGCACACGCGGGGCAGCCAGCGGCAGCCCCGGCCGGACACAGCGGCGGCAGGAACGGCAGGCCGAACAGTTGGCTGTGTGGATGCGGCACGGTAGCGCCGGCCTCCTCGCCGCGGTTCTCGAAGACCAGCACGCAACGGGTGCCGGCGTATCGCCACTGCATCTCGCTGCGGTCGGCCCACAGGTCGATGACCGGACCGATCTCCACGGCGGTCAAGGCGCCCAGGTCCCGGTGATGCTCCGGGCCGTACACGATCACCTCGCTGCGGCCCTGCTCGACCGGCGGCCACCGGTTGGGGAAGGCATATGGACCCGCGTCGGCTAGCGCTTCGGCGCCGCCGGGGCAGAAGGGGCACTCGGCCTCCGCGGGCTGCGGCCGGCGGTCCCGGTCCCTGGCCACATACACCAGTCGTCCCGTCAGCTCGTCTGAGACCAGGACCGCGCCCGGCGCCGCGGTCACAGGGGTAGCCCGGTCATCTGAGAGCCGGTCCGGTCGAGGTCAAAGGGGAGCTCGATGACCCGCTGATCGGCCATCGCGGCACGGACCTCGGCGGTACGCCCGCGGGCGGTGCTGATCAGCAGGAAACCGCCGCCCCCCGCGCCGAGCAGCTTGCCGCCGTCGGAACCGGCCGACCGTGCCGTCCGGTACAACTCGCCGATCCGCCCGGTCGAGATCCGGTCGCTGAGTCGCTCCTTGTGCTGCCAGTGTCCGTCCAGCAGGGGGCCGATGTCATCGATCCGGCCGGCGAGGATCGCGTCCCGTACCCAGTCCGCGACCTTCCGGATGGCGTGCAGGGAGGTGACGGTGCCGCGGTCTCCACGCACCGTCTGCTGGGCCTGGAGAGTCAGCACCTGACCGGCGTCCCGGCTCAGGCCAGTGTAGAAGAGCAGGAGCCGGTCCCGTAGATAGCTGGTCAACTCTGCTGTCAGCGGCATCTCCTCGACCCGCACGCTCCGGTCGGCACCGATGTGGAGTGCGCGTAGCCCGCCGTAGGCCGCCAGGTAGTGGTCGTGCTTGCCGACGGGCCGGGCGAGATCCACCATCTCGATCGCGCTCGCCTCCTCGGCCAGCGTGCCCGGGTCCGGTGACCTACGGTGCCGCAGCGCGTGCAGAAGGGCCACGGTGAAGGCGCCTGACCCGCCGAGGCCGGTGCCGCTCGGCGCGTCCGTGCATGACGCCAGTTGGACGTTGCGGTGGATACCGGCGCGGATCAGCGCCGCTCGGGCGAACCGGCTCCGGACCCCGTCGACGTTCCCGGCCTGCTCCGTGTGCTCGCCGGTCAACCGGATCTCGCCGGTGAAGCTGCGCGGGAAGACGGTGACGCTGACGTACCGGTTGATGGCGAGACTGACGACAAGCCCACCGAACCGGTCGGCGTAGCTCGGCAGATCGGTGCCGCCGCCCCCGAGCGACACCCGCAACGGCGCGCGGGCCACGACGAGCCGGTCGGGCCCTCGGGTGTCTCTCATCGGGCAGCCTCCGACCCACCGGATCAGATCGAGAGTAGGCGATTCAAGTAGCCGGACCAACGCCACCAACAGTGACCTGGATCACAGTCACGGCGGTCAACTCCCATCGCCAGATCGCCGCCCGGGCAGAGAAGATCGGAGTCCCGCTGCACGCGCTCGGTCCCTTGTCGCGTGCCGGGTGAGGATCTCGGCGACCGCCGACCCGAGGTCCGGCACGATCGTGACCCGGTCGAGGTCGGCGTGTGCGGTGACCAGACCGGCGTGCGCCGTCCCCCGGCCCGTGCGTACCAGCAGACCCTCGACGCCGGCAGCGTGGGCGGCCAGCATGTCCTCGACCGCGTCCCCGACCAGGTACGAGGTGAAGGGGTCCAAGCGGTGACCGGCGAGTGCGGACTCGATCATCCCGGGACGCGGCTTGCGGCACCGGCAGTTGTCCGCGGGGGCGTGTGGGCACAGGTAGCTACCGGATACCGGCACCCCGGCGCCGGCCAACTGCCGCAGCAGCAGCCGGTGTAACCCGATCGCCTGCTGGGCGCTGAGTATCCCGCGGCCGACCGGTGATTGGTTAGAGATGACGATGAGCGTGAAGCCAGCGGCGGTCGCCCTGCGCAGAGCCTCGACCGCCCCTGGCAGCGGCGTCACGTGCGCCGCCTGCCGGACGTAATCGTCCCGGTTCGGGATGATCGTGCCGTCCCGGTCGCAGAAGAGCGCCGGGGGCGCGGGCCCGCGAACCGGCGCCGGCGCTTCGCCGACCCTTCCCGCCGGTCCAGCGAGGAAGATCGGACCGGTGCTCATCGCGGACTGCTGACCTTGGAGGGGTGCCCGGCGGCGGGGTCCACGCGCGGGGACGCGATGGGGGTGCGCGGTGACACGGGAGTCTCCTTCTACGTCAGGGTGCCCAACCCGTTGCCGCGCCGATCCGAACCGGTTCCAGTCCGGTAGGTGGGCGTCGGCGTAGGCACTCACCGCCGGCACCGCGGGGTAGGGCTATGACCTCGGCCGGGTGGCCACGCCGTCGAACTGGGAGCCGCCTGTCGGAATCGAACCGACGACCTGTGCTTTACGAGAGCACCGCTCTGACCGACTGAGCTAAGGCGGCGGGCACCACCGCTGGCGCGGCGGTACGCCGATCTAGTGTACGCGAGGCCGCGCGCAACCCACCCGCCCCGCCCGCGCGCTGGCGCGCGGAAACCGGCGCGGTCCGTTAGCGTGCGGTCGTGGACCCCCGAGCCCTCCGCGGCCCCGACCAGCGCCCGGCCAGCCTCTCCCCGCCCGACCTCGGCTTCACCCGCCGGCCCCGGGTGCCGTGGCTCTCCCCCACCCTGCTGCTGCGCACCGGTCTGCGTACCGCCCTGGCCACGACCTTCGGCGCGTACCTGGACAAACGAGAGTTACAGGGAGCGCTGCCCGCCCGCACCTACCACCAGACCGGCGAGGACGGTGAGCTGTGGCTGGACTACGTGGCCGACCTCGGCGACGGGTTCGACGCCACCTACTCGGTGGCGTACCTGCTGGCCCAGCCCAGCCTGAACCTGGCCGGGCAGGACCTGCCGCGCGGCGACGTGCTGGTGATGGGCGGCGACCTGGTCTACCCGACCGCGAGCATGCAGGGCTACGAGGACCGGTGCAAGGGTCCCTACACCGCCGCGCTGCCGCTGCCGCCGGCCGACCGGCCGCAGCCCACGCTGTACGCGCTGCCGGCCAACCACGACTGGTACGACGGGCTCACCGCGTTCCTGCGCCTGTTCGTCGGGCAGCGGATCGACCACGTGGGCGGCTGGCGCACCGAGCAGTCCCGGTCGTACTTCGCGGTCGAACTGCCGCACCGCTGGTGGCTGTTCGCGGTGGACGAGGCGTACGGCGGCTACATCGACGACCCGCAACTGGTCTACTTCGAGGAGGCGGCGAAGCGGCTGGGCCGCGGTGACCGGGTGATCGTGGCCGCGCCGGAGCCGACCTGGGGCAAGGCGGACCCGGCCGGCTACAGCACGCTGGACTTCTTCCTGCGGAAGATCATCGCGCCCACCGGCGCCGAGGTCCCGCTGCTGCTCGCGGGCGACCAGCACTACTACGCGCGGTACGCGGGTCCGGACCGGCAACTGGTCACCTGCGGGGGCGGCGGGGCGTACCTGACCGCCACCCACCGGTTGCCGGAGCGGATCACGGTACCGCCGAAGGAGACCATCACCCGCAAGGCCAGCCCTCGCCAGGAGTACGCGCTGACCGCGCGCTACCCGGACGCGCGACGCTCCCGGAGGCTGGGCTGGGGCATCTTCGGCCGGCTGCCCGCGCGCAACCCTGGCTTCGCCACCCTGGTCGGGGCGATCCACATGCTGCTGATGCTGGCGGTGGCCGAGACCGCCCGTAGCCTCAGCGAGACCGAGGAACGGCTGGTGACCATCCCGCTGGCGCTGATGGTGCTGGTCGTGTTGGGCGGGTCGGTCGGCCTGGCGTACATCCCGACCGGCGGGCCGAAGCGTGGCCGGCACTTCGTCGCCGGCACCCTGCACGGGGCGCTGCACCTGGTGCTGGGCATGCTCGGCGGCCTGGCCTGGGTGAACCTACCGGTGGCGGAGTGGGCCTGGCCGCTGCCGCTGCTGGTGGCGGTGGTGGTCTACCTGCCGGTGGCCGGGTTGGCCGGCAGCCTGCTCGTCGCCGCCTACCTGCTGGTCGCCTCCAGGTTCGGGATCAACCTCAACGAGTTGTTCGCCGCCCAGGGGATCGAGGACTACAAGTCGTTCCTGCGGCTGCACATCGCTCGCGACGGTTCGCTGACCATCTACCCGGTCGGGATCGACCGGGTATGCCGGCACTGGCGGGCGGACCCGGACGCCGAGCGGAAGGAGGCGCCGTGGATCGTCCCGGACCGGCCGGACCGGCTGCGGCCCAAGCTGGTGGAGGACCCGATCACGCTCCGCTGACCGGCGCGGCAGTCGCCAGGGCACGGCAGTTGCCGGGGCACGGCGGCCGCCACCGGCGCGGTGTCCGTCAGCCGCGCCAGAGGCTCAGCATCATCGCCTCAACCGCGATCCGGGGCTTGACGTTCGCCTCGATCGCCTCCCGGCAGGCGAGCACCGCGGCCACCCGGCGCAGGGTGCTCTCCGGGCTCCACTTCGCCGCCGCCGCCCGTACCGTCGCCACCGCGTCGGTGTGTACGGGCGGGACCGGGGCACCGAACTGCACCGCGAGCACATCCCGGTAGAACCCGGCCAGGTCGACCAGTGCCCGGTCCAGCGCGTCCCGCTGAGTCCGGGTGGCCCGGGACTTCTGCCGCCGCTCCAACTCCTTGAGTTGCCCGGCGGCGCCGCGGAACGCGCCGGCCGCGCCGCGCCCGGTGCCGCCGGCACCGAGCGCCGTCTCGAGTTCGGCCCGCTCGGCCGCGTCCGCGTCGGCCACTACCGCCGCCGCCTCGGCCTCGGCCGCCTCGATCAGGGCGGAAGCGGCGTCGAAGCAGGCCCCGACGCCGGTGAGCCGGCGGGGTACCGCGAGTACCGCCTCCCGCCGGGCCCGGGCGGAGGGGTCGGAGGCGAGCCGGCGGGCGCGGCCGACGTGGCCCTGGGCGGCTGCCGCCGCCCAGGCCGCCACGTCGGCCGCGACCGCGTCCCGGGTACACAGCAACGCGGCGACCGCCTCGGTGGAGGGCTGGCGCAAGGTCACCACCCGGCACCGGGACCGCAGGGTCACCGAGATGTCGTCGGGGTGCAACGACGGGGTGCAGAGCAGGAAGACCGTCCGCTCCGGCGGCTCCTCGACCGCCTTGAGCAGGGCGTTGCCCGCCGCCTCGGTGAGCCGGTCGGCGTCCTCGACCAGCAACACCTGCCAGCGGCCACCGGCGGGCGCGCTGGCGGCCCGCAGGACCAGCTCGCGCATCTGGCTGACCGGGATGGAGAGCCCTTCGGGCACCACCCGCCGGACATCCGCGTGAGTGCCGGCGAGGGTGGTGTGGCAGCCGGCGCACTC
>Ga0079224_100014003_pt1 | contig 11191 bp, 12 predicted proteins | sample Stecom2015_FD_80414 | JGI IMG/M metagenome (GOLD analysis project Ga0079224, IMG submission 80414) | Agricultural soil microbial communities from Utah to study Nitrogen management - Steer compost 2015 | ecosystem: Environmental > Terrestrial > Soil > Agricultural land | place: USA: Utah...
ACAAGCGACGGTCACGCTCCACTCGGCCGTCAATCGTACCGAAAGCCGCGGCGCCCACGCGCGCGAGGACTATCCCGATCGCGACGACGTCAATTGGATGAAGCACACCTTGTCGTGGATCGACGATCGCGGGAACGTCCGGTTCGACTACCGGCCGGTACGCTTGAATACGCTCACGAACGAGGTCGAGCCGGTGCCGCCGCGTGCACGCACATATTGAGCACGAGTGAGTCGTGGCTAGCGGGTCGTGATCGGCAAGTCCTCCTGTCTTACGACCCTCGAATCACGGATCACGAATCACGAGTCAGAAAGTCAAAGGCCAACAGCTAGCAACCTGAGTTATGGCTAAATTCCGCCTTCCGCAGAATTCCAAGATCGTCGCCGGCAAGACGTACAAGGCGCCGGCGGGCGCGAAGGACGTGCGCACGTTCAAGATCTATCGCTTCGATCCGGAGTCGGGCGAGAACCCCCGTGTCGATACCTACGAGGTCGATATGTCGACCTGCGGCCCGATGGTTCTCGATGCCTTGATCAAGATCAAGAACGAAGTCGACTCCACGCTCACCTTCCGACGCTCGTGCCGTGAAGGCATCTGCGGTTCGTGCGCAATGAACATCGACGGACTGAATACGCTCGCATGCACCAAGGCGTGCGACGACGTGAAGGGCGAGGTGAAGATCTATCCCTTGCCGCACATGCCTGTCATCAAGGATCTGGTGCCCGATCTGACGAACTTCTACGCGCAATACGCCTCCGTCAAACCCTGGCTGCAGACGCACACGCCGGCGCCGCCGGACCGCGAGCGCCTACAATCGAAAGAAGATCAGGAGAAGATCGACCGGCCCGCTGCCTGCATCTTGTGCGCGTGCTGTTCGACCGCGTGCCCGAGCTATTGGTGGAACAGCGATCGATACCTTGGGCCTGCGGCGCTGCTTGCCGCCTACCGGTGGATCATCGACAGCCGCGATGATGCGACGGGGGAGCGGCTCGATGCACTCGAAGACCCGTTCCGGCTCTATCGCTGTCATACGATCATGAACTGCACGCAAGCCTGCCCGAAGGACCTCAATCCCGCGCTGACGATTGCCGAAATCAAGAAGAAGATTGCTGAGCGACGCCACTGAGGCGCGCGCAGTGAACGGCGGACAGCGGACGGCGGACGGTGAGAGAACAGGAATGAAAAAGGACCCGTCGCAGCCAGGTGCCGAGAATCCTCTTTCACTGTCCGCCGTCCGCCGTCCGCCGTTCACCAAATTAAGATGGCGGTGCCGACGAGGCATGAAAGAGCTCGACGTCGTTCTCGAACGCTATCTGGAACAACGGTATGCTTGTGCCCCGATTGCGGAGCAGCAGGCGTTCGAGGCTTTGCTCGACTTGCCGGATCCACAGTTGTTCGCGTATGTAATGCGCCGCGAAGAGCCGACCGATTCTGGATGGGTTGATGTCATCAACAAGCTCGCCCCCATTGATCGTTGATGTTCGAGATCGCCCGGCTGAACGTTGGGTGGGGTACGGAGCAATCGCCACAGCGGCGATTCTGCCGTTCGGAGCCCTTCCATTCGAGACTCATTCTAATTTGCTGCTTTCATCGTTTCTCTCAGCGGCCGTACTGGTCGGCTTACGCGTGTGTCGCTGGCTCGGCGGCCCGCGTCGAATCGTGCAAGTTGCGTGGCTTGCCGATGGCGGCTGGCTTGCGGTCCAGGCAAACGGCGCGGCGTCGAAGTGTGAGCTATGTCACAACTCGCGCGTCGGAGCTCGGGCGGTATGGCTGCGACTGCGACCCATCGAAGGTCACGCACGCGCTTTCTCGCTACTGTTGAGCCGTGCGCAGGATCCGGGCGATCAGCTGCGACGACTCATCGTTCGTTTGCGGCTCGACGTTCCGCGTAGCGGTGCGGCGACCGGCCTCGGCTGACGCCAAGGGCGCTATGCCGATCTTTCAAACCAGAGTGCCGGCGGGTTTGACTCTTTCCTCAACGCGGTCGCTGGGTCCAGCCAGCGCGTCGTCCACCCGAAAGCTCGATGCAACTGAGCCGAACTTTCGGGACGAGCATCAGTCTATGGTTGCAGCATTCGGCGGCCTGCAGTGCGCTGAGCGGTCCCGCAGGGATGCAGGTCGATGACTCAGGAGGACAACGACCAGGAGCTCGTGAGGCGCGTTCAGGCTGGCGATCAGTCCGCCTTCGACGTGCTCGTGCTGAAGTATCAGCACCGCGTGTTGAAGCTCGTGAGCCGCTTCGTAAACGATGCGGCGGAGGCGGAGGATGTAGCACAAGAGGCGTTTCTGAAGGCCTACCGTGCACTGCCTTCGTTTCGCGGTGATAGTGCCTTCTACACGTGGTTGTATCGCATCGCGATCAACACCGCGAAGAACGCGCTCGTTGCTCACAAGCGGCGGCCGGTCGACTTCGATTTGGATCTGCAGGATCCCGAGCAGTTCGAACGGCAGGCCAAGCTAAAGGAAGCCGATACGCCGGAAGGCGTGTTGCTGACGGACGAAATTCGCGACGTAGTCGAAAAGGCGATGGAGCAGCTTCCGGAAGACTTGCGAACGGCGATCGTTCTGCGCGAGCTCGAGGGGTTGTCTTACGAGGAGATCGCGGAGGCCATGGATTGTCCGGTCGGAACGGTCCGCTCCCGGATTTTTCGTGCCCGCGAGGCGATTGACAAGAAGCTGAAGCCCCTGCTGGATGAGTAGGATTGAACTTAGGATCTAATTGCAGACAATGTCGCTTGACGGTAAGGAACCCATGACCGATTCGATCAAAGAACAGCTTTCAGCATGCTTGGACGGCGAATTGCCGGATCGAGAGCTCGCATTGTTGCTGAAGCGAATCGGCCAGGATCCCGAATTGCGTGCCGCAATGACCCGCTACGGCATGATTTCGGAGACGATCCGTACCGGAAAGGCCCCGACTACCTCGGCGGATTTCGCCGCGCGGGTCAAGGCGCGAGTCGCGGCCGAGCCGAGGACCGACGCGCCAAGTATCTCTCCCGTTCTGTTGCGGCGACTGCGCCCGGCGGCGGGGCTCGCTGTCGCCGCGAGCGTCGCGGCGCTCGCGTTCTTCTCCGTCCAGCGCGCGGGTATCTTCCCCGTGGATGAAGTCGTGACCACCGCCGCGGAACACGCTGTTCGGATTCCCGAGATCCAAGAACCGCCCGATCGATATGTCGTGCCGATGAATACCTCGAATTCGAGCGTATTCATCCCGGCAACGCGACTGACCAACTACGTCGTGGCGCATAGTGAGTACTCGTCGCCGCTCGGCCGTCGCAGCGTCTTGAGCGGGGTTCTCGCTGAAGGCGAAGCACAGCTGCTCAACGACGAAGTGCCCGAAGAGGGTGCGGCCGCAGCTCAGGACGCGCAACGCTGATGCCAATCGCCAGATGCTCTCTCGGTCTGTTGCTGCTGTCCCTGGCAGCGCTCGTACACGCCGGCGATCGGGAGGCTAGGCAGTGGTTGGAGCGGATGTCGGAGTCGCTCGCAACCCGCAACTACGAAGCTCGCTTCTTCAGGGTCCGTGACGAGCGATCCGATGCATGGCGCATTATCCACCGCGTGGAGAGAGGCAAGGCGACCGAGCGCCTCGTCTCGCTCGATGGCAGCGGCAGAGAGTACATCCGCAACGAATCCGAAGTGATCTGCTATCTGCCCGACCAGCGCACCGTGCTCGTCGAGAAGCGCGCCGAAGAGAGCACGCTACTCAGCACCGTGCCGGTATACAGCGAGCGACTGGAGGCGAATTACAGCATCGAGCGGGGCGGCGCGACCAAGACGCTCGGGCGCAAGACACAGCTCATTCTGGTCAAGCCGCGCGACCAGTTCCGCTATGGCTATCGATTGTGGCTCGACCAAGAGACGGCGATGCCGCTCAAGTCCCAACTCTGCGATCGCAACGGAAACGTGATCGAGCAGCTTTTGTTTGCGGAGCTCCATTTCCGGGACCGTATTTCCGCGGACATGCTGAAGCCCGCCGTCTCGGCCGACGGCTTCAAGTGGCTCTACCAGGATGCGCAACAGCCCCGTGTCAGAAGTGCCAGTCTAGAGTGGGTGATTCGGCCGCCCGCAGGCTTCCGTCTGACGACTTGGCGCATTCAGGCGATCGCGGGCTCGAGTGCGCCCGTGCAGCACCTCGTGTATTCCGATGGGCTCGCTTCCGTCTCGGTGTTCATCGAGCCGCGAGACCCGCAAACGGAAGCCATTCGAGGCTTGGCCAAGGTCGGCGCCGCCTTCGCGTATTCGCGCGATCTGGACGGGCATCAAGTCACGGCGGTGGGCGAGGTGCCGGCGGCGACGGTGCAAGCGATCGCGGCCGGTGTCACGAAAGAAAGCGATGCCGCTGCCTCTGCACTGACCTCCGAACCCGTCGCGCCTCCGCGTCGATAAGGCTTCTTCCGATACATCGACCTCATGACGCAGTGGACCGTCCTGACGCGTCACGACTGTACGTTGTGCGAGCAGTTCATGGAGGATCTGACTCGAGTGCTGGGCGCCGATGAAGCGGCGCGCGTTCGGGTCGTGGACGTCGATTCGGATCCCGAGCTTCGCCGCAAGTACGGCATCCGCATCCCAGTCCTGCTCGCAGATGGCGATTTCGTCTGTCAGTATCGGGTGGACCAAGACCGCCTGATGCCCTACGTTCAAGGCTCCGAATGATCGATTGGCCTGCCCAGCGGGCGGGCCGGGGCTTCGCTATAATCCGCCGCCGCTTTCGGCGCCTCAAAGCCAGGACGCTCGGCGTCTTTGCGTATCAGGCTTCTCCGCCTCGGCCTTTCGGTCGCTTCTCTGGTTTCCGGTTGGGAGAAGGTAGCTGAGGCCGCCGTGGTGGATGTACTCGGTGCGCACGCCGCGCACGCAGGAATCGAAGTGCCAGAAATGCTGCGGCTTGGGCCAATTCGCGTCGAGGTCGAGCCGGTGAGAACTGATGAAGCTGATCCGCAACTTTTCCATCATTGCCCACGTCGATCACGGTAAGTCCACGCTCGCGGACCGCTTCATCCAGCTCTGCGGCGGCTTGCAGGACCGCGAGATGGAAGCGCAAGTGCTCGACAACATGGCGCTCGAACGCGAACGCGGCATCACGATCAAGGCGCAGGCCGTTTCGCTCAAGTACCAGGCACGCGACGGTCAAACTTACCAGCTCAACCTGATCGACACCCCCGGCCACGTTGACTTCTCTTACGAGGTGTCGAGGTCGCTTGCCGCGTGCGAGGGAGCGTTGCTCGTGGTCGATGCGGCGCAGGGTGTCGAAGCGCAAAGCGTGGCGAATTGTTACACCGCTATCGAGCAAGGTCTCGAAGTCGTGCCGGTATTGAACAAAATCGACTTACCTTCCGCCGACCCGCAGCGCGTCATCAACGAGATCGAAGAGATCATCGGGATCGAGGCGCAAGACGCACTGCGAGTGAGTGCCAAGACGGGCGAGAACGTGCCTGAGCTGCTCGAAGAGCTGATTCGCCGAGTGCCTCCTCCCAAAGGCGACCCGGATGCCCCGCTGCAAGCGCTGATCATCGATTCCTGGTTCGACAACTATGTCGGCGTCGTCTCGCTCGTGCGCGTGATGAACGGATCGCTGAAAACGGGCTCGAAGATTCGGGTCTGGTCGACGGGCAGGGCGCATACGATCGACAAGCTCGGACGCTTTACGCCGAAATCGGTCGCGAGCGAAACGCTCGAGACAGGCGAGGTCGGCTTCGTCATAGCCGGGATCAAGGATATCGACGGAGCGCCGGTCGGCGACACGATCACGCTCGATGCGCGTCCTGCGAGCGCTCCGCTCGCGGGTTTCAAGCAGGTGAAGCCGCGCGTGTTCGCCGGTTTGTTCCCCGTGCAATCGGACGACTACGAAGCGTTCAGAGATGCGCTTGCGAAGCTCAAGCTGAACGATTCGGCACTGCACTACGAGCCCGAAGTCTCCAGTGCACTGGGTTTCGGCTTCCGCTGCGGCTTTCTCGGGCTCCTGCACATGGACATCGTGCAAGAGCGACTCGAGCGCGAGTACAACCTCGACCTCATCACGAGCGCGCCGACCGTCGTTTACGAGGTCGAGCGCACCGATGGCGAGCTCGTCTACGTCGACAATCCCGCGAAGCTGCCGCCGTCGAACGAGATCAAGGAGCTCCGGGAGCCGATCATCACCGCCAACATCCTCCTACCGCCCGAGTATGTCGGCTCGGTCATCAAGCTCTGTATGGAGAAGCGGGGCAGGCAGACCAAGATGCAATACCTCGGGGCGCAGGTCTCGCTGCAGTACGAGATGCCGCTCGCGGAAGTCGTGCTCGATTTCTTCGACCGGCTGAAATCGGTCAGCCGCGGGTTCGCCTCTTTCGACTACGAGTTCAACCGCTTCGAGGCCGCGCCGCTCGTCAAGCTGGACATTCTCATCAATGGCGATCGTGTCGATGCGCTTTCGATCATCGTGCACCGGGACAATGCTTACCAGCGAGGCCGGGAGCTCGTCGCCAAGATGCAGGAGCTCATTCCCCGACAGATGTTCGAGGTCGCCGTGCAAGCGGCGATCGGCAGTCACATCGTGGCGCGCGCCACCGTCAAGGCGTTGCGCAAGAATGTGACCGCGAAATGCTACGGCGGAGACATCTCCCGCAAGCGCAAGTTGCTAGAAAAGCAAAAAGAAGGCAAAAAGCGTATGAAACAGGTGGGTTCGGTGGAGATTCCGCAGGAAGCTTTCCTCGCGGTGCTCCAGGTGGGAAAAGACAAGGGCTCTTAGGACCGGACGGCGCGATGCGAACCACATACGGGCGTTTCACGGCGGGCGCCGATCGCGCTGTCGGGCACATCCAATAAAACGAGCGAATAAATTTGGACGCAACGACTTTCTGGATTGTCGCGATCACTCTCGCACTCGGTTTGTACCTGCTCGTCGACGATCTCGTGGTCTCGACCGGGCGCAAGTCGAGATCCGCTCCGCCGCATGCCGCTCCGACGACCATTCGCGTGCTGAGATGGGTGCTGCTCGCGCTGGGCGTGTTCGCCGTTCGCACGCTCGCGAAGCGCAACGCACTCGATTTCAGCCTCGTCCTCGTACTCGCGACCGCGGTCACGGGCCTCATATGGTTGATCGACGCGGTCTGGCTCAAACCCAGGCGACGAGCACTGGCGGCCTCGCTCGGCAAGCCCGAGTCGGATCCCGCATTCGTTCAGCCGCTCAGCGCCGAGTACGCCAAATCCTTCTTCCCGGTCATCTTGGTCGTCTTGCTCATTCGCTCGTTCCTGTTCGAGCCGTTTCGCATCCCGTCGGACTCGATGATGCCGACGCTCCTCGATGGGGACTTCATCTTCGTCAACAAATTCGCGTACGGGTTGAGGCTGCCCGTCGTGCATACCAAAGTCGTGTCGCTCGGCGAGCCACAGCGGGGCGATGTCATCGTCTTCCGCCTGCCGGATGAGCCCACGACGAACTACATCAAGCGTCTCGTCGGGCTTCCCGGGGATCACATCGAAGTGAGGGGGCGGCAGCTGTTCGTGAACGGTTCGCTGGTTCCCTTGCAGATGAACGGGCCCTATGAAGGGCCTCGCAAGGACGACGCATATGCGAACGCCGAGGTCGGCACGGAGTTCCTCGGCGGGGTCGAGCACGAAGTCATGTTCATTCCGGGGCGCAGTCCGCAGGACTTCGAAGCGATCGTGCCGGCAGGCAAGTACTTTTTCATGGGCGACAACCGCGACAACAGCCGGGACAGCCGTTTCCAGGGCGTAGGGTTCGTGCCCGAGGGGAATTTGGTAGGGAAAGCCGTAAGGATTTGGCTGAATTGGGACCTGCCGTCTGCGCCAATTTGGGAGCGAATCGGCGATCCGATCAAGTGAAGGCGGTAGACTGTTGGTTGTAGGTCGAAGGCTGTCAGGACGGCCAGGGCGTCGGCGGCGAGCAGCGCCGCATCGAGCTCGGTCCCGGACCGCCTAGCTGTCTCAACGGGTCCGTCTCTCGAGAATCAGGAGCTTTCGATGCGTGCTCGCCAACGTGGCGCAACTTTCCTCGGCATGGTCGTGATCATCGCGATACTAGGCCTCGGCCTTTATGCGGGCATTCGCCTGACGCCGGCGTATTTCGAGTACATGGCCATCGTGAGAGCGATGGAGCAAACCGCGAAGGAACACAAGGGTAGCCCGATCAGTCCGCAAGTCTTGCGAACTTCCTTGGAGCGTCGCTGGACGATCGAGGACATCAAGAGCATTCGGCCCAAGGACATTCGAATGAAGAAGACGGGACAAGGGTATACGATGCGCGCCGCATACGAAGCGCGGGCGCCGTTCATTGCAAACGTCTCCTTCGTCGTGGCATTCGACAAATCGGTGCTCGTATCTCAGTGAGCACGTGCAGAGCGTCCGGGATCCAGGAGTGAAGACCGCGGTCGAGTGGATGCGCGAGACGCTCGGGTACGAGTGCCGTGATCCCGCACTGCTGGAGGCGGCCCTGACACACCGCAGCGCGGGCGGGCCGCACAACGAGCGGCTCGAGTTCCTCGGCGATGCGGTGCTCAACTGCGTCGTTGCCATGCTCGTGTTCCGGGAATTCGGTGCCGCCGACGAGGGGGATTTGTCGCGCTTTCGCTCGAGCCTCGTCAGCGGAGAGGCGCTTGCCGTCATCGCGGCAGAGATCGGGCTCGGCGACCAGCTCCGCTTGGGGTCGGGCGAGCTCAAGTCAGGCGGTTTTCGACGCAAGTCGATTCTTGCGGATACGCTCGAGGCGGTGTTCGGTGCGATCTACTTGGACGGCGGTTTCGAGGCGGCCGCCAGTGTGATCGAGCGTCTGTTCATCCCGCGGCTCGATCGCTTGCCGAGCGCGGCCGAACTCAAGGATCCGAAAACGCGTTTACAAGAAGCGCTGCAGGCGCGGGGCCTACCGCTCCCGAGCTATGCCGTCGATTCGGTTTCCGGCGAGGCGCACAATCAGCTGTTTCAGGTGAGCTGTTCGGTCGATGCGCTCGGGCTCAAGACGCACGCGAGCGGCGCGAGCCGCAGGCGTGCGGAGCAGGCAGCCGCCCAACTCATGCTCGAACGGATCCAACCCCCAGCCGACCAAGACAAGCCGTGACGCCCGCAAACGAATCCGGCGCAGCGACGTATCGGTGTGGCTTCGCGGCGATCGTCGGCCGACCGAACGTCGGCAAGTCGACGCTGCTCAACGCTTTGTTGGGCCAGAAGATCAGCATCGTCACACCCAAGCCGCAAACGACGCGTCATCGCATTCTGGGCATCTTGACGCGGTCTTTGGCGCAGATCGTGTTCGTCGACACGCCGGGGCTGCACGCGAGCGCGCGCCGCGCCATGAACCGGCACATGAATCGTGCGGCGCTTGCCTCGCTGCAGGATGCCGACGTGAATCTGTTCGTCGTGGAGGCGCTGCGCTGGACGGAAGAAGACCGTCACGTGCTCGAGGCGCTCTCGAAGCAAGGCCGGCCCACCATTCTCATCGTCAACAAGGTCGACAAAGTCTCTCCGAAGGAGCGGCTCTTGCCGTTCATCGAAGAGCTATCGAAGCACGCGCAGTTCGAAGAGGTCGTCCCGGTCTCTGCCTTGAAGGGCACTCAAGTCGAACGCCTGCCTGACTTGATCGCTCGTTACCTGCCCGAGTCCCCGCCGCATTTTCCGGAGGACCAGATCACGGATCGAACCCAGGCATTTCAAGCCGCCGAAATCGTCCGCGAGAAGCTCACACTGCGACTTCGGCAGGAGCTGCCCTATGGGCTCACGGTCGGCATCGAGCAGTTCAAGGAGGAAGACGGGCGGTTGCTGATCAACGCGGTGATCTGGGTCGAGCGCACCGGCCAAAAGGCCATTGTGATCGGACACGGCGGCGAACAGCTCAAGGAAGTGGGACGCGCCGCGCGAATCGAGATGTCGGAACGTTTCGGGTCGCCCGTACACCTCGAGCTGTGGGTGAAGGTGAAGGAGAACTGGTCGGACAGCGAGGCGGCCCTCAGACAGCTCGGCTACGAGGTGTGAAGGAAGTGTGACGTGTAAAGTGTAAGGTCAGAGTTCAGCGCTCAGACGGGGCCTTACACTTAACAGCTCACACTTAGTTGCATGCGCACGCAACTCGAACCCGCTTACGTGCTGCACCACCGGCCGTATCGCGACACGAGCCGAATTCTCGAGCTCTTTACGCGGACGCACGGCCGTGTGTGCGTGTTCGCGCGAGGTGCTCGCGCGGGGCGCAAATCCGCCGCATCATTGTCCTCGATGTTGCAACCGTTCAATCGGCTGCTCGTGTCGTGGAGCGGGCGTGGAGAGGCGGGGCAATTGACGGCAGCGGAGTTCGACGGCGCGGTTCGCGCGATGCCGCCTAAGCAACTCGTGAACGGTTTCTATGTGAACGAGCTGCTGCTGAAGCTCTTTGCTCGCCACGATCCCCACCCGGACACCTTCGAGCTGTATGCGCACACCGTCGAGTCGCTCAAGGACGGCGGCAATCCGGCAAGTCACCTGCGCCTATTCGAGAAGCGGCTGCTGGAGATGCTCGGCTATGGGCTCGCATTGGAGCGGGAGAGTGCGACCGGGGCGCCGATCGATCCGCAAGCGCTCTACCACTATCGTCTCGAGCACGGCCTCGTTCGCGCACTCGATGTCGCGGAGGGCGCCATGATCTTCTCGGGCTCCACGTTGCGGGCGCTTGCACGGGAGGATTTCGGCGATCCTACCGTTTGCTCCGATGCTCGGAGGCTGTTCCGGGCTGTTTTGGATCGTATTCTCGACGGTCAAGAGCTCAAGACGCGCTCGGTGATGCTGGCGCTGAGGCGAGGACGCGATCGGCCTGCGACGTAAGGCGGTGCGAACGAGTTAACCCGCTACGCGTGGCCTGTTACCATGCTTGCCTACCTCACCCGGTCTTCGTCGGCTCTGACTACGCAAACTCATGTCCTCGATTCATCTCGGCGTCAACGTCGATCACGTCGCGACACTCCGGCAGGCACGCGGCACCCGCTATCCCGATCCTTTGTTCGCGGCCTTGATCGCGGAAAAGGCCGGGGCGGACAGTATCACCGTTCATTTGCGCGAGGATCGTCGACACATCCAGGATCGGGATGTGCGCATGTGCAAGGAGGCTCTGCAGACGCGCGTCAACCTCGAGATGGCGGCGACCGAGGAAATGGTGCGCATCGCGTGCGAGGTGCTGCCTTCGGATTGCTGTCTCGTGCCGGAGCGTCGCGCCGAGGTCACGACCGAGGGCGG
>Ga0079224_100014005_pt1 | contig 11191 bp, 6 predicted proteins | sample Stecom2015_FD_80414 | JGI IMG/M metagenome (GOLD analysis project Ga0079224, IMG submission 80414) | Agricultural soil microbial communities from Utah to study Nitrogen management - Steer compost 2015 | ecosystem: Environmental > Terrestrial > Soil > Agricultural land | place: USA: Utah...
CCAGGAGCCGGCCGAGAGCATCCTGCTCCTGGCCAGGCGCACCGTGGCGGCCTGGCTGGAGGCGCCGACGTTCATGCCCCTCGTGCTCGCGGCCCTGACGGTGGCCGTCATGCTCGCCTGGGGCAGGGTCAAGGCCCTGTCGGCCGTGCCCGCCAGCATGGCCGCGCTGGTGGTCGCCAGCCTGGTGTCGCTACTGCCGGCCTTCGACGGCGTCGCCCGCATCGGGGCGCTGCCGCGCAGCCTGCCCTTGCCGGCGCTGCCGACCCTCCCCACAGGCGACGGCCTCGTCGACATCACGCGCGCCGCCCTGGCCGTCGCGGCGCTGGCGGCGCTCGAGAGCCTGCTCTGCGCCGTCGTCGCCGACGGCATGACGGTGGGCGGCAAGCACGACCCCGACCGCGAGCTCGTCGGCCAGGGGCTCGGCAACGTCGCCGCCGGCCTGTTCGGCGGGCTCCCGGCCACGGCCGCCCTGGCGCGCACCGCCGTGAACGTGCGCAGCGGCGCCCGCACGCGGCTGGCGGCGATGGTGCACGCCGTGACCCTGCTGGTGATCGTCCTGTTCCTGGCGCCGCTGGCCGCGAGGGTGCCGCTCGCTGTCCTCGGCGGCATCCTGATGGTGGTGGCCGTCCGCATGGTCGAGCGTCACGCCTCGGTCCTGATCTTCCGCAGCACGAAGTCGGACGCCTTCGTGATGCTCCTGACGCTGGTCGTGACGGTCCTCTTCGACCTGATCCTCGCCATCGAGGTCGGGCTCGTGGCCGCGGCTGTGCTCTTCATCATCAGGATGAGCAGCATGTTCAAGGTCGACCCGCTCGACCTCGCCGGCGCCGACGTCAGGCCGCTGATGACCGAGAAGGACGCCGCTGCGCTGGAGAGGCTGCGCGACAAGGTCGTGGCGTTCCGCGTCGAGGGCCCGATCTTCTTCGGCGCCTCGGAGCGCTTCATCGACCAGATGCTCAAGATCGACCAGGGCATCAAGGTCGTGATCCTCCGCCTGCGCAAGGTGCCGGTGCTCGACGCCACCGGCGCCACGGCGCTGCAAGCCCTGCGCGAGCGCATCGTCAGGCGCGGCGGCGTCCTGCTCCTCTCGGCCCTCCAGCCGCAGCCGGCGAACGTCCTCAAGCGCATGGGCCTCTACGACGAGGTGACCGAGGGCGGGAGGTACGACTTCCCCGACACCGAGCAGGCGATCGCCGCAGCGGTCGAGATCGTGGCTGCGGGCGAGGAGCCGACGGCGGCGTGAGGCGCAGGACCCCTCCGCGGACGTGTGGGCGGCGCGCACGGGGCGGCAGCCGGACCTCGGAGCAGGCGGGGGCGAGCGAGCACGCGCGCGGGGCGGAGGGTGTGCAGCAGTTCCCAACCGCCGCGCCGCGCCGCCTTCACAGTCCGGCCTGAACCTGCGACGAGGCGCCCGCGCAGCGCACCGAGCCGCCCGCGGCTCAGCGCGGCGCGCGGCGGCGGCCGTCACGGCGCTGTCGTCGCGGGACGGAGGTTCGGCATGTCACGTACCGGCTGTCCACGGCAACTCGGACGAGGGGTGGCGCCCGGGTCCGTCGTCTCGCGCGCCCTTCTCGCCGCGGTGATCGTCACCGCCCTCGTCGCCTGCAACGGCGGCGGAGGACCCTCGACGCTGAGCGTGAAGGGACTGGTGCGGGGCGCCTTCCGCGAACCGATCCCGGGCGTGGTCGTGGTGGTGCACGGCGTCGGCACCGACACCACCGGCGCCGACGGCCGGTTCCAGGTCGATGGCGTCAGCGCTCCTTACGACGTCACCGTTCTCGATCCCGTCGCCGGCTGGGCGCACACGTTCCTCGGTGTGAGCACGGGAGCGCCGGAGCTGTTCCCGATAGCGTCACTCCTCCTCCCGGCCGGTGTGGCCACGGCCACGGTCACCGGCGAGCTCGACGCGCCTGTCCCAGCGGACCGCGAGGCGTACGTCTGCGTGCACGGCGTGGACGAAACGGTGTACGGCTGCGGCCACGTGCTGGGGGGCGAGAGCTCGTACGCGATCGCCGTGCGGTGGCTCGGCGACCCCACCACCGACGCGCGGCTCAGGGCCATCGAGTACGCGCAGGACCCGATGACCCTCTCGCCCACGGCCCTCACGGGCTCCACGGCCTCGGAGGTCTTCACGTTGACCGAGGGCGGCGTGAGTGACGTCGACCTGATCATGGGCGTGGCCGGGCCCGTCACCACCTTCACGGTCGAGGTCACGCCGGACTTCAGCCCAGACGGCTACGCCGGCGTGGCGCTGACACACATCGACCAGTTCGCCACCCTGGGCATCACCGGCTTCGACTCCGACACGCCGAGCCTGACCGTCTTCACGCCGCGCTTCACCGGCGCCGCCTACACTGTCGCTGGCGGCGCCTACACCGATGCGGGAGCCTCGAGCGTCCACTGGCGCACGGGCGTGCCGGCGGGAGCGACGCTCCAGTTCGACGTCCCAGCGCCAGCGGTCCCGCTCGCGCCGGCAGAAGGGGCGGCCGACGTCGGCACCGGCACCACGTTCAGGGTGTCTAACCCCGCCGGTGGCGCGATGACGGTTGTGTTCAGCCCGGAGAGCGACGGGCCCATGATCGCGGTCACCTCGCTCGAGGAGAGCTTCACCCTGCCCGACCTGTCGGAGCACGGACTGCCCCTGCCGCCGGCCGTGAAGTACTACTGGGGCGTCTACGCCGTGCCCTCCGTGACCGACATGAACGCGGCCGTCACGGGCACCGGCTACCTCGACGGCTACGAGCTGATCGCGCTCGCGCTGAACAGCGGCGGTCCGCAGCCGGGGCGCGATGGACGCATCAGCCTCAGCGGGACCAGGACGTTCACGACGGCACCCTGAGGCGCGCCTACGGAGGAAGCCGCGATGACATACCTCCAGCGCCGCCTCTCGGCCCCAGGCAGGCGGCGGACGCCCAGGCGAGCGAGGCGGCCACCGCCTCGCGACCGGCTGCCCCGGCGCTCCACGCCGTGTGGCGACCGCCCCACCGCGGGTATGTGGCTCGGGGTTACCGTTATTGTCGGCACGCGCGGGGCGCGTGCCGACAGTGAGCGACAGGAGGCCCGATGTCACTCGTCCCCCTACGTCCGGCAGGGGCGCGCGCCCTCGTGGCCGCAGCGCTGCTTGCCATCTCGCTCGCGTCGTGCGGCGGCCCCGGCGAGCCGACGCCCACGCCGTCGATCACCATCGCTCTCGCCGACGCCTCCGCGGACCTCGTCCTCGGCTCGGCATTCGAGACGACGCTCACGCTGGAGCGCCAGGGAGGGGCTGACGGCGACGTGACGCTCACGGTGTCCGGCGCGCCCTCGTGGGCCAGCGTGACCCTCTCGCCCGCCACCCTGTCGGGCGCCGCCACTACGAGCACCATCACCGTCGAGACCGACGGCAGCGACCCCGACGTCGCACCGGCCGACGTGACGTTGACTGTGACCGCCGCGGCCGGGGAGCTGAGCGACTCCGCCGAGCTCACCCTGCGCGTGGGCCTCCTCAAGGTCAGGGGCAAGGTGACGGGCACCCTCGGGACCCCGGCCGACACCTCTGGGGTCGTCGTGTCGGTGAACGGCGGCGCGGCCATCCCGGTGGAGGCCGACGGCACCTTCGAGGGCCCTGAGGTCGCCGTCCCCTACGACCTGGTCGTGGCACAGCCCCCCACCCTGGCGCACGTGTACCGCGGCCTGACGACGACCGACCTCACGCTCGAGCTGTCGTCGGTGGGGGGTTCGCCAGGTCCGCCAAGCTGGCCGGTCAGCTCCCGGACGCCCTGGAGGCGGATCAGGTCGCCTTCGTCTGCGTGCGGGGCGAGGTCCCCTTGTACGGCGCCTGCGACACGGTCAACCCAGGCGAGGACGCCTACGAGATCGATACGGCGTGGGTGGGGCCCACGACGATCGCCGCCGAGGTGTACGCCCTCTTCCTCGAGGGCGACGGCGTGTCCGTGGTGGGTTTCCCGTACGTGGCCCACGCGGCCGTCGAGCTGACCGACGGCGCGACGAGCGAGGCCGACCTGACGCTGACGGCCGGTCCCGCCGCCAAGACCGTGACCGTGCGGCTCGCCCCGGCGCCAGGGACGGCGATCTACCAGAGCTGGGTGGCGTACCACATGGCTCCGGGCGGGCCGGTCGTGCCCGTGGCGGAGGACGGCCCCGACGAGGCGGTCTACGAGGTGGTGCTGCCGGACGTCCCAGAGGCGCTCGTGACGGCGGTGATGGCCTACTCGAACGCCGGCGGCAACGCCTGGGCCTGGCACACGGTCGGCTACGGGTCGGGCGTCGTCGAGTCGACGGCTCCGGCCGCCCCCTACCTCGTGGCGCCCGTCGACGGCACCACGGGGGTGAACCACGACACCGAGTTCGTGGTGTGGAACCCGGCGGGGGGCGTCCTGACCTACGGGTTCGAGGGCCCCTCCGTGGGGTTCCTCGTGACCACCGTCGAGGAGCGCATCACCATCCCCGACCTGTCGTCCCTGGGCGTGGAGCTGCCGTCCATGAACGACTTCGTGTGGTTCGTCATGGCCTCGCCGCACCATCGCGACGTCGACTCGGCGGCCGCCAGGGGCCTGTTCTCAGACGGCGTCCTACCGCTCTTGCTCAGCCTGTCCGGCATCGGTTCCGCGCCGCCCGTCCCCACCGGGGCGTTCGGCCAGGTCGGCGGGCTGCAGTTCAAGACCGAGTGAGCCTGCCGCGCTAGGTTCGCGGCGTCGAGGGGCGGCGGGCTGAGCCCGCCGCCCCGTCGCCTCCGTGCCCGCGCGTCAGCGCCTCAGTTCGCCGCCACGGGCTCGACGGTGGTGAGGTTGAAGCCGCCTTCGGCAGCGGGCAGCACCCGCACCGTGTCGCCCTCCTCGAACTCCCCGGCGATGATGCCCTTGGCCAGGGGCGTCTCGATCCGCTCCCTGATCATCCGCTTCAGCGGCCGCGCGCCGAAGACGGGGTCGTAGCCGATCAGGGCGAGCTGCTCCATCGCCTCGGGCGTCATCTCGAGCGTGATGCGGCGCTCGTCGAGGCGCCGCTGCAGGCGCTGGAGCTGGATGCGCGCGATCTCGGCGACCTGGTCGCGGTCGAGCGCGTGGAAGACGATCACGTCGTCGATGCGGTTCAGGAACTCGGGCCGGAACTGCTGCTGCAGCAGGCCGAACACCGTCGACTTGATCTGGTCGTAGCTGGCCCCGGAAGTGCTCATCTCGAGGATCTGCGGGCTGCCGATGTTGCTCGTCATGATCACGACGGTGTTCCTGAAGTCCACCGTGCGGCCGTGAGAGTCGGTGAGCCGCCCGTCGTCGAGGAGCTGCAGGAGCGTGTTGAAGACGTCGGGGTGCGCCTTCTCGATCTCGTCGAAGAGCACCACGCTGTAGGGCTTGCGGCGCACGGCCTCGGTGAGCTGGCCGCCCTCCTCGTAGCCGACGTACCCGGGAGGCGCGCCGATCAGCTTCGAGACCGTGTGCTTCTCCATGTACTCCGACATGTCGAGGCGGATCATCCGGTCCTCGCTGTCGAAGAGCTGCTCGGCCAGCGCGCGGGCGGTCTCGGTCTTGCCCACGCCCGTGGGGCCGCAGAAGATGAACGAGCCGATCGGCCGGTTCGGGTCGGCGAGCCCGGCCCGCGAGCGGCGGATCGCGTCGGCGACGGCGGTGACGGCCTCGTCCTGCCCGACGAGGCGCTGGTGCAGCGCCTTCTCGAGGCCGAGGAGCTTCTCGCGCTCGCCCTCGACCAGCTTCGACACCGGGATGCCGGTGGCGCGCGCCACGACCTCGGCGATCTCCTCCTCGCCCACGGAGAGCCGCACGTACCTCGCCTCCTGGAGCTTGGCCGCCGTCTCCTTGACCGCCTTCTCCAGCCGCGGCAGCTCACCGTAGCGCAGGCGCGCCACGGTCTCGAGGTCGTACTCGCGCTCGGCCATCTCGATCTGCGTGCGCACGCGGTCCAGCTCCTCCTGGTCGCGCCGCCACTGCTCGAACAGGGCCTTCTCGGCCTCGTAGTCGGCCTGCGCCTGCCCGATGCGGTCGGCGATCGCCTTCAGCTCCTCCTCGATGCGAGCCAGGCGGTGCTGCGAGTCGGGGTCCTCCTCCTTCCGCAGCGCCTCGCGCTCGACCTCGAGCTGCAGGCGCCGCCGCCTCAGCGAGTCGATCTCCTCGGGCAGGCTCTCGAGCTGGACGCGGATGCGGCTCGCGGCCTCGTCGACGAGGTCGATCGCCGAGTCGGGCAGCTTGCGGTCGGCGATGTAGCGGTGCGCCATCGTCGCCGCCGCGATCAGCGCCGGGTCGGAGATCTCGACGCCGTGGTGGACCTCGTACTTCTCCTTGATGCCCCTGAGGATGCTGATCGTGTCCTCGACCGTCGGCTCTTCGACGAGGATCGGCTGGAAGCGCCGCTCGAGGGCGGCGTCCTTCTCGATCTCGCGGTACTCGTTCAGGGTCGTGGCGCCGATCATGCGCAGCTCGCCGCGCGCCAGCGCGGGCTTCAGCATGTTGCCGGCGTCGACGGCGCCCTCGGCCTTGCCCGCCCCCACGATCGTGTGGAGCTCGTCGATGAACAGGACGATCTGGCCCTCGGACCTGGTCGTCTCCTGGATGACGGCCTTGAGGCGCTCCTCGAACTCGCCGCGGTACTTCGCGCCGGCGAGGAGGCTGCCCATGTCGAGCTGCACGATGCGCTTGCCCTGCAGGCCCTCGGGCACGTCCTTGTTCACGATGCGCTGCGCCAGCCCCTCGGCGATGGCCGTCTTGCCCACGCCGGGCTCGCCGATGAGCACGGGGTTGTTCTTCGTGCGCCGCAGGAGGATCTGGATGACGCGCCTGATCTCGTCGTCGCGCCCGATCACCGGGTCGAGCTTGCCCTCGCGAGCCCGCTGCGTGAGGTCGATGCCGTAGCGCTCCAGCGCGTCGAACGTGCTCTCGGCCGTCTGCGTGTCCACGGACCTTCCTCCCCTGATCTGACGGGCCGCCTGCTCGAGCGCCTCCGCCTCTGGCAGCGCCTTGAACCCCGGCACCGCGCGGCGGGCGGCGACCAGCAGCACGTCCTGGGCCACGAACGAGTCCCCCCAGGCCTGCGCGATGGCGTTCGCGTCCTGGAGCGCCCTGCCCATGTCCTGCGAGAGGTAGATCTCGCCTCCGCCGCCGGAGACCTTGGGGAGGCGCGAGAGCTCCTGGTCGAGCGCCTGCCTGGCCGCGTCGGTCGAGCCGCCGGCCGCCTGGACCACGCGGGAAGGGAGCCCCGTGGGGTCGGCGAGGAGCGCCGTCAGGAGGTGGAGAGGCGTGACCTGCTGATGCTGCCGCGCCCTCGCGACCTGCTGAGCGCTGGCGACCATCTGCAGAGCGGCCTCGGTGAAGCGGCCCTGGTCCATGCCTCGCATCGTATGAACTTGAGCGAGGTCATGTCAAGTTTCTTGGTAGCGGTCGTCTAAGGTCGGCGGGGCGAGGGCCCCGAGCTCAGGCTGCCGCCGCCTCCTTGAACTCCGCCACGAGCTGGCCGAGCACTGCCTTGGCGTCGCCGAAGATCATGCGCGTGTTCGGCTTGTAGAACAGCGGGTTCTCGACGCCCGAGAAGCCCGGGTTCATCGAGCGCTTGAGCACGAACGTCGTGCGGGCCCTGTCGACCTCGATGATGGGCATGCCGTAGAGCGGGCTCGACCTGTCCTCCTTGGCCGCCGGGTTCACGACGTCGTTGGCGCCGATCACCAGCGCGACGTCGACGCTCTCCATCGTCGGGTTCACGTCGCCCGGCTCGACGAGCTGCTCGTACGGCACGTTCGCCTCGGCCAGGAGCACGTTCATGTGCCCGGGCATGCGCCCGGCGACGGGGTGGATCGCGTACCTGACCTCGGCGCCGTTGGCCTCGAGCAGGTCGGCCAGCTCCTTCACCGCGTGCTGCGCCTGGGCGACGGCCATGCCGTAGCCGGGCACGAACACCACGCTGCTCGCGGCCTCGAGGATGTAGTAGGCGTCCTCCGGCGAGATCGGCTTGACCTCGCCCTCGATCGCCTGCGCCCCGGCCTTGGTCGCGGAGCCGAACCCGCTGAACAGCACGTTGGCCAGCGAGCGGTTCATGGCCTTGCACATGATCTGCGTGAGGATGAGGCCCGACGCGCCCACCAGGGAGCCGGAGACGATCAGCACCGTGTTGCCGATGACGAAGCCGGCGGCGCTGGCCGCCACGCCCGAGTAGCTGTTGAGGAGCGAGATCACGATGGGCATGTCGGCGCCGCCGATGGGCAGGACCGCTAGCACGCCCAGCGCCAGGGCCAGCGCGATGGCGGCGAGCAGGAACGCGTAGCCGCCCTCGGGGTTCACCACGTAGAGCACGCCGCAGACGAGGGCCGCGAGGAGCAGGCCGGCGTTGACGACCTGCTGGCCCGCGAAGAGGACCGGCCGGCCGCTGACGCGCTCCGAGAGCTTCGCCCACGCCAGCACCGAGCCCGACAGCGTCACGCCGCCGATGAGCACGGCGAGCACCGTGGCCACCGCTGTGACGACGTCCCGGGTCGGGTTGCCCAGGTACTCGGCCCAGCCGACGAGCAGCGACGCGCCGCCGCCCGCACCGTTGAACAGCGCCACCGTCTCGGGCATCTGGGTCATCTGCACGCGCCGCGCCCAGAACGCGCCGATCCCGCCGCCGACGACCAGGCCCGCGGCCACGAGCGCGTAGTCGATGCCCGACTGGAGGAGCGTGGCCACGACGGCCACGAGCATGCCGACGGCCGAGACCATGTTGCCGCGGCGCGCCGTCGCGGGCTTGCCCAGCATCTTCAGGCCGAGGATGAACAGGACCGCCGCTGCGATGTAGGCGAGCTGGAAGACGGTCTCCACGCTCAGCCCTCCCTCTTCCCGCTCTTGAACATGCCGAGCATCCTGTCGGTCACGAGGTAGCCGCCGAAGACGTTCATCGCGGCGAGCACGATGGCGAGGAACGCCAGGACGTTGGAGAACGTCCCGCCCACGGCGGTCGTGGCGATCGCGCCCACGATCACGATGCCGGAGATCGCGTTGGTGCCCGACATCAGCGGCGTGTGGAGCTGCGAAGGGACCTTCTGGATCAGCTCGAGCCCGAGGAAGACCGCGAGGACGAAGACGAACAGGAGCAGCAGGATCGTCATGCCGTGGCCTCCAGTGCGGCCCTCACGCGCTCGTCGCGGATCGCGCCGTCGTGGGTGAGCAGGCAGCCGCCGATGATCTCGTCCGGCTCGGCCAGCTTCAGCGCCTTGGCCTCGCCGTCCCAGGCGTGCTCGATGAGGTTGTAGAGGTTGTTCGCGTACATCTGGCTGGCGTCGAGCGCCACCGACGACGGCAGGTCGGAGAGGCCGAGGATCGTCACGCCGTTCGGCGTCACGACCACCTCGCCGTGGCGGCTGCCCGCGACGTTCCCGCCGGTGGAGGCGGCGAGGTCGACGATCACGCTGCCCGGCTTCATGCCGGCGACCATCTGCTCGGTGACGATCAGCGGAGCGCGCCGGCCGAACACCTGGGCCGTCGTGATGATCACGTCGGAGTTGGCGCAGACGGCCGCCATCTGCTGGCGCTGGCGCTCGAGCTGCTCGGGCGTCAGCTCCTTGGCGTAACCCTGCTCGGTCTGCCCCGTCTCCCCGACGTCGAGCTCGACGAACTTGGCGCCGAGCGACTGCACCTGCTCCTTGACCACGGGCCTGGTGTCGTACGCCTCGACCCTGGCGCCGAGGCGCTTCGCGGTGGCGATCGCCTGCAGGCCGGCCACGCCGGCGCCGACGACGAACACGCGCGCCGGCGAGATCGTGCCGGCCGGGGTGCTCATCATCGGGAACGCCTTGTGCGAGTGCCGCGCCGCGACGATCACGGCAGCGTAGCCGGCCAGGCTGGCCTGGCTGGAGAGCGCGTCCATCTTCTGCGCGTACGTCGTGCGCGGTATCAGCTCGACGCACAGCGCCGAGACGCGGCCGCGGGCCAGCGCCCGCACGAGCTCGTGGTTGAAGAACGGGTCGACGAACCCCGCGGTGACGGCCCCGGGTCGTAGGCGCGCCACGACGTCGAGGGCCGGCGGCTGCACCGTCAGCAGCACGTCGGCGGCGGCCAGCAGCTCCTCCCGCTGGCCCACGCGCGCGCCCGCGGCCTCGTAGGCCGAGTCGGGGACGTGGATCGACGCCCCGAGGCCCGACTCGACGGCCACCTGCGCGCCCAGGCGGACGAACCTGCCGGCGGTCTGCGGCGTCATCGGCACGCGCCTCTCGCCGGCGACCGTCTCCTTCACCGCGACGATGTTCATCGGAGGCCCACTATTACACGGCCGGACCTGGCGGCATCGGGACCAAAGTCCGCGGGCACGCGGTTATACTCGCTCCCCGTGAACCACCTGGCCGTGCTGACGAGCGGCGGCGACGCCCCAGGGATGAACGCCGCCATCCGCGCGGTCGTCCGCACGGCCGTGCACGACGGCGCGCGGGTGTCCGGGGTCTACCGGGGCTTCCAGGGCCTCATCGAGGACGAGATCGTCGAGCTGCACGCGCGCGACGTCGCGAACATCATCCAGCGCGGCGGCACCATCCTGCGCACGGCCCGCTCCGACGAGTTCATGACGCCGGCCGGGCGCGCGAAGGCCGCGGCGGTGCTGCGGCGGCGCGGCATCGACGGGCTGGTAGTGATCGGCGGCGACGGCAGCTTCCGCGGCGCCCTGGCCCTCTCGCGCGAGCACGGTGTGCCGGTGGTGGGCATCCCGGGCACCATCGACAACGACATCTTCGGCACCGACGTCTCGATCGGCTTCAACACCGCCATCAACGTGGCGCTCGAGGCCGTGGACAGGCTGCGCGACACCGCGGCCAGCCACGACAGGCTGTTCCTCGTCGAGGTCATGGGCCGGCACGCCGGCCACATCGCCCTGCACGTGGGCGTGGCCGGCGGCGCCGAGGCGATCCTGATCCCCGAGGTGCCGCTCAGCGCCCAGGAGGTCGCCGAGTCGATCGCGGCGGCCCAGAGGCGCGGCAAGTCGTCCTCGATCATCGTCGTGGCCGAGGGCGCGTACCCCGGCGGCGCCCGCGAGCTGCAGCGGGTCGTGCAGGAGGTCTCCGGCTACGAGATCCGCAGCGTGATCCTCGGCCATACCCAGCGCGGCGGCACGCCCACCACGCGCGACCGCGTGCTCGCCTCGCGCCTCGGGTTCCACGCCGTGCGCGCGATGATGCGCGGCCAGAGCGGGGTCATGGTCGGCACCGACCGCCGCGGCATCGCGTTCCGCG
>Ga0079224_100014006_pt1 | contig 11190 bp, 12 predicted proteins | sample Stecom2015_FD_80414 | JGI IMG/M metagenome (GOLD analysis project Ga0079224, IMG submission 80414) | Agricultural soil microbial communities from Utah to study Nitrogen management - Steer compost 2015 | ecosystem: Environmental > Terrestrial > Soil > Agricultural land | place: USA: Utah...
GTTCAGGATATTCAGAAGAAACTCAAAACTTCCTAAACGACTTTGATTTTTGAATGTATGAAGAATGCGAAATCTCTCTGGTTTCGCATTTTTTGCTGCCTGACTGTATATTTCTACTTGTATCAGGCACTGTGCCGCAGATATATCGGGAATTTATCCATAAGCACGTTAAAATAGAAGAAAGTGGAACCGCTATAGTTCCACTTTTCACATTTGCTAAATGTATCCTCGAAAGGATGATGTTAGAGATTTATTATGCTGCTATTTATTTATTATTTTGTTCGGGTTGCTGTTCCTGATGTTGTACCGGTGGTGCCGCGGGCATTGTTTCTACCGGCCGTTCGGAAGTGAACTTTTCGAATAGTGTTTTCTGCTCGTCCGTCAGTTTTTCCGCTACTTGTGCATCGGTTGTAGCCTGCAATTTGCTCAGTGATTCCGCCAGCACCTGCGGGGAAAGGGTAGCGTCTGCTTTTAAAGCTTCTTTTGCTTTCGTCCCTTCCAGGACAATAAGAAAGATGGGCTTTTGCTGATCTTCCGTTAAGGCCAATTTTTCTGTTAACACGCTAACTTCCTGTCTGGCCACTTCTTCGGGATTACGCTGGGCAAAAGCAATGGTGAATGCCAAAAGTAAACCGATTCCTGTCAAAATAGCTTTTTCATATCTTTCCTTAAATTATAAGCTATATAAAATAGCTTCCGTTTATAGTAATAACAGAAAAAGCTATGCTTTAGTATTTTAATGTATCATATATGTTACATTTTAACATTCGTTAACGTGTTTCGCGTGCGGAAGCGATGGGTACACCTCACCACTAAAAGGGGTATCAGCTTCTGCCGATCCCTTTTAGTAGCCCAAAGAGCTTTATCTTATCGGCTCTGACGCCTCTGTTCCCACTGTTTCTCCAGCTTCTCATACTTTTCTAGCTGTTCCGGCCGGAGAAAGGATTTAATTTTGGTACTGTAGGTTCGTCGGTGCTGCTGGATGGCATCGCGTATCTTCTGTCTATCTCCTTGGGCCTCAGCGAACGCCTTTTTTTCATGATTGGCTTGCGCCAAGGCATATTTATATATGGAATCCTGCTGGGTCTTATCCAGTTGAAGCTGGTTGGTGAGTTGCTCAACCCTGCGCCCTGCTCTTTCGTTTGGATCCATCTGTTGAAAGCCGCGTCCTGTGCGCTCCTGTGCGTAGCCTATGCTGATTCCTAGCATCAAGCACAGTAAAAGTACATTTAGATTTTTCATCTGTCTAATTATCTATAACTGTTAAATATCCGTTCTCGATGAGCCGGTTTCATCCAGCTCATGGTTGTATCAGGCGTTCGTTGTTCTTGCCGACGATGACAGTCACGTCACGACGGCGGCGACTAATACGCCAAACACTCATGCTATATAAAAGTAAATGTTATTGATGTAACTTGTTAGCCTATAGATTGTTATTTAGTATACATTAACGTAAATTGATACTAATTAACACTTCCTGATTGAAATGCTTTTTCGATCTCTGTGTTTAGCTGCGGAGCCTCTCCAAAGAGTATGGCTTGTTCGATTGGTAAAAAGTAAACGGGGTGGCGATCCAAAAAAGAGGAGGGAATCCGCTGAAAGTCTTTTTCAGTTGTCACAATGATCTTTTGTTCATGACCGATCTTGCGAAAGGTGTTGCTTATTTCTGTAAACTCCCGTTGGGTAAAGTGGTGGTGATCGTTATAGCGCAGGTGTTTTACGTTCTTTACCCGTTGTGTTAGGTAGGAAGCCATTGGTTTAGGATTAGCTATTCCTGTGACGAGAAGTACGTGTGTGTCGGCAAGGAGTTTATCATCGAAGTGTGCTCCCTGCGCGTTTTTCAGATGGCCATAAGCTGTTTTGGCATAAAATATAGGTGAATGGCTGTATCTCGAAAGTCTGGATGCTATGACAGATTTGACGGACGGATCGACATGGTCAGGACATTTCGTTACAACAATAACATCGCTACGGCGGCTTTCCACCAAGGTATCCCTGAAGTTTCCCGTGGGCAAAGGCAAAATGGGTTGGAGGAGCGACGCATAGTCAAATAAAAGTATAACAAAGGAAGGCTTTAACGCACGGTGCTGAAAGGCATCGTCGAGTAGTACGCCGTCGACGGTATCGCGCAGCTGCTTTATGGCCAGTACCCTGTCTTCGCATACGATCACTTCTGTTTCTGGAAATTTACGTTTAATCTGCAGGGGTTCATCTCCGACGGATACTGATTGATCGGTTGTCTTAACGATGCGGAAACCTTTCGTTTTCCGGCCATATCCTCGACTTACAACGGCGATGTTCCTTCGCTGCTTGAGTGTACGGAGGACATATTCCGTAATAGGACTTTTACCCGTTCCGCCGACAGCCAGATTTCCGATAACCACGACGGGGAGGTCAAAAGAAGTGCTCTTCAGTATCTGCAGGTCATACATCCTATTCCTTAGCCAGACGACAGCGGCGTAGAGTAAAGAGACCGGAAGCAACAACCAGCGTACCACGTGAATCATAGGGTTACCGTTTTACGAGCTTTATTCCGACGTCAGTAATATCCCGAAGGGGATTGTCTACCATATTTTGTTCGATACCGAATGTATATACGCCTGTATCAGGAAAGGAGTAGTTTTCCTTGAGGAGCAACTGCCGTCCATAAATGGTGCCGGCGCTGGACCCCGTCCATCGGCCATCTGCACGCGCCAGCTGTACCTCATAGCGATAAGCGGTGTCTTTCAGCAGAGGACCCTTCTCGTGAAGAAGAATGAACAGGTTCGCGTAGTTGTATTCGTTCGTATGACGCACGTTGAGCCATAGATCATATCTGGCACGGTTGTCCTCTATTTTCACATCGAATGTCGGAATGGCATTATATGCCCAGCTTCGGTCTTTAATGGGGATATTCCTTTCGTAAAAACCCTGTTCTCCGCATGATAGGAAAAACAGGGTTATACAATATAAGCAAATGACGCTACGTGTTCTCATCCATCCTACGTGGTTTAGCTGACAAGCTTGTCTTTTAAATGCGGCGGAGTGTTTTGCTTACCCTTCAGCACTACTGTTGCTTCCTTCCTGAGACTTATTCCGGTTTCTGTTCCGATTCCGGTTAAATCTTTTTTTCGGTTTGCTGTTGTTGGATGCTGCACCGCCGTTGTCGTCTTTTGTTGCTGCAGATTTGTTATTATCCTTTGGTTCCGCTTTTTTCGCCTCTACCTTTTTAGGTTCTGCGGATCTGCTATCGGCTCCCGTATCCTTTTTATTTTTTGCTTTTTTGCGTTTTTTCTTCCGATTTTTCTCGTCCAATCGTGTCAGAGAATCTTGCCCTACCACATTCTCGTAGTCGTAAGAAACGGGTTTTTCCACTTCTTTCGGTACATAGGCAACCGTCAGATCCTGCGCTTTTCTTCCTCCTTTGTTCATTTCGGCATACTCCCGTACACGTTTAACATCCAACGGGATCCAGTTTTCGACGCCTGGATAAGAATACCACATTATCTTCTTGAATATATCCGTTTTCTGAAGATAAGCAGTCCCTGACTCGGTTTCTAACCGATCGACATTGGTCGGTATGTCGCGGAGGGCATCCATATAGCTGTCGAGCTCATAGTTCAGACAGCATTTTAGCTTACCACATTGTCCTGCCAGCTTCAGCGTATTGAGTGACAGATTTTGGTACCGGGCTGCCGATGTTGACACTGTTTTGAAATCCGTCAGCCAAGTCGAACAGCACAGCTCCCTGCCGCAGGAACCTATTCCGCCAAGTCTACTGGCCTCCTGCCGCATACCGATCTGGCGCATTTCAATACGTATGCGAAACGCCTCGGCCATGCGCTTGATCAGCTCCCTAAAGTCTACACGGCCTTCGGCGGTATAATAAAATGTTGCCTTCGTCTTGTCTCCCTGATAGTCTACATCCGAGATTTTCATGGACAATCCCAGCTCCAGCGCTAAATTTCTGGCCCGATGCATGGTTTCCCATTCTAAGTCTTTCGCCGCGTTGTATTTCTGGATATCCGTTTCACTGGCCTTCCGATAGATTTTCTTTACGACCGCCTCTGGCGTAATATTGTTCTTTTTCAGCTGCAGGCGGACCAGTTCGCCGGTAAGTGACACATGTCCGATGTCGTACCCCCCTGTGTTGGGTTCGACAGCAACCATTTCGCCCATTTCCAGATACAGGTTATCCGTGTTTACATAAAAATCCTTTCTGGATCCTTTGAACCTTACTTCTACAATGTTAAAGGGTTTATAATTTGATGGCAAATCCATATCGGACAGCCAATCGTATACATCTAATTTATTACATCCGCTGGTCATGCAGGATCCATTGTTCTGGCAACCTGCCGGTGCTTTCCCCGAGGTAGTCTGACTACCACTGCTGCACCCACCGCCGGATGAGCAACTGCCACATCCCATATTTTCTTCCTTTATATATATTGAGTCCCTTGAGGGAACGTTTGATATTTAAAAATTAAAACTAATTGCAAAGATAAATCTAAAAATAATATTTTAGGATTCGCATTGCGCTCTACCTTGTAATGTGTTTTTTCCAGCAAATCGATAGCCGCTTCCAGCTGTTCGATCTTGAAGTTGCTGCTGAATTTCTGGACAAAATCCAGCTCCTGTCCCTGAAGAAGCACTAATTGATGAAGTCCCTGTTGCATCAGCACAATCTGGCGGAACATATTAACGGCATAAAGTAGGAAATTTTTTTGATTTTCCCTGCCAAGTTTTGGAAAGTCTTCTTCGCACAGACGGATGATATGCAGCCCCGTGTCGGTGACAACAAACCGAAGCCAGTTTAACAACAGGTCAAAATAAGGGTTTGACTCTTCTTCTAGCAAATCGAGCGCTGCCTGTAAATTGCCGTCCGCCATAAAGGCTATTTCGTTTGCTTTTTGTGCCACCGCGTTTCTGCGCTGCATTAAAAAGAGCGTTATATCGTCGTGGCTGAGCCTCGGAATTTTTACCAGCTGCGTACGCGATATGATGGTATTCAATATGCGGTCCTGGTTTTCCGCAACCAAGAGGAAAAGTGTTTTTGCAGGTGGTTCTTCAATAAGCTTTAGCAAAGCATTGCCCTGCACATCCAGAAACTCCGGAAACCACATGATTAGCACCTTGTATTCAGCCTCGAACGCTTTCAGACTTAATTTTTTGATGATATCGTGTGCTTCGGCGATATTGATATTCGCCTGTTTGTTTTCCGCATCCAGATGCCTCCGCCAGAAATCCAGGCCCATGTAGGGGTTTTCAAGGAACGCCTTGCGCCACTCCTCCAGATAGGTTGCGGCCACCTCGTCTTTCCCCTTTGCAAAAAAAGGATAGGAAAAATGTAAGTCCGGATGAATAAGTTTCTGGTATTTGTTGCAGGAGCCGCATACGCCGCAGCTGTCGTCTTCCTGCTTGTTTTCGCAGTTGACATACTGCGCATACGCCACGGCTAAGGCGAGGCTTCCCGACCCCTCCGGCCCCAGGAAAAGCTGCGCGTGGCTCACCCGGTTGTCCTTAACCGTGTGTACCAAATGTGCTTTGATCTGCGAATGTCCAATGATGTCCTTAAACTGCATATTTTTTAACCTTACAAAGGTACTAAATTTAGTGGTCAGTTGTTAGTGGTTCGATGGACTTAGAAGATACCCTATCTAACTATTTTACTTCATTTAGTGTCAAATATGGATAGACGACAAAAATCCGTTCAGGAAAAAGTGTCAGGGCGGAGTAAGGCCGGTGCAGATCAGGCAAGCGTGCGGACCTCGCGTGCTGATGCAACCCGCCTTTTCTTGTGGTGGGTACTGACGACAATAGGTTTACCCCGAAATCTGTCGCACCCGTCCCATACTATCTATAGAGTTCCGCAGGGTCTCTACGGATCGGAATAAGTCTTAGATTCCTTTTTTATTTTAAGATTCTTAGTGGCGCTCGGCTTCGCATTAAGGGTAGTGTTGGCTTCGTCGTCGCCTCTTCGTCTCGTAAAGGACATCAGGTTTACGCGGAAATCTGTCGCATCCGTCAAACATCCGCTATTTAAAATGTAGATTCTTTTCTGTAATATTGCATATAAAAATCTATAAAATTCAGGAAATGAGATTTATTGTATCCACTTCAATTTTATTAAAACAATTACAGGCAATTAGCGGGGCTTCGAGCAGCAGTACTGTCCTTCCCATCCTTGAAAACTTTTTGTTTGAGATCAAAGATAACTTGTTGACAATTTCTGCTACGGACCTGCAGACGAGTATGGTGACGTCGCTGCAGATCGAGGCCAAGGAAGAAGGGCGGGTGGCCATGCCTTCTAAAATTTTGATTGAGACGCTGAAGACGCTTCCTGATCAGCCTGTCGCGTTTTCGGTGGATACGAATACCTTGGCGATTGAAATCAGTGCAGGTGACGGTAAATATAAATTGAGCGGCGAGAATGCCGACGACTTTCCGAAGATTCCGGTGGTAGACAACGTATCGACCGTTACCTTGGGAGCTTCTATCTTATCTGAGGCTATTAACAAAACTATTTTTGCCGTCAGCAACGATGAACTTCGGCCGGCTATGTCTGGCGTATTGGTGCAGCTCTCGGAGCAAAGCATTACCTTTGTTTCGACGGACGCCCATAAGCTTGTTCGCTACCGCCGGACGGATGTGGGATCTGACAAGCCTACTTCCTTGATTCTGCCAAAGAAAGCGTTGACGCTGCTTAAGTCTTCATTGCCGTCGGACGATACAGAGGTGTCTATCGAATATAATAACACGAATGCCTTCTTCCGCTTCGGAAACATCCATTTGATATGCCGCTTAATTGACGAGCGCTATCCGGATTATGAAGCCGTCATTCCTCAGGTTAACCCTAACAAACTTACGGTGGATCGCTTGTTATTCTTAAATACGCTTCGCCGTGTGGTAATCTTCGCAAACAAGACAACGCATCAGGTGCGCCTGAAAATCTCCGGAAGCGAGCTGCATATATCTGCCGAGGATCTGGACTTTTCCAACGAAGCGCATGAACGTTTAAGTTGCCAGTTCGAAGGACAGGACATGGAAATCGGATTCAATGCGAAATTTCTGGTAGAGATGCTGAACAACCTAAGTTCGAACGAAGTGGTTATCGAGATGAGTACCCCAAATAGAGCCGGACTGCTAATCCCTGCTATTAAAGAGGACAACGAGGATATTTTGATGCTGGTGATGCCGGTAATGTTAAACAACATTTAGAACAGGCATTTTGGAAATAGTTTACGCTATTATCGATTTTGTTCTCCATATCGACAAACATCTGGTCGAAATAGTGAACGATTACCAGACATGGACATACCTGATCCTGTTTCTGATCATATTTGCGGAAACAGGTTTGGTTGTAACACCCTTCTTACCGGGCGACTCATTGCTTTTTGCAACAGGAGCAATTATTGCCAAGCCGGAAACCGATCTGAACATCTTTGTCATGTGGTGTATATTGGTTGTGGCCGGCATTGTCGGCGATATGGTTAATTACCACATTGGCAAATATATCGGGCCGAAGGCATTCAGCGGAAGATATCGCTTTTTGAAGAAGGAATATTTGGAGAAAACGGAACGGTTCTACGAAAAGTATGGCGGAAAGACCATTATCTATGCGCGGTTCGTGCCGATAGTGCGGACGTTCGCCCCGTTTGTTGCCGGTGTAGGGTCGATGTCGTACAGGCGATTTGCATCGTACAATATTGTAGGCGCTCTTTTGTGGGTGACAAGCTTCTTATTTATTGGTTATTTCTTTGGCGGACTGCCGGTTATAAAAGACAATTTTACAATTGTTATTTTTGCGATTATCCTGCTTTCGATGCTGCCGCCTATCATTGAGGTGGTGAAAGAGAAAATAAGCAAGAAGAAGAGCGACGGGTGATCACCACGACACCCACGCCATTTGTTGTTAAACGTTAGGTGCTATCCAAAGTCTATCGTTTAAACGAAGACTTATGCGTATCTTATATCTATGTGTCCTTTTGTCGTTGGCGAGCTCTCTGCTATATGGCCAGCGCAAGAAAATCCAAGTCGACCGGAAAGAAGCTAAGGAAGCTTTCCATTATTTGAACGCTTTCCGGGAAAACCCGCGGAAGCTGATGCGCGAACTGGGCGTGCGCCTTGATCCCGCCCAGGTATCCAATACCAGGCTGCGGTGGAACGAGCGTCTGGCAAAGGTAGCCGAATTCAGAGCGAGGGATATGGCCGAACGAAACTATTTTGATCATGTAACGCCGGAAGGGTTAGGTCCGAACTATTATATCGCGAAATCGGGTTATACGCTGAATGCCGATTGGTTAAAAAAGCGGTCAGCTAATAATTTCGAGTCGATCGCGGCAAACCATCCATCTGCCGTAGACGGTATCAAAGCGTTCATTGTCGGCAGGGGTTCGCCGGGGTTTATGCATCGTAAGCATGTTCTGGGTATGGATCAATGGAACGGATCCCTACAGGATATCGGTATAGGATTCGTGCGTGTTCCGCGCGGCGCCACGTATCAAACCTATTTATGCGTGATTATCGCGAAACACGATTGGTAGTTATTTTTTGTGTTTAGCAGTCCTGGATATTTCATACCTTTGCGTATGATAAAATCTATGACAGGGTATGGTATTGGCTCCCAGGAAAATGGGAAGGTAAAATATACCGTGGAACTGAAGTCCCTGAATTCGAAATTTCTGGAACTTAATCTGCGCTTGCCAAAAGCCGTTTCCGACCGTGAGTTTGCGATACGTTCGGAATCCAGTAAGCTTATTGAACGGGGAAAAGTGAATGTCACTGTTACCGTTGAATATGTAGATCAGACGGCAAAGGCATCTTCCATTAACACGGCTTTGCTCAAGAAGTATTACGAGCAGCTGCAGGAAATAGCGGTACAGGTGGGCGATAAGAATGCAAATCTGCTGGACATGGCTTTAAATATGCCCGAAGTGGTATCCTCTAATGAAGACGTCGTCGACGAAGAGGAAGGCAAGGTCCTAATGGAAGCGTTCTACCGTGCCGTAGACCGTTTTAACCAGTTTAGGCAGGATGAAGGGGGGATTTTGAAGAGCGATCTGGAGAGCCGCGTGCACCTTATTCTTTCGTATCTAACGGAAGTGGAAAGCGTTGAAGGAGACCGTATACCACTCATCCGGGAACGTATTAGCCATTATTTAAATGAAGCGGTCGGAAAGGAAAACGTCGATATGAACCGTTTCGAACAGGAAATAATCTTTTATATTGACAAGCTGGACATAACCGAAGAAAAGGTGCGTTTACGCAGTCACTGCAATTACTTTATACAGGCTCTTAATGCAAGCGATTCGAATGGGAAAAAGTTAGGGTTTATTTCGCAGGAAATGGGCCGTGAGATAAATACGCTCGGCTCGAAGGCTAATGACGCGAACATTCAACAGATTGTGGTACGGATGAAAGAGGAATTAGAAAAGGTTAAAGAGCAACTGCTTAACGTATTGTAACAATGAACGGCAAATTAATCATATTTTCAGCTCCGTCGGGAGCAGGCAAAACAACTATTGTGAAGCGGTTGTTGGCAAAGCACGGGGATAAGATCGCCTTCTCCATTTCCGCAAGTACCCGGCAGCCTAGGGAGGGAGAAATAGATGGTAAAGATTACTATTTTATCAGCAAGGACGACTTTCTTCACAAAATAGCCAAGCAGGAATTTATTGAGTTTGAAGAGGTCTATTCAGGCACTTTTTATGGAACCTTACGCAAAGAGGTCGACCGTATATGGCAAGAGGGGAAGTCTGTTATCTTTGACATAGACGTCGTCGGAGGGCTTCGACTGAAGTCGAAATTTGCCGATAAAGCTTTGGCCATTTTCGTAAATCCGCCGTCTTTGGAGGTGCTAAAAGAAAGGCTACGGGGGCGCGGCACCGATGGCGAGGAAAAACTAAAAGAGCGTTTTGCGAAAGCCGAGACCGAACTGACCTATGCAGGTAAGTTTGATGTCGTGCTTAATAATTTTGACCTCGAGAGCGCTTGTCAGGAGGCGGAGGAACTGGTGTTGGATTTTCTTGCCAAATAGAATGTCGATGGCGAAGATAGGTTTGTTTTTCGGTTCTTTCAATCCTATTCATGTTGGACATCTTATTATTGCCAATTATATGACAAACTACGCAGATCTTGACGAGGTATGGTTTGTCGTGTCGCCGCACAATCCGTTTAAGGAGAAGAAGAGTCTGGCAAATATGTATGACCGGCTGGAGATGGTAAATCTTGCCATAGAAGGTGAGGACCGTCTGCGCGCATCGGATATAGAATTTGGCCTGCCGCAGCCTTCTTATACAATCGATACACTTGCTCATCTGGGCGAGCGCTATCCACAGAAGGAGTTCGTTCTGATTATGGGAGAGGATAATCTGCAAAATCTGGAGAAATGGAAAAATGCGGATATCATTCTAAGAGACTATAAAATAATGGTATACCCACGCCCAGGCTACAGGGCAAGCCATCTAAGAGAACATCCGTCGGTAACAGTGACACAAACGCCGTTGATGGAATTGTCTTCTACATTTTTGAGGAAATCTATAAAGGAAAATAAGAGCATACGATTTTATACACCGGATAAGGTGTTGGAGTTTATCGAAAAAAAGGGGCTCTATAGGAGGTGAGGAAGCAAAGGGGTGGCGTGAATTCGGCAACCCCTTTGTTCTTTTTTCCAGTTGATCTAGCCTAAGGAGCGAACACAGGTTTGCTACCGGCCCATCCATCCGCCGTCGACGGTCAAAATGGTGCCGTGGACATAATCCGACGCGTTCGAAGCCAGGAATACGGCCGGCCCTTTGAAATCTTGCGGCTCGCCCCATCGGCCTGCAGGGATACGGGCCAGAATGGACGTAGACCGCTCTGGATCGTCTCTCAACGCTTCGGTATTATCTGTAGCGATGTATCCGGGAGCTATGGCGTTAACATTGACACCTTTGCTTGCCCACTCGTTGGCGAAAGCTTTTGTTAAAGATCCGATCGCTCCTTTGGAAGCCGCATACCCGGGCACATTTATGCCGCCTTGAAAAGTTAGTAAGGAGGCCGTGAAGACGATCTTGCCGGTTCCACGTGAAAGCATCTCCTTTCCGATCTCGCGGGTCAAAATAAACTGGGCATTCTGGTTCACTTCAATGATTTCGTCCCAGTATTCGTCGGGATGTTCGGCCGCCGGCTTACGCAGAATGTTGCCCGCGTTGTTAAACAAGATATCAATGA
>Ga0079224_100014007_pt1 | contig 11190 bp, 9 predicted proteins | sample Stecom2015_FD_80414 | JGI IMG/M metagenome (GOLD analysis project Ga0079224, IMG submission 80414) | Agricultural soil microbial communities from Utah to study Nitrogen management - Steer compost 2015 | ecosystem: Environmental > Terrestrial > Soil > Agricultural land | place: USA: Utah...
CACATCGCGCAGCTGTATCGGCGGGCGGTGGTGGCTCGGGGGACCGAGCGGTCGGCGCGGTGGTGCCCGCGCTGGTGGGAGCACGGCGAGGCGGTCGGCCGGTTGAGTGCGTTGTGGCGGGCGTTCGAGGAGATGCGCCACGGTGAGGGCGCGGAGATGGCGTCCTGGTGGGTCCAGTACGCCGACCCGATGATGGCCGAGCTGCTGTCCCCGGCGGGCCCGTTCCGGGAGTGCTCGGTGGCCAAGGGCCACGTTGAGACGCCCAAGCTGCCCACCACACCGGCCCCGGCGGGCCTGTTCGAAGACGGCCACGCCCACGACAACAACGATGGTGGCCCGGCGCCGGTGGTGTCGTCGCTGGAGCTTCCCGCCCCCGCCCACAGCGCGCGGCGCATGGTCATGGAGTTCCCCGGATGAGCGCCCCAGCACGGCCTCGCACGCAGGGGTCGTGGGAAACGATCACCACCGCCCTGGACCGGGCGGTCGGGCCGGGCCGGGCCTCGGGGGCATGGACGAAGTACTGCTGCCCGGTGCACGAAGCCGACGGCCGCGGGCACCGCCCCAGCCTGGGTGTGAAGTACGTCGATGCCGAGCAGCGCACCGTGGTGCGCTGCTTCGCCGGCTGCGACAACGAGCAGGTCATGGAGTCCCTCGGTCTCGGGGTCCGGGACATGTTCGACACGCTGCCCGAACGCAGCGGGCAGGGACGGGGCCGTCGCGCGAACCGGCCCCGCCCCCGTGCGCTTTCGCCCGCCGACCGGGCCCTGGCCGCCGCCGGTCTGCCCTCGACTCAGCCGAAGAAGCCCGACCTGGGCCGCCAGACCGGGCCGTGGCGCAAAGTCGCCGCATACGAGTACGTACGCGCCGACGGCTCGGTCGCCGGTGAGGTCATCCGCCGGGAAGCAGCGTTCGAGCGCGGCCGCGACAAGGACTTCCGCCAGTCCCACTGGGATCGGCAGTCCGGGCGGATGGAGTTCGGTGGGTTCGAGCCGATCCCGTACCGGCTGCCGCAGGTGCTCGACACCATCGCCGCCGGTGGCGTCGTCTACATCTGCGAGGGCGAGAAGGACGTCGCGGCCGCCGAGTCGGCCGGGCTGTGCGCGACCACCAACGCCGGCGGCGCCACGAGCTGGTCGCCCGAGCACGCGAAATGGCTGTCCGGAGCCGGGACGGTCGTGATCGTCGCCGACTACGACACCGCCGGATACCGGCGTGCGGAGCGGGTGATGGCGACTCTGTCCGGGCTGGTCGAACGGGTGCGGGTGGTCCGGGCCGCCACCGGCAAGGACCTGCACGACCACCTCCAGTGCGGTCACGAGATCGCCGAACTCGTCCCCATCCCGCACCTGGACCCCCACACCCCTGCTGTCGAGATCGCGGCGGCCTCATCCACTTCCAGTCCTGCGGCCGAGGCAACCGTCTCGGCCGCTGCATCCACCCCTCTCGAAGGAGATCCGATGGCGGAGTACATGCTCGCCCCGTCCACCGACACCCCCACCCCGCACAGTGACGAGGTCGACCACGCCGGGGCCCAGATGGCCGCGATCTGGCGGCTGCTGGTCGGTCAGCTGCTGGCCTTCGCGCAGAAGCGTGCCGAGCAGCGGCGCCGCGACGCCGAGGAACTCGCGCGCCGCAGTGCTGCCGAGCAGGCCGAGATCGCCGAGCGTCTCGCCGCTGAACGCAAGGCCGCCGAAGCGAAGCTGGCCGCGATGGGAAAACGCGGCTGGGACAAAGCCTCCCGCGAGGAGCTCGCCGACGCGATCAGCCAGGCACGGGCGTGGGCGCCGGACTCGGCCGCGGCCGCCGAGGCGTTCGCTGATCTGCGCACGCACCTGCACCGCCGGTTCGGTGTGCGGATCGACCCGCGCACCGATGAGGTCGACATCGACCCCGCCGCTGGTGAGTTGATCGTCCACCTCGCCGACATCGAACGCGGCCGCGCCGCCGACGCCCGCCTCGACCTCGCACGGGACCGGATGGTGCAGACCGTCGCCGGTCTCGGTGATCTCGACGAATCGGCCAAACAGGCCCTCTACGCCGACATCCAGGCGTGGAAGACCAACCCGAGCGCGCGTCAGCTCGATGCGCTCACCGAGAAGCTGACCGCGGCGAAGGTGCCCGAGCAGGTGCGTACCCGCATCCGGTTCACCGCCGCCTACCTCTACGACGCCGGTGCCGAGCTGTCCCCGGGCGAGCAGGCCGAACGCGGCTGGCGGGCCTCCACCCTGCACGCCACCCATCTGCTGCGCCAGACCGACACCCCCTTGGTCGACCCCGGCGAAGAAGCCAAACCGCGTATCGACGCCCTGCTCACCTCCTACCAGGACCGGCTGCGCACCGGCGCGAACACCGACCTGGTGCGCGAGAAGCTCTCCCGTGCGGTCGCCCTGCTCACCGAGGAGGACCGCGCGCTCGCTCGTGAACGGGGCCAGGCGATCCGCCAGGATCCGGCGGGGAAGTTCGCCCCGCTGTGGCCCAAGCATGTCGATCGTGACGAGCTGACGGTGACGGTCAACACCTATGCCTCCCTGCGCCCGCAGGCCGACCGGGCCGCAGTGGCCGCCGGGGACTACAGCACCCGCGAGGCCGTCGGGCTGCGCACGATGGCCGACAAGCAGCGCGCGACCATCCTCAAAGCCGCCCGCGAAGGGGAGGGGCTGCACCCGCTGGAGCGCGACCAGCTCACCGCCCTGGTGCGTGACATCGACGCCGGCCGGGCCCGGATGCCGCAACTGATGTGGGTCGACGAGCGCAGCGCCGCCCAGCACGACGCCGACCGCGCCGCCCAGATCGCCTCCGAAACCACCCGCACCCACCGCCGCCAGCTCGACCAGATCCTGTCCTCCGGCCGGGTCGACCCGGTCAAGGCCCGCACCTGCCGCGGCGACATCGACCGCGTGATGTCCGCCCAAACCGCGCTCGCCGCCGGGCACCAGAACCTCGGCGACTACGGCGAATCCGGCGTCGAAGAACGCCTGCAGGTCGCGCTCACCACCGCCGGGGTGCCCGAACCGATCCGCAACCAGGTCCGCAACCACCTCGACCAGGCCGCCGGCGAAGCCGCGATCGCGGGCAAGCAGGCCAACCGGATCCGCGACCGGTGCCTCGACCGCCTCGATGCCGTCACCGCCGAACGCAACCCGGCCCCCGAACCGCCCGGATACGACAGCCCGCAACGCCGCGAAGGCCTCGCCACCACGCTGCGGCAGGCAGGTATGGGCGACGACCAGATCGCCCAGCACCTGGCCGCCGACGCCTGCCACGCCGCACCCCCCTCCGCCGCGGCCGCCGCCGGACTCAACCGCAACCGCCGCACCACCCCCGGCACCGGAGCCGCCGCGACCCACCACCGCCGCAACAAAGGCCGCGGCCCCGAAAAAGGCCTCGGCCTCTAACCCGAAAGGACACCACCCCGCCATGACCAGCACCGACAACCCCGACCAGACACCCTCCGCCGTCAAACGCCACGACCGGGCCCTGCTCGACATGCTGTGGGCCCACGACATCCAGATCGCGGAACTGCTCGGACCGACCGACCACCTGGATCCCGACTTGAAATACGACCTCGGCGCCGCCCTGCAGAACATCGACTTCTCGCACCTGCAGATCGGCTGGAACGAGGACCCCGTGCACTACCGGCAGCGCTGCCTGGGCCACCGCAGCGAACTCGACCAACTACTCGGCGCCGCCGGGATCGCCCCCGACATCCAACACAAGATCCGGGAAGTGCTCGACGACCAGGCCCGCGCCGCCGAACACTTCCGCCGAACCGCCCCCGTCACCACGTGACCCTCGATGACCACGCCTGACCAGCAGCCCGCCACCTACCCGTGGCGGGCTGCCCCGTCTCACCTGAGAACCCGCCGCCAGCTCCGCGCCGCCGGGCTCTCACCCGGTGGCCAGGACGTCGCCGCGCTCATGGTCCGCCAGCGCCGCGGCCGCCGTCTGGTGGCGCACCTGTTCGACATCGCGAAGGCCCGCCCGAAACGGACACCGTCACCGGCGCAGCTGGAAGCGATCGAGAAGGCCACCCGCACCCACCAGCTGCGAGCAGCCGAACGCCGCGGCTACACCGCCGCCGACCTGCACACCCCCACCGAACTCGGCCCGACCTGGACCAACACCACCATCCTCGAGGAGGAAACCACCGTGCACACCACCGAATCCGCCCACCGGCCGCAAGGGCACGGACAGTCCAGGGCGTGGCTGCACGCCCTGGTCGCGACCAACCAGGCCCGCCACCGCCGCGACCGCCTCGACACCGACCTCGAGCAGGCCGCCCGCGCCGGCGAAGACGCCGAAGCCGAGTTCATGGCTGGTCTGCGGGCTGATCTCGACGCCGCTGAGGAACGGCTGGCGGGCATCCGGGGGATCGGTGATCCCTACAACGACACCGTGGTCCTGGCCGATGCCCTGTACTGGTCGGCGGGCTCACCGATAGCCACCGACCTCGCCGAACAGATCACCGGTCGGCTGGCCACCGAGTGGGGTGTGCGGGTCGACCCCGAAACCTGGGCGGTCACCGTGGATCCCGGATTCGACGCCACCGCCGCCCAAACCGATGTCGAGGTCCGTGCGGTGCGGGCCCGCGAAGCCGCGATCGTCGAGGCCGTGGCCGTACTCCCGTTGCCCGACCACACCGCCGCCGCGGTCAACTGGGCGGTGCAGGCGTGGGCCGATACCGCGACGCCGGGCGCCGCCGATCTGGGGGCGCGGCGTGAGCAGCTGCTCACGGACTTGGCGGGCGTGCAGTGCAGCGAGGGCGACCGGGCCCTGGTGGAGTTCACCGTCGACTACCTGACCGGCCACACCAGCGAGGTCGACCTGCTCGACACCCCTGTGCTCGTCGACCCCGGGCACGAGGTGCGTGGGCGGGCGCAGGAGCTGCTTGCGCAGTTCGCCGCCGGCCGCCTGGCCCCGGCCGACATCGCCGCCGAGATCGCGGTGATGACCGAAACCGATCAGCAGGCGATGCGCGATGCCGGACGCGCGATCGTCACCGACAGTGTGGCCCGCCAGGTGTGGCCGGAGTGGGCTGACCGCGACCAGATCACCGATCAGGTGCACCGGTACGCCGACGACACCCAGGACCACCACGCCGACATCACCGGCCTGGCCAGCCGGGACCTCACCGACACCGACCGCGATCGCCTCGGTGTCGGCGACGACCTGGCCGCCCGCATCCAACACCTGGCCGCCGCCCGGGCCGACCTGCTCGACACCGCCGCCACCGCGAAAGGACTGACTGCCGCCGAGCGGCACCACCTCACCGCAGTCGTGGAAGACATCGATGCGGGCATCATCGACGGTGACGAGGTGTTCCCGGAGCTGATGTGGGTCGACGAACGCACGAAAGCCGCCGTCGACGAGCACCGCGGCCACGCCCACGGCCAGCGCCTCTGCGCCCAGTCCCGGCAGGAGGTAACCCACCTGCTGGCCGGGGCGGGGATCGACCTGGCACACCCTGACCACGACGCCCTCCGCTCCACGGTCGCCGCCATCGAACACACACTCCACCACGTGGCCGGCGGCTCACCGAAGGGCGTGGACGCCGACCGTAAGCAGTTCCTGGACAACCGGAACCGACTCGGCCGCGCCCTGCAACACGCCACGGTCGACGCTGAGGCGATGACCGGCATCCGTGAGGTCATCGACCGGCACGCACACGCCGCCGGGCAGGCCGGTCGAAGCGCCGTCGAGCGCCGCGACCGGTGGCACGAGCGCATCGACCAGGTCGTCACCGCCCGCGACGACGCCACCGCCCAACGACGAGCCGCCACCGCCGGCCAACCCGGTGGGCCCGGTCGTGCCTGCACCACCGGGGCTGCGGTGACCGCGCATGCCAGCGGGCCCGGCCACTCGCCCCGCATCCGGCACCTGCACGGCGAGGAGATCGGCCGATGATCGAAAACAGGTAGTCCACCACCCGTGACATAGATCAGCCCAGGGCGCGCGAACCCCTGGGCTGATCTGTGCTCCGGGCCGGGTGAAGTTCCTGGTGCTCTTATGCGTTACGAAACCTGTGACGACCGCCACAGGACCATTTTCACCCTTCTGAGCTGCATGTTTCCGATCCGACAGGATTGGGTGGACGGCCGCGGGACGCGGTAGGATCGCCGTAGTCGGGCACAGCTGTGCCCCAAAGCCCCAGTCGCACGGCGACTGGGGCTTTCGTCGTTTCTACACCCGTACCGCTCAGGCCCTAAGCAGATGCTGGGGGCCATTCTCATGTCCGGAGGTCTGATTGTCTTCCCCCGCCCCTGCCGTCATCTCCTCGCTCTTGGCCACCGGGCTGTGGCCGCTGGCGATCCTCGTACTGGCCGTGGTCACCGTGACCGTCGTGGCACTGGCCCGCGCCGACAAGCGCGATATCCCGGCGGTATTCGGAGCGTTCGCGCAGGCGTTCGGCCTGCACAAGCACACCAGCGAGCACAGGGAGCAGCGCGATACTGATCGTGTGGTTCCCATCGATGAGGCCGAGCGCCCAGGCGAGGCAGCGTGATCACCCAGCACCGCCGTCCGGCCCGCCGGCGCGCGGTCGAGAACGACGCCGCGGCCAACGTCGCCATTCGCGACTTCCACACTGCCGCCGCGGCGTGGTGGCAGGGCAACGACGAAAGTCTGGTCCAGTGGATCGAGGACAAGTGCACGGACCTGGAACGGATCGCTCACGAACCGGACGGGAGTAGCGGCCCGATCGCGTTCGTCGAACTCATCGCCGTGATGTTGTGGCCCGACCCCACGCTCAGACCGGCCACCGAGGACCTCGCGCGCACCATGGCCAGGATCGGCCAGTACGCGAAGGACGCACAGGAGCTGATCCTGTGCGAGATGCACGGCTGGATAGAACCCTTCCGGTGGGGTCAGTGCACCGAGTGCATTTGCCAGGTGCCGAATTACGACGACACGCGGGAACGGGGTGGCCGCCCCCGCCTCTACTGCAGCGACTCCTGTCGGCAGGCCGCGTACCGTCGACGCAAGCGGCAGACGCAGAGCGGAGATGGCTAGTCGGGGTAGGCCCTGGGCTACCGAACCGCCACCGCGTATCCAGCAGTTGTGCGAGCAGTTCGGTGTCGGCCAAGACGTCATCGCCCGCCCAGCGATCATTCTCGGGCTGGCGCGGACCTGCGCCGAGGTCGGCGACCGATTTGGCTCCGCACCACGCAGCAGCCTGTCCGTCAACGCTCTCCCGGCCAAGGGACAAACTGGCTACGGTCGCCGTTCTGGTCGGGTCTCCTGTAGCAACCCCAGATAGGTCACCTCGACCGATAGTGCGGTCTCTCGGGTACGGAGCCGACTGTATCCATTGCTCTTCAGCGACTATTTCCGCAGCCACAAAGGTGAGACTGCCTCACCTTTCCAGACCACATTGACATAATTGTCATCGAGCGACAAAACAAGTCCCCACTACCCCGCAGGTGACCGTTGGGCAAGCGCGGCACTGTGACTATCACAGGATGATAAAGTGTCGGTCGCATGTGCAATAATGGTTGCGTGCAGAAAAGCCCGTCACCCGGCGGGCAATTCCGCTGGGTGACGGGCGGCTCCCTGGGCAGGGGTGTCCACCGTAACCCGATGCGGCCGTCTCATCAATCGGCGCGCTGTAGTTCCACGGATGCCCGGTCTGCACGGGTGGTGGATGGCGCGAAGGAGAGGTGTCTGAAGATGCCTGGTAAACCGCTGAAGCCGGGGGCGAAGTCGCCCAAGTCTGGTCAGGCCGAGATCGTCGGTCCTCGTGGGGGTCGCACGGGGAAGGAACGGACGGTCGTGAAGGGCAAGCCGTTGCCTCCCACCCCGAAGCCGGGGCAGGGTTACGACATCGTCGACCCCACCAAGAATGGGGCTGGCAAGTAGTTGCCGAGTAGTGCCGGTGGTGTCCGTTTGGCTACCACCGGCACTTCCCGTTTCTGGGATAGTTTTTTTCTGCTTCCCGGTTACCCCACAGCAGAAGCTATTGCCTTGATGGATCGTGCAAGCACTTTCGTTAACATCATTTCCGCAGTTCGTGGAGTGGGTGGTTCTTTTCTGATGCCCCCGAGGCCTACCAGCCGCCGCGCATTCCGGCCGCTTCGCATGCGGCACGAAATCGGGTCATGGTGTCTTCGCGTTCGTGGAATCGAAGCTGGGGGCTACGTAGTTCCCGGAAGTATTCGTCGAGGTTGTGGGTCAGTACGGCTTGTCGCCAGCTTTCGGCGAACTCGGGTGCGCCTTTGGCGAGCGTGGTCTTGAAGAAGTTCAGCAGGGGCGCGACGGTGGTGTTGTCGGGGATCTTGATGAGGTCGAGGAATCCGAGCTCGGTGCGCACTTCGGCGAGTTCGTCGTCGGAGACAACCGGACGGATGAACTGCTGGTCGGTGGGGAACACCTTGAAGCCGAGACGTTTCGCGAGGAAGACGGTCGTGTGGTTGATGCGTCTGCAGATCAGGACGGGCATGACCGATGCGGTCGGGGCTCCGGTCTGGAGCAGCGCGGCCTTGTGGAGGAGTTGGTAGAGCTCGGCGCTGTTGGGGTAGATCCAGTCGCGGATGTTCTTGACCTCGATGGGGACGTAGATCGATCCGGACGGTACGTCGTACTCATCGAAGACGGTGAGGAATCCGCCGGAGTCGAGGGGGCCGAGGAGTTCGGTGCCGAGGATCTTCTTCACTTCTCCTGCGCCGGGTGTGAGGCCACCGAGGACGCCGGATTGGATGATGGCTTGGCGGACAGCGGATTCGCCGGCGGGGCCGACGTGACCGTTGCGGTAGGTGGCTGAGCCGCTTGCCCATCCGAGGTAGCGGGCGGAGAGCAACCGCTTGCGGGCGGCCGCGGTTTTGATCGCTGTGGTGCGTCCGCGGTTGTTTTTCAGGCTGAGGGTGGCGACGGCGTGTCCGCCGCGGGTGGCTTCGCGGGCGGCAGTGAGGATGCCTTCGTTGAGCAGCTGGAAGCGGGCAGTGGTGAGGATGTGGGGGTAGTGGGCGTCGTCGAGCAGCCGGGACTCGGTTGTTAGTTTCGCTTCGATTTCCGATGTGGTGACGGCGTGCTCGGTGTCGATCAGTTCGAGGAGTGATCGCCGAGCCGCGGCGAGGTTTTCGTCTCTCGGCGAGGGCACGCGTCCAGCGTATTCGGCTTGTAAAGCTGACTTTTCGAGGAACGACCGTCAGGTTGTGCGGCTGCTCCAGGCGCGTAGGTACGGCCATCGGACTCGGCCCGCTTCCTGGGCTTTTTCGGTTTCACCCAAGCCCGCCCCCTGTATGAAGAAGTTTGTTGGGGTCGACGCGGAGGAGAAGACGCGGGCAGGCCGCGTCTTCGTGGTGCGCCGGTGCGTCGGCACCCTGTGTCATTTTGGAGTAGGCCTCAGCCCCACAGCCGTCGTCCGCGCGGAACATCAGGTCAACATCTTGTTCTCGATTCCTCGACGCCCCTCCGGCTGGGGCCTCAGGATTCAGTCCGACACCGGCAGCTCCGACGCGCTGGCGATCGCTGTGGCGCGCGCGGCTTTCACCTCGCCGTGCACGACGGCCAGGCTGACCCCGACGCCGCGGGCGATCTCGCGCAGCGACTCGCCTTCGGCGTGGCGGGCGAGGATCGCGCGGCGCTTGTCGGCGTCGACCACCCGGGGCCGCCCGCCCTTCCGCCCGCGCTTGGCGGCGGCGGCCAGGCCGTCGCGGGTCTTGCGGGCGATGTCGCGGCGCCGGTCCTCGGCCAGGGCGAGGGCCAGGTCGAGGATGAGGCTGCGTTCGGTGTGCTCGCCGGCGGCGATGCCGTGCAGCACCTTCACCTGGATCCCCTGCTGGAACAGGTCGTTGAGCACGAGCAGGCCTTCGAGCAGGTTGCGGCCGAGCCGGTCGGCTTCCTGAACGGTGAGCATGTCGCCCGGACGGAGGTAGTCGAGCGCGGCCTGCAGCCCGGGGCGGTCGGCGACGGCGAGCTTGCCGCTGACCTTCTCCTCGAACACCTTCACGCAGATCGGGTCGAGGTCGTCGTGCTGGCGTGCGGTCTCCTGTCTGCTGGTGGAGACCCGGACCAGACCGACCAACGCCATGACAACCTCTCCGTCCGTTCGGGAAACGTGTTCGAGAACCGAGTGCGAGAATACCTGTTTCCGAACGGGTTTCCGAACATCCGCTCCTGCGGGTGCGTCACCGACGGCCGTTCACGGCAGGGTGTTCGGAAATCGACCGATTTCCGAACACCCGATTTCGATGTCAGGCGTACAGCCGGTCAGACTTTGGAGACTCCCGCCCCCAACACCGAGTACGGCTGGTGTACGGGATCCGAGGTCGGGTTGAGGTGTTGGTCGCGGGCCGGATGAACGAAGGCGGGATTCCCGACGACTTCCGCGCGGGAATTCTCTTCGCCTGCACGCTCCTCGCCGAGCCTGGCTTCGACTTCTGAGTGTGGTCGGGAGTCGGGCACAACTCCCGACACCGACCACGCCCTCACTCGACCCGTCGTGGCGGCTGTCCGAAGGGCCGCGACCAGCAGGTGCCTTCCTCGTCGGCGAACTGGATGTCGGCCTGCACCTGCACTTCGGCATCGACCCAGTACGACACCTCGCTGGATTCGCCTGCGGGAATGACTTCGGGGAAGTTCTCGACCATATGCGCGGCGATCGTCGCCTGCAGCTCAGGCTTTTTGGCGGCGAGCATGGCATTGATCGGCAGACTGCCGAACATGTTCAGCGCGGTGAGCGACTGAGCAGGTATCGGGAACCCGCTCATTGCGGCGTGGTCTGTGATGGCTCCGAGCGCGCCGAGCATTGCCGGGCCCAGCAGTTCCCTCATCAGTTCGTCGAGCTGCATCCGCTGCTTCGCGGGCACGCACACGTCCTGGGTCCTTTTGCCCTCGTTGTCGACTGCGTAGACGTCCACCGCAAGATTGGTGATCGGCCCCTGGGTCCCATTGTTGACCTTGACCCTCCAGAAATTCTGGCCAATCGGCACCGCTTCGACGGAGGTCGTGACAGCGTGGACGCGACCCGCGTTGCTCCCCGACGGCGCGTTGTTGATCGTGAGGTTGTTGACGATGTCCCTGCCAGCCTGCACACCGTTGAGTACGGCCGAGAGGATCGACTGCGCGGCGGCGTCAGCTACCGCGCCTGGGTAGGGTGGGGCGGCTCCGAGACCTGGACCTTCACATCCGAGAGCTTGAAGTCCCCACCGGCGGCTACATCAGCCACAGACACTCCGCCCGCGCCCTGGAGAGCGA
>Ga0079224_100014008_pt1 | contig 11190 bp, 8 predicted proteins | sample Stecom2015_FD_80414 | JGI IMG/M metagenome (GOLD analysis project Ga0079224, IMG submission 80414) | Agricultural soil microbial communities from Utah to study Nitrogen management - Steer compost 2015 | ecosystem: Environmental > Terrestrial > Soil > Agricultural land | place: USA: Utah...
GCCACAACACGGGCACCAGAGGCCATCCCACTTGATGAATATCTCGCAGATCTGGCACCTCTTTTGTCCGCTGGCGTACCTGCCGGAGCCAACTGGCTTTTGAGCCTTGTGACGGATGCATATGCCTTTACAAGTCATTCTTATTTCTCACCGGTAATAACCGACTAGCGTGTATGTGCATACGTTAGTTAGTTCTTTACCGTCGTTTAGTACACACAATATCTATTTAAGATTTATACAAATATTTTATTCGCAAAAGGTCAGAAATGTCAAAATTTGTACATTCTCTGCCGGATTGAAGTCATAAGAGTTACAAATAAATTGTTAATTAATGGTATTTATTGAAGTTATTTTCTCAATAAACAGGAAAAGTCCTTCAATATTTTGTTACCGAATTTTTCGGCGATTGTAGAAAGTTCCAATTAAATCCAGAAAGCTCCATCTATTTCAGCTATAGCCAGTGCTGGATCTTGAGAAAGTCGTCTATGGGCTCCTTCCGTAGTAGCTTCAATAAAGCTTGAGCTTGAGGTACTGAGAGCATTGGCTTTTTGAAATGGTTGTCTGTTGCGATTCTGGGGCAGGCGACCTGAACAAATGCATCGATGCCTTTGAAGATCTGTATCCTGTCGTCTGTTATTTCGGTGAGTGCGATCAATTGTACCTTCTTACCCGCCTTTTCAAATTCCTTCTTTAACTCCAGTGCGCGGATGTGAGCAAACTGGCCTTCCTTCAGGCCAATAACAATCCCAATCCTTTCTGCGTCGAGCGCCTTGTATATTGAAAGTATGGCGCGCTTTTGGAGCCCCTGTGCGAACTCGTTTACCTGCTGGTATTCTTCGAAATAAGGATCCAGCATGAACGTCGGCTTTTCAGTAGACATTGCAACACTTGCAGAGTGGAACATGCTCTGCCCAAGGAAGATGTACGCGTCGACCTGCTTTTGGATGTTGTATGCAGGATAGAATTCACAGCCAAAAACCTGCGCGTCGCGGAGCTGGCCCTTGCCCCTTCCAATGATTACATTGTAGCCGTGTTCTTCAAAGATCCTTTTCGTACTTTCAATTTGATGGAGATGCTGGCTGTCTGTTAGAAGCGATATCGTCTTGTATTTTCCCTTCAGCTCGGTTGCGCATTTTCTTGCGACAGAGTCAAAGCTGATGTCGTCAAAAGCGCCAATCATGACAACCTTGTCCCCAAAAGTTTCCATTGCTACAGTGTGGCCGATGTTGAAGAGAATGTCTGCACCAAGCATGTCTGCGGCGTGGGTGTTGAGGTCGCACGAACCCCAGCATGGGTCGCCTATGATGTAGGCTTGAATCCCGAATTCTTGCGTGATATGGTCAGCAGCCTCTTGCATCTTTGGAATCAGTGCTTCCGGGCCGTTGAGTGCTACCGATCGCGGCTTGCGCTGCTCTATCACTTCAAACATCCTTTTTTCGTCTATGATTATTGTCATCTTATGGCTTGGTCACCCTTATCGCAAATTTGGGGCAGACTGCTTCGCATCCAAAGCAGTAGATGCAGTCGCGCTCCCTTGATGGCAGTGCCTTTCTGTCCGCGCCAGCTCCCATCCAGTCAAAGACGTTTGTGGGGCAGACTTCGATACATGCGCCGTCGCCGACGCACAGGTCAAAGTCGACTGCAACATCGGTGCCGTAGATCCCAAGGTTGCTTGTCTTGCTCTTCCATACTTTCAGGTTCTCAAACGTCGTTGTTGCTATTCTATTTGTCTGAAAGTCGGGATCAATTGGCAATACGAGAAGAAAGGGCTGCTCAAATTCAATTTAAATCATGCTGTGATGCATAACTAATCCGTAAATAGCTTTTGTGCGCTTCATTCTTGCAAATATGATTGCAAATGAGCGGGGCTACCAGAAGGTCGCATCCAAGAGCGATTTGAAGGAAGGGGGTCTATTGAGGGTTGAGCCAAAGGGCAAGCCAATAGTTCTGGCAATGGTAAATGGTCAAGTCTATGCAATGGACGCTGTGTGCTCCCATGAAGGTGGGCCCTTGGAAGATGGAACACTGGATGAATATGAGCTGAAATGTCCTTGGCACTTTGCAATTTTTGATGTGCGAAATGGAAAAGTATCAGATCAGACTGTTTGGGCGACCGATTTGCAGTCGTACCCTGTCAGGGTGGATGAACTAACCGGTGACATTCTTGTAAATCTTGAACAGACAGAGACAGAAGCTACTACTACTACTGCTGCTGCCAGGGAAGATGCAACTGTGCAGAGGGGTAGAACTTCTGAAACGGAAAAGCAGGATCCTGATGCTGCGCAAAAGAAGTACTATGAAGAGGAAGAAAGAAAAGCAAGAGACAAGGTCTCCCTTGAATTACTTTCGAAAAAACCGCTACAAGGAACCGATATCATGACGTTTCGATTTTCAAGAGAGGGGATGGATTTTAGCCCGGGGCAGTACGCTTTTTTCAGTCTGGATGGACTTTTGGCGCCAGATCCAAAGGGTCCTATTAGACATTTTTCGATTGCGTCGTCGCCGACTGAGCAAGACTACTTGATGATAAGCACTAGGATCAGGAACAGCCCATACAAGCAAAAACTATCATCGCTTGAGAGGGGGGCAAGAATAACAGCGTGGGGGCCACAAGGTGAATTTGTGCTGCATGACAACTATTCCAAGCCAGCAGTATTTCTGTCAGGGGGGATCGGAGTCACTCCGTTCAGGAGCATGCTTGCTTTTGCAACGGACAAGCAACTTCCAATCAAGATTACTTTGTTTGACTCTAATAGGAATCAGCAAGGCATCCTCTACAAAGAAGAGTTTGACAAATGGGCAGCTCAAAACAAGAACCTGAGAATCATCTACACGATTACAGAGGAGGAGGGGGATGGATCACAATCTTCGCAAGGGACAGCTTGGACTGGCGAGCGCGGTCGGATAGATAGGTCAATGCTAGAGCGGCACCTGACAGACGATGAAATCAAGAATGCAATATTTTACATCTGTGGCCCGCCGGGGATGCTGAAAGCTATGCAAGAATTATTGCAAGAAGATGTGCGAATTCCAAAGGAGAGGATCAAGGCAGAGGTGTTTACCGGATACTAGCATTCGAGGTCCTGGTGATAAGAAAATCACGTTGAGTACGTTTGCGTAGCCCGTGAACTTGCCGAAGGTTAATCATGGGCGTTTTCAATAATGGAAGAATTGGGGTAAACTAGAGGAGATCGCGCTTTTATCATGTCGACGGCAAGTTCCCTACGATATCATACTTTTGCTGCCTCAGTGCGGACTGTTGAGCAAGGGAACATTGGATGGAAGCATGGTAATCTGCATTTAACGTGGATGGAAAGTTAGCCCTATACACATCGGTTAATCGCTATTATCAAGGCTATCTTGCAGGGATATGCCACTGCTCCAACTAATTCTCTATCACGTCGTTTATGGACTGCAACAACTCTGCCCTGCTGAATGGCTTGCGCAGAACGTGCGCCTTTGGGCTTGTGACCTTTTCTGCAATATCCTTCTGCGAGTACTCGAACGCGGTGACAAACAGCACATTGGTATTTGGCGAAATTGCCTGAATCTCCTTGAATGTCTGGAAGCCGTCCATGTCCGGCATCCTGATGTCGAGGACGACTATCCCGTATTCGCTCTTGTTGTCCTTTGCCTTTTCTATCGCCCGAATGCAGTCCATGCCACTTTCGCAGACCGTAACTTCAAAGCCCCTTTTTTGAAGCACATCTGCTATAGATGTCCTGATGTCGGGCTCGTCATCGACTACAATTGCCCTCTTTGTCTTTGTTGGAAAGGTCCTTGATATGATTCCGAGTACCTCGGGCATCGAGCTGGCATCTATAAAGCCGATCACAATCAGCGTCAGGTCGTTGTCAAGTGGTTGCATCACCATGTCCATCGCGTTGTACTGTGCATGGATGCTGGAATGTCCTGTCTTTTCCTTGCTAGCGTTGAATGCACCCTTGGCGATGTTGACTCTTGTGGCTGTCTTGGCGATGTCTTCAGGTGACATCTTCCGTATTGAGCTTGAGGGGTTGCTCTTTGACGCCTTGGCTACAATGTTTGCAAACCTGTCGATCACCATCGCAAGGTCTATGGATTCATGTGATTCTACAATTGACCTGCAGGCATCTTCGTAGCCGCCCGGCATAAAGTAGTCATATTATAGAAAAATCATACTAATAAATTGATTGATAGTGGAAATCGCGTAGGTGCGCTACGGTTGATTTTTTGTCATATTGACTCGGTTTGGTCGCTGTGATGGCCTTGGCTACTATTGCTGTCGCCTTCGCTAGTCGAGCCACTCTCACTTGATTCTTGTTGGCTGTTGTCAGAGCTTTCATTCGCAGGACTTTCATCGCTCGATGGATCTGCCGCTGGCTCGGAGCCGCTTTCTTCAGGAGCGCTCTGTTCCTGGGTCTGCTCTGTTGTTGTTGGCTGGCTCGATTCCGATTCAGCTTGGTTTTCTTCCTGCGTTTCTTCGCTGCCGTTATTGGAGCCTTCTTCTGATTGTTCTGTCTCGTCTTCAACTTCATTTGTGTTGTTAGAGCTCGAGTCGTCCACTACTTTGCTTCCACTGTCCTCCTGCTCTTCGTTATCCGTGTTTGTGCTGCTGTTGTTTGAACCCAAGTCCTGAGTTTCCGTTGAGGTCTGGTTTTCGTCAGGTGTTTCTTCTTCTGGATCTGTCGATGTCTGGTTTTCTGCATTTTCTGGGTCTTCAACTTCTGTGCTGCTGTTGTTTGGCACCATTCCGCCCTTGTCGTCATCCTCTTCTTCTGGCTCTGCAGTTGCTTCGGGCTCTTCTTCAACTACTTCGTGTCTTTCTGGCAGTTGTTGAATTTCAATGACTTCTTCCATCTGTTTGCCCGAGCCTGTTTCAAAGTCATAGGTCACGTGATTGTTAGAGTAATCAGCATCGTCGGTCGTGGTCGAAACATCGACGGTCCAGGTGTTTGCCCTTCCAGACTCTCTGGCAGTAGCGTCAACTGCAATTACGACTTTTTGACCCTGTTCGAGCGTACCAATGATGCACTCGACTATGCCCCTGCTCTTGTCCATGCAGAGGTCGCCGTCTATAGAGTTGATTTCAAAGAGTGGCATAAGGTAGAACGCAGTCAATCTTACTCCGGCCGCCCTGTCGGGGCCGTTGTTGCCGGCAGTGATGTGAACTATGGTCCGGCCCTGCTCCAAGGTTTGGACTTCGATAGTTGCATAAAGGTCACTGACAAGCGCCAACGGTTCGCCGCCACTGCTCTGGACTGACAATGACTGTCTTTCAACCCTCAGCTCGTCTATCTGGGCTTGGAGTTGATCGTCCCTGCTCTTGAGGTCAAAGATGGCATCCCAGAGGGCGCTAAATGGGCTGTCAGAATTGTCGGCTGCAGCCAAGGGCAATTGTGCAATTATGCCACCTGCCAGCAGAGCAAGCATTACAAAAGCTAAAGTCCGCCCATGGCGCATGCCTGTCTTAAGGCGTTTGCATTATTTAAATCTACGTTTAAATCTATTCTACGTGCGTTCCGACAAACCTGCAGACCTGTGCACCCATCGAACGACACTCTGCTTCAGTAAACCGCCAGTTGCCGCCATACGTCAGGGAGGCGGCTTCAGTGAGGGCTCCTACTATAAAGTCATCAGCTGGAGCATTGTCCGGCTCTTCTGCCCAGAATGAGTCATGCCAGACAACCTCGATAGAGTTGGGATGAGCGGAGTTGATGTCGAATCTGCCCCACCCCTGAAGCTTTAGAAGAGACAAGAATGATGAGATAAAATTGCTTTCTGTCTTTTCAGCTACGCTTGTCACCAGATCCTTGGCTTCGCGGGTAAAGCTCTTGCCCCACTCGTAAAAGAATGCATGAGCCTCTGAACCTAGTATGGTTTTCGTATGCCTGTAGAGATTTACTAGCAGGGCACTGTGAATGACAAGGACCTGTTTGTTGTCAGGGTCTAGCAGCCTGTCGTTCTTCACTGCAAGAGACAGAGCATAGTCCTTAAAGTTCACATTCTCAGAACCGAGCTTGTCTGCTAGAAGGTCTGTCCTGTCCGAGCTTGATACGAGCTTCCAGAGCTTGGCAACTCCGACCTTGCGACTCACTATGATGCCATCGACATTCATCATAGAGAGGTACTTTGACATCGCACCCTGAGTGATGCCTACAAGCTCGGCGATCTTGGCACCCGTGATGCCGTTTGGGTTCTTGGCAAGAATCGCGATTACGTCTTGCTTTATCTTGTCGTAATCTTGCCACCTGTGGTGTGAACCACCATCATCAGGGCGCTGCACTAAGATAGGATACTAAAATCTGGATTTAAATCTATTTAGCTTCCACACTGAGGTTTTCATTGAGCTCAACAGTAATCTGGCGAGACTCGCTGCTAGTGGAATTGCCATTATCTGCAGGAGGTGAGGGCTCGTTCGGCGTCGCGGTAGTAACAGCTAGGACGGTTGCTGTCCCTGCAATTGCAATAATGATACCGGCAACAATTGCCAGTCGAGTTCCCCTATTCACAATCTTCTATGACAATCTACGCTATTTAAGAGTGACGATACTGATTGAGTCCTGCTAGCTTAACATTTGACTATTGACGGCCTGAGTCTCTACATACCAGAAGGTGTATTGTCCTCTATGGCAACAAGAGAACATACCGCAAAGACGGTCAAGCAAAATTGTAAGAAGGACAGGGGATTGAATGCAGATGGACCAGCATACGAACATGTTAGTCCATTACCAAAGCAGCAAGGCTTGATTGTATACTAGAATTGGGGTGCGAGACTGTCGAGAATCTCTAAGCTTATGAATAAAGTACAGCCTAAAGCATTGACTGCCAAGAGATGGTGCCAAGTTAACAGAAGCATGATAGAATTTGTGAAAATGAAAAAAGGTAGAGAGAGGTTATGCCTCCTCAATACTTCGCTTATTCGTCAAGTCCCAGGTCGATTGTCCACGTAATGGTTAGCTGGTCATTGTCTGCCAGGTTGACTGCAGAGAAGGTGTTTTCAGCTACCATGATTCCATCTTCAAGGGCTGTGAACAAGCCGGCCTTTTGAACTCCAGTGTGGTCACCTTCTGCTTCAAAGGTCGCAGATATTGTCCAGTTGTCCGAGCCTGGTGTGTGTGCAAAGGTACCTTGCGTTCTCTGCAAGCCGTCTGTAGTAATTTCGTCAGCTAGTTCTTCATCATTCTCGTCTGGATCGGCCTCGTCAGAACTTAATCCGATGTACTCAGCGACAGCATTGCCTGCATTTTGGGAGTCACCTAATTGCGCTGCAATAAAGTCTCTTCCCGCGAGTGTTATCAGGTTATGGTCTTCATGGTGGTAGATCACGTTGCCATCTCTGACTACTGAAACAACCACATAGCCAGTTGCTCCGAAATTCTCACTAACTTTGTCAGTAGTATTCGGGACAATGCCGCCTAGCAGTACAGCGCCAAGAAGAAAAGCTCCCAGAGCTGGCGCGGACATCATCAGAACACTACGCTTGCTTGTGTCCCTGCCTAGAGTTAGAAAGGAATATTATTTAAATCTATATTTAAATTTACGAAAACTCTTCTACAACAATAAATGACCGCATCTCCGAATGGTTCTGGTCAGTTATCTGATCATGAACGTTTACCAGAACCTGATAGCTGCCTGCTACCCCTAAGACAGTGCTCCCGCTATACGTAAAACTTTTCGTGTAATTGTATGGCCCGTGTACTATCTCGATTTTCCTACAGTCCTGGACTTCGCCAAAGTAGGCCACCCTTTCTTTGTCCATTCCGCGGATCATCTGAGCCTGAAAATCGATACAGTTGGACCCATGGCCTCTAACCGAAATGGAATAGTTCATCGTTCCGTTGACAGGATACTCGCTTTCCAAACCGACAAACTCGATACGCATCGGTGTAAGGTATGGCACAAGTATTGCATGCGATTGAGCCATCGCAACAAGAATGCCGACAGCGGCGACAGCCACTGCACTAGTCAAGACAATGACACGCTTTTTCAACGGCGAACTTTTCAAAGGTCGATGCTTCCATAATTTTTTTCTTGTCATCCTCAGCACCTGATCATGAATAGTAGATTTAAACATAGATTTAAATAATATAGTATCTATTTCATGCTTGTGCGCACAACACCACCTTCGGTAGGACTAGCTTTTGGCTCGGGAGCAATTGGGCTTGGAGCGATATTGCTGGCTGTCACGTTCATGCCTGCAGTCCACCCTGTTACGCCGGGTTATGGAGGTGCAAACGAACAGTTTCTGCAACTTCATGGCAGGTTCGACCTCATGTTGTATGACGAATACGGCAACTTGAAGGACGAGCGTCACCTTGACAACCTGATTGTGGACGCAGGATTTGAGGGTGTAGCATACAGAATAGCCCCACACGACGGTTCTGCAACTAACGACCCTTGGAACTATATTGCAATAGGGACGGGGACCGCCGCACCAGTAGCTGGCGACACTGCACTCTTGGGAGAGGTTGCTAGGCTTCAAGACGCCACGGCGACATATACGTCGACACCAAGTAAGCAGTTGCAGTTGCAGGTATCGTTTGGACCTGGAGTGGGGACTGGAAACATTGCAGAGAGCGGCCTGTTCAATGCGGAAAATGGAGGAACCATGCTTGCAAGACAGACGTTCTCTACTATCACCAAGGGCGCCAGCGACACGCTGACTGTCACATGGACGATTACGCTGTCGGGCACCGGATAACACCAAAAGCAATCTGAATCGAGGGTACGAGCAGAGGAAGAGAATTGAAAGAACATTGGTCTGATGCTATGGCCTGGGGTAAGGCCAGGATTTCTCTAGCCAATGCTCTTGACAGCCGCAACTTACTGGTCTTGGCCATTGTTTTTGGTGCAGTCGCGGTGTTTCAGTTAGGATCTGAAATGTTACTGCCAGCCTTTGCGGAGCAGGCTCTTGTACCTGTGGCTGATGCAATCCCCATACAGACACCTGCGAATTCGTATCATCGCTCCATGTCAGAATCGATGTCGGTTGCAGCTACGCACGGAAGCAGCTCAAACCCTCCAACGTCTTACCAGCGCGTCGTGACAGAGTCCATGGCTATGACTACATTTCAGGGCAAAGCTCCTAATTCATTTGTCCGCTCTGTGTCAGAGCAGGCATCTATGACGTCTGGCATGCCTGCGTCATCGCCACCGCCTGCCAACCAACCTGCCAGAGCATCGCCCGCACCACACTCGACAGGCTACAACCAGAGGATTGACGAGAGGATAAGCCCTGCCATAAAGATAGTTGGCAAAAAGTATGACGCCATCAAGAATACAATCGGAAGGATTCCCTATGTAGCAACTGAATTTATTAATTCAATGGATGTGGGTCAGCGGCCTGACAAGTACTTGGAACCGGATGAGTTATCTGGTCAGGATGACGATCCTGAAGATAGTAGTACAATTCTGAAGTATCTGGACAGCTATATGAGGATGCAGCAGAGTATAGAGAATGCCGCGCTACTCAACGTCGCGATTTCCGGAGTATTCCTAGTAGGAGCCACCTCCATAGTGATTTCCAAGCAGGCCCCGACAAGAACCGGCAGGCTGCAAAGAAAAGTCTATGCAATTCTTCTGATCAAACATGATCGCAATGATGAAGAAGATCGGATTCCGAGCAGAACAGGCAGTGTCTCAGGCGCCCGTTCTCTATTGTTTGCGATAACGGTACTTACAGCTACTCCCTTGGCATTATCAATAGGGCATTCATATGCACAGCACTATGACGAACCGGGCAGAGCTGTCATCGAGATACTGTCAGCCAGCCATCTGGATTCAAACAAGATGCCGATAGCTGACATTACTGAAGAATCTCGCAGGCTTGATGACGTCTGGAGCGACGAGGTGTCTGAAGGACAGTATGTAAGGGTGACTTTTGAGCAGGACCTAAACTCTTGGAACGACATAACAATTTACCCACGCGTGGTTTCTGGAGAGCCAAGGATTGAAATCTACGAAATTGATGGAAATGAAATGATAGCAGAATTTGCTACATTAAGGTCAAATCAATACAACACGATTTTTCTGCAAAACCTAAAGGGAAGTCAGGACGCTTTTGACCTTCGCATACTGGACGGAAGCGTAGAATTCGACCATATAGTCGACCCATTTCCTCAGGTTTCTTCTGTCACTCAGACTACTTTCACTGCCGACACGGCGCAACACAATGTCAACATGCCTGCAACAGTGGAACCTGGTGATTTACTTCTGGTACTCTTTACAAGCGACGGCACCGCCACTGTGTCAACTCCTTCCGGCTGGGATCCTCCATTGTTGACCGTTACAACTGGGCCTGGCGCAAACGCTGTCAGAGGGTCCGTCTATGCCAAGGTTGCAGTAGGAAATGAAGATGGCACACAAGTCAATTTCCAAACTTCTGGCAATGAGCGAGCAGCAGCCCAGGTCTATCGCATACCTGCTTCTTCCTGGTATGGCGATATTTCTGATGGAATATCTCTTGCCAGTTTTGACTATAACCGCGGGACTAATCAGCCCGATCCACCGGCTCTCAATCCTTCAGCATGGGATGTAGAAGACACCTTGTGGCTAGTCTATTGGGCCTCAAGCACGTCGGCTACTGTCACGAGCTATCCATCCGGGTATTCAAATGGCACGCATACTGTGGCAGGAAGTGGAAATAGTGGCGCGGCAGTATCTTCTGCTCGTAAGGAATCGGCAGTTGCAAGTGAAGACCCCGGTATGTTCAGCGTGGGAGATTCCCGCGGTATAGTATTTACTATAGCCATAAGGCCGGAGAACATCCCTCCCACTCTCTCCATTTCCCAACCAGATGGCACAGGTGATACAATAACTCGGGGAGATCCATACAACATAACGTACACGTTGTCAGACCCGGACAATGTTGTAACCGCCGCATTCTTCTATGACACAAACAGCTCAGGGCTTGACGGCACACCCATTGCCGGTGCCTGTGCCGCCGCACCGGAAGGCACGAATGTTACGTGCCAATTTGACACCACTGGAATGGTCCCGGGAATCTATTACATTTACGGCATAGCTAACGATGGGAAGAACCCTGCAGTAAGTGCTTATTCGCCGGGGCAGCTCACGATAAATCCGCTAGTTCATCCGCGTGATATTACAGAGCAGGCCGGAATTACAGATAGCATAACAACAGAGCAAGTCTTGTCAAGATCCATCATAGACCAGACTACAACTTCTGACAGTACTGTAAGAGTGGGA
>Ga0079224_100014009_pt1 | contig 11190 bp, 9 predicted proteins | sample Stecom2015_FD_80414 | JGI IMG/M metagenome (GOLD analysis project Ga0079224, IMG submission 80414) | Agricultural soil microbial communities from Utah to study Nitrogen management - Steer compost 2015 | ecosystem: Environmental > Terrestrial > Soil > Agricultural land | place: USA: Utah...
CGTAACCCGGAGAGTGAAAGAACAGCATCCTTGGCCGTCGCAGGTTTCTCCGGCACCGACTCACGTTCGACCGCCGTGCGTGCCATGGGGCGCGCCAGCGCGCCCGATTTGAGGCGAGGATCCAGAACATCGCGAATGCCGTCGCCCAGGAGGTTGATGCTCATCACCAACAGGAAGATGAGGACGCCCGGGATGATCGCCACACGCGGCGCATTGAAGAGAACGCTACGCCCGTCACCGAGCATCGACCCCAGATCCGCTTGCGGCGGCTGAGCACCCAATCCAAGGAAGCTCAGCCCCGCGGTTTCCAGGATCATCCAGCCAATGGTGGTGGACATGGTGATGACGATGATCGGCAGCACGTTGGGCAGGATCTCAGTGAAGAGAATGGCAGCGCGCGATTTGCCCGAGAGGCGGGCTGCATCAATGAACTCGCGCCGTGCCAGGCCCAGGGTGACGCCACGGATATTGCGCGCGAAGAAGGGAATGTTGATCAGGGCGATTGCATAGAGCGCGTTGATGAGCCCCGGCCCTAGAACCGCCACGATAGCCAGGGCCAACAGGATATAGGGGAAGGCCATCAGCATGTCGATGCCGCGCATCATCAGGCTGTCCGCCCACCCCCGCGCGTAACCCGACAACAGGCCGATCAGCGAACCAAAGAAAGCGGCGATCAGGGTGGCCGAAACGCCGACTGCAATGCTAACCCGCGCGCCGTGAAGCAGCCGCGACAGCAGATCCCGACCCAGGGCATCGGTACCTAGCAAGTGCCCGTCGGAGAGTGGTGGGAGCAGCCGATTGGCCGGCGAGGTTGCATTGGGATCCAGCAGAGGTAGCAGCGGCGCAATGAGCGCAAGGAGCAGGATGGTCACCAGCACAACCAGGCCCGCGGTCGCCAGGCGATTGTTCAGGAGAAGTCCGAGAGCGGAGACACGTCCTTGGGAGGCGGCAGAACTGCTCATCGGCGCAGCCTTGGATCAAGGCTCGATTGCGCGACGTCAGCGGCAAGGTTGAAGAGCACGTAGCTAGCCGCCACCACCAGCACACCGCCTTGCACAAGGAGGATATCCCGGGTCGAGATTGCCTTCACCAGCATCGCGCCGATGCCCGGCCACTGGAAAACGGTCTCGATATAGACGGCACCGCCGAGGACAAATCCCGCCTGAATGCCGATGACCGGCACTACCGCGACCAGCGCTGCCTTGGCCGCATGAAGATAGACAACGCGCCGTTCGGACAGACCCTTTGCCCTCGCGGTGCGGATGTAGTCCTGGCGCAACACCTCGAGCATGGCTGTTCGTGTCAAGCGCGCGATGACGCCGGTGGCCACGACCGCGAGCGTTACCGCCGGCAGCAGCAGATGTCGCAGCAGGTCCGGAAGGTCTCCGCCGCCGTAGATGGCGTACATGCCGCTGGCTGGTAGCAACCCGAGGTTCACCGCGAAAACGAGAATTAGCAGAAGACCGAGAAAGAAGGAGGGCGTGGAGAGGCCGATCAACACGAAGAAGGTCACGATGCGGTCGGTCCAGCCGAATTGCCCGACGGCAGAGACGATGCCCGCGAGCAACCCGAAGATCGATGCCAGGATCAGTGCGCTGCCCGCCAGGATCAAGGTCGCCGAAAAGCGCTCGAGGACCTCGTCCAGAACGGGACGATTCAACGAGTAGGAGCGCCCGAAGTCGCCCTCCAGCAGATTGCCGAGCCAGAGCAGATACTGTTCCGGCAAGGGCCTATTCAGTCCGAGCTGCTGATTGAGCCGCTCCACATTTTCGGGCGTGGCATAGGAGCCAAGAATCGCCGTGGCAGGGTCGCCTGGAATTGCCGCCATGATCAGGAAGACGATCAGGGTCAGCCCCAGCAATACCGGCACCAGGGCTAAGAGGCGCTTCAGGATATAGGCTGCCACGGGATCTCCACCGGCCGCTGATAGTGCCTGCTACTGCTTCGTTACGTCGTGAAGCATGAGAAAGAAGGACGGCTGAAGCCCGAAGTTCTGAACCGCAGCGGTGGTTACGGCTCCCTGCTTCCAGTTGGCGATGAATGCCCAGGGCGCGTCTTCGTAAACGATTTCCTGCATCTGACGGTAAAGCTCCGCCCGCTCCTCCGGGTCGGTCGAGGCCCGGGCCTGGTTGAGGAGCTCGTCCACCTCCTCATTGGAATAGTAGCCGGAATTGAAGCCGCCGGATTCGGGAAAAGCTTCGGTCCTTAGGGTCAGGAACGGCAGGGTATCCGGATCGTTGGTCATCCAGGCCATCTCGGCCATGTCGGCCTTGCCCTCCAGCCCCGGGTTCACGCGGTCCAGGAAGGTATTCCACTCATAGGTCTCAATTTCGACGTTCATGCCGACTTCGGCCAGATCCGCCTGGATTGCGGTTCCCATGGCGACCGGGTCAAGCATGCCTGAGCCCCCTTCGGTGACGTAGAAGGTCACCGTGTCCCCTTCGTAGCCGGCCTCTTCCAGCAGTTGCCGCGCGCGCTCCGGATCATAGGGATAGGGCTCCAGCTCCTCGTTATAAGCCCAGGCGAAGGCCGGTGCGATCGGTCCGCTGGCGACGTCTGCCGTACCCTGCAGCACATCCTCAACGAGCGTCTGCTTGTCGATCGCATAGTTCACCGCCTGGCGTGCTGCCTTCTCCGTGAAGGGCCCTTCGCGCATGTTGAGGATCAGGAACCAGAGGTGAGGCCCAGCCTGCTCGTAAACCTGAAAATCGTCTGCCTGGCGAAAATCGTTCATGGCATCCGGCGGCACTTCGACCATGAGATCCAGCCCGCCAGAAAGCATTTCCGCCACTCGTGTGTTCGCATCGGTGATCGGCCGGAAGACGACAGCTTCCAGTTCCGGCGCGCCGCCCCAATAGTCCTCATTGCGCGTGACAACGACACGCTGATTGCTCGCCCATTCCTCGAAACGGTAGGCACCCGTACCTGAAGGATTGCGGCCGAAGTCCTCGCCATGCTGCTCGACGGCGGCTGGCGAAACGATCAAGCCGGTCGGGTAGGCCAGGTTCGACAGGAAGGGTGCGTAGGGCTCGCTGAGGGTGAATTCCACCGTGAGTTCATCCACCGCCTCGACGTTCTCGATAGCGGAGAAGAAGAAGGATAGCGGAAACGGCCCGGTGTCGTGATAGGGATGCTCTTCGTCGAGCATGCGGTCAAAGTTGAACTTAACTGCTTCCGCATTCAGGGGCGCCCCGTCATGGAAAGTGACCCCGTCACGCAACTCGAAGCGATAGGTCAGGCCGTCTTCTGAGACCTCCCAGGATTCGGCCAGCGCTGGCTCTACCTCCAGGGTCCCGTCCGCGTAGCGCACCAGCCCGTCATAGACGTTCATCAAGATGCGAAAGTCGTTTACCGCGGTCACTGCGTGGGGATCCAGCGATTGCGGTTCCGCGATCTGTCCGACGATCAACACGTTGGGCGGCGTTTGCGCCGCACTCTCCGATGGATAGGCCAGGACCATCATCGCAGCCGCAGCCATGGGGAACAGGTGCTTGGCACAGCGCATTTGAGCCTCCCTTCATTCTTTATGCGGCTATTTAATCCCGAACATTGCCTGACATGCAAGCATTGATCATTATAAATAGGCAGAAGCAACCGCAGACAGACAGGAGACGGCAATGATCGAGGCGCCACGGGTCCGGATTAAGGAAGAGCGCCTGAAGCAACTCCTGGAAGGCATCAACCAGTTCGGTCGCAATCCCTCGACCGGGGGATTCAACCGCATGGGCTTCTCAAAAGCTGACATGGCGGCCCGAGACTGGCTGGCCGAAGTTATGGCGGTCGAGGGGCTGTCGGTTCATCGGGATGCGGCGACCAACGTCTTCGGCCGCTATGGCCCCCCCGCAGGCTCCTGCGTCATGGTCGGGTCGCATCTGGATACGGTGCCAGAAGGTGGTGCCCTCGACGGCGCTCTCGGTGTGGCGGCAGGTCTGGAGTGTGTTCTGGCTTTACGTGACGCGGGAATCTCTCTCGATCATCCGGTGGAGGTCGTTGCCACTAGTGAGGAAGAGGGCCGCTTTGGCGGGATGCTCGGTTCCCAGGCGATCGTGGGCGATCTCGACCCTCAATGGCTGCAACAGGCGACCGCCGCCGACGGGCTGCGGCTCGCGGATGCGATGCGGGCCCAGGGGCTGGATCCTTCCCTTCTGCCCACGGCACAGCGCGCCAAGGGAAGTATAAAGGCCTTCCTGGAACTACACATTGAACAGGGCCCTATACTGGAAGCCTCGGGTCTTTCAATCGGTGTGGCCGACAGGATTTCCGGCGTGGTCAATTGGTCTGTAAAGCTCCGCGGCGCGGCCAACCACTCGGGCACCACCCCGATGAACCTCCGCGCGGACGCCTTCGCCGGTCTGGCAGAGGTGTCCGTGGCCATACCCAAAATCATTCGCCGGGTCGGCACCGAGTATTCGCGCGTTACCATCGGCAAGGTAGACGTCGAGCCGAACTTTCCTCACACAATTCCCGGCACAGCCAACTTCTCTCTGGTGATTCGAGACAATCATGCCTCCGCGATGGATGCGCTGTGTGTGGCCTTACGGGATCAGATACACGCGACCTGCCACGCGCATGGTCTCACCTACACCTTGATCGAGCACAGTCGCCTGCCCCCGGTCGAGCTCGATCCCGCTCTCGCGCAACTCCTTCTGGAGGAAGCTCGTGCCCTGGGCGTGCCCCATCAAGTCATGCCTTCGGGAGCAGGACATGATGCCCAGACCATGCAGGCACTCTGCCCGGCAGGGCTCATCTTCGTACCCAGCCGCGGCGGCATCAGCCACGCGCCGGAAGAGTGGACCGATTGGTCCGATATCTACGCCGGCGCGCAGCTGCTGCTCAACTCGGTTCTGCGCCTCGCTATCCCCTCCCGGCAGTAGGAGTCAGCCGGACGCTGCTCAGCTTTCGACTTTGACGGAGATGAACCAGACGTTCATCGGATCGTGAGTCAACCGATGGTGCTGGATATTGGAGAAGCCGGCTGCCTCCAGCATGGAGCACGCCGTCTCCCAGCCCCACATGGTTCCGAGACCTGCCCCGCCCTGCCCCAACGAAACAGGCATGCAATGGAAGCAGGATACGGCATAGAGCAGCGTCGCCAGCGGGAAGTCCCTGTTGTTCTCCAGACGAGCGGACGCTCCAATATCCTGCATCAGGTAGGTGCCGCCGGGCTTCAACGCCCGATAGAGCGATCGCAGAAGCGACTGCGGGTTCTTCTGATCGTGAACGGCGTCAAAGGTGGTGATGAAGTCATAGCGTTGGTCCTCGTCGAAGTGGCTCAGATCTCTCTGTTCGAAACGGATATTCGCTAGCCCCGCCTCAGCCACGCGTACTTGTGCGAACGCGATGGCGTCGTGCCCGAGGTCGTAGCCGGTAAAGGAACTCCGAGGATAACGCCGCGCCATCTCGAGCAGAGCCACCCCCCTTCCACAACCGGCATCCAGCACGTCGATCCCCGCCTCTAGCTGCTCCATGACGCCTGGAGCCAAGGGCAGGATGACGTCGAAAAGCTGAGCCACCACCGTCTGCCCGCTATCCTCCGCCATGATCTGGTGAAAGCAGGGATAGTCCTCATAGGCGGTCCCCCCGCCGGTCTTGAAGCAGTCGAGCACCCGATCCTGGACCTGCCCGAGCAGCGCGATGTGCTGTCCCAGGAAAGCCATGTTCCCCAAAGGGGCGTCGGCCGTGAGGCAGGCTGCGTGCTCGGCGGGGAGATGATAGCTGCTGTTGGCGGGGTAGAAGCGGACAATATCCGCCATTACGAGAGCGGCCAACCACTCCCGTACATAGCGTTCCGCCAGCCCGGCACGATCAGCGATCTCCTTGCTGCTCGCGGGGGGCTTCCCGGCCATGGCTTCGAACAGGCCGGTGCGGTGGCCAATCGATAGCATGATCGCTGCCGCACCACCCTCGAGCATTCCGCAGACCCGCTCGACAAAGGCCTCGCCTGCTGCGGCATCGAACGCAGCTTGCTTGGTAACCGTAGACATGAAGCTGTCCTCCAGGTTTTGTCACTTCTGCACCTGCCTCCGAAGGCGCCAAGCAGCACTACTCCTTGATTTGCTGCGACGTGAGTGCGGAAATGGACAACAACAGGCCGCTTGGGACACTCTTGCCCATGGCTCACACCTCACCCCTTTCAGTCAGCCTTCTGGCGCTCCCGGAATCGACGGTTGGGACGCTTTACAGCCTTTATGAAGTTTTCGCGGCCGCCGGCGTGGCCTGGAGGGAAGCTACTGGCGAAGGTGCGGGAGAACCCTTCATGGAGCCGCGCATCCTGTCTTACGACGGCCGGAGCTATGTCTCTCCTTGCGGTCCCGTAATCGCGCCCCAGGCTCGCCTGGGCGACTTCTCGCATAGCGACATCGTCGTCATCGGTGACCTGCAGTTTGCTCCGCATGAAGATGTACGCGGCCGCTGGCCCGAAGAAGCTGCCTGGTGTCGCGAACAGTACGAAAAGGGTGCGCTTCTCTGCTCCGTCTGCACTGGTTCCGTCTTTCTCGCAGACACCGGTGTACTAAACGGGAGCGAAGCGACCTCACACTGGGCCGCCGCCGACCTCTTCACGCAACTTTATCCAGAGGTAACGCTTCTACCAGATCGCGTACTCGTCCTCTCGGGAGAAGATCAGCGGATCATCACGAGCGGCGGTGCTTCCTCCTGGCAGGATCTTGCTCTTTACCTCATCGGGCGATTCTGCGGCGCGTCAGAGGCCATTCACATAGCCAAGTTATTTCTGCTGAGTAATCACGGCGAAGGCCAGCTCCCTTATGCGGCCATGACGAAACGGCCTCTGCGGGATGATCCCGTGATCGCGCAGTGTCAGACCTGGCTGGCCGACCATTACCATCAAGCGCACCCGGTAAAGCAGATGATCGGTCTCTCAGGTTTCAAGGAGCGAACCTTCAAGCGTCGCTTCCAGGCGGCGACCGGCTATAGCCCGATGGGCTACGTCCAGGCCCTGCGCATCGAGGAGGCAAAGCAACTTCTGGAGACGACCGACGAAGCGATCGACGAGATCGCCGCCCAGATCGGCTATGAGGACAGTGCCTTCTTCCGCAGGCTCTTCAAGCGCTCCACCGGTATCACGCCCGGGCGCTATCGCCAGCGCTTCCAGTCCATCGGCAGGCAACTTTCACATCCCTTGCCTGAAGCGGGGCAAGCAGGCATCAAGCGACCGAGTGGACTTTGACGCTCTGCAAGTGCTCGCCTATAGCAGAAGAGCCGAGAGACACATTTCAGCGAAGAAGCCGGGAAGCGAAAGCGCCGCATGATCGACGACTACCTGGAACTGCGCCATCTCCACATCACCGCGGTTGCGCTCAGCGGAAGCCTCTTTTTTCTGCGAGGCCTCGGCATATTTGCCGGCGCAGATTGGCCCAAACTCGCCCCCGTTCGCTACGCGAGCTATGTCATCGACACGCTGCTCCTGGTCGCGGCGCTGCTCCTGACCGTGGCCGTTCACCAGTATCCCTTCGTACACGGCTGGCTAACGGTGAAGGTGCTGCTGCTCGTCGTCTACATCGCGCTCGGCATCCTGGCGTTTCGCGAGGGTCGCCCCCTGCCCTTGCGCATCGGCTTTTGGCTCCTGGCCCTTACGACATTCCTCTTCATTATTTCGGTCGCGATCACGCATCATCCGCTTGGCATCTTCAGCGGCCTGATGTGAGTCGGCGGATCAGACAGCCCTAACCACAGCGTCCGCCCCCTGCTCACCTCCTTATCCCCTTGGAGTTAATCTATCGCCATGGGTCCCATCGTAGATCCTGTCACTTCAGATCGAGAACTTCCGCATAAGGTAGATGTGGTTGTGATCGGTGCAGGCATCGTCGGCGTCTGCACCAGCCTCTATCTTGCCGAGCGCGGCCTCAGCGTGGCGCTTTGCGAAAAGGGCGAGGTGGCCGGAGAGCAGTCGAGCCGGAATTGGGGTTGGGTCCGCACGACTGGCCGCGACAGCCGGGAAATGCCCCTGATCCTGGAGGCGCAGCGGCTGTGGGACGAGTTGCGCGAGCGAACGGGAGTCGATCTCGGCCTGCGACGCCAGGGGGTAGCCTATCTCGCCGAAACCGAGGAGAAGGTGGCAGGCTTCGAACGCTGGCTGGCGATGGCGCAACCCTACCAGACCGGCTCGAGATTGCTGATCGGTTCGGAGCTTGCAGCCCTCACGCCCGGCGCGTCGACCTCCTTCAAGGGAGCTCTCTTTACGCCAAACGACGGGCGCGCAGAGCCGCAGAAGGCTGCTCCGGCCATCGCCGAGGAGGCCCGGCGCCACGGGGTCAAGCTGTTTACCCACTGTGCTGTGCGCGGTCTCGAAACGGCAGCTGGAAGAGTCTCCGAGGTCGTCACCGAACGTGGTCCGATCGCCTGCGAAGCGGTAGTGCTCGCTGGAGGCGCCTGGTCGCGCCTGTTCTGCCGTCGCCATCGCATCACCCTCCCACAGCTGAAAGTCCGGGCCTCGGTATTCCGAACCTCTCCCGTAGAGGACGGCCCCACGGCGAACCTCTGGTCCTCTAAGGTCGCGCTGCGCAAGCGCCTGGACGGCGGCTACACCATCGCCAACGGCCATGACAACGTGGTGGATCTCGTGCCTGACCACGCGGCCTTCTTCTTCGACTTCCTGCCGGCCCTTCGAATGGAATGGGACAGTCTGCGCCTGCGCCTGAACCGCCGATTCATCGAGGAATGGCGCCAACCGCGGAATTGGGCATTGGATGCGCCCACTCCTTTCGAGCTGGATCGGGTGCTGGATCCCTCACCGGAGGCATCAGTCAACAACGAAGCCTGGCGGGAGCTACAGCGTCTCTTCCCGGTCTTCCAGAGCGCGCGTATCGAACAGGCGTGGGCGGGTATGATCGATGTGACGCCTGATGCCGTTCCGGTCATCTCCAGCGTCGACAGCCTGCCCGGCTTCTTCATTGCGACTGGCTTTTCAGGCCACGGCTTCGGAATCGGCCCGGGTGCCGGCCAGCTGATGGCCGATCTTGTAACCGGCAGCCCGAGCCTCGTCGACCCTACCCCCTTCCGTTTCAGCCGCTTTTCCGATGGCTCACGTCCGCTACCTGAGAGCGGCTACTAACCCGGCCTCCCGGGACTTGTAAGTGCCGGGAAGGAACAACAGTGCGTGTTTGTTGTTCAGCTTGCGAGAGCATCTAGCCGGTTCACCTGCTCTGCTCTGGCTGATGGGTGCCGTCTGCCAACCACAGAACTTGCAGGGGTTGAAATGAAGCGTCTGACACTTCTTCTCGCCGGGAGCGCCCTTACGGCCGCTCTTGCGGCAACTTCCGCTTACGCCCAGACCGACGAGACTACCCCGGAGGAGGAGGTGAGCGCGGGAGAAGCTCCGGCGAGCGGCGCCGAGGGTCCCGGTCCCGGCGAGCCCGTGGAAACCCAGCCGACGACCGCTCCGAACAAGGAGCCTGCTTTCGAGGGCCAAACCAGAGCGCCGCAGCCCGAAGAAATGCCGGAGGTGGCGCACGAGGTCATAGCTGAGGACTTGCCGCAGCTTTGGGCGATGGAGTTTCTGCCCGAGGGCGACATGCTCGTCACGGCCAAGGAAGGCACGATGCACATCGTGTCGGCGGATGGCGAGATCGGTCCGGCGCTTGAAGGGGTTCCGGAGGTCGACGCTCGGGGCCAGGGTGGTCTCCTGGACGTTGCCCTCGCTCCGGATTTCGATAGCTCCAACCAGATCTACTTTACCTTCGCCGAACCACGGGAAGGCGGAAACGGCACGTCGCTTGCTCGAGCCACCCTTGGCCGAGATGAGTCGGGCGGCGGAACGCTGGAGGACGTCAGCGTGATCTTTCAGCAGATGCCGACTTACGACGGCGATAAACACTTCGGCTCGCGCATCGTCTTTGGTCCCGATGGTGAGCTCTACCTCGGTGTGGGTGAGCGCTCCGATGCGGAGGTGCGCGAGCAGTCGCAGGATCTTGCGAGCGGCCTCGGCAAGGTGTTCCGCCTTGACAGCGATGGCCAGCCGCTGGACGACAATCCCTTTGTCGGAGACGACAACGCCCAGCCGGAAATCTGGAGCTATGGCCACCGCAACATCCAGGCGGCCGCCCTGGATGGTGAGGGCCGGCTATGGACTGTGGAGCATGGACCAGCCGGCGGCGATGAACTCAACAAGCCCGAGCCCGGCCTCAACTACGGGTGGCCCATCATCACCTACGGGGTGGAATACACCGGCGAGGAGATCGGAGAGGGTATTACCCAGCAGGAAGGGCTGGAGCAGCCCGTCTACTATTGGGATCCAGTCATCGGCCCCTCCGGCATGGCCCTTTACAGCGGTGATGAGTTTCCGGAATGGGAGGGTGCCTTCCTGATCGGTGGTCTGGTCTCCACCGGCATCGTAATCCTTCACCTCGAAGCCGACCGCGTCGCCTACGAGGAGCGAGTGTCCCTGGAAGCTCGGATCCGCGACGTGAAGGTGGCATCAGACGGCTCGGTCTATGCGGTCACCGAGGATCCCGGTGCGCAAGCCTCCGCCATCCTGCGTCTGACCAGCGGCAACTAGTTGAGAGCAGTTAAGGCGTCACCCGTATAGCCAGGGCTGGCTCGCTCGCTGCCGCTCTTCGAAGGTTTCGATTTGGGGTGCGCGCTGCAGCGTCTGGCCGATATCGTCAAGACCGTTCAGCAGACAGTGCTTCTTCCACTGGTCGACCTCGAAGTGGAAGACCTCGCCGTCGGGCCCCTCTACCGTCTGCTCTTCCAGATCCACGCTGATTGTGGCGTTGGCGCCCCGGCTCGCGGCTTCCATGAGCTTGTCGATCTGTTCCTGCGGCAGGACGACCGGCAGGATTCCGTTCTTGAAGCAGTTGTTGTGGAAGATGTCAGCGAAGGATGGGCCGATGACGCAGCGGATGCCGGCATCAAGGAGTGCCCAGGGCGCGTGCTCGCGGGAGGAGCCGCAGCCAAAGTTCTCTCCCACTACAAGGATCTTGGCGTCCTTGTAGGCCGGCCGATCGAGGACGAAATCCTTCTTGCTGCCATCCTGGTTGTGGCGAAGGGCGTAGAAGAGCCCCTCGGCCAGGCCCGTGCGCTTGATCGTCTTCAGAAAGCGAGCTGGGATGATCATGTCGGTGTCGACATTGACCATCGGCAGCGGCGCGGCGACAGCAGTCAGCTTGGTGAACTTTTCCATCTTTATCTCCCCTGTCGCCCTTTAGCAGGCCAGTTCGCGCACATCGGCCA
>Ga0079224_100014010_pt1 | contig 11190 bp, 8 predicted proteins | sample Stecom2015_FD_80414 | JGI IMG/M metagenome (GOLD analysis project Ga0079224, IMG submission 80414) | Agricultural soil microbial communities from Utah to study Nitrogen management - Steer compost 2015 | ecosystem: Environmental > Terrestrial > Soil > Agricultural land | place: USA: Utah...
GGCCGGCGTAGCGCCAAGCGCAGAAGCGGCCCGCGGAGCGAGCGCCGAGCGCCCCAGGCTCTGGCCGTGGCGCGCCTGTGTCGTGCTGGCCGCGGCCCTGCTCTTCATCGCCAACCTGGAAGCCTGGGCCTACCCGAGCGTGGCCGATACCTCGGAATTCGTCGAGACGGCTCGGAGCGCGCTCGGGCGCGAAGACGTGCGCGAGGCGCTGGCGACGCGCGCCGTCGAAGCGCTCTTCTCTGACGCCCCGCGCTTGATGGCGGCGATCGGCGACGCCGTCATCGCGATGGTGACCGGCCTGCTCGGCAGCGAGACGTTCGAGGCGCTCTTTGCGGGCGTCGCCAGCCAACTCCAGCGCGCAATCACCCGCGGCGAAACGGTCGCCGTCGTCATCGAATCGCGCGACCTGCAGATGGTCGTGCTGGCCGTCGCCTCGATTCTAGATCCCGAGGGATCAGAGAACCTTGTTCTGGACGGCGGCACGCTGCGTATCGAGTTGTTCAGGGCCGGGACCATCCCCTCATACGAATCCGAGATTGCGATCCTGCGTTGGGCCGGGATCGGCGCGGGGCTGGTCGGCCTGTTCCTCCTGGCCCTGCCCTATGCCGTTCGGCGCGACCGCTGGTCGATCCGCCTGGCCGGGCTGGCGCTGGTCGCTGTCGCGCTGGTGACCTTTGCCCTCGTGCTCGTCGCCGGCCGGCTGATCGATCTGCAACTGGATGATCCTCATGTGGAAACCGTCGTCGGTGGGATCGCCGACGGCTTTCTGGGCAGGCTCGTGGCCCAGACGTTCATCGTGCTACTGCTCGGGATGGCGCTGTGCGCCTATGGGTTTTCGTGCTGGCGCGCCCGGGAGCGGCCGTCGGGAGAAGCTGCGTAGGCGCCGGTCAGCCCGGTAACTGAAGGGAGGTTTGCCAGGACTCGAGCGTGACGGCGACGCGCCCGCCCGTTCGGCTTTGGCTTGAGCCATACGACGTTCGAGCTCTCGAACCTTCGGCTGGCACAGGGCGAGGTTCGCGCGGATGGCGTTCTCGTCGCGACTTTCGACGTCACCAACACCCGGGACCGGGCCGGCGACGAAGTCGTCCAGTTCTACGTCGGCGCTCGTAGCTCCGCGGTCGAGCGCGCGCTGAAGGAGCTCAAGGCATTCAGTAAGCTGGAACGAGAGTCCGGTGAGACACGCACCGCGCGACTGGCAGTCCCGGTTAGCAAACCGGCCTACTACGATGCGGACACTAGTTGGGGCGTCGAGCCGGGCGACTACGAGGTCGGCGGCGGGCGGCACTCGCTGGACGAGCAGGCGCTCCGGGCGGTCTTCGCCATTCGCCAGGTGCTCGCGTATCAGCTTGGATTCGGAGGCGCCCAGACCATCTGAGATCCGGAGCGGGCCGGTAATGAGAGCGTGAAGGGAGGACTGGCATGATGCAGCACGGCATGCGCCGCTGGCGCCCGGAGAAGCTGGGCCTGAAACCGCTGCACCTGCTCCTCTCGCTGCTCATCACCGCGACCGCATTCTGGGTGACGGCCTGGATTCTGCCGGGCGTCGAGATCTCCAGCCTCACCGGCGCGCTGCTCGTCGCGCTCTTCGTCGGCGTCGTCAATGCCATCGTGCCGCCGTTCTTCGCCGCGCTGCGTCTGCCGGTCACGCTCGTGCTCTCGTTCCCGCTGACGATCGTCCTCAACGCCTCGGTGCTGCGAACCGCCGATCGCGTGCTCGATAGCTTCACGATCGATTCGTTCGGGTGGGCGCTCCTGGCGGCCATCATGGTCGCCGGCGTGAGCGTCGTCCTGGAAGTGATCCTCTCGGTCAATGACGACGTCACCTACACGCTGCGGGTGGTCCAGAGTGTTGCCCGGCGGCAGGGCGGCGCGCACTACACCGACGAGCCAGGCATCCTGTTCCTGGAGATCGACGGCCTGGCTCTGCCGGTGCTGCGCCGGGCGATGCGCGACGGCAATGCGCCGAATATGGCGCGCTGGATGCTGGAGAAGACGCACCGCCTGATCGAGTGGGAGCCGGACCTGTCGTCCCAGACGGGGGCGAGCCAGGCCGGCATCCTGCACGGTTGCAACGACAATATCCCGGCCTTCCGCTGGGTCGAGAAAGGGACCGGCCGGCTGATCAGCTTCTCGACGCCGGCGGACTGCGCGCGCATCGAGCGCGAGCGGGCCAACGGCAACGGGCTGCTGGTCGACGGCGGGGCGAGCCGTGGCAACCTGCTCTCCGGCGAGGCCGAAGAGGTCATCCTCACCGTCAGCCGGCTCGATGCCGAGACGCGCCCGAACCCCGGATACCGGGCATTCTTCGCCAACGGCTTCAACGTATCGCGCGCCATCGTCCTCTACATCTGGGAGCTGATCCTGGAGTGGACGGCGGCCATCCGCGCCGAGCGCCGCGACATCCGGCCCCGGGGCCCTCGCGGCGGGTTGTACCCCTTCATCCGCGCCGCGATGTGCGTGATCGTGCGTGACCTGATCGTCTACGGCGTCCTGACCGACATGATGCGCGGGCGCCCGGCGGTCTATGCCACCTTCTCCAGCTACGACGAGGTTGCCCACCACTCCGGGCTGGAGCGGGCCGACACGCTCGAGGCGCTGCGCAAGCTCGACCAGCAGTTCGGGCGCATCGAGCGCGCCCGGCGCTACGCCCCGCGGCCATACGAGATTGTCGTGCTCTCCGACCACGGCCAGACCCAGGGCGCGACCTTCAGGCAGCGCAACGGCTACGGGCTGGACGAGCTCGTCGAGCGCTCGGTCGAAGCCGTCGGCGTCGAGACGTATGCCGGCGGCGACGAGCAGGAGCGCATGGTCGGCCTGGCGATCGATGAGGCGACCGGCCGCACCAGCAAGCGCGCCGAGCACCGAAAGGAGGACGTCCCCGACCGGCAGGTCATCGTGCTCGGCTCGGGCAACCTGGGCTTGATCTATCTCATGGAAGAGCCGCGCCGCCTGACGCTCGAAGAGATTGAAGCGCGCCACCCGCGCCTGATCCCGGCGCTGCGCTCGCACCCGCACATCGGCTGGATCCTCGTGCGTTCTGCCGAGCGCGGCGCGGTGGTGTTGGGGCCGCGCGGCGCGCACTATCTTAATGAGGGGCGCGTCGAAGGTGAGGATCCACTGGCCCCGTTCTCGCCCAACGCGCCGCGCCACCTGCTGCGCACCGACAGCTTCCCGGACGTCGCCGACATCGTGGTGGGCAGCTTCTACAACCCCGAGATGGACGAGGGCTGCGCGTTCGAGGAGTTGATCTCCTTTCACGGTGGCATCGGCGGCCCGCAGACGCAGCCGTTCATCCTCGCGCCGGTCACCCTCCCGGTGCCCGACGAGCCGCTGGTAGGGGCTGAGGCAGTTCATGGGCTGCTGAAGCACTGGCGGCGGCTGCTGCACGGCGACCTCCGCCCCAGGTCCGATGTGGCCGAGCCGGCTGTAGCGGCGATCCCTGCGACTGGGGCATTCGACTAGAACAAGCGATTCGCGAAAGGCTATCCGGCCATGCAAAACCAGCCAGATTCCCAGCCGGGCACAGCCCCGACAATGACGGGTTCCACGGCGGACGCGCGCGCCCGGGAGATCGAGGAGCAGATGACCGATGACGAGCGGTTCGCGCTCATCATCAGCATCTTCGGCCATGTGCCAGGGAGCGCAACGGGGCCACGCGACCCGCGCCTCCCCGAAGGCATCGACATGAGCGCGGGCTATACACCCGGGATCGCCCGGCTCGATGTTCCGGCGATCCAGAGCAGTGATGCCAGCATGGGTGTCACAAATCCCGGCTACCGGCCGGACGACCCGGGCGCAACTGCATTCCCCTCGTTGATCGCGCTCGGGTCGAGCTTCAATTCGGAGCTCGTGCGCAAAGGCGGCGAGGCGATCGCCCGTGAGGCGCGCATACGGGGCTTCAATGTCCAGCTCGCCGGCGGGTGCAACCTGTTGCGCGACCCGCGTAATGGGCGGAACTTCGAGTACTTCTCCGAAGATCCCTACCTGAGCGCCGTCCTCGTCGCCGCGCAGGTCAACGGCATCCAGAGCCAGCAGGTGGTCTCGACGCTCAAGCACTTCACGCTCAACTGCAACGAGACCAACCGTCACTGGCTCGACGCGATCATCGACCCGGACGCGCACCGCGAGTCCGACCTGCTCGCCTTCGAGATCGCAATCGAACGCTCGCAGCCCGGCGCGATCATGACCGGGTACAACAAGATCAATGGCGAGTATGCCGGCGGGAACCACCATCTTCTGAACGAGGTGCTCAAGGGCGCATGGGGTTACCAGGGCTGGGTGATGTCCGACTGGGGCGCGACACCCTCGTGGGACTTCGCGCTCAAGGGTCTCGATCAGGAGTCGGGGATCCAGGCCGACGTGCTTCTCTGGGGCAAGGAAGCATTCACGGATGAGCTTCGAGCTGCGTATGCCAGAGGCGAGCTGCCCAAAGAGCGCCTCTCCGACATGGTGCGCCGCATCCTGCGCTCGCTGTTCGCGGTGGGCGTGGATCAATGGGGACCGGCGCCCGAGGTCGACATGTCCAGGCAACATGAGATCGCGCTGGAAGGGGCCCGGCAGGGCATCGTGCTGCTGAAGAACGATGGCGCGTTGCCGCTCCCCACCAACACGCCGCTGAAGATCGCGGTGATCGGTGGCTACGCCCAGCAAGGGGTGGTTAGCGGCACCGGCTCGGGCGCGGTAGCCCCGGTGGGCGGATTTGCCGATGTGATCAAGATCGGCGGCGCGGGCGTCATGGGGCGACACCGCAACCTCTTCCTGTTCCCGCTCTCACCGCTCGACGAACTTAAGAAGGCGCTGCCAGAGGCGCAGATCGAGTTCGACCCCGGCTACACGCCGGCCGAGGCCGTGTTGACGGCGAAACGCTGCGACATGGTGATTGCCTTCGGCATCCGCGTCGAGGGCGAGGGCTTCGACCTCCCGGACCTCACGCTGCCCTGGGGGCAGGACGCCGTCATCGAGGCGGTCGCCGCGGCGAACCCGAACACGATCGTCGTGCTGGAAACCGGCAACCCGGTCGCTATGCCCTGGCGCGACAGCGTCCGGGCGATTCTCCAGGCGTGGTATCCGGGGCAGGCCGGGGCACGAGCCATCGCCGAGGTCCTGACCGGCGCGGTGAACCCGTCCGGCCGCCTGCCGATAACCTTCCCGGCCAGCCTCGACCAGCACCCGCGCCCCGAGCTGCCCGGCCTGGGTACGGCGTGGGGCACGCCGGTGACGATCGACTACAACGAGGGCGCCGAGATCGGCTACCGCTGGTTTGCCCAGACCGGCGAGACGCCGCTCTATCCCTTTGGCTACGGCCTGGGCTACACGACATTCGAGTATGTCGACCTGGACGTCAGCGGCGGCGAGACGGTCACGGCCAGCGTGACGGTGACCAACACCGGCGCGCGCGCGGGCGCGGAAGTCGCGCAGCTCTACCTGACCGCAGCGCCGGACGGGCCCCGCATGCGCCTGCTCGGCTTCGAGCGCGTCGAGCTGGAGCCCGGCGAGTCGCGCCGGGTGACGCTGAACGTCGACCCGCGGCTGCTGGCGCGCTTCAAGGACGGCCAGTGGCACATCGCCGAGGGGGCACACCAGGTGTCGGTCGGCAAGTCGGCCGGCGAGCTGCTGCTGACCTCGGAGGCGCTGTTGAGCGGGCGGCACTTCGGACAGTAATCGCGCGGGGCTGGCGGCAGTCACATTCGGCAGACGAGATCGAGCGAACGGGGCAAGTATGACGGAGGCGAGTATCAGCGGGCAGGTGGCTCAGTCGGTCCACGAGGTGAGCCATGCGGCGAGCCACGCGCCGGTGTCGCGGGCGATCTACGGGCTGATCACCGTGATGGCGGTGTTGCAGGTGATGGAGGTCCATCCACCAACGGCCTGGCACGGCACGGTGTCGCTCTTCGGGACGACGCTGGCGGTCGCCCTGGCGGACGCCTACTCGGACTCGATCGCTGAGATGATCGGCGGCCGGCACCGGCTATCCCGCGAGGACCTGCGCGCAATCCGGCGTGACGTCACCCCGATCCTCACCGGCGCGCAGCCCCCGACGCTCCTGCTGCTGGCCTCCGCGCTCGGCCTCCTCTCAGTCGAGACGGCGATCGACCTGGCCCAGGTGGTCGCCGCCATGCTGTTGTTCGGTTTCGGCTTGCGCGCCGGCCAGCTGCTCTACGAAAGCTGGCCGCGGCGGCTGCTGAGCGGGCTAATACTGGTCGCGATCGGCGGGCTGGTGGTCGGGATCAAGGCGGCCTTCCACTAGCCGGGCGGCGCGGAGGTGGTGAGCGATGGAGAGCGACTTCGACCGACTAGCTGATGCCACGCTCTCGATCGGCGCGCATCTGGCCGGTGCGGCGCTCGTCATGGCCGGCGGCTACGTCCTGGCGCGCATCCTGCGGCGCGTCGTCCGGCATATCCTGGAGCGGCCGCAGATCGCTGAACCACTCGGCCCGACGATCGTGCAGCTACTCATCGGCGCGGTCTACTACCTGTCACTGGCGATCGCGATGGGGCTGGCGGTGGTGGCGCTGGGCGTGCCAGCGACCGTCGTGGCGGCGGTCGCGCTCGTGCTGCTGGCCATCGTCGCGATCGCGCTGCGCGAGTCGATCGCCAACTTCGCCGCGACGGTGAACTTCCTGGTATTCCAGCCCTTCCGGCGCGGCGAGCTGATCGAGACGATGGGCCACTTCGGCACTGTCCGCGAGATCCTGCTGTTCAATACGATCCTGACGTTGATCGACCAGCGCCTGGTGACGCTGCCGAACGCCAGGATCCAGGACTGCGGCGTTGTGAACTACTCGCGCATGGGTCGCGTGCGCGCCGACTTTAGCCTGACCGTGGCATACGGCGAGGACCTGGGGCGAGTCCGGGGGATCATCGAGGACATCGCCCGGCGTGACCCGCGCGTTCTGCCCGATCCCCCGTTCGAGGTCGCCGTCGATGGCTTCGAGGAGGCCGGCGTGCGACTGCTGGTGATGCCGGCGGTCGCTCCCGAGGACTTCTGGCTGGCCCGCAGTGATCTTCAGGGGCGCATCAAGACGCGCTTCGATCGCGAGGGCATCAGCTTCGCGGCCGCCCGTCACGACGTCAGGCTGGTATCGGCGCCGGGCGGAGCCGCCAGCCCGGCCGTCGGCGCGTCCGCCAGCGCCGACGCTCGGTGAACCCGGCCGGGCGCTGACCGGAAGGAGGACGCGCGTACAGGCGACGAACCCAATCCGGTTCTGTGATTGAACCGGCCGGCGTCGCGGCGTCGACGCCGCGGAAACACACATAGCGGAAAGGCCTCGCCATGGCTGACGTGCTGGTCGGACTACTCCTCGTCGCGTTCGGGCTCGTGATCTGCTTCGCGGGATTACGAGTGTTCATCGTCGCCCTGCCCCTGCTGGGACTCGTCATCGGCTTCTTCATCGGCGCGGCCGGCGCGCGAGCGATCCTGGGCGAGGGCTTCCTCGGCACGGCTACCGGGATCATCACCGGGCTGGTCATCGGATTGCTCGGGCTGGCGCTGGCCTACGTGACCTGGTACGTCGGCATGCTGCTGGCGGCGGGTTCGAGCGGGGCTCTGCTGGGTTCGGGATTGTTGAGCCTTTTCGGCGTCGATTCGGGCTGGGCCCTGGCGATCGGTGGAACGGTCGGCGCGGTCGCCGGCGTCGTCATCGCCTGGCTGGTGGCCCTGCCGCTCTACGTCGTCATCATCAACACCGCGTTCGCCGGGGCATCAGGCGCGACAGCGGGGGCATTGCTCGTCTTCGACCAGATCGACCGCGTGGACCTGGCCTACGGCTCGGCCTGGGCGGTGATCGAGGCGTCGCCGTGGTGGCTCTTCGTGTGGATTGCGCTGGCTGCGCTGGGCCTGGCCGTCCAGTTGCAGTCCATCGCCGCAGCGCATCTGCCGGAGGAGCGTTGGGCCTACGGGCATTCGGCCTGAGGCACACGGCGGGAGAATGGGATTGGTTTACGGCCGTGCGTCGACCGTCGTGTCGCATGAAGGGCGTGATGAACCACTTCTCTACAGCGCCTTATGGCTCGAACAAAGGAGCACTATGACGCCCTTCCACCGGTCTAAGATGCCGTGAGCGCGCCGCGGGAGCGGTGTGAACCGGAATCGAGAGGCTAGGGGGAGTGACGCACATGACCCGCAGATGGGAAGTGGCCGAGTGGCTGGATGAGCGCCAGGGACGCTTCATCCAGATGTCGGACGAGATCTGGGGCTACGCCGAGATCGCGCTGGCCGAGACGAAGTCCTGCGCGCTGCAGGCGGAGTTTCTGGAGCGCGAGGGTTTCACGATCACCCGGAACGTCGGCGATCTGCCGACGGCGTTCATGGCTGAGTGGGGCAGCGGCGCGCCGGTGATCGGCTTCCTGGGCGAGTATGACGCCCTGCCGACGCTCTCCCAGAAGGCGGAGCCTGAGCAGTCGCCGGTGAGCCCCGGCGCGCCCGGCCACGGCTGCGGCCATAACCTGCTGGGCACGGCCTCGCTGGCGGCTGCTAACGCCCTGAAGGCCTGGTTGGAATCGACCGGCCGGGAGGGCACGGTGCGCTACTACGGCTGCCCGGCCGAAGAGATCGGCGCGGGCAAGGTCTTCATGGCGCGCGCCGGGGCGTTCGACGATCTCGACGCCTGCTTCACCTGGCACCCGGGCGCGACCAATACCGCCTGGGCCAGCAGCAGCCTGGCGATCGACCACATCAAGTTCCGCTTCTTCGGCAAGACGGCCCACGCGGCGGCCTCCCCGGAGCTGGGGCGTTCCGCCCTCGATGCCGTGGAGCTCACCAACATCGGCGTCAACTACCTGCGCGAGCACGTCATCGAATCGGCGCGCATCCACTACGTCATCACCAACGGCGGCGGCCAGCCCAACGTCGTGCCCGAGGAGGCCGAGGTCTGGTACTACGTGCGCGCTCCCGAGCGGGCCGACCTGGAGCCGATCACCGAGCGGGTGCGGACAATCGCCCGGGCGGCTGCGATGATGACCGAGACGCGCCTGGAGGAGCATGACTTCCATGGCCTGCACAACTACCTGCCGAACAGCGTGCTGACGAACCTGATGACCGACGTGATGCAGGAGATCGAGCCGCTGGAGTTCACCGACGAGGAGCAGGCCTTCGCGGCGAAAGTGCTGGAGGGCTACCCGGAGGCGACGCGCCAGGCGGCGGTGCGCTCGCTGAAGCTTCCCAAGGATGTGCCCGTGCAACCGCTCATGACCGGGGTCTACCTGCCGGACGACGCCGGCACGACCGGCTCCGGCTCGACCGACGTGGCCGAGGCCAGCTGGGTCGCGCCGACCGCCCAGATCCGGACGACCTGTTTCGCGGCCGGTACGCCGGGCCATAGCTGGGGCATCACGGCCTGCGGCGGGATGTCGATCGGCCACAAGGGCATGCTGCACGCCGCCAAGATCATGGCCGTCTCCGCCGCCGAGCTGATCGACCATCCCGAGTTGATCGAGCAGGCCAAAGCCGAGCACCGCGAAGCGACCGGCGGCAAGCCCTACAAGGCTCCACTGCCCGACGGCGCCATGCCGCCACAGTCACAGCTCGGTCGCACGGCATAGTTAGCGCGACGCACCCGTGGGCTGTATGGCCGGATGGTCACCCATGAGCGCGCACGCCAGTACCGCGAGCTAGCCACCGTAGTGAGCGCGAGACGCGCCCATATTCCCATTGGGCCGGAGCATCTCACGCCCTATAATCCGTACATCGAATTCGATGTACGGAAGGTATTTTCGTGTCACTATCCGGACGTGCGATCAGGAACGTGAAACTCTTCGCGTTTCTGGCGCTTGCGATCGCGGTTTCGGGCGTGCTTTTCGCCGTCTATACGGCGCGCACCGGCGCCCAAACCGACTCGGCGCAGACCTACTTCTGCGTGAACCGCTATACGGGCGCGCTCCGCCATGTCCCCGATCCCTCGCGCTGCTCGACCGTGGAGTACGTTCTCCCGATTGCCGCGCAGGGTATCCCGGGCCCGCAGGGGCCGCAAGGCCCGCAGGGGCCGCAAGGCCCGCAGGGGCCGCAAGGCCCGCAGGGGCCGCCAGGTCCGCAGGGGCCTAAGGGCGACAAAGGCGACCCAGGCGAGCAGGGGCCGCCCGGCGCCGATGGCGTCACTGGTAGCTCCGTTCAGACGGTTTCAGTGACAGTCCCCAGTGGGGAGAGCGAATACTTTCAGAGTATCGATTGCGCGGCTGGCTATCGCGTGATCGGCGGAGGCGTGACGGGCGATAACCTGGCCGGCGGCACACTCTCAATGATCGAAAGCGGCCCGGAGGACGACGATACCTGGAGGGTCGGCGTGCTGGCGGCAGGCGCCACAAATATCACCTTCCACGCAATCTGCATCCCGAACTAGCGGAGCCTTGCCGGGCCAGGCGCGGCAGGAGATTAGATGAGTGGGCGGTCGGCGTTGAGGAAGCTGACCGCCTACTCGCTTGCCGGGAGCAAGTGCGACCGAATCAGTACATGCGCTGCTTGTCGAGCACGTTCCACATGTCGTCGTAGCGGCGGTCGAGATAGCAGCGCAGGTTGTGGCAGAAGATGTCGGTGATGCGACCGTTCTCGCCGTAGCCGGTGCTGGCCGAGTGCGGGCTGATCATGACGTTGGGCAGCTCCCAGAAGCGGCTGTCCGGTGGCAGCGGCTCGGTGCGGAAGACGTCCAGCGCCGCGAAGCCGATCTTGCCGGACTGCAGCGCGGCCAGCAGGGCATCCTCGTCGACGATCTGGCCGCGGGCGATGTTGATCAGGATCACGCCGTCGCGCATCGCCTCGATCGCCGCGGCATCGATCAGGTTCTCAGTCTCGGGGGTGTGGGGCACGCAGAGCACGACGGCGTCGGCCTGGCCCAGCATCTCATGCAGCTGCCCGGGCGCGTAGAGTTCATCGACGCCCAGTGCGGCGACGCGCTCGGGCGAATAGGTGCGCGCCGTCGCGAGCGTGCGCATCCCGAAGGCACGAGCGACCCGGGCGATGCGCCGGCCGATCTTGCCGGCGCCGACGATAGCGAGCGTCTTGCCCTCCAGTTCGTCGGTGCAGTAGCGCTCCCAGGTGCGCGCGGCCTGACCCTCCTGGATCAATTCCAGATTCTTGACCTGGTTGAGCAGCACCATGAAGACGTACTCAGCTAGCGGGCCGGCATGCACCCCACTGGCGGTGGTGATGATCAGGTCGGAGTCCTGCAAGCCCATCCGAGCGATCATCTGACCGACGCC
>Ga0079224_100014011_pt1 | contig 11189 bp, 11 predicted proteins | sample Stecom2015_FD_80414 | JGI IMG/M metagenome (GOLD analysis project Ga0079224, IMG submission 80414) | Agricultural soil microbial communities from Utah to study Nitrogen management - Steer compost 2015 | ecosystem: Environmental > Terrestrial > Soil > Agricultural land | place: USA: Utah...
CACCTCCCGCGCCCAGGTGCTCAAGCGCGAATACAACCCGCGCTGGTACGACCTGATGCTGGAGCTGGAAAAGCTGACCGGTAATGGCGTCTCGCTCAACACTTCCCTCAACCGCCGCGGCGAGCCCATGATCTGTTCGCCGACCGATGCGTTGAATATGTTCTATGGGTCGGATCTGCAGTATCTGATCATGGAGGATGTGTTGGTGGTGAAAGATGATGCCGATGTCATTTCAAGTTCGTGCAGCAAGCCCATTGCATGAGCCGTATCGTCTACTACTCGAAGATGTTCCAGGCTGTGCCCCATTTGGCACAGGTGGAGCGCCAGCTCCCTGGCACATTTGTGAGCAGTCGACGCTCGACGATCAGGGCCGTTCGCCACTTATACCCCGATTTGCCGGCGCAGCTTGAGTCGCGCTGGCTGAGTTTGTTCTACGAAGGCAAACAAAAGCTGCGCGATGCAGAAGTGATCGTGACCGGCTCACCTTATCGGCGTGTGCTCGAGCCCTATAGGGCTAAGAAATGTACGGTGTTCCACGGCACTTATATGATGTTGAGCAAGTCTGCAATGCAGGCCAACGCCCACTATGACCTGCTTTGTGTGATTGGGCCTCGCATGCAGCAGATGATGGGGCGTTTCGCTGATGAAATCGCAGTCAATGCAGTGCCAACAGGATTTCTTCCCTTTGGCGAGTTCCCCGAGCGTTCCTCTGCGCATCGCGAAGCGGTATTACGAGACTATGGGCTCAATCCTGAGTGGCGAACGATTGTCTATACACCGAGCCGTCGAGGGATTGGTTCGTGGGATTTGCTGGCGCAGCAACTGCTAGTAAAGACTCCGACTGAGTTCAATCTGGTGCTGCGCCCACATCCGAGCCAATCACTCACTCCGCGTGCCAACGATCGTGAAAGTTTTCGCAAGATGCAGGCGATGGCTGCATTGCGTCCCGGTAGCCTGATTGATCTGACCAGCAAGCCACTTTCGGATGTGCTGTCGGTTGCCGATCTGGTTGTCTCCGATGCGAACTCTCCGGCTGAGGAGTCGCTTTTTTACGACGTGCCGCAACTGTTCATTGAAACGTCGCATTTTTCCCTTGAGACCATTCGGCAGTTAGCCGAGCAGGAACGTATGCATCCTGATGACACGGCTCAATTGTTGACGCTTTATGACTGTGGTCCCCGCTTGTTCCTAGCGGGCGATGATTGTTCAATTGCGCTGCGTTTGGAACAGGCGATCGTTGCTGGGACTCAGTATGCAGCTGCTCGTCAACGCTAATTTTCCTGGGTCTTCGGCAGCCGTGACCGGCATGCCGGGCAGAGGGTAGCGCAGGCTATCCAGACCTATCTGATCCAATAGAGGAATCTCCCCATGCTTCAAGGCAAAACGATACTCGTCACCGGGGGGACCGGCTCCTTCGGCAATACCTTCGTGCCCATGACTCTCGCCAAGTACAACCCCAAGAAGATCATCATCTTCTCCCGTGACGAGATGAAACAATGGGATATGGCCAAGAAGTTTGCCGGTGATCCACGTGTACGCTTTTTCATCGGCGATGTGCGTGACAAGGAGCGGCTGTATCGCGCGCTCGACGGTGTCGACTATGTCGTCCATGCGGCCGCTACGAAGATTGTTCCCACCGCAGAGTACAACCCGTTCGAATGTGTGAAAACCAACGTCATCGGAGCCATGAATCTGATTGATGCCTGTATCGACAAGGGCGTGAAGCGTGTTGTCGCGCTTTCTACCGACAAGGCCAGCAGCCCCGTCAATCTCTATGGCGCTACCAAACTCACCTCGGACAAGCTGTTCGTTGCAGGCAACGCCTATTCCGGTGAGCACGGGACGACCTTTTCTGTCGTGCGTTACGGCAATGTGATGGGGTCGCGCGGTTCGGTGATTCCGTTCTTCATGTCGATTCGCGACCAAGGCGTGCTGCCCATCACCGATGGTCGGATGACTCGCTTCATGATCTCTCTGGAGCAAGGTGTGGAGCTGGTCTGGCATGCTTTCGAAGATATGGAAGGCGGTGAGATCTATGTGAAGAAGATCCCGTCGATGAAAGTTACCGATCTGGCCCATGTGGTTGCACCGGAGGCACGCCAGGAGATCGTTGGTATTCGTCCTGGTGAAAAGCTGCATGAGCAGATGATCAGTGAGGAAGACGCCTACTACACATACGAATACCCGGAGCACTTCAAAATCCTGCCGGTGATCAACGACTGGAGCCAATCACCCGAGCGGATCAAGGACGGGACGAAGGTTGCGGAAGGCTTCATCTATGCCAGCGACAACAATAGCGAGTGGATGACTCCAGCAGACCTCCAGCAGTGGATCGATGCAAATCGCGAGAAGATCGGGAGTATTTGAGTAATGATCCCCTATGGCCGCCAGGATGTTACCCAAGCTGACATCGATGCCGTTGTTGAGGTTCTGCAATCCGACTTCCTTACTCAGGGGCCGCAGGTACCACGTTTCGAACAGGCAGTGGCGCAACATGTAGGGGCTAGCCATGCACTGGCTGTGAACAGCGCTACATCTGCGCTACATATGGCGTGTCTGGCTCTGGGCTTGGGGGCGGGCGACTGGCTCTGGACTTCACCGATCACCTTTGTCGCCTCGGCCAACTGCGCACTTTATTGCGGTGCTGAAGTCGACTTCGTGGATATTGAACCGCGCACCTATAACCTTTGCCCGCAGGCGCTGGAGCGCAAGCTAGTGGAGGCCGAGCGTGACGGACGATTGCCCAAGGTCGTAGTGCCGGTTCACTTGTGTGGCCAGCCATGCGACATGCAGGCCATTCATGGCCTGGCTCAGCGTTATGGTTTTCGTATCATCGAAGATGCCTCTCACGCTATTGGCGGGCGCTACCAGGGTGAGTTCATCGGTAATTGCCGTTATAGCGATATCACCGTCTTCAGCTTTCACCCTGTCAAGATCATTACCACCGCAGAAGGGGGAATGGCGCTGACCAACGACGCGTCACTGGCAGACCGGATGGCTCTACTGCGTAGCCACGGCATTACTCGCGATCCCTCACAGATGACCCATGAGGCGGATGGCCCCTGGTATTACCAGCAGATCGATCTGGGTTTCAACTACCGGATGACGGAGTTGCAGGCGGCACTGGGTGTGAGCCAGATGCAGCGTCTGGATCAGTTCGTCGTACGGCGTCATGAACTGGCCCGGCGATACGATGAATTGCTCGCTGATTTACCGGTAGTCACTCCATGGCAGCACCCGGACAGCTACTCGGGGCTGCACTTGTATGTAATCCGCTTGAAGCTCGATGACATGCGCCGGACTCACCGACAGGTATTCGAATCCCTGAGGGCACAAGGTATCGGTGTCAACCTGCACTACATCCCGGTGCATTCCCAGCCTTATTACCAACGTATGGGTTTCCAGTCTGGTGACTTCCCGCAGGCAGAGCACTATTACGCAGAAGCGATCAGCTTGCCGATGTACTACGGTCTGAGCGGAACGATGCAGGACACTGTGGTGCAGGCATTGCGGGAGGCCTGTATCGATGGCTGAAATCGAGACGGCGCGTCTTTTCTTGAGGCGCCTGGATGCAGCGGACGCGACACAAACCTATGCCGACTGGTTGAATGATCCCGAGGTCAATCGTTATCTGGAAACGCGGCATGCCCCACAGACCCCTGAGTCGTGTATGGCATTCATCAGGCAGTGCAATGAAGACCCCGGTAGTAAGCTGTTCGGTGTCTTCCTCAAGGAAACTGGTCAGCATATCGGCAATGCGAAGATCGGTTTTCTTAATGCACGTTACCAGCATGCTCAATTGAGCCTTTTCATTGGCGAGAAAAGCTACTGGGGGCAGGGTTTTTCCAGCGAGTTGGTGCGCTCGCTGACTGCTTATGGCTTTGAGAAAATGGGGCTTCACCGCCTTGAGGCTGGATGTTACGAGGATAATCTCGCTTCGCTACGCGTATTCCTCAAGGCTGGCTATGTCGTTGAAGGCTTCATGCGTGACCATGTGACGCTGGATGGTAAGCGTCAGGGCTGTTTCTGGCTGGGAGCGCTGGCCCATGAGTACCGTTGAACGTTTGAGTCGGTTGGCGCTGGGCACCGTCCAGTTCGGTTTGTCTTATGGTGTGGCCAACCAGTCTGGCCAGGTTTCTCCTGAGGAAGTTGGCCTGATTCTCGACGCGGCCCGTAGCGCCGGTGTGCGTACTCTGGATACGGCGACTGCCTACGGTGAAAGCGAGAAAGTGCTAGGCCAGCAGGATCTGCACGGCTTTACTGTCGTCACCAAACTGCCGGAGATGTCTGCTGATTGTGTCGATGTTTCCGGTTGGGTCGAAGCGCAATTGCACACTTCGTTAGTGCGGCTTGGGCTGTCGACCGTCGACGGGTTGTTGTTGCACCGCCCGGCGCAGTTGCTTGGGGCTCATGGCGCGGCATTGTTTGCTGCTTTACAGGCACAGCGTGAGCAGGGCTTGGTGCGCCGTATTGGTGTTTCTGTTTATAGCCCCGAAGAGCTAGATACTCTGTGCCAGCGCTACCATTTTGATTTGATCCAGGCGCCGTTCAATGTCCTCGACAAGCGCCTGGAACAATCAGGCTGGCTTGATCGCCTGCAGCGCGAGTGCACGGATCTGCACGTGCGTTCGGTGTTCATGCAAGGGCTTTTGCTGATGCCTCATGAGGAGCGTCCTGCCAAGTTCGCGCGTTGGCAGCCATTGTGGGCACTGTGGCAGCGCTGGTTGGCCGAAAGTGGGCAGTCGCCATTGCAAGCGTGTTTGCGCCATGCCTTGGCAGTGCCGCAGATCGAGCGGGTGGTAGTGGGAGTGGACTCCCTGGCGCAATGGCAGGCTATTCTCCAATTGGCTGCTGGCCCCTGCCCCGCGGTTCCTTCGGAACTGCAATGTGCCGACATCGAACTGTTGAATCCTTCTCTGTGGAATCATCTATGAAAACTGTTGCCATCGTGCAGGCGCGCATGGGCTCTACCCGTCTGCCCGACAAGGTCATGAAACCGGTCGTTGGCGTACCGATGATCGAGATGTTGCTGGCACGATTGGCGCGCGCCAAGGAAATCGACCAGATCGTGGTTGCTACGTCGGTCGATCCACGCAACCTGCCGCTTGCTGAACACGTGCGCGGCCTGGGCTTCGTCTGTGAGCAGGGTAGCGAGCAGGATGTCCTGCAGCGGTATCTGCAAGCCGCGCGTGCCAATGTGGCAGACGTGGTCGTACGCATTACGGGAGACTGCCCACTGGTCGATCCCGGCTTGGTTGATGAGATGATTCGAGGGTTTCGTGCGGCAGGTGTCGACTATTTCAGCAACGTCCAGCCACCAACCTATCCGGATGGGCTGGATATAGAGGTTTTTACTCTTGATGCACTGGCGCGTGCTGCCGCCGAGACTTCCTCGTCCTTTGATCATGAGCATGTCACGCCTTACCTGCGCGAGTCGGGTAATTTTCGCACGGCCTCGGCCTCTCATGACGAAGACCTTTCCGGCTGGCGCTGGACTGTAGACGAGCCGGCAGATCTCGAGGTGGTAAGGCGCGTTTTCGAGCATTATGCTCCCGATTTTCACTTCAACTGGCATCAGATCGTGCAACTGCAACGCAGTCAGCCCGCGCTTTTCGCCGCCAACCAAAACCTCATGCGCAACGAAGGAGCCGTCATGGGCACCGGGCAAAAACTCTGGAAACGGGCAAAGCAAGTCATACCGGGCGGCAACATGCTGCTGTCCAAACGGGCCGAAATGTTTCTTCCGGAGCAGTGGCCGGCCTATTTCAGCAAGGCCAAGGGCTGCAAGGTATGGGATCTGGACGGTAACGAGTTCACTGACATGTGCATCATGGGGGTGGGCACCAACTCCTTAGGTTATGGCCATCCTGAAGTCGATGATGCGGTTCGTGGCACCATCGATGCCGGTAACATGTCGACGTTGAATTGCCCGGAGGAAGTTTGGCTGGCAGAGAAGCTCCTCGAACTTCATCCCTGGGCTGACATGGCTCGCTTCGCACGATCCGGTGGTGAGGCCAATGCCATCGCGATTCGTATTGCCCGAGCGGCCAGTGGCAAGGACAAGGTGGCGGTATGTGGTTACCACGGTTGGCATGACTGGTATCTGTCCGCCAACCTGGGTGATGACGAGAATCTGGCTGGCCACCTGCTGCCAGGGCTTGAGCCTAAGGGGGTCCCAAGCAATCTGCGAGGTACCGTGTTCCCGTTCAACTATAACAACTATGCAGAGCTGGAAGATCTGGTCAACCGCCACGATATCGGTGTGATCAAGATGGAAGTGGTGCGTAACATGGGGCCGGAAGACGACTTCCTGCACAAGGTACGCAAGCTTGCGACCGATCGGGGTATCGTGCTGATTTTCGACGAATGCACCTCGGGTTTCCGTCAGACATTCGGTGGTCTACACAAGATGTATGGTGTCGAGCCGGATCTCGCCATGTTCGGCAAGGCGTTGGGCAATGGCTACGCGATCACTGCGACCATCGGCCGTCGTGAGGTAATGGAAGCTGCGCAATCCACATTCATCAGCAGCACATTCTGGACCGAGCGCGTCGGGCCGACAGCTGCTCTGAAAACGCTGGAAGTGATGGAACGCCTGCGTTCCTGGGAACAGATCACCCAGACCGGCCTGGATATCCGTGCGGGCTGGCAGAAACTGGCCGACAAGTACGAGCTTGGCATTTCCCATTGGGGCCTTCCGGCGCTGACCGGGTTCTCGTTCAGCAGCCAGCAGGCTTTGCAGTACAAGACCCTGATCAGCCAGGAAATGCTGGCTAAAGGGTATCTGGCCAGCAATGCCGTTTATGTTTGCACCGAGCACACCAAGGCGGTCGTTGACGGCTATTTCGCCGAACTGGAGCCGATCTTCGCACTGATCAAGGAGTGTGAAGAGGGCCGTCCGGTCGAACCGCTGCTCAAGGGCCCGGTTTGCCACGCTGGCTTCAAACGACTCAATTGATGGGGCTGAAGGTCTGTTTCAGGGCTGATGCCTCACTGCAGATCGGCACCGGCCACGTCATGCGCTGCCTGACGTTGGCTGATGCGTTGCGAGAGTTGGGGGTCGAGTGCCGTTTCATCTGTCGTGAGCATCCGGGCAACCTAATAGAACTGATCCGTGGCAAGGGATATGTTGTTCAGGGTTTGCCTTGCTTAGCGACCCGAGATGAGTGGGATTCCTTTCCTGAGCACGCCTCCTGGCTGGGCAGTTCGCAACTCGATGATGCGGCTGCGTCTGTGGCTTGTCTGACTGGCTGGTCGGTCGATTGGTTGGTCGTCGATCACTATGCGCTCGACGCACGCTGGGAAGAGCTACTGCAGCCCCGTTGTCGGCAGCTAATGGTCATCGATGATCTGGCTGATCGGATGCATCGTTGCGATCTGCTCCTGGATCAGACCTTGGGCCGGGCCACGGCGGATTACTCGGCCTTGGTTCCCGCCCATTGCGAACTGCTGTGTGGCTCTCGTTTCGCTATGCTGCGCCCGGAATTTGCCGGCTTACGTGATTACAGCCTGCAACGCCGTGCTCATGCGCCGTTACAGCATCTGTTGATCACCATGGGTGGTGTCGACAAGGACAATGCCACAGGGCAGGTTCTCGATGCCTTGCGGCGTAGTTCGTTGCCGGCCGATTGTCACATTACCGTAGTGATGGGCGACACGGCTCCGTGGCTGGAGGCCGTCAGGCAACAGGCGGAAAGCATGCCCTGGCCAACGACAGTACGAGTCGGAGTCAGCGACATGGGGCGTTTGATGGCCGATAGTGATCTGGCAATTGGCGCAGCAGGGGCGACTTCCTGGGAGCGCTGTTGCCTGGGGCTGCCAACGATCATGCTGATCCTGGCCAGTAACCAGCACCTTGTGGCTCAGAGCCTTGAGCTGGCAGGCGCCGTGCGTATTCTGCACAGTGCCAACCAGGTGGATACGGAGCTTCCGCGCTATTTGCAAGAGCTCATCAGCTGTCCGGCACACGTGTCTGGCATGAGCAGGAGCGCGGCTGCTGTGGTTGATGGCAGTGGTCTGGGGATGGTCATTCAACATCTGGGGCGATGAGATGGATACAGATTTTGCTAACGTCCGACCGATGATTGCGGCTGACCTTGCAAGTGTACTGGCCTGGCGAAATCACCCCGATGTGCGTCGCTACATGTATACCCAGCATGAAATTGCCGAAGATGAACATCGGCGCTGGTTCGAGCAGTCTGCGCAGGATCCTGATCGTCATTTGCTGGTGTTCGAGGCGGCTGGGGTGGCGCAAGGCTTCGTCAACTTTCACCGGGTCGCTGCTGGTGGTGTTGCCGACTGGGGTTTTTACCTGGCACCTGATGCACCTAGAGGAGCCGGGCGGTCGTTGGGGCGGGCAGCATTGAATTACGCTTTTTCCGAGATAGGGCTGCACAAGCTCTGTGGCCAAGCGCTGGCTTACAATGAGCGCTCGATTCGCTTTCACCACAAGCTGGGCTTCAGCCAGGAAGGCGTCCTGCGTGACCAACATTTCGATGGCCAGTGCTACCACGATGTAGTGTGCTTTGGCTTGATCGCTGCCGAATGGCACGCGAAATCCTGAGAGACTCCAATATGTCGAATATTCCCAGTATCAGTATCGCCGGACGGCGTATTGCCGCCGATGCACCGCCTTATATCATTGCCGAGCTCTCCGCCAACCACAACGGACGGCTGGAAACGGCCCTGGCAATCATTGAAGAAGCCAAGAATGCGGGCGCTGATGCCATCAAGTTGCAAACCTATACAGCGGACACCATCACGCTGGATTGCAATGACGAGGCATTCCAGATCCGTGGAGGCTTGTGGGACGGCAAGAGCCTCTACAAGCTCTACCAAGAGGCGCATATGCCCTGGGAATGGCACAAGCCTCTGTTCGAGCATGCACGCAAATGCGCGATCACTCTCTTCAGTTCTCCATTCGATAACAGTGCGGTCGATCTGCTGGAGGATCTCAATGCTCCGGCATACAAGATTGCCTCGTTCGAAGCCGTTGATCTGCCTCTGATTCGTTACGTTGCCAGCACTGGCAAGCCAATGATCATTTCCACCGGTATGGCCGATGCCGAGGAAATCCAGGAGGCGATTGCTGCTGCCAGAGAAGGCGGCTGCAAGGAGCTGGCGATCCTGCATTGCGTTAGCGGTTATCCGGCGCCGGCTGAGGACTGCAACCTGCGCACCCTGCCGGACATGATCCAGCGTTTCGGCCTGGTTACGGGATTGTCGGATCACACGCTGGATAACACCACGGCCATCGCCAGCATTGCTATGGGGGCTTCCATCATCGAGAAGCACTTCACGCTGGATCGCAGTGGTGGTGGGCCGGATGACAGCTTTTCACTCGAGCCAGCCGAATTGGCTGCGCTCTGTCGAGACAGCAAGACTGCCTGGTCTGCACTGGGGAGGGTGGATTATGGGCGCAAGTCCAGCGAACAGGGTAATGTCCAGTTTCGTCGCTCGCTGTATTTCGTCAAAGCGCTGCGCGCCGGAGAAACGATTACTCAGGATGCCGTACGCAGTGTGAGGCCTGGATATGGCGCTGCGCCCAAGTTTCTGGGAGAGGTGCTGGGCAAGCGGGTTCGCCAGGATGTGGCGGCCAATACGCCTGTTCGGTTGGATTATCTGGAGTGACACGGGGATATCTGTCCAGATCTGAGCGTGAGGTAGGCTCTATCAAGTTTTCTGTGTCAGCCCTTTGGCCGTAGGGTCGATTCCTTCCGGGTGATATAGATCATGTCGCTTGGAATGTCCTTGTTCACGAAGCTGGCTGCGCCAATCGTCACGTTGTCACCAATGGTGAGATGGGTACCCATGATGCAGGTGTGGGCGCCAATGTTGACGTTGTCTCCGATATGGATGAATGGCGCGTCGGCTTCATGAGATAGGCCGATGGTGGTGCACTGCCTGATCGAACAGTTCTTACCGATTCTGGCGGCACGACTCACCACTATCGCTATGGGGTGGCCGAGACTGAGCCCGATATCGATTTCGGCTCCAGGCATGATCTCCACACCAAACTTTCTCGTCAGAGACTTGTTTATACGTTTGCCATATGATTTGAGCGTTCTATTGCCGCGTCCATATAGATATTGAGACAGTCTTAGCCAAAACAGACAGTTGCTAGAGTTACTTCTGGATACACGGCGATACAGCTTCAGCCAAGAGAACTTGCTACTGCCTCCTAGTATTTCGATGTGCCAGAATTTTTTCAGCTCTTCAACTGTTTTGGGCATTTCACATCATCCGGGTATCTTGCTGGCCTTGGTCAGTTTGCGGAGATCTGAAAAATCCCAGTTTAGTGAAGTCGCCCACTCGCCCCGCGTATGGCCGCTGGATTGTATTATCGAGGACTACCTTTTTTTCCAGAAGGGCTTCTCATTCTGACCTCTGGGACGACTCCGGACAACCCAGTATCAATCTGCCATGGCCGGCTGCTTTATCCGTAAGCGCTCCATAAATCCCGTCCTCCTTTGACGAGGTGTCGTGCTCAGGAGGTGCTCGTCGGTGGGCAGTTTCACGGCAGCAGCGCTTCGTAGTCCTCAAAGCTGTTTGCCGATGACAGGCGTTCGAAGGTATGGCGCAGCCAGGCATGGCCAGCACGCTGGGGCTGGCCATGCTTTTCTCGTTCAGTAGTGATCGGTGCTTTTTCGCAGGCCATGCAGGCATAAGTCTTGCGGGTGTGGCGGATAGCCCGTATCTGCATCAGGCTGATCTCCAGCTGTTCGCTGGTTTCTTCACGGATAGCCTGCTTGCGGCAACCACATGCGCAGGTTCGTTCGTGTTCAGGCAGCTCATGGATACGTCGACACGCGGCAACTCAGCCGGCGCTTCGTTCAGCTTTTCAGCTTCATTGGGCATGACCACTGTGGCGAGTCGGTGACGGTATCTTCAGGGCTGCGTTCGGACTGGGCGAGAGTAGTTTTTGTGACGCAGCAGAGCTTTTTCTTCCTGTAACTGCAGAACAAGGGCCTTGAGCAGGACAAGGTCGTTGGGAGGAGAGTCAGCGCCGAATTTCATGGCGCCGGCTTATACCGGCTCAGGCCACGTAACGTGGTGTCAGAACCTTGTGGGCTGATTGTGCCATAGGTCGATGCCATCGAGCAGCCAGTTCAATGTCTGCCGTCAACTCGATGGCTTCGTCACCAGCATCGGGCTGGATTTTGAGCCGCTCGGCCTCTAGGGAAGGTCTG
>Ga0079224_100014012_pt1 | contig 11189 bp, 8 predicted proteins | sample Stecom2015_FD_80414 | JGI IMG/M metagenome (GOLD analysis project Ga0079224, IMG submission 80414) | Agricultural soil microbial communities from Utah to study Nitrogen management - Steer compost 2015 | ecosystem: Environmental > Terrestrial > Soil > Agricultural land | place: USA: Utah...
CCTTCCTCGCCTTGCGCTTGAGGGTCGTCCTGAGCGGTCCCGGGCGGCCCGCGAGATACTCGGCGTAGCAGCGCCCGGCGACCGGCAGGACGTGATTGGTATCGCAGGGCTCGCGCAGGACAACCCACCCGGCTTCACGGAACGCGCGCTCGAGACGGGTAGCGCAGCCGTTCTCGTCGGGCAGCTTGCTCAGCGTGACGCGGGAAGCCTGCGCCGGGAGGTCGCGCGCGAGGCGCGCGAGCAGGGCTTCGCGCGGAGCATCGCCGGTGGCGAGTTCGGTCCAGGTGAATGCATACCAGTTGCTCAGCCCCTCGAGACCGCGGGCGCCGCGGACCAGCGGGAGGGCAAGCGCTTCCGAGCCCTCGCGGGCCAGCGCGACGAGCGGGCGCTTGCCCGACCGCTCGAGCAGGGCAAACCATTCGGGCCGCGCGAACGGGCCGCGCCCCGCGAAAGGCAGACCTTGCAGAACGTTAACTGTGTCGTGATAGCTGACTGCCGCCACTACGCCGCTTTCATGGACTTCGATGCCGCCTGCGCCCGATCCCGTTCCCCGTCCGCTCGATCACCTCGCCGAACGCGGGCGCGATGAGGCTCCGGCGCTGGTCCTGCGCGGCGAGACGCTTAGCTGGAAGGGCTTAAGAACCCGTGTCGGACAGCTTGCGGCATGGCTCGCAGGGCAGGTCCCGGAGAAGGGTGCCCGCGTTGCGACATGGGCCGCCAAGGGCGAACTCACATGCCTGATTCCGCTCGCCGCGGCGCGGGCGGGGCTCGTCCACGTGCCGATCAATCCTTTGCTCAAGCGCTCCCAGGCGGCCCACATCCTGGCCGACAGCGGAGCGCAAATCCTGATTGCCAATTCCGGCAGGCTTTCGACGCTGGAACAAGGTGATATCCCTGTATTCTGCAAAGCATTCGAGGAAAGTGACGTCATTGGGTCGAGCAAGGCCTGCGAGCCGCTGCCTCCCTCCGTGGCGAATACCAAGGATCTCGCGGCCTTGCTCTACACGAGCGGCTCTACCGGTCGCCCGAAGGGGGTGATGCTGAGCCACGCCAACCTATGGCTCGGCGCGGTCAGCGTGGCGCACTACCTGGGCCTTGCGGACGATGACGTCACCCTCGCGGTGCTTCCGCTGAGCTTCGACTACGGCCAGAATCAGCTGCTTTCGACCTGGTATGCCGGCGGCAGCGCGGTCCCGCTCGACTACCTGGCTCCACGCGACGTTATCAAGGCTTCGGCCCGCCACGGCGTCACCACGCTCGCCGCAGTCCCGCCGCTGTGGGTCCAACTGGTCGAGCAGGAATGGCCCTCCGACGCGGTGGCGCCAATGCGGCGCCTGACCAACAGCGGCGGTGCGCTGACCGTCGAGCTCGTGCGCAAGCTGTGCGCGCTCTTTCCAGAGGCTCGCCTGTTCCCGATGTACGGCCTGACCGAGGCTTTCCGATCGACCTATCTCGACCCGGCACTGGTCGACACGCACCCGACCTCGATGGGCCGTGCGATCCCGTTCGCCGAGATCCTCGTCATCGGCGACGGCGGTGACGTCACGGCGCCGGGCGAGGAAGGCGAGCTGGTTCACTGCGGTCCGCTCGTTGCGCACGGGTACTGGAACGATCCGGCAAGGACCGCCGAGCGCTTCAGGCCGGCGCCGGACGCCTCGCAGTTTGGCGGCACGGCGGTCTGGTCGGGTGACCGCGTGACGCGCGATGCCGACGGCCTGCTCTATTTCGTCGGCCGTCGCGACGCTATGATCAAGAGCGCCGGAAACCGCATCAGCCCGCAGGAGATCGAGGAAGCGGCGCTTGCGACCGGGCTCGTCACCGAGGCCGCGGCGATCGGCGTGCCGGATCCCGAGCTCGGCCAGGCCGTGCACCTGATCGTGCGCGGCGCGGGCGACGAGGATGCGCTGCGCGCCTCGCTCAAGCGCGAGCTGCCCAACTTCATGCAGCCGCAGGTCATCCGCTGGGTCGAGCGCATGCCGCTCAATCCCAACGGCAAGATCGACCGGACGGCACTGCAGGCGGAGGCGATCGCGTGAAGCCGCTCGGGCCCATCCCCGCGGGTTACGACGCAATCGACGGCGAACTCGCCGTTGCCGGGCGCAAGGCGAGTGAGCTGGCAGGCGAGGCGGGCGGAACTCCGCTATTCGTCTACTCGGCGGAACTCATCGGGCAGCGCGTGACAATGCTTCGCGAGGCGATGCCTGCGCAGCTGCGGATCCACTACGCAATGAAGGCCAATCCTTTCAGGCCGCTGCTCGCCCTCATGGCCGACCTCGTCGACGGGTTCGATATCGCCTCGGCGGGCGAGCTCGAAATGGCGCTGGCGGCGGGGCAGGCGCCCGGGCGGATCAGTTTCGCGGGCCCCGGCAAGCGCGATTTCGAACTCGAGGCCGCGATCGGTCACGGCGTCACGCTCAACCTCGAATCCGAAGCCGAGGCGCGCCGCGCGCTGGCGATCGCCGAGCGCCTCGGCGTGGCGCCGCGGCTGGCGATCCGCGTCAACCCGGACTTCGAGCTGCGCGGATCGGGCATGAAGATGGGCGGCGGCGCCAAGCCGTTCGGGCTCGACCAGGCGCGCGTCGCGACGCTTGCGCGTGAAGTGATAGGTGCGGGTGCCGACTGGCGCGGCCTGCACATCTTCACCGGCAGCCAGGCGCTCGACGCCGCGGCGATCATTGAGACGCAGGGCAACGTGCTCGACCTCGCCGCACGGCTCAGCGGAGAGATCGGCTGCCCCCTGCCGCACCTCAACATGGGGGGCGGTTTCGGCATTCCCTATTTCCACGGCGACCAGCCGCTCGACGCCGCGGCCGTCGGTGCGGCGCTGGCCGAACGGTTCGAACGCCTTCCCGATGAACTCGCGGGGACGGAGTTCGCGATCGAGCTCGGCCGCTATCTCGTCGGTGAAGCGGGCGTGTACCTGGCGCGGATCGTCGACCGCAAGGAAAGCCACGGGCAGGTCTTCCTGGTCACCGACGGCGGCCTGCACCACCAGCTCGCCGCTTCTGGCAACTTCGGCACTGTCGTGAGGCGCAATTACCCGGCGGCGATCGCCAGCCGGTACGGTGCGGAGCCGGTCGAAGAGGCGAATGTCGTCGGCTGCCTGTGCACGCCGCTCGACCGGCTCGCCGACCAGGCGCTGTTGCCCCGTGCCGAGGTCGGCGACCTCGTCGCGATCTTCTGCGCGGGGGCCTACGGCGCCAGCGCCAGCCCCTCGGCATTTCTCGGCCAGGGCCCGGCCCGCGAGGTCCTCGTTTAGACATTTGCCCGGCGCTGTCCCGCTGCGGGACGGCGGCTCCGAAAGCCGCGATTTCCCGCGGGTTTTGGGGTCAAGACTAACGGGATGTTCACGCTTTTCGGCCACAGCCGGCGACGGATCCAGACGGTGTCCGTGCGCACGGGCGCCGCAACCCATTCGGAAGGACGCACGAGATGCGAACCAGCCCCCTGACCCGGATGATCGCCGCCGGCGCGATCGCCGGGCTCGCGCTCTCCGGCTGCACGTCGGGCAACGGCCCGCAGCTGGCGCCTGCCAGCTTCGTTGCGATGCAGGAAGGCCCGGGCGAGGAATACGTAATCGGTCCGCTCGACGAGCTGACGATCCACGTGTGGCGCAACGAGGAACTCGGCGCGCGGGTCCAGGTCCGTCCCGACGGTCGGATCACCACCCCGCTGGTCGCCGACATGCCCGCGGTGGGCAAGACACCGACGATGCTGGCCGAGGACATCCGCCTGCAGCTCTCGCAGTATATCGCCGAGCCGCTCGTCAGCGTCATCGTCAACGAGTTCGCCGGCACATTCAGCCAGCAGGTCCGCATCGTGGGTGCGACCGAGAAACCGGCTTCGGTGCCCTATCGGGCCAACATGACGCTGCTCGATGCGATGATCGCCGTCGGCGGCCTCAGCGAGTTCGCCTCGGGCAACCGCGCCAAGCTGATCCGCTTCGACAAGACCAGCGGTTCGCAGCGCGAATACGCACTGCGCCTCGGCGACCTGCTCAAGAAGGGCGACAGCCGCGCCAACGTCATGCTGGCCCCGGGCGACGTGATCATCATCCCAGAGAGCATGTTCTGAGAGGACCCCCGGCGTGAACCTCGTCCTCGAAGAGCTTCGCGCGGCCCTGTGGACCGTGTGGAACCGCCGCTGGTTGGCGCTGGCCGTGGCGTGGGGCGTGTGCCTGCTCGGCTGGCTGGTCGTGGCGATGATCCCCAACAGCTACCAGTCCGAAGCGCGGCTCTACGTCCAGCTCGACGACGTGCTCGCCGAGCAGATCGGCATCGGCGCGTCCAGCCGGCGGAACGACATCGAGCGGATCCGCCAGACGCTGACCAGCGCGGTCAACTTCGAGAAGGTCGTCCGCTCGACGCGGATTGGCGACACCGTCACCACCCCGGCGCAGATGGAGCGCGCGGTCGCCTCGCTGGCCGAGGACGTGAAGGTCGTCGGCGACGAGAAGAACGTGTTCCAGATCACCGCCACCAGCGGACGCAGCGATCTTTCCGACGGCGAGAACGCGCAACTTGCGCAGGACATCGCCCAGCGGATGATCGACATCTTCCGCGAGGAAAACCTCGGCGAGAGCCGCGGCGAAATGCGCGAGACGATCGCCTTCCTCGATCAGCAACTGGCGCAGCGGCAGAAGGAACTCGATGAGGCCGAGGCGCGCCGCCTTGCTTTCGAGGCCCAGCATCCGGAACTGATCGGCGGGCCGGCGACGATCACCGCGCAACTGAACGCGGTTCGCGCGGAACTGCGCGGCGTGGAGGCGGACCTCGCCGCCGCCGAGAGCGCGCTGGCGGCACTCAACGGCCAATTGGCCGGAACGCCGCGAACGCTGTCTGGTGCCGGGGCGGGAGGACCGCGTGCGGCGCTGGCCCAGGCGGAAGCCAACCTTGCGGCGCTCGAAGCGCGCGGCCTGACTGCCAACCATCCCGACGTCGTCGCGCTGAACAAGCAGATCGCGAGCCTGCGGACGCAGGCGGAGGGGCCGGGTGCCGACCTTGGCGGCACACCCAATCCCGCCTGGTCGTCGCTACAGGCGATGAAGGTCGAGCGGCAGGCCAACGTGCAGGCGTTGACGTCGCGCGCTGCGGCCCTGCGTGCCGAGATCGCCTCGATCACCGCGAGCCAGCTGTCCGAGCCGGGCGCCACGGCCGAGGCGCAGCGCATCAGCCGCGATTACGAAGTCCTGCGTGAGCAGTACGACAAGCTGCTCAAGGATCGCGAGGAACTGCGCTTGCGCGGCCAGGTCGAGACCGAGCGCAGCACCGTCAAGTTCGAGGTCGTCGACCCGCCGAGCACGCCGCGCTCGCCCGCGGCGCCGAATCGGCCGCTGTTGCTGCTCGGGGTGCTCGTCGTCGGCGTCGGCGCCGGTTGTGCAGCCGCGTTCGCGCTCGGCCAGGTCAAAGGCACGTTCGCCACGGCGAGCAAGCTCGAGCGGACTTTCGGCCTGCCGGTGATCGGTACGGTCTCGCGGACCGTGACGGCGTCGGTTCGCGCGATCGAAATGCGCCGCCTCAAACAGTTCGCCGCCGCCGCGGGCGGGCTCGGCGTGCTGTTCGTCGTGCTGCTGGGCGTCGAGTTCGTCCAGCGCGGTCTTGTCGCGTGAGGGGGCTGACGACATGACCGAGCAGAGCAAGATCCCGGTTCCCGGCCGCCCCGCAAAGGGCAAGTCGCTGTTCGAGCGGGCCGACGGTGCGTTCGGCTTCGAGGACCTGATGGCCGCGCCGGTTCCCGACCGCCTGGCGGAACCCGTAGCGCGCCGCGCTCCGCATGCGCCGAAACGGACGGCCGAGGAGCGCACGCCCTCCGTAACGCCGGTGGCCCATGAGGTCGCCGAGGCGCCTCCCGGTCCCGCGCGCCAAGGCGCCGTTTCCCGGGAGAAGGTCGCATTCAACGGCGAGCCGCAGCCGATCGACCGCGCGCGGCTCAGGGCCAATGGCCTGATCGACCCCGACGGCGACGTCACGACACTCCTGGAGGAGTTCCGCATCGTCAAGCGGCAGATCCTGCTCGCCGCGCGCGAGGCGGTCGAGGCGGGACGCGGCGCGGCAGCGCAGCGCGTGCTCGTGTGCTCGCCCCTTCCGGGCGAGGGGAAGACCTTCTGCGCGGTCAATCTGGCACTCGCGATCGCGTTCGAGAAGGACGTCGAGGTCGTGCTGGCCGACGCCGATTTCGCCAACCCGTCGGTTCTCTCGCTGCTCGGCCTCTCGGCCGGCACGGGCCTGATGGATGCCTTCGCCGATCCTGAGGTCCGCATCGAGGACTGCGTAATCCCGACGGACGTCCCGGGCCTGTTCGTGCTGCCGGCGGGCAACCGCACGTCGTCGGACAGCGAATACCTCGCGGCCGAGCGGACCAGCGAGATTCTCGACCGGCTCACCCGCGGCGCGCCCCGGCGGCTGGTGATCTTCGATTCGCCACCCGCGCTTGCGGCTTCGCCGGCCGCCGAGTTGGCCCATCACGTCGGCCAGGCGCTGCTGATCTGCCGCGCCGACCAGACCGGGCAGAGCTCGGTCGAGGACGCGCTGTCGCTGCTGTCGGCCTGCCCCGACATCAAGCTCCTTCTCAACTCGGCGCATTTCAGCCCGAGCGGCCGCCGCTTCGGCGCGTATTACGGATACGGGGGCTGACACGTGAAGCGCCCGGTCCTTCGCCTTGCCTTTATATTCGCGCTGTCGGCCCTGCCTGCCTTGGCGCATGCGCAGGACGCGGGCACGAGCGAGCTCGCGGGTGAGGAAGCCGAGGGCCTCGAGCGGGCCCAACGCCGCGCCGAGATCGTCCCGTACATCGAGGCGTCTCAGGTGCTGACGACCCAGCTCGAGCCGTTCGACGACACGGTGACGTACACGCGCATAGCCGCGGGGGTCGACGCGAGCGTGTCGGGCCGCAGGAGCGGGGCTGCGGTTTCGCTGCGCTACGAGCGCCGGTTCGGTTGGGAAGACGGCGATCTCGACGGGGACACGATCAGCGGCGTGGCCCGTGCCGGCATCGCCGTCGCCGAGGGCGTGAAACTCGAGGCCGGCGCGCTGGCCACACAGACCCGCGTCGAAGGGAACGGCTTCTCGTCGGTCGGCGGGACGGCCGGCGACGACGACAGCACCAGCCAGGTCTACGCGTTCTATGCCGGCCCCTCGGTCCACAGCGCCGCGGGGGACGTCGAGATCGAGGGGCACTACCGCCTCGGCTACACGCGCGTCGAGGAACCCGACGTGCTGACGCTCGCACCGGGGTCACAGCCGGTCGACGTTCTCGACGAGAGCACGGTCCACATGGCCTATGCCCGGGCGGGCACGCGTCCGAACACCGTGCTGCCCGTCGGCGTGGGGCTCGGCGCCGGTTACACCCGGCAGGACATTTCCAATCTCGACCAAAGAGTGATCGACGGCTTCGTCCGCGCCGACGTCACCGTCCCGGTCAGCCCCAACGTCGCGCTGGTCGGGGGCGTCGGCTACGAGGATGTCGAGGTATCGAGCCGCGACGCCGTGCGCGACGCGAACGGCCTGCCGGTCATCGGCAGCGACGGTCGCTTGGTAACCGACGAGTCCGCGCCGCGCCGGATTGCCTATGCGACCGACGGCCTGATCTGGGACGTCGGGGTCATGTGGCGCCCGAGCCGGCGCACCTCGGCGGAATTCTACGTCGGCGAACGCTACGGGACGATGACCTACCGCGGCAACTTCGCCTACGCGCCGGATTCGCGCAGCAGCTTCAACGTCTCGATCTACGATGGCCTGACCGGGATTGGCGGGGTCATGGTCAACCAACTCGCCGCGCTGCCCGAGGAGTTCGCGGCATTCCGTAACGCGGTCACCGGCGAGATCGGCGGCTGTGTCGCCGCGCTCGAGGGGCAATCGTGCTTTGCCGGCGCGCTCGGTTCGGTGCGTTCGGCGGTGTTCCGCAGCCGCGGCCTCGCCTCCAGCTACTCGGTCAACCTCGACCGCACGCAGTTCGGCGTCGGTGTCGGTTACGACCGCCGCAAGTACGTCGGCGCCGCGGGCACGGTGCTCGGGGCGATCGACGGGCTGGTCGAGGAAACCGTGTGGTTCGCCGCCTACGCCGGCACCCGGCTCGACGAGCGCTCGACGCTCAATTTCAACGCCAGCGCCAACTGGTTCGAGAACGAGTTCGACGTCAACGGCGACGCACTCGGGTTCAGCAGCTCGCTCGCCTACCAGCGCCAGCTGATCCGCGGGCTCAGCGGCACGGCTGCGGTCGGTCTCGACGGGATCAGCCAGGAGAACTTGCCCGACTTCCTTTCCGCCTCGGCGCTGCTCGGCCTGCGCTACGCATTCAACTGACGGCCATCCGGAGACCCCAGCGATGTTCGAAGACTTCTACGGCCTGACCGGAAAGCCCTTCCAGCTAACGCCCGACCCGGCGTTCTACTTCCGCAGCGTGACGCACCGGAAGGCGCTGTCGTACCTCGGTTACGGGCTGGCCCAGGGCGAGGGCTTCGTCGTGATCACCGGCGAGGTCGGCGCAGGCAAATCGACGCTGGTGGCCCACCTGATGGGCACCGTCGACCCGCAGCGGCTTACCGTGGGGCAGATCGTCACCAGCAAGCTCGACGAGGGCGAGATCGTCCACGTCGTCGCGCAGTGCTTCGGGCTCGAGATCGAGGGACACGACAAGGCGAGCGCGCTCGGGGCGATCGAGGGTTTCCTCCACGAGGAAGCGCGGCAGGGCAGGCGTTGCCTGCTGATCGTCGACGAGGCGCAGAACCTCTCGGTCGCCGCGCTCGAAGAGCTGCGCATGCTGTCGAACTTCCAGCTCGGCAACCATCCGCTGCTGCAGACCCTGCTGCTGGGCCAGCCCGAATTCCGCGCGACGCTGCAGGGCGACGCCGCGCTCGAGCAGCTGCGTCAGCGGGTGATCGCCGCGCACCACCTCGAGCCGATGGAACGCAGCGAGGTCGAGCCGTACGTGATCCATCGCCTCAAGCAGGTCGGATGGCGCGGCAATCCGCATTTCGAATCCGGCGTCTTCGCGCAGCTGCACGAGGCCAGCGGCGGCATTCCGCGGCGGGTGAACCAGATCGCCAACCGCCTGCTGCTCCTCGGGGCTGTCGAGCAGCGGACGCGGATCGACGAGATGATGCTGCGCTCGGTGCTCGAGGAAATGGAGACCGAGCGGGCTTACGACGAAGGCCGGATCCAACCGTCGGTGGCGGTGCCGCCAGCGGAACCGTCGTCGTCGCCGGTCCAGGTCCCGGCCGACACGCAGGCGATCACCGAACTGCTCGCCGAGCGCGATGCGCAGATCGCGGAACTGCAGCAGGCAGTAGTCGAACTTGCCGCGCAGGCGGATGGCGCGTCGGCGGCCGCAGTCCGCCCCGAGATCGAGGCGCTGACAGCCCTGGTCGCCCGCCTCGAAGCGCGCATCTTCGACCAGGAGCGCACCATCCGCCAGACGCTGACGATGCTGATCGAATGGATCGAAGGCGAAATGGAGCAAAGCAAGGCGGCCTAGGCGGGCGGCTGCGGCTCGCCGGAGAGGGACGAGAGACGTGAATGCGATCACCTTTCGCGACAGGTCCAACCTCGCGACGACGATCGTCAATGGGCTGTCGGTCGACGTCGAGGACTGGTTCCAGGTCGGCGCCTTCGAAGGAGTGATCGAGCGCGACGACTGGTCGGGTCTCGCCGACCGTGTCGACGCCAACGTCAGGGCCATCCTCGACATGTTCGACGCGGTCGACGTCAAGGCCACGTTCTTCACGCTCGGCTGGGTCGCCAGGCGGCACGGTGCCTTGCTGCGCGAGATCGCGCGGCGCGGGCACGAGCTCGCCAGCCACGGCTGGGACCACCAGCGCGTGTTCACGATGGACCGCAAGAGCTTCGGACAGGACATCGAGCGCGCGCGCAAGGTCATCGAGGACGCCGCGGGCGTTCGCGTGACCGGCTACCGGGCGCCGAGCTTCTCGATCGACCGGCGCACGCCGTGGGCGTTCCTCGAGCTGGCCGAACAGGGTTATGCCTACTCCTCGAGCGTGGCCCCGGTCGGGCACGACCACTATGGCTGGCCCGAGGCTCCGCGCTTCGCCTTCCGGCCGATCCCCTGGACGCCGCTGGTGGAAATCCCGGTGACCACCGCGATGTTTGCCGGCAAGCGCCTGGCGGCCGGCGGGGGCGGGTTCTTCCGCGTGCTGCCCTACGCCTTCAGCCGTTGGGCGATCCGCCAGGTCAACCGGCGCGACGAACGGCCGGCGATCTTCTACTTCCACCCGTGGGAGATCGACCCTGGCCAGCCGCGCGTGGAGGGTGCGCCGCTCAAGTCGAAATTGCGGCACTACACCAACCTGGAGCAGATGGCGCCCAAGCTTCGCCAACTGGTGCACGAGTTCCCCTGGGGACGAATGGACCTGCTCGCCCATCGCGAGGCGGCGCGGCTCGACGTCGAAGCGGCACGGGCCACTGTCGGGGAAACCCTGCCTTGAACGCGCCATTCGCCTTTGCCGCCGAGCGGGTCTGCGCCGTCGACCTTCGCCAGCCCGACGAAGCAGCGCGGATCGAGGCATTCGTCGCCGAGTCCGGCGGCAGCGTGTTCCATCGGCCCGCCTGGCTGCGCGCGATCGAGCGGGGAACGGGCCAGCGCGCGCTCGGGCTGGTGGCGGAGAAAGGCGGGACGATCACCGGCTGGCTGCCGCTGACGGAGGTCCACTCACCGATATTCGGACGGATGCTCGCTTCGAGCGGCTTCGCCGTCGAAGGCGGGGTGCTGGCGGCGCGAGCAAGCACGGCGGTATTGCTGTGTCGTGCGGCCGAGGAATACGCCCTTCGCCTCTCGTGCACCACGGTCGAGCTGCGCGGCGGTGATGCGCCCGGCGATTGGGCGGTCCGCACGGACAGCCACTGCGGCTTCGTGCGCCCACTGGCCGGCAACGACGAGGCCGAGTTGTTGGCAATCCCGCGCAAGCAGCGCGCCGAGGTCCGCAAGGGGCTCGAGAAGGACCTCGAGGTCGCCGTCGGGACGGCGGAGGCCGACCGCGCGGCGCACTACGCGGTCTATGCCGCGAGCGTGCGCAACCTCGGCACGCCGGTTTTCCCGCGCTCGTTGTTCGACGCCACGCTCGATTCGCTCGACGCCGATATCCTGACCGTGCGCCACCGGGGCTGCCCGGTGGCGAGCGTGCTGTCGCTCTATCACGCCGGGACGGTGCTGCCTTACTGGGGCGGGGGCACGTTCGA
>Ga0079224_100014013_pt1 | contig 11189 bp, 11 predicted proteins | sample Stecom2015_FD_80414 | JGI IMG/M metagenome (GOLD analysis project Ga0079224, IMG submission 80414) | Agricultural soil microbial communities from Utah to study Nitrogen management - Steer compost 2015 | ecosystem: Environmental > Terrestrial > Soil > Agricultural land | place: USA: Utah...
CCGTGGCGCAAGCACGGAAACATCCCGCTTTGACCGGGACGGGGGACGCGTGAGCATGTTCGACAAGATCCTGGTGGCGAATCGTGGCGAGATCGCCTGCCGCATCATCAAGTCCGCCAGGAAGATGGGCATCGCGACGGTGGCCGTCTATTCCGAGGCCGACGAGAAGGCTCGCCACGTCGAGATGGCGGACGAGGCGGTCTTCATCGGCCCCGCGCCCAGCCGGCAGAGCTACCTGGACGCTGACCGGATCCTCGCGGCGTGCAAGGCGACCGGCGCGCAGGCGCTTCACCCGGGCTACGGCTTCCTCAGCGAGAACGCCGGGTTTGCCCGGCGTGTCGCGGAAGAAGGCATCGCGTTCATCGGACCGGGGCACGAGGCGATCGCTGCGATGGGCGACAAGATCGCGTCGAAGAAGCTCGCGCTCGCGGCCGGCGTCAACGTCATTCCCGGGCACAACGAAGCGATCGGCTCCGCCGAGGAGGCGGTCGAGATCGCACGCGGCATCGGCTACCCGGTGATGATCAAGGCCAGCGCGGGCGGCGGCGGCAAGGGCCTGCGGGTGGCGTCCGACGACAGGGAAGCCTTCGAGGCGTTCACGTCGTGCCGCAACGAGGCGCGTTCGAGCTTCGGAGACGACCGCGTGTTCGTCGAGAAGTACGTCGAGGAACCGCGCCACATCGAGATCCAGGTGCTCGGCGATGCCCACGGCAACGTCGTCTACCTCTGGGAGCGCGAATGCTCGATCCAGCGCCGCCACCAGAAGGTACTCGAGGAGGCGCCCAGCCCGTTCATCAGCGAGGCCACGCGACGCGCCATGGGCGAGCAGGCCGTGGCGCTCGCGCGCGCGGTGCACTACCGCAGCGCGGGCACGGTGGAATTCGTCGTGGGGAAGGATCAGAGCTTCTACTTCCTTGAGATGAACACGCGCCTTCAGGTCGAGCACCCGGTGACCGAGTGCATCACCGGCCTCGATCTCGTCGAGCAGATGATCCGGGTCGCCGCGGGCGAGGCGCTGGGATTTGCCCAGGAGCAGGTGCGGCGCAGCGGGTGGGCGATCGAGTGCCGCATCAACGCGGAGGATCCGTTCCGGGGCTTCTTGCCTTCGACGGGGCGGCTGGTTCGCTACCTTCCCCCGGCGACCACGCTCGAGGCGGCCGCTCCGCTGCCCGAGGGCGGTGGCGTGCGCGTCGACGCGGGTGTGGCCGAGGGCGGCGAGATCTCGATGCACTACGACTCGATGATCGCGAAGCTGATCGTCCACGGCCTGGACCGGGACGATGCGATCGGCAGGATGCGCGAGGCGCTCAACGCGTTCGTGATCCGCGGCATCGCCAGCAACATTCCGTTCCACTCGGCGCTGCTCGCGCACCCCGACTTCGTCGCCGGCCGCTTCGACACGCGGTTCATTGCGCAGAACTATCCGGAAGGGTTCTCGGCTGCCGACGTGCCGCACGACGACCCCGAGTTCCTCGTGGCGCTGGCGGCCGCCGTGAACCGGCGGTTCCAGGAACGGGCGGCCTGCATCAGCGGGCAGCTGCAGGGGCACGGCGTGCAGATCGGCGAGGATTTCGTCGTCGTCGTGAAGGGCACCGAGGGCCGCCACCGCCACTACCCGGTGCGGGTGCAGGTCAACGGCGCCATGCGGGTGACAGTCGGAGAGCGCACCTACGAGATCGCCAAGGACTGGCGCTTCGGCGACATCCGGGCCAGCGGCTACTGCAACGGCGCGCGCTTCACCGCACAGATCGAACGTCACGGCGTGTGGATCGGCGTCACCCACAACGGCCTGGCGATCGAGGCGATGGTGCTCACGCCGCGCGCGGCCGAGCTGGCGAAGCTGATGCCCTGGAAGGCCCCGCCGGACACCAGCAAGTTCCTGCTTTCACCGATGCCGGGGCTGCTCGTGGACGTCGCCGTGCAGGCGGGGCAGGTCGTCAAGGCTGGCGAGCGGCTCGCGGTCGTCGAGGCCATGAAGATGGAGAACGTCCTCACCGCCGCGCGCGACGGCACGGTCGCCGAGTTGCTGGCCGCGCGCGGCGACAACCTTGCCGTCGACCAGGCAATCCTCCGCTTCGAGTAGGCCATGGACGCACGACGACCGTTTCGCATCCTCGGCATCCAGCAGATCGCCATCGGCGGGCCGGACAAGCAGCGCCTGCGCGCGCTGTGGCTGGACATCCTCGGCCTGCGGATCACGGGCCACTTCGTGTCCGAGCGCGAGAACGTCGACGAAGACGTGTGCGCGCTCGGCGAAGGGCCGCACGCGATCGAGGTCGATCTCATGCAGCCGCTCGACGCGTCGAAGAAGCCCGCGGTGCACGGCACGCCGCTCAATCATGTCGGGCTGTGGGTCGACGATCTCCCTGCTGCGGTTCAGTGGATGAGTGCCCGCGGCGTACGCTTCGCCCCGGGAGGTATCCGCAAGGGCGCATCGGGCCACGACATCTGCTTCATCCATCCGAAGGCGAGCGACGAGTTCCCGATCGGTGGCGAAGGGGTGCTGATCGAACTGGTTCAGGCGCCGCCGGAAGTGATCGACGCGCTGTCTTGACCACCGCTCACCGCCGGTCGCGAACCGGCGTCGATGCCTCCGCGCGCAACCCGACCACCGCCGCGCCGACGATCATCACCGTCGCCGCGACGATCCAGCCGCTGAACGCGCGGCCGGTGGCCAGCACCAGCAGCACGGTGGACGCCAGCGGCGTCAGGTAGCTCAGGATCCCGATGGTGCGCGGGTCGCCCGTCTTCAGCGCGCGATCCCACAGGTAGAAGGCGCCGCCCAGCGGACCGAGCCCCATCGCGACGACCAGCATCCAGTCGTTCGGCGCGAGCGTGGCCGGCGGCTCGAACAGCGCATGGCACGCGAGGGACAGCGCGCCCGAAACCAGTCCGAACAGCCCGATCGCAGCGGTCGGAAACGGCGCGACGCGCCGGGTCAGCAGCGAATACGTACTCCAGACGAACGCGGAGCCGAGCGCGGGCAGGTAGCCCCACGACAGCTCGCCCGACAGGCCGCGCCCGCCCGCAATGGCAAGCGCGGCGCCCGCGAAGCCGACGAACGCCGCCAGCACGTGCGGCACGCGCAGCGTGAGCCCGGGCAGCAGCACCGGCGCCAGCACGACCATCAGCAGCGGCCACAGGTAATTCACCAGGTTGGCCTCGACCGCCGGAGCATGTCGCAGCGCGACGAACAGCAGGAAATGAAAGCCGAACAGCCCATAGACGCCGAGTACCAGCGTCGTGGCCGGCACGCGCCACTCGCGCGCCCGCGGCCAGCCCGGCACGCTGCCGACGATCAGCCCCAGGCCGGTCAACAGGAACGGCGGCAGGTGCGACAGCGCGACCCCGAACGTGGCCAGCAGCGCCCACAGCGCGATCGCGCCGAGCGCCCACAGGGCCGAGGAGGATGGGTGACCGCTCATCGGCACCAAGGATAGCGGCTTGGGTCGCTTAATCTGCCGTTCATCGTGGCGAGCCAGCATGCCGCTCATCGATGCCGCCCTTTCCCCGGGCGGCGCTCCGAGGAGTTGCATTGTTGGCCCGATCCCGAGAGTCGAACCCTTCGGCCAGCGCGGCGCCCCGCAGGCCCGCGTTGGCCGCGCGCCTCCACGTCCTCGATGCCGACCACCCCGAGCGGGCCTCGGTCGAGGACTTCGTGCGACGCATCTACTTCGAGCGCTACGGTGCCGCGGTGCGCCAGTTCGCGCCGCGCCTGGTCGCGCTGCGCGCCGACACCGGTGAGGTCGTCGCGGCTGCCGGCTACCGGCCCGCCGGCACGGGGCCGCTGTTCCTCGAGCGCTACCTGCACGCGCCGGTCGAAGCCCTGCTCGGCGCCGAGTCGGCCCGGCCGCCGTCGCGCAAGCGCATCGTCGAGGTCGGCCACCTGGCCGCAAGCCGTGCCGGTGAGGGCGAGCGCCTGATCCTGTCGCTCGGTCCGCACCTGGCGGGACGCGGCTTCCAGTGGGTGGTCAGCACGCTGACCGAAGAGCTTCGCCACCTGTTCGTGCGGATGGGCATCGCGCCGCTGGCGCTGGGTGCGGCCGACCCGGCGATGCTCGGCGACGACGCCGCGCAGTGGGGAAGCTACTTCGACCATCGGCCGGTGGTGCTCGCAGGGCAGATCGACGCTGCACTGCAGACGCTGGCACGGCGGCGGATGTCGTCATGAGCGCGGTGCTCGACGACGGCCGGCGCGCCTGGCAGGCAGCCGACCTGGACCGTGCGGTGGACGACGCGGCCGCGCTGCTGCGCGCCACCGGCACGCGCGTGCTGGCGACGCTGCTCGACAACGGCGCGGCCTTCGTCGCGCTCGACGAGGCCGCGCAGCGTGCGGGCATCGTGCACGTGCCGCTGCCGCTGTTCTTCTCGCTTGCACAGGTGGCGCACGCACTGCAGGCGGCCGGCGTGGACACGCTGGTCGCCGCGACGCCGATCGCGGCACGCTGGCCGGCACTGCGCTGGTCGAACGCACTGGCGGCCGGCGATCCGGTCGCGATCGCGCGGCTGCCGGCGCAGCCGGTGTCGCTGCCGCCGGGCACGGCGAAGGTCACCTTCACGTCCGGCAGCACCGGCGAACCGAAGGGCGTGTGCCTGTCGACCGAAGCGATGCAGCGGGTCGCGCGCGGGCTGGTCGAGGCGATGGCGCCGCTGGGCATCGCGCGCCACCTGAACGCGCTGCCGTTCGCCGTGCTGCTCGAGAACATCGCCGGCCTGATGGCGCCGCGCCTGCACGGCACGACGGTGCTGACACGGCCGCTCGCCACACTCGGCGTTGCCGGTTCGTCGGGCTTCGACGCGGTGCGTTTCGACGCCGCCGTGCGCGAGCTGGCGCCGCACAGCCTGATCCTGCTGCCGCAGATGCTGCGCGCGTGGTGCGCGCACCTGCAGCGGAGCGGCTCGCGCGCGCCGGCGTCGCTGAAGTGCGTGGCGGTCGGCGGCGCCGCGGTCGGCGCGCCGCTGGTGCGCGCCGCGCAGGCGCTGGGCGTGCCCGTCGGCGAAGGCTACGGGCTGTCCGAGGGCGCCTCGGTGCAGACGCTGAACCTGCCCGGCGCCGAGCGCGCCGGCAGCGCCGGCCGCGTACTGCCGCACGCGCGCCTGCGCGTGGCTCCCGACGGAGAACTGCTGATCGCCGGCAGCCTGTTCAGCGGCTACCTCGGCGACCCGACGCCGGTGCCCGAGTGGTGGCCGACCGGCGACCTGGGCCGAATCGACGACGACGGCTTCGTCCACGTGATGGGCCGCAAGAAGCATCTGCTGATCACCGCGTTCGGCCGCAACGTCTCGCCCGAGTGGGTCGAGGCCGCGCTGCGCAGCCAGCCGGCGCTGCTGCACGCGGTCGTGTTCGGCGACGGACAAGCGTCGCTTTCGGCGGTGCTGTGGCCGGTGCAGCCCGCGATCGACGAGCGCACGTTGCAGGCCGCGGTCGACGCAGCCAATGCCTCGCTTCCCGACTACGCGCGCATCGCCGCGTGGGTGCGCGGGCGCGCCGCGTTCGACGCGAGCACCGGCATGGCCACCGCCAATGGCCGGCCCCGGCGCGCCGCAATCCTGAATGCGCACGCCGACGCGCTCGGCCGCGTTTCCACCGACCTTGCCTGAGGCCCCACCATGAGTTCCTACAAACGGCTTCTCGAACAGACCGCCAGCGCCAGGGAGGAGCTCGTGGCCACCCCGATCATCCAGGGCTGCCTGCGCGGCGAAGTGTCGCTGCCGAGCTATCTGGCCTTCCTGCGCGAGGCCTACCACCACGTGCGCCACACGGTGCCGCTGCTGCAGGCCACGCGCGCCGCGCTGCGGCCGCACCAGGACTGGCTGCGCGCACCGCTCGACGAGTACGTCGACGAGGAAGCGGGCCACGACGAGTGGATCCTCGACGACATCCGGGCCTGCGGCGGCGATGCCGAGGCGGTGCGCCACGGTGCGCCCGGGCACGCCACCGAAGTGATGGTGGCCTACGCCTACGACACGATCGCCCGCGGCAACCCGCTCGGCTTCCTCGGCATGGTGCACGTGCTCGAGGGCACCAGCGTCTCGCTCGCACTGCTGGCCGCCGACGCGATCCAGAAGCCGCTTGCGCTGCCCGACGCGGCGTTCAGCTACCTGCGCTCGCACGGCACGCTGGACCGCGAGCACACGGCCCACTTCGCGCTGTTGATGGATCGCATCGACGATGCGCGCGACCAGGACGCGATCGTGCACGGGGCACGCGCCTTCTATCGCCTGTACGGCGACGTATTCCGCAGCCTGCCGCTGCCGCAAAGGGCGGAGGCGCTGGCATGAGGGCCGCCGATGCGCGCGTGCTGCTGACCGGCGCAAGCGGCGGCATCGGACGGCCGATCGCGCTGGCGCTGCGCGAGGCCGGCGCCTCGGTGATGGGCGTCGGGCGCGCAGCGGACTCGCCGCTGCCAGCCGGCACGTCGTGGGTGAGAGCGGACCTCACGACGGTCGACGGGCTGGCCGCGGTGGCCGGCGCGGCCGCCGGCTGGCGCGCCAACGTCGTCGTTCACGCCGCCGGCGCGCCGGCCTTCGGCCCGCTCGCCGATACGCCGCCCGCGCAGATGCAGGCGGTGCTGCAGGCCAACCTGCTGGCGCCGATGCTGTTGACGCAGGCGCTGCTGCCGCAATTGCAGCGAATGCCGAAGGCGCAGGTGGTCTTCGTCGGCTCGGCGACGGGCCGCATCGGGCTGCCGGGCTTCAGCGTCTACGGGGCGAGCAAGGCGGGATTGCACGGCTTTGCCGAGGCGCTGCGCCGCGAGTTGGCCGACACGCCGGTGAAGGTGCAGATCCTCGCGCCGCGCAGCACGCGCACCGCGTTCAACGACGCCGCGGTCGAAGCGTACAACCGCGCGACCGGCACCTCGATGGACCGCGCGGATGTGGTTGCTGCCGCGCTGCTGGCACTGATCGAAAGCGAGGCCGCGGAGCGCTTCCTCGGCTTTCCCGAACGCCTGGCCGTGCGCCTGAACGGCGTCCTCGGCGCATTGCTGGACGGCGCTTTCGCGCGGCACCGCCGCAGCCTGCACGCCCAGGCTCTGCCACCCCTCTCAGGAGAGAACCCGACATGAACAGGATGCTCGCGGGCCTGCTGGCCCTTTCCTTCAGCTGGTCGATGACCGCGGTCGCTGGCCCGGTCGAGGACGCCGTGACCGAACTGCAGCGCGACTGGGAAGTCATCCGCTACCAGACCCCGGCCGCCGAGCGCGAGAAGCGGTTCGAATCGCTCGCCGCCAAGGCGCGCCAGGTCAGCGAGACCTTCCCCGGTCGCAGCGAGCCGCTGATCTGGGAAGGCATCGTCGTCAGTTCGTGGGCCGGCGAAAAGGGAGGGCTCGGTGCGCTGGGCCTGGTCAAGAAGGCGAAAGCGATCTACGAGCAGGCCATCCGCATCGACGGCCAGGCGCTCGACGGCTCCGCCTACAACAGCCTCGGCGTGCTGTACTACAAGGTGCCCGGCTGGCCAGTGGGCTTCGGCGACAAGGACAAGGCCCGCGAACTGCTGGAGAAGGCGCTTGCGATCAACCCGCAGGGCATCGACCCGAACTTCTTCTACGCGGAATACCTTGCCGAAACCGGCCGCGGCGACGAAGCCGTCGGTTATGTCGAACGCGCGCTGCGGGCGCCGCCACGCCCCGGCCGCCAGATCGCCGACACCGGCCGGCGCGAGGAGGCCCGCGCGCTGCTGGCCAGGATCAAGTCGCCCTGAGCTCGACGACCACGCCGCTGCCGTCGGGCCGCGCACGGTAGCGCAATGTCAGCCCGTGCAGCGCGGCGACGCGCTGCGCGATCGACACGCCGAGGCCGCTGCCGCTCTCGGATTGGCCCGCGAAGCGATGGAAGCGCTCGCCCAACCGCGCGAGCGTCTCGGCCGGCAGCGGCGGACCGTCGTTCTCGATCGCCAGGCCGCCGCCGTCGAAACGCAGCGTGACGGTGCTGCCTTCGGGCGCGTAACGCACGGCGTTGTCGAGCAGGTTGCGCAGCAGCACCGCCAGCAACTCGCCATCGCCGTGCAACGGGAACGCCGGCGCGCCGCCGCCCGGCCAGTCGCAGCCGAGCTCGATGCGGCGACGCTCGGCCAGCGGCAGCACGTCGCTGATCGCCTGCTCGACCAGCGCGTGCCAGTTCACCGCGGCCGTCGCGGGCAGCCGGTCGGTCGCGTCCAGCCGCGACATGGCCAGCATCTGCGTGACCAGCCGATCCATGCGGTCCAGCCCCGCCTTCAGCCGCGCCTCGGCCCGCTGGCGTTCGGCTGCATCGGTAGCGCTGCACAGCACGTCCCACTGCGCGCGCAGCACCGCCAGCGGCGTGCGCAACTCGTGCGCCGCGTCGGCTGTGAAGCGGCGTTCGCGCGCGAGTGTCGCGTCGATGCGCGCGAACAGCCCGTTCATCGCCGCCAGCAGCGGACGCAATTCGAGCGGCGCACGGTCGACCGGCACCGGCTGCAGCGCATCCGCCGCCCGGCTGCGCAGCTCGAGTTCCAGCGCGCGCACCGGTGCCAGTGAACGGCGGACCGCCCAGGTCATGGCCAGCAGCAGGACCGGGAGCACCAGCAGCCACGGCAGCAGCTGGCTGAAGACCAGGTTCCAGACCAGCTCGTCGCGCTCGTGGACGCTCTGGCCGGCGGCCACCAGCCATTCGGCGCGCGGCGACTGCAGGTAATACACGCGCCACGGCTCGCCGCCGATCTTCATGTCGACGAAGCCGGCGGCCTGCGGGTCACGCGGCAGTTGCGCGCCCTCGCGATCGTTCAGCACCAGGCGGCCCTCGGCGTTCCAGACTGCGACCGCCATGTCGCGCAGGTCTGCCTCGCCGCCCGAGGCCGGCGGCGACAATCCGAGGCCCGGTGCGCTCGCAGTCGGGCCCGCGAGGTCGGACAGCGTAACCTGCACCTGGCGCGCGAGCCGGATCAGCTCGGTGTCGAAGAGTTCGTTGACCTCGTCGCGTGCACGATCGGCCGAGATCAGCAGAGCGATCGCCCACACGACCGGCGCGCCGAGCAGCAGGTACAGCAGCAGACGGCGCTGGACGCTCACGATCCGCCCCCGGCTGCGCCAAGCGCATAGCCGACGCCGCGCACCGTGCGCACGATTCCCGGGTGGATCTTGCGTCGCAGGCGGTGCACGTGCACCTCCAGCGAGTTGCTCTCCGGCTCCCCGCCGCTCCAGTCGTACAGCCGCTCGAGCAGCTGATTCTTCGACAGCACGCGCTGCGGGTGCGCCAGCAGGATCTCCAGCAGCGCGAGTTCCATTCCGGTCAGCTCCACTTCACGGTCTTGCCACACGACCTGCCTGGTCGCCGGGTCGTATCGAAGCGCGCCGTGGGTCCACACGGCCTGCGCGCGTCCCGACGCACGGCGCAGCAACGCGCGCAGCCGCGCCGCGAGCTCATCGATGGCGATCGGCTTGATCAGGTAATCGTCGGCCCCGGCATCCAGTCCCGCAATGCGTTGCTCGACGCCGTCGCGGGCGGTCAGGATCAGCACCGGCAGGTCGACGCCGCGCTGGCGCCAGCGGCGCAACCAGGCCATGCCGTCGGTGCCCGGCAGCCCGAGGTCGAGCACCAGCGCGTCGTAGGCCGCGGCGAGGAGGGCCGTGTCGGCCTGCGCTCCGTCGCGGAACCAGTCGACGACGTGGCCGGACTGCCGCAAACCCGCAGCGAGCGCGTCCCCGAGGTCCGGATCGTCTTCGAGAATCAGCAATCGCATCGCGAAGGCTCTGAATCGTGGGGGTGATGTCGATGCCCCGTAGTCTGCCAGCTGGCGCCGCAGCCCCCCGGATCGCTGGCCGGCGCCTCGCCAGCGGCCACCCTATCGGTGCGCCGCCCCGCGACGCAGCAGCAGGTTGTTCGCGACCAGCGCGGCCACCACGATGGCCGCGCCGACCACTTCGACCGCCTCGAAGCGGGCTCCCTCGAAGGCCCGGATCGCGAAGGTGACGATCGGCATCAGGTTGAGCAGCAGCATCGCGTTGACCGATCCGGTGCGCTGCAGCCCGGCGTTCCACAGGAACATGCCGAGCACCACGCCGACGAGCGACACGTAGGCCAGCCGCCAGGTCACGCCCGGCAGCGCCGCCGCGTCGATGCGCACCTCGCCCAGCAGGTACGCGATCGCCCAGACGACGAGGATCACCACGAGCGCCGGCAGCGCGGTCAGCGTCGAGACCCGCAGCGACGACCAGCCGTCCATCCGCGACGTGACCAGCGCGTAGCCGACCCACGCGATCGCGGCGAGCAGCACCAGCCCGTCGCCGAGCAGCTCGCTGCCGTGCGCACTGGCCAGTTCCCCGAGGCCGACGCCGCGAGTGACCACCAGCGCGACGCCGACGAACGCGATCGCGATGCAGGCGATCGTGAACCCCGGCGGCCGGCGCCGTTCGACGACCCACTCGGCGAGAGCGGCCATCGCCGGCTGCAGCGCGAGGATGATGACCGCCACCTCGGGTCGCGTGAGCGAGAGCCCGATGAACAGCAGCAGCGCCGACGCGCCGAGCCCGATCGTCCCGGCAAGGAGGATCGGCCGGGCGCGCCCGGCGAGCGCGAAGGCGCTGCGCCCCTCCTGCCACCACAGCAACAACGCGAACGCGGCGCCCGCGACCACGTAGCGCACCACGGTCATCGAGTAGCCGTCGAGCGCGGCGAACGCGCCCTTGGCGATCGGCAGCTGCCCGCCCCAGATCAGTGTCGCGGCAAACGCCGCGGCGATACCGCGCGCGAGCCCGGGGTGCGCGGCCACGTGCCGGGTCACAGGCCGAGGATCTTCTGGATGATCGACTTCGCGATGAAACCGAGCATCCCGAACGCGAGCACGAAGAACAGCACGAAGGTGCCGAGGCGTCCGGCCTTCGATTCGCGCGCCAGCTGCCAGATGATGAACAGCATGAACAGGATGAACGCGCCGATCCCGAAGGTGACGCCGAACTCGGCGATCTGCTCCTCGGTGAAGCCGAACATCATCGGTGTTGGCCCGTCGATTCGTCGACGAGGTCGCGATAGGCGTGCCAGCTGGCGTGGCCGAGCAGCGGCACCACCAGCAACCAGCCGACCACGGTGACCGCGGCGACCAGCGTCGCCGCCATGATCACCGCGGCCCACGCCGCCATCGTGAACGGATGCTCGCCGACCACGCGCACGCTGGCCAGCGCCGCGTCACGCAGCGCGACGCGCCGCTCGAGCAGCATCGGCACCGACACGAC
>Ga0079224_100014014_pt1 | contig 11188 bp, 12 predicted proteins | sample Stecom2015_FD_80414 | JGI IMG/M metagenome (GOLD analysis project Ga0079224, IMG submission 80414) | Agricultural soil microbial communities from Utah to study Nitrogen management - Steer compost 2015 | ecosystem: Environmental > Terrestrial > Soil > Agricultural land | place: USA: Utah...
GCGAAAAACCGAAATCCTCCAGGTCGATCACCGCCAGGAGCTGCAGCGCTGAGCCGGATTCGATCGACGGCTGCACCGGGCCGCACGCATTGCGGCTGACCTCGAAGATGGAGATGGTGGCATCCACCTGGTTCGGGACGTACACCCGCGTAGTAGCCGGGTCGAGGTGGTCCACATGCGTAGGTGAGGCCGCATCCCAACCCGGGGTTGGAGCTGTATCGCTGGCCGCGAAGAGCCAAGCGGCTTCGCCCGCTGAAGCGAGGCAGAGCAAGAGCAGCACGCGGAGCGGCAGCGGCGTCATGACAGGTGCCGGATAGGTGCCGTCGAGAGGAGCCCATCGCCTCGCTCACGCACGTCCTTCAGAGTGTGCATCCGGGCCCAGGCCTCGAAGTCGTCCTTGAGAAGCTTCCAGAAGGGGTGCAGCGGGCAAGGATTTTCCTCGCCGCACGTCTTCCAGCCGAAGACGCAGCCCTGAGGACGCGTTTCCTGGTCGACGGCTTCGAGGATATCGGCAAAACGGATCTCTGACAGCGGCCGCGCGATGGTGAATCCACCACCATGCCCCTTTCGCGAGTGGAGGAGACCGGCCTCTACCAGGCGGCGCATGATCTTGGACAGATAGGAGACGGGAATCTCGACTTTCGCGGCTAGGTCCCGCGCTCGAACGGGCTCTCCGACTCCGTTAATAGAGAGGTAGGCCATCACGCGCAGGGCGTACTCGGCAGTCTGGGAGCCGATCATGCGCTCGCGCCCCTCCGCTTAATCGCCTTCCTGATCGGGCACCGCACCCGGATCCGTGCTGTGAAGCTTCTGCAAAGGTGCAAAATCTTACTCAATGGACTTGACGGTCTATTAAATTTGGATCTATAATGGACATGTAGGTCTATTGAAATCCTTTGTTCCGTCCTGCCCACATCTCTGGGAAACCATGAGCGACCATCCCTCCGAAAAGCTGCATCCCATTGAGCGGCTCATGGACAACCCCTGGCTCCTGCTCGTGCTCGGCGTACTCGTGCCGTTCCTCTCCTACACCATCTGGGGATGGATCGAGCTGGCCACGATGCCGGAGGCACTCCTTCCTTAACACGGACCCATCGCCATGAGCATCGTTCCTCCTCCGAAAGGTTGGTTCAGGCCGCCCGAGAGTGGCGAGCGGCTGTGGATCGCGACCGGCTTCGTCTGGTGCATGATTCTGTTCGTCTCGATGCCGTACGCCCACTTCAAGGGTAAGCAAAACGCCACGGGCGAGTCGTACGAGGTCGATCCGAAGGCTTTCGTCGAGCGGGTCAATCGATTCGTGGAAGCGAATCGTGTCGGCGAGATGGACGGCATCCCCATCGTCGAGCCTGCCCCCGGATCCGACGTGTATCTGCTAGCCCGTATGTGGAGCTGGTATCCCATCCTGAAGCTGCGCGAGGGCCAGACCTATCGGGTGCACGTCTCCTCGTCGGACCTGCAGCACGGATTCTCTCTGCTGCCCATGAACATGAACTTCCAGATTCTGCCGGGCTACGACCACGTGCTGACGCTCACGCCGACGTCGACCGGGGCGTTTGAGATCATCTGCAACGAATTCTGCGGCATCGGACATCACATGATGACCGGGCGCATCATCGTCGAATAGCATGGCCACGCTCGTAGCCCCGCCCCCGACCCTTCGCGAGCGCCTCGCGGCACATTTTCGCACGTGCACGACGACCGGCCTTCCCATCTGCCCGTCGGCCGTCTTCTTCATCAAGCTGAACGCTGTCGCGGCCGTCGTCTTTCTGCTCGTGGGCGCGATCGCCGCCATCCTGCTGGCGCTCACGCGCTGGTCGGCCGTGCACCTGCTGGATCCCGTCTGGTACTATCGCCTCCTCACGCTGCACGGGATCAACATGCTGATCTTCTGGATCCTGTTCTTCGAGGCGGCCATCCTGTATTTCGCCGGCACGAGTCTGCTGAATACGCGGCTATTTTCGCGCAAGCTGGCGTGGGCGGCGTTCGGCATGATGATCGGCGGGGCCCTGATGGTCGACTACGTGATTCTGACCGGCCAGGGCGACGTCCTGATGACATCCTATCCGCCGCTGAAGGCGGATCCGCTCTTCTACCTTGGTATCACGCTGGTCGCGGTCGGGATGCTGACGGTCATCTACAATTTCTTCGGGTGCATCTACATCGCCCGGCGCGATAAAACCTACGAGGGGGTCATGCCACTCGTTGCCTTCGGAGCAATGACGGCGGCGATCATCGGCGTCATCACGTTGTTACACGGGGCCATCGTGATGCTGCCGACCCTCTCGTGGGCCCTTGGCTGGACCGCCATGCCCGACCCCGGATGGTATCGGCTCATCTGGTGGGGGCTCGGCCATCAGTCGCAGCAGGTGAACATGGCCGCTATGGTGGCCGTGTGGTACTTCCTGGGCACGCTGACCGTCGGCGCGCGTCCGCTCAACGAGACGGTCTGCCGGGCGGCGTTTCTGCTCTACATCCTGTTCATCAACCTGGCCTCGGCCCATCACCTGCTCGTCGACCCGGGCCTGAGTGCCACGTGGAAGATCTGGAACACGTCGTACGCGATGTACCTGGCCGTGCTGGCCTCGATGATTCACGGCTTCACGATTCCGGCCTCCCTCGAGGTGGCGCAGCGGCTCAAAGGCTACCGGAAGGGTCTTTTCGGCTGGCTCGCGAAGGCCCCGTGGCGCGATCCGGGCTTCTCGTCGCTGGCCCTGTCCATGATCATCTTCGGATTCATGGGCGGCATCACGGGGGTGACCATCGGGACGGAGCAGATCAACATCATCGCACACAACACCCTGCGAGTGCCCGGTCATTTCCACACGACCGTGGTCGGGGGGACGACGCTCGCCTTCATGGGCCTGACCTACTACGTCGTTCCGCTGCTCTTCCAGCGTGAGTTCTACTGGCGCGGCCTGGCTCGCATCCAGCCGTACGTCTTCGCGGTGGGAATCGTGATGTTGTCCATCGGGATGTCGTTTGCGGGCTCGTACGGCGTGCCGCGCCGGCACTGGGATGTGGAATTCTCGGGATCGCTCATCCCGGCCGGATTCGACGCGGTGGCGCACTTCATGCTCGGTGTGCTGGGCGTGGGGGGCTCGATCGCTTTCGTGGGGATGCTGATGTTCATCGTGCTCGTCGTGGCCGCCGTCTTCTTCGGGCGATCCAACAAGGAGACCGGGATGGTGCCGTGGCAAACGCCCGAGCGGATGCGCCGCAACCAGGAGGTCTTCACGATGCCCTACAACGAGGAGTACCGCAAGGCGACGCATCGCACACCAGGCACGCTGGTGCTCGTCTTCGTGCTGCTGGCCTCCTTCGCCGTCTATTTCTTCGCCAACTGGAAGGCCCTGGCGGACGTCTGGTTCGTACGCTGATGGATCGGCTCGAGTACACGGCCGCAGCAGTGGGCGGCACATCGCGCTCCGATGGCGAACGCGAGGGCGACTTGCCCCGCCCGTTGGAGCCTATCCGCGCGTATCTGAGCGACTGGCGCTTCCCGGTGAGCGTCCTATCGATGCTCGCCGGGTTCGTCGTACTGATGCTGGCGCTGCTCGTGCTGCCGACGGACGCCGGCGCGGCCGGCGCGTTCGCGGATTCCTTCCGGCAGTGGTGCTTCAAGTACGATGCGGCGACCGGCGGGCTCGAATGGGGCTATGTGTGGATGTACCTTGCCCAACCCGTAGTCGTCGCGGGCATCGTGGTCGCAGTCTGGCGCCCCGAGCTTCGAGTTGCCTCCGCGATGGGATGGAGGAGGATCGCACGCTGCGCCGTGCTATCGAATGCCGCCATCGCCATTCTCGCCCTCGGCCTGTTTTCGATTTGGGGATGGGATGCGCGGGTTGCCGACGAGCGGGCCTTCCCGGGCGAGCGCATTCGCACGTCGCTCACTCCGCCCGGCTTCGAGCTCGTCAATCAGGATGGCGCCCTCGTATCGCCGGACGCGATGGAAGGACGCGTCGTGGTCGTCACCGCCGTATACGCTACCTGCCCGACGACCTGCCCGATGATCATTGGCCAGGCGAAAAGTGCGATCGGCGAACTCGATCCGGCTCATCAGGACGACGTCGCCGTGCTGGCCCTGACGCTCGACCCGGCGACGGACACGCCGGTCGTGCTCCGCGCGCTAGCAGCGGCGCACGGCGTGGAGGCGCCGCAGTTCCAGTTTCTGACCGGCTCCGAGTTCCAGGTGCAACGGGCGCTCGAGGGTTTCCAGATCCCTTATCGGCGATCGCCCGATGGTGCGCAGATCGATCACGCCAACCTGTTCATCCTGATTGACCGGGGCGGGCGCATTGCGTATCGGCTCTCGCTCGGCGAGACGCAGGCAGAATGGCTGAACGAGGCCCTCCGTCAGCTCGTCGATGAAGAGGCGCCCCGCTCGTAGAGATGCCATCGAACGCCGAAACAGTATACGGTGGAGACGGCGCCTCGCCCGATGCGGACATCGACGTCATCCGACTGATCACGGAAGATCGCCGCCCTTCCATCGCGGCGGGCCGAATCGGCGATGCGCGCGCGGAACCGAACGTGCGCGGCGAGCGGATCCTTAGCCGTCTGGAAGCACCCTTTCTCCATGCCAACCGCTGGATGCGAGCCGTCGTGCCGGAGGCGCTCAATCCCTTCGCACAGCTCGGCGCGGTGGCCAACACCACCTTCCTGATCGCACTCGCGAGCGGCATCCTTCTGCTCTTCTGGTACGTTCCCAGCGTCGAGAAGGCCTACGCATCGGTGCTTCGCATGGAGGCGTCACCCTACCTCGCGGGGCTAATCCGCTCACTCCACCGGTACAGCTCCGATGCCTGCATGCTCTTCGTGCTGCTGCACGCCCTGCAGGCGCTTGGTGCGCGCAAGGTCGGCCCCGCCCGGCGCCTGCCCTGGATCGCCGGCCTCGTCATGGTGGGCGTGATCTGGCTCGACGGCTGGACGGGCTACTGGCTGGTCTGGGATGAGGCGGCGCGGCAGGTGGCGCTGGCCACGGCGGCCTTCCTCGATGTGCTCCCCATCTTTCCGGAACCCCTCGCCCGTTCGTTCCTTGTCGATGACGGTGTGAATTCGCTGCTGTTCTTCGTGGTTTTCTTCATCCACATGCTCATACCGCTGGCCCTGGGAGTGAGCCTGTGGGTGCACGTGCTTCGATTGAACAAGGCGCACATCCTGGCGGGGCGCGGCCTTACCGCCGCAATGATGGCGGCCCTCGTCGCGGTATCGCTGCTCTTTCCGGCGGAGGCCGGCGGTCCGGCTCGAATGGCCGTGGCTCCCGAGGGGATCGCCATCGATGGGTTCTACCTCTTGCCGCTGTACCTCGCGGAGCGGCTGGAGGGTGGGCTCCTCTGGACCATCTTCCTGACCGTCACCATCGCCGCGATCGGGCTGCCGTGGCTGATCGCCCGCCGTCGCCCCACGCCCGCCGTCGTGGATGCACAGCGATGCAACGGCTGCACGCTCTGCTACGAGGACTGTCCATTCGACGCCATCTCGCTCGTGACAAATCCCGATGGCCGCTATCCGATGATTGCCGAGGTCGACCCGCTGAAGTGCGTCGGATGCAGCATTTGTGTCGGGGCGTGCGACAGCAACGCCATCGACCAGCCCCGCCTGCCCGTGCGCGACGTGCGACGCTGGCTGAACGAATCGCCGCAGGAGGGCGCTGAGTTCACGGCGTTCGTGTGCGCGAACTCGGGCGCGGCCGAGTTCCGGTTGGATGACGCCGGCGCTTGTGCCGAGCTGCCGGGCTACCGCGTCGTGCCGGTGCCGTGCGCGGGCTGGGTGCACATGCTGATGATCGAGAGGGCCCTGCGCCGTGGTACGCGAGGCGTGCTCCTGGTTGGATGCGGGCCGGATCCGTCGTGCCGTATCGGCGAGCGATGGGCGTCCCAGCGCCTCCGCGGTGATCGGGCGCCGGCCCGTCGCTTCGATAAAGTTCGCGACGACCAGGTGAGGCACGTATCGTTCAACCGAATCGAGACGGCGGCGCTCCTTAGGGCGGCGGTGGTCTTCCGCGAGGAATCCGGGCGATGTAATACTCGGCGTGGCGTCCCCGCGGCGGCCCGGGACGACGGCTTCACCGTCCGTAAGAGACTTCGGGCGGCCATCGCAGCCGCGGCCATGCTGATGGTGGTGATCGGGCTCGTCGTGCCGGCGACTCGACTGCCGTTTACGTCCGCCGGCGCCTCACGCTCCGAACTGGTCGTCTCGTTCAAGCACGCGGGTGCGCTCGTCGAGCAGACGCCCGGCGCCTCGCGCGACCAGAGCGAGCTCCTGCCCCACATGCAGTCGGAGATGTACACCGAACGCGTGCGCGGTTCGGTCAGACTCTACGTTTCGGTTGACGGGGAAGAGCGCATCGATCGACGTTACCCACCGGGTGGACTCTTCGGCGACGGAAGCAGCATTGCGCTGGAGCGGCTCGAGATTCCCTCCGGGAACCACACCATCGAGGTGCGGCTCGCCGACTCGGAAGATCTCCGGCACTGGACGTGGAAGATGGTACAGGAAGTCGAATTTCGGGCCGGCGAGCGCCGCGTTGTGCTGTTCGAAGCGCCGGAAGGGTTCGCCATCCGTTAGCTCAGTACCGGCCAGTCCGGTGTGCGATCGCCCGGTGCACGCTAGTACCGTGCGCGTCAAGCATTCCATGCGGGCCTCTGAGAAACGCGATGACATCGGCCGCGCTGTAGGAGGGATTTTCGGCGGATCCCAGCGGAAGGTCCGACAGCTCGTCGCCACCCGTAAAGAGTGGGCGCTCCTCGCCCCATACCTGGATCTGTCCGAGGCCGATGTTCGCCATCAGACCGTTGCAGAGACAGCCGCGCCGATCTGTGTCCTCTATCCGCCCGCCCTTTCGGATGTAGTCGTCGACGGGTTCGGCGGGGCATCGCGCAAGCAAACGTCCTTTGCCATCGACGTAGGCCTGTTGTAGATAGCCCAGATCGCAGTGCCTCTGCCGCTTAGCGTGGATAGTGGGTACCCCGTTGGTCTCCTCCAGCTCAACCACCTTGAACGGGAAGCCTGTCGGGGAGATGCGCCCGTCCGTGCGGACGGTGATGCGTCGCTCGTGAATCTGGCGGATGAGGCGCCGCTTGTACGAGGCCGGATACCCGGATTCGTCGGCCAGGGAGAAGAGAGATCCGATCTGCACGCCTGCCGCACCGAGGTCGATGGCTTCACAGAGTTTCTCGGGTGTGCCGTACCCGCCGGCGAGGAAGAACGGATAACCGAGGGCAGCGACGCGCTCGAGATCCGGAAGGTCGCGCTCGTCGTAGATCGGATCGCCGTTCTCGTCGACGCCCTTGTTGCGGGGAGGGGCATTGTGCCCGCCGGCCGTCGATCCCTCGATGATCCAGGCCGATATGCATCCGTCGGGAAGCTTTGCATCCAGTACGCGCGCAAGGACATCGGATGAGATGATGGGGAAAAAGTCGGGCGGACGCACCGGCCTGACGGTCTCCACCAGGTCGGCGGGATCGAGCTCGTAGTAGAAGGGTCCGACGTCGCCGTCTGCCTGGGAAGTGTCCACCTCCAGGCGAAGCCGGGCGGGGCGGCCTTCCGCGAGTAGGGGGAGCTGGCGGGCTTCTTCGAGGGGGATGCCGGCGCCCATCATCACGGCATCGACATCCGCGAGCATGGCACCGTACAGGCCCGCCAGCGTGAAGCGCTTCAGCTCGCACAGCAGGTTGATGCCGACATAGCCGTCGTGGTCCTCCTTCGCGAGTCGCACCTCGCTGTAGGTCGCCGCGCTAAGGATGCGCTGAGACGTTCGGGTAGGCCGAAAGCGGTGCAAGGGCAACAACCGGTACGCCGCATCCGGCCGCCGGCCACCTTCGACATAGTATTGATTGACGAGATGGCGGACGATCTCCTGGTCGGGGTAGTCCGCCAGCACGCGGCGGCGGTGGTTGGGGTCTCCATCCTGGAGCTCACGCACGACCACCGTATCGATGCTCGTTCCGGAGACGACGCCGATTTCGCCGTTCATCGCTACGGCACGGGCGAGCCGCCAGCTGGAGACGCCGATCCCCATCCCTCCCTGAATAATGCGCGAGGAGGTCGGGAACGACGGAAGGGGTGTCGGCATAATCAAGACTTTTTGCTCTTAAATACGGCGGGAGAAACGATCACCCCTCACCATCGTTCCCCAAACCAGGATGGTTAGCGAAGTACCGTGCAGAACGATCTAGACCGCATCGAGATCAGGGAGGCCGTCGTCGGATTCCACCAGGACGAGACGGGCGACTGGGTCGCCGATCTGGCCTGTGGCCACACCAGGCACGTTCGGCACAATCCGCCGTGGATGAACCGGCCCTGGGTCACGACGGAGGACGGACGGCGCGCACGCATCGGGAAGCTCGTGCGTTGTCGAAAATGCGCGGAGGAAGTCGGACTGGAGGCGGGCGCCGATCCGACGGACTTTGAGATTTAGGTGTCGGTGGTCACGCGTAAGGCCGCGCGAACTCGCCGAATTCTTCGATGTGCGAGGAAAGCGCCGCCGCGGAGAGCGCCTTCAGCGTTTCGTGGTAGCCGAATCGCGAGGCGGCGTAGAGCACGCTCGATTCATCGATCTCCTCGCGGACGCAAATCCAGGTCTTACCGAACGTCGGCGTGGGCGACTCGCACAGGCGTGTTTCGGCGCGCCAGATCGCCGCGGCGATCATTTCGATCTCCTGCTTCGGCCACTTGCCTTCAAAATGAACTCGATCGTACATGGGTTCACCGCCCGAGGTTAGTCGCGGAGTGGAAGAGAGATGTGGATCGGATGGGCAAGCGGACCGCGCGTGCCGCCGATCTGCTCTTCAGATCAGGTGCTCTTCGTAGGCAATGAGCTGGATGGTGAAGGCGTCGTGCAGGATTTTGAGGCGTGCGCGATCGCTGACCGGTCCTGGAAACGCCAGGCGCGGCCGTCCTCCCGGTGTGCCGGGTCTGAGATGAAAGAGTACAGGTGCATGCGGACCAAACGCGTGGTTGAGCCCCATCGCCAGGTCGATCATATCGAGGGGTTCGGCAGGGCCCTGACACACGTCGGCCACGCCGTCTTCTCCCTCGACGGTCCAGTAGCGGCGTTGGTAAATCTCGCCATCCTCTCCCAGGCAAAACTCGATACCTGCGCGCGGCACCGCCGAGCCGTTTTCGACCATGCACAGGTCGATGTTGCCCTCGCGGTTGATGGCGGCCGCGATGAGCAGCGCGGGGTTGAGCCTGCCGCACGGCTGAGAGTGAGAGGTGGACGAATCGATCTGCATGGCCAGGGGCGTCAGGCCGCCTCCGCTCGCGCGGCCTGCGGCTGATACAGCACGGACTCGATGCGCAGGCGACGAATGCCGGCCGGCACCTGCCACTCGACCGTGTCGAGTTCGCGGTAGCCCAGCAGCGCCGTTCCGATGGGCGCGAGCACGGAAATCTTGCCCCGCGTGAAATCGGCCTCGCCGGGGTAGACGAGCGTGTACTCGGCCACGAACCCGGTGTCGAGATCCCGCAGCTCGAAGCGCGTGTTCATCGTGATCACGTCCGCCGGGATCTCGTCGTCTTCCACGACCTGCGCACGATCCAGCTCCATCAAGAGATCGCGCAAATTCTGCTTTCCGTCCAGCGACCCCTTCGACGCGAGGATGCGACGCAGGCGCTGCTCATCCGATCGCGTGACGAGAATCGTCCGTTCGGCTTTCCTCACATTGCTTTCTGCCACGATAACACCTCAGCCGCCGGCCGCCTCCGACCGGCATAGTCCACGGATACACCAATTCACGGTATTTATCGCTCAAGGGAACTTATCAGTTTCATCTTTTATTGTGATCGCATCATCAGTATACCTTATCAAAATCCATCTCGATGACGCTTTTACAGCTTGAATACCTCGTCGCGCTCGACCGGCATCGACATTTTCGAGAGGCGGCGGAGGCGTGTCACGTTACCCAGCCCTCGCTGAGCATGCAGCTCCAGAAGCTGGAGGAGGAGCTCGGCGTGATGCTCATCGACCGGAACGTCCGGCCCATCGCGCCCACGGCGATCGGCGAGAAGGTCATCGCCCAGGCCCGCATCGCCCTGGGTGAAGTGGAACGCATCCGGGGCATCGTGCAGGAGACGACGGGCGACATGTCGGGCGAGCTGCGGATCGGCATCCTGTCGACGATCTCACCGTACCTGCTGCCGCTGGTTATTGCTCCCTTCTCGCGCCGCTACCCGAAGGTGTCGCTCGTCTTCGAGGAGCAGCGGGCCGAAAGAATCGTCGAACTGGTGCAGCGCGACCTGCTCGACGGCGGCCTGATTGCCTCTCCTATCACGGCGCGCGGGCTCATCGACGAGCCACTCTTCGACGAGCCCTTCGTCGGGTACGTGTCCGAGGAGCACCGGCTCTACGACCGCGAGACGATCCGCAGGGAGGATCTGCACCGGGACGACCTCTGGCTGATGCGCGAGGGGCACTGCTTCCGCGAGCAGGCGCTCGAGCTATTGCAGGATGATCAGCCCACAAACCCGGACCAGAAGGCCGTGCAGTTCGAGAGCGGTAACCTCGAGACGCTGCAGCGGTTGGTCGACCGCGGCTACGGGATGACCCTGCTGCCATGGCTGGCCGTCCAGGGCGAGGGCTCCCACGCCCCGGAATCCGTGCGCCCGTTCGAGGATCCCGCGCCGACCCGCACCGTGCGCCTCGTCTACGCCGACGTGTTCGCGAAGAAGCAGCTGCTTCGCGCCTTCGCGCAGACGGTCCGCGAGGCCGTGCAGGCGGTCCTGCCGCAGCCGGAGACGGTTTAGGCAGCCGACCACCGGCCATGCACGTCACTCACGCGCCCGTGGAGACGGAGGGCGATGCCGGCAACAGCAGGCGTTTCATCATCCCGAGAAACGTCAGCAGCCACGCGGCGAGGGCGACGTAGATGAAGTACCGCGGAATCTCCATCAAAAAGGGCACCCCGAGCGCTTCCGAAAGTCGAAACGTGCAGGCCGCGTACATCCCCAGGGGGAACACCATCCCCCAGTACTGCGGATCGTAAGTCACAGGATAGCGCTCGTGCAGGTGGCGCCAGGCACCCAGGATGAAAAGGAGGGGGATCCACCACGTGGCCATCGCCCAGAAGAGTAGCGTGAAGCCCTTCAGAAACGGAGTGAGATCCAGCAGCACGCTCCACTTGTCCGCGTGCAGGATGAGCGTGGCGCCGGCGAGCGTGGTGATGGCCACGGCCCCCATGTTGATCCA
>Ga0079224_100014015_pt1 | contig 11188 bp, 6 predicted proteins | sample Stecom2015_FD_80414 | JGI IMG/M metagenome (GOLD analysis project Ga0079224, IMG submission 80414) | Agricultural soil microbial communities from Utah to study Nitrogen management - Steer compost 2015 | ecosystem: Environmental > Terrestrial > Soil > Agricultural land | place: USA: Utah...
CCGCCGCCTCCAGCGTCGCCCGCAAGCCACGCGTCATCCCTGCCAGCAGCGACAAGTCCTCGCGCGCGCGCAGCTCGGCGAGGCACAGGTCCGACCAGTGGCAGCGGCGGCACCCCGCCTGGAAGAACGGCCGCTCGCGGCGCGCATCGGCGCGCGCCGCCGCGAGTTCGGCGATGCGCTCGAGCACGTCGTCGAGCACCGGCTGCAGGTCGGCGAGCGGCAGGCGCTGCTCGCGCCCGTCCTTGAGCCACAGGAACCCGTAGCTCGGCGGCCGTCCCTGCACCTTCTCCAGGAGGCGGGCATAGAACGCGACCTGCAGCGCCTGGTCGGCGCGCGCGCCGGCGGACGACTTCACGTCACCGACGACGTAGTGGAAGTCGCCGAGCGCGGACGCGCCGGGCTCGCGGCGCAGCAGGTCGGGGATCCCGAGGAAGCCGCCGTCGGCGAGCACGCCCTGGGTCACGCCGGCGACGCCCTGGCGCAGCAGCGCGAGCGTCTGCGCCGCGCCGGCGCCGTAGTCGTCACGCTCGTACGACGGCTCGGCGTAACCGAGGCCGGCAGTGCGCAGCGCCTCCAGCTCGCGCCCGCGCTGCCGGCTCAGTTCCTCAGCCTCGCGCAGCGCCCGGCGCCTGCTGCGGTCTTCGTGCAGGTCGAGTTCGGCGGCGCGCGGGCAGGCGACGTAGGTGTAGACGGTCGTGCCGGTGATCCGCCGCATCGCCGACCGTTGTAGGGATCGGCGGGGTCGCGTTCCACCGCGCGGACACGCGCGGAGAAGCGGCTCAGCGCTTCTCCGCGATGAGCGGACGCGCGCTCTCCAGGATCGCGAGCAGTTCGCGTTGCTCGACCGTGCCGACCCCGAGGTTGTCGAGGGTCGCCTTCATCACGCCGACGCTCGCGTCGAACTCGACGTTGGCGATCGCCATGCCCTTGTGGACGGCGCCCAGCTCCCGCCCCTCGTAGCGCGCCGGGCCGCCGCTCGCCACCGCGAGGAACTGCGCGAGGTGGCGCTTCAACCTCTCGACGTTCTCCCCGGTCGCCTTCCACTCGGCGCTCTTCGCGCCGATCCCGAGCACGCCGCCGCGGGTGACGCCCTTGCGCTCCCAGTTCGTCCGCGGATCGGCGATCACCCGCGGCACGAAGTCTTCCACGATCCGGCGCAGGCCCTCGTCACCGCCGAGGCGCTCGAACAGCGACTGCTGCGGCGCGTCCTTGCCGTCGTCCGCGTCCGCCGCCTCCTCCCCGCGCATCTGCTGCGTGCGGGCCACGCGCTGCTCGGCTCGCTGGTCGGCTTCCCGGCTCCCCGAGGTGCGGAACTCGCGCGCCTTCTCGGGATCGGTGGCGCAGCCGGCAGCGGCGAGCAACGCGCACAGGGCGAAGGCGGACTTCACGGTCGTCGACATGGCATGGCTCACTTGAAGAAGACGTCGGTGCTCTGTCCGGGCGCGAAGGTCAGCATGCGCCGGTCGGACGGCGTGCCCTGGAAGCGCGGCAGGTAGGCGCGGATGAACGCGTTGCGCAGCAGGTTGCCGACCAGGGCGAGGACGTCGGTGTCCGGGTCGGCGAGGTCGCCGCGCACCGGGATGACGGTCGCGAGCTGGTCGTGCGGCTGGTTCTTCAGCAACGCCGCGGCCGCGCCGACGATCGCCTCCCAGAACTTCGCGAGCAGGTTGAAACCGCCGTCGCCAGGATCGAACACCCGCAGGTTGCGGAACAGCGGCTTCACGTATCCCTCGACGCCGCCCTCGCGCGCGTCCATCTCGACCACCAGGTCGAACCAGCCGTGCTCGAAGTCGAAGCCGCCGTAGCCCTTGGCGAGCGAGTTGAGCTTGGTGACGTCGAGCCCGACGAGGCGCAGCGCGAACCGGAACGTCGGGCGGTATGCGAGCGGGTCGAGCTGCATCTCGTACTCGAGCCGAGCGTCGTCCATCGCCAACCCGTCCGCGCGCACGACCGCGAACAGCGGCGTGACTTCGTCGCGCACGTTGCTCAGGTTCTCGATCGTGGCGGCGACATCGCTCAGGTAGACGTCGACCGGTGGATCGGTGTGGAACGCGCGGAACGCGATCTTGCCGTTGCGCACCTCGGCGCTGTTGATCGCGAAGGGGAACAGGTCCTTGATGACCTGCATCCATGGGCCGCCGGCGCCGGTCTGCGCGTCGCTCGGGCTCTCGGCGTCGACGAAGTTGATCTCGGGCTGCTCGATGCGCATCCGCCCGACGACCTTGCCGTGCAGGAGCGCGGGCCACTCGATCGCGAGGTCGACGCGACGCGCGGCGAAGAACGGCACGGGCACGCTGCCGGTGGCCTTCAGCAGGCGTATGTCCTCGATCGCGTACGCCCCGCGCCACAAGCTCACGTGGATCGTGCCGATCAGCCCGGAGTACTCGTGGTTTCGGTCGAGCGCGCGCTGCACGTAGAAGCGCACGATGTTCGGCAGCGCGAGACGGAGCGCGACCCCGGCGACGACGAGGACCGCGAGGACGACCAGCACGCGGCGCCGGCGCGAGCGGCGCCGCGCGGGCGGCGCGGGTGCGTGGTCATGGGGTCGGCGCACGGGGGATGGTCCCGCGGCAATGCAAAAGCGGGACCGCGGCGCTCAGCCGAGCGCACGCGCCAAGTCGCCGCGCTCCTCCGCGGTGAGTTCCGGCGCGAAGATCACGGTCCGTTCGAGGACGTCCGCGGTGCCGAAGTAGGCCGCCGCGCACCCTGCATGGATGGAGCCCGCCGGCTCGAAGCGCGTCTCGGCGAAGATCGCGAGCCGGATGCGCCACGCCCCCTGCGCGATGCTGGTGCGGCAGGCGCGGCACGTCGCGCGGCCGCTCGGCGCGCGCTCGGCGCCGTCGATCCGCGGCAGCCGCCGATGCACCACCCCGATCTCGGCGAGTGCCGTCCAGACCGCGCGCTCCGGCAACTCCGCGGGCCACGCGCGCAGCGCGGCCAGCATCGCTTCGGGCCGCTTGCACGCCGCGCACGCCGCGTGCAACAGCAGCACCAGGGGACGATCGTCGGCGAACGGGTTCGCCAGGCGTTCGCTCAGGCGCACCTCGCCCTTGGCGATCAGCCGGGCACAGCCGCGACACTTCGCGCGCCCGGAAGGAGCGACTTCGAGCACGGCCACAGGGTCGCCCGTCGTCTCGCTGCCTTCCTGCGCTTCGCTCGCCATCGCGGTGGATACGTGCGGCAAAGAGACGAGCGCCGCGCTGCGCGCGCAGCGTCGACTCGTCCCTCCAAGGAGAAGGAGGGCTGGCCGTCGGTCAAGCACGCGCCGGCGTCAAGCCGACGCGGCGGCACCCGCCTCGCATCCGCGCGGGTGGCGGGGCGGGTGCGGGTGGCTCTCATCCACGCGGTGCACGGGAGGTCGTTGTCCCTCTCCGCAGCCGGAAGCGCCGGCAGGACGCCCCCCGCAGACCGGACCGCGTCGCGAGTCCTGCCGGCAGGTCGGAAGCTCCGGGGTGCAACGCTGCTCCGGCAACCGACGATCGGTCGCAAGGTGCCCTGACCGCACGCGAAGCCCCCGCGGCGGCGCGACGGGGGAGCAAAAGAACGACGGCGCAGCCATTACCATCCCCGCATGCCCTGCTCCCCTTCCGCCGACGCCTTCCTGCCGATCTCGCGCACCGAGATCGAAGCGCGCGGGTGGGACGCAGTCGACGTCGTGTTCGTCTCGGGTGACGCCTACGTCGACCACCCGTCGTTCGCGGCGGCGGTGCTCGGGCGCGTGCTGGAGGCCGCCGGCTTCCGCGTGGCGATCCTCGCCCAGCCAGACTGGCGCAGCGCCGAGCCGTGGCGCGCGCTCGGCCGACCGCGCCTCTTCTACGCGGTCAGCGCCGGGAACATGGACTCTATGATCAACCACTACACGGCGAACAAGAAGCGGCGCAACGACGACGCGTACTCGCCGGGTGGTCGCATCGGCCTGCGCCCCGACCGCGCGACGAACGTGTACGCGCAGCGCTGCCGCGAGGCGTTCCCCGACGTGCCGGTCGTGGCCGGCGGCGTCGAGGCCTCGCTGCGCCGGCTCGCGCACTACGACTACTGGTCGGACACGGTGCGGCCCAGCATCCTGGTGACCAGCAAGGCCGACCTCGTCGGCTTCGGGATGGGCGAGCAGACGATCGTCGCGATCGCACACCGGCTGGCCGCGGGCGAACCGCTCAGCGCGCTGCGCGACCTGCGCGGTGTCGCTTACTTCCTCGGACGCAGCGAGACGCTGCCCGAGCACCGCTTCGGCGCGGCGTCCGACGAGACGACGGTCGAGCTGCCGAGCTTCGAGGACGTCGCGCGCGACAAGGTCGCGTTCGCCGAGGCGACCCGGAAGATCCACCTGGAGACCAACCCGCTGAACGGCCGCCGGCTCGTGCAGCGCCACGGCGACCGGCTGGTGGTCGTGAACGCGCCCGCGCTGCGGCTCGACGAGCGCGGCATGGACGCGATCTACGACCTGCCCTACACGCGCCGACCGCACCCGAGCTACCGCGAGCCGATCCCCGCGCACCAGATGATCAAGGACTCGGTGACGATCATGCGCGGCTGCTTCGGCGGCTGCACGTTCTGCTCGATCACCATGCACCAGGGGCGGGCGATCCAGAGCCGCAGCGAGGCCTCGATCCTGCGCGAGGTGCGCGCGCTGGCGCGCGACCCCGACTTCAAGGGCCACGTCAGCGACCTCGGCGGCCCGACCGCCAACATGTACCGCATGCAGTGCACGCGACCGGAGATCGAGGCGCGCTGCCGACGGCTGAGCTGCGTGCACCCCAGCGTTTGCAAGCTGCTCGGCACGAGCCACAAGCCGACGATCGAGCTGCTGCGCGCCGCGCGCACGGTGCCCGGCATCAAGTCGGTGCGCATCGCGTCCGGCATCCGCATGGACCTCGCCGCGCGCAGCGACGAGTACCTCGAAGAGCTGGCGCGGCACCACGTCGGCGGCCAGCTCAAGGTCGCTCCCGAGCACGTCGACGAAGGCGTGCTCGCCAAGATGAAGAAGCCGTCGACCACGACGTTCCTCGCGTTCGCCGAGCGGTTCGCCGCGGCGAGCCGGCGCGCCGGCAAGCAGCAGTTCCTGGTGCCGTACTTCATCGCCAGCCACCCCGGCAGCGGCGTGGCGGAGATGATCGAGCTGGCCGTGTTCCTCAAGCAGCACGGCTACCGCCCGCAGCAGGTGCAGGACTTCATCCCCGCGCCGATGGACATCGCCACGTGCATGTACCACACCGGGCTCGACCCGATGACCATGCAGCCGGTCGAGACGGCGAAGAAGCTGCGCGACCGCGTCGTGCAGCGCGCGCTGATGCAGTTCTTCAAGCCGGAGAACTGGTTCACGGTGCACAAGGCGCTGGTCGAGAGCGGGCGCAAGGACCTGATCGGCGACGGGCCGCAGTGCCTGATCCCCGCCAAGCCCCCGGCTGCCGCCCTCGCGGCGCGGCGCAAGGCCGCGAGCGAGGCGACGTTCGTCCACGCGCAGGCAGCGGGCACCGCCGCCTACCGGCGCGGCGCCCGCACCAGGGGACGGATCCGACGCGACGGCCCCGCCCGCGGCTGACCCGTCGGGCGCGGGTGCGCGGAGCCGGCGCGGACCGCGCACGCCAAACCCGGCACCGCGGACGCCCACGCGGGCCGTTCCACGGTCAGGCTGGCATCGTCGACTCTTTGGATGACGGGTGGCCTGACCGGTCTGGAAGCGGCCGGCCTGGATGCGCTCCTGGCCGGGCCGCATCCCGTCCTCGAAACGCTGCGGCAGCGACGCCGTGTTGCCGCGTGCGCGCAGGGAGGAGACCGGAGCAGCCTGCTTCACGCACCTCCACGTCGATCCGTGACCTCGACGCGCTCGCCGCAGAGCCGGAGGCCTGGCAAGGGCGGGGCCGGCCGTTGAAGTCGCGGCGAGTCCGCGGTGCGTGAGCGACGCCGTCCGAACGGCGGAGCACCGCGCAGCCGACGCAGCTCGGCACCGCGCCGCTCGGTTCCTGCCGACACGTGGTCGCCGGCCCGCGGCAGGGGACGCCTCCCTCACGGGCCAGCCCGCGATCCCGAGTGGCACGCGCGCGCACCGTTTCCGGAACCGCCGGGCAGCGAACGTTCCATGCACGACGCCTCCCGCGCGCACCGCGCGGGTGCGGCACGAACGTGCGCGCGCGGCGCAATGCCCGACGCACCGCCCGGGTCCGCACCGAACGCCGGCCCGCGACGGCGCACGCGACCCCGCACGACCACTCCGTGTGCCACCGCGTCCGGCTTGGCGCGCGGCTTGCTTGTCGCACTCCGCGTGTGCCGCCGCGCTCGACACCTCGCTGTGCGCCGGCGGCCGACACATCCGGGAACGCCATGAGCCAATACCCCATCGCCGTCATCGTCGGCAGCATCCGCCGCGACTCCTTCAACCGCCGGCTCGCGCGCGGCCTCGCGCGCCTCGCACCGAGCGACTTCACGTTCAAGGAAGTCCGCATCGACGACCTGCCGCTCTACAACCAGGACGACGACGACGACCCCGCGCCCTCCGTGCGTCGGCTGAAGGACGAGATCCGCGCTGCGCGGGGTCTCCTGTTCGTGACGCCCGAGTACAACCGCTCGATCCCCGGCGTGCTCAAGAACGCGCTCGACCACGCGTCCCGGCCGTACGGGCAGAGCGTGTGGGGTGGGAAACCCGCCGGCGTGATCGGCATCTCGCCCGGCGCGATCGGGACCGCGATCGCACAGCAGCACCTGCGCACGATCCTCGCCTACCTCGACGTGCCGACGCTCGGCCAGCCCGAGTGCTTCCTGCAGATGCGCGAGGGCTTCTTCACCAAGGATGGCGACATCGGCCCTGACAGTCGCGAGTTCCTGCAGAAGTGGATGGACCGCTACGTCGACTGGGTGCGAGCGCACGCGGGATAGTTGCCGCCGAGATGCGGCCGTCCTCCCCGCGGGGCCCCGAGACAGAGGTGCGCCGGCAGTCGCCTTACCCTCTCGCACCCTGCGCTTCCGGGGCGTTCACACGGGCGTGGCGCCGCGGGCGGAGCGGCCTCTTGCGACCGCACGCGCAGCATTCCGCGCGGCGTGCGACCGCCGCTTCGCGACGCGCCCGAGCGCCGGTGGTCACCGCTCCTCCCGCGTGCCGGCATCGGCCCGCGGAAAGGGAGCACGGAGCAACGGGGCCGCCACACCCCGAGTGCAGGCGGCCGGTCTGCCTCACCGGCAGCGGCGACCGCGCTCTCGACGGGCAGCTATGCTGCGCCGTCCCGATGCTCGCCGTCTCCGCGATCCTGCTGCTCGCCCCGCAAGGCGATGCACCCCCGCCGGTGCCCCTGAACCTCGCGGTCTTGCGCGAGCACCACGGCGAAACGAAGGGGTCCGGCTACGGCTTCGGCCTCGCCTTCCTCGGCGACGTCGACCGGGACGGCACGATCGACTACGCGATCGGCGCCCCGCGCGACCTGAGCCGCCCCGAGAGCGAAGGCGCGGTGACCGTGCACTCGGGGAAGAGCGGCCGGGTGTTGTTCGCGCACCGCGGCGAAGGGCACGGCACCGCGTTCGGGTTCGCGCTGGCGGGCGGCGACTGCGACGGCGACGGCATCGCCGACGTCGTCGTCGGCGCGCCCTACGCGAGCAAGGGCGAGCTCCTCCAGGCCGGCAGCGTGCAGTTCTTCTCCGGCAAGGACGGTCGCCTGCTGCGCGAGATCTCCGGCCGGACCACGGGCGAATCGTTCGGCTGGGCGATTGTCGAACTCGGCGACGTCGACCGCGACCGGGTCACCGACTACGCGATCGGAGCGCCGTTCGCCGACCGGCGGCGCAACCGCGAGACCATCGACCTCGACGCCGGACGCGTCGACGTCATCTCGGGGAAGACCGGGAAGGTGCTGTGGTCGGCGTGGGGCGAGGCGGCCGAGGACCGGTTCGGGTCGGCGCTCGCGTCGGTCGAGGACTGCAACGCGGACGGCGCGCGCGAAGTCCTCGTCGGCGCGGAGGGCGCGCGCAAGGGCACCGAGCGTCCGGGCAGCGCCACCCTGCTGTCCGGCCGCACGGGCAGCAAGATGGTGCGGCTCACCGGCGACAGCGGCACGTACTTCGGCACCGCGGTGTGCAGCCTGGGCGACCTCGACGGCGACCGCCAGCCGGAACTCGCCATCGGCGCGTGGAACGCGGGGGAGGAAGACCACCGCTCCGGCGAAGTCCGCGTGTGCTCCGGCCGGACCGGCAAGGTGCTGCACGTCCTCCGCGGCGCCGCGCACCTCGACCAGTTCGGGCGCGCGCTCGCTCCGCTCGGCGACTTCGACGGCGACGGCGTGGTCGACCTGGCGATCGGCGCACCCGGCGAAGGGATCCAACCCGGCTACGTGCGGATCGTGTCGGGCAAGACCTTCACCACGCTGCTCGAACAGCGCGGCACCGCGGGCGAGCGCTTCGGCATCACGCTGCGCGCCGCCGACCTCGACGGCGACGGCGCGCACGAGCTGCTGGTCGGTGCCGGCGTCGCCGACGTGCGCCGCGGCTCCATGGACCGCGCCGTGCTCTTCGGACGGAACGCGCAGGCCGTCGAAACGGGCCGCGCCCCGCGCTGACGCACCCCCCGGCGCACCGTGCACCGCCGGACGCCGGCAGCGCGCACGAGCCCGCGCGCTGAAGCCGCGCGCCCGCGCGCCGCCGGATCGCGCCCCGCACTTGCGGCCGCGAACCGGTGTCCGACACGATGCGGCCATGCTCTCGATCCTCCTCGCGGTCCAGGATCCGCAGCCCGGCATCGCGCGCGAGCTGGCGCAGGCGCGCGCGCAGCAGATCGCGCAGGTGCACTACGAGCTGGAGATGACGCTGGGCGCCGACGCGGACGCGGTGCGCGGGCGCGCGGTGGTGCGCTTCACGCTGCGCGACGCGCCGCCGACCTCGGGCATCGTCCTCGACTTCGCGGGCAGCGAGCTTGGCGAGGTGCGGGTCAACGGCAGCCGGGCCGACGGAGTGCGGCACGTGCACGGCCACCTCGTGCTGCCCGCCGATCGGCTCGACCAGGGCGAGAACGAGGTCGAGGCGACCTTCGCGAGCGCGATCGCGGCGACCGGCACGCCGCTCACGCGCTACCGCGACTCGGCTTCGGGCCGACAGTACCTCTACACGCTGCTGGTCCCGGCGGACGCGCACCGTCTGTTCCCCTGCTTCGACCAGCCGGACCTCAAGGCGACGTTCGCGCTGACGCTCGTCGCGCCGGAGGCGTGGCAGGTGGTCGCCAACGGCGAGCTGGAGCACAAGACAGCACTGGGCGACGGGACCGCGCGCTGGCAGTTCGCGCCGACCGAGCCGATCTCCACCTACCTGTTCGCGTTCGCCGCGGGCGAGTGGGACGTCCTCGAGAGTTCCTTCCCGCTCGGCGCGGGCCGCGACCCGGAGCGCCGGATGCGGCTCTACCTGCGCCCGGAGGAGAAGGCGCGCGTCGACGCGGCGGCGCTGTTCGCGCTGCACGCGCGCGCCGTCGCGTGGCTCGCGGCGCACTTCGACCAGCCCTATCCGTTCGCCAAGCTCGACTTCGTGCTCGTGCCCGGCTTCCCGTACGGCGGCATGGAGCACCCGGGTGCGATCTTCTATCGCGACCAGGCACTGTCGTTCGACCACGTGCCGACCTCGGCCGAGCTGACCAATCGCAGCGCGCTCATCTACCACGAGGTCAGCCATCAGTGGTTCGGCAACCTCGTCTCCTTCGTGTGGTTCGACGACCTCTGGCTGAAGGAAGGCTTCGCGACCTTCATGGGTTACAAGCTGATGGCCGCGCTGGAGCCCGAGCGGCACGCATGGCTCGCGTTCCACCGTCGGATCAAGCCGCGCGCCTACGAGATCGACGCGTCGCCGGGTACGACGCCGATCTGGCAGGCGCTCGCCAACCTCGCCGACGCCAAGTCGGCGTACGGAGCGATCGTCTACAACAAGGCGCCCGCGGTGCTGCGCGAGCTGGAGGCGCGCCTGTCGCCGGAACGGTTCCGCGCCGGCGTGCGCGCCTTCCTGCACCGCTACGCCTGGCGCAACGCGACGTGGCAGGACCTCGTCGCCGAGCTGGAGCGGGCCGCCGGCCACGACCTCGCCTCGTGGTCGCGCGCGTGGATCCTCACCGAGGGCCTGCCGCGCGTGCGCGCCGAGTGGACCGTCGGCAGCAACGGCAGGATCCTGGGGTTCTCGGTGCGGCAGGAACGCACCGCCGGCGGCGGCAAGGCACAGTGGCCGCTGCGCGTGCGCCTGCTCGCCGCGCGCGGCGGCGAACACGCGACCGCCGAGGTGAGGCTCGAGGGCGAGCGCGCCGCGGTCCCGGAGTTCGTCGGCCGCGAAGCGTTCGACTGGGTGATCCTCAATCCGGCCGACGAGGCCTACGGCCTCTTCCTGCTCGACCCGCGCAGCGCCGGCGCGCTGCTCGCGACGCTCCCGGAGGAAGGCGATCCGATGGTCAGGGCGGTCGCGCTCAGCGCGCTGCGCGAGACGATGCGCGCCGGCGAGCTGGACCCGCTCGCGTTCGGCGACCTGCTCCTGCGCCTGCTCGAGCGCGAGCGCGACCCGGAAGCGCACGCCGTCCTGCTCGACGCGCTGCAGCCGGTCGTCCTGCGCTATCTCGAACCGGAGCGCGCCGCCCCGCTGCGCGCACGCGCGGAGGAACTGCTCGTCGCGCAGCTCGACGCCGGGATCGAAGCGCTCGCGGTGCAGGTGTTCCGCGCCCTCGCCCGGCTCGCGTCCACGCCGGAGGCACGTGCACGGATCGCGCGCGCGGTCGAGAGGCAGGCGCTGCCCGGCGGCGTCGCGCTCGGCGCGCAGGACACGTGGCTCGGCCTCGCCGCGCTGATCGCCGCGGGCGCGGCCGGCGACCTGCGTGCGCGCGTGCCGAAGACCGGCGACGTCGCGAAGTACGTCTACCTCGCCGAGGCGGCGACTCCGACCGCGGAGAGCAAGGAACGCTACTTCGCGAGCTACCTCGACCCCGCGCAACCGCCCGAGCAGTGGGTGCAGCAGAGCCTGCCGTTCTTCCACTGGCCCGGGCAGGAGGAGCTCACCCAGCCGTTCCTGCGCCGCGCGCTCGACCGGATCGACTGGGTGAAGGTGCACCGAAAGATCTTCTTCATGCCGGCGTGGATCGACGGCTTCGTCACCGGCCACTCCTCCGCGGAGGCACTCGCCGTCATCGAGGAGTTCCTCGCCGCGCGGCCCGACCTTGCCCCGGACATCCGCAATAAGGTGCTGCAGTCGC
>Ga0079224_100014016_pt1 | contig 11187 bp, 4 predicted proteins | sample Stecom2015_FD_80414 | JGI IMG/M metagenome (GOLD analysis project Ga0079224, IMG submission 80414) | Agricultural soil microbial communities from Utah to study Nitrogen management - Steer compost 2015 | ecosystem: Environmental > Terrestrial > Soil > Agricultural land | place: USA: Utah...
AAGCCGGTGAGCACGACCGCCTGCACCGCGGGGTCGGCATCGGCCTCGAGGAACCGCCGCTCCAGCTCGGCGAACACCGCCTCGTCGAGCGCGTTCAGGACCTTCGGCCGGCGGATGGTCAGGACGCGCACGCCCTCGACGTCGCGCGTCAGGATGACCGGGATGTCGAACGGCCGGTTGGCGCGGCCGTGCTCGGCGATGCACCGTGGGACGGGGAATCCGGGATTCGCCGCGGCGAACGCCTCGACGAGCCGCAGCGCCTCCCCCGTGCCGAGGCGGTTCATCAGGCGGAAGGCCGGCGCCATGTCGAGCGCCAGCTCCAGGGCCATGTCGAAATCGCCGATGCTGATCAGTCCGGCGTCGACCACCTCCCCGGCGAGCCCGAAGTACGCGCCGCGCAGCGCGTCGGTGACCTTCTGCTCGACCTCGGGCGGGACCTCGACCGTCTCGCCGCGCGCCGGCACGTCCCACGGCGTCCGGTCCTCGACCTTGGCGACCAGGCTCGGCGGCGGCGTGAACCAGCGGTGGATCGCGTCGTGGTAGTGCGCGAGCCCGACCTTGGTGATCGGGTTGCCGCCGGTCAGGTTCATCGCGGTGAACGAGCCGACCGTCATGCCGAGTGCCTTGCGCTGGATCTGATCGATCTGCTTCGTCGTCGCGACGCCCGCCTCGGCGAGCTGCGCGGCCGCCTGGAACAGCCCTTCGAACACCGGGTCGAGCGCGTAGCCGTAGCGCGACCCGACGCGGATCGGCACCTTGCCGATCGCCTCGTAGAAGGACAGCAGCCAGTCGACCACCGCGGGCGCGGTGTGCTTCGCCGGCACGATCTCGACGATCGGGTTGCGCTCGGCGGGGAAGAAGTAGTGGATGACGAGGGTCCGCTCCGCGCGGCGCGCGTTGGCGAAGATCGCCTCGGGGGTCAGGTGCGAGCTGTTGCTCGCCAGGATCGCACGCTCGTCGACTAAGCTCTCCACCTGCGCGAAGATCCGCCCCTTCAGGGTCTCGTCCTCGGTGGCCGCCTCGATCACGAGGTCCGCGCCGGCGATCGCGCCGTAGTCGGTCGTCCACTGCAGGCTCGCGAGCATCGTCGCCTGCAACTCGGCGGTGAACGCGCCGGTCTCGACGCCCTTGCCGACCTTCTTCTCCAGCTTGGCGCGTCCCGCCTTCAGGGCTTCCGGCGACACGTCGACGACGACGATCTGCGTGCCGTCGGGCGCCAGGGTCTTGGCGAAGTACAACGCGATGTCCGGCCCGATCTGTCCGGATCCGATGACGGCTACCTTGCGGAGGGCGCGCTCTTGGTGCGTGAAGGCCATGGCAGGGTGGCGCAGGGTAGCTGACTGCCCGGGCCCAGTCATCCCGGCTCTGCCGGGCCGTCACGCCGCCGCGACCAGGCCCGAGTCGAACAGCGCCTGGCGGGCGCGCAGGCCGCGGTAGCCCTCGCGCAGCACCACGTGGCCGACCGGTGCGCGCAGCGACGTGCCCGGGCCCAGGCAGACGAGCACGTCGGGGTTCAGCTCGCGCAGGGCCACGCGCACCGCGGCCGTGAAGTCGAACGTCTCCACGACTTGCGCGCCGAGCGTGTAGGCGAGCAGCTCGGCCGGGTCGGCGGACCAGGGCGTGTGCAGGCGGCCGAACCCGTCGATCAGGTGCACCTGCGGTGCACCGCACGGCAGGCCGGCCAGCCCGGCGCGCGCGCGCGCCGCGACCTCGGCGCACAGCGGCGTGTGGAACGGGCCGTGTCCCGCGAGGCGGAACGGGAACGTGCGATCGCCGACCTGCACCTTCGGCAGCCGGCGGAGCAGCTCGGCCACGCCCGCCTCGGTGCCGGCGAGCACGCTGTGCCCGCCGAGGCGGATCGAAGGTGCAACGAAGGTGTCGGGACCGGCACGGTTGACTGCGTCCAGCACTTCGTCGACCGCGACGGTGCGCGCGGGGTCGGGCAGCCAGTCGTCGCCCACCGTGGTGGTCATGACCTGGCCGCCGGATGCGGCTTCCTGCAGGCGCGCCATCGTCGAAACGAGGGTCCAGCCGTCGAACGGTGACAGGCAACCGGCGACCGCGAGCGCGGAGTACCAGCCGAGCGAGTTGCCCGCGACACCGACCACGCGGTAGCGCTCGAAGGCCCGCGCCGACGCCGCGAGGGTGGCGAAGTAGATCAGTTCGGACGCGTTGCGCCCGTCCAGGTGGACGCTCGGACGGAACGTCGGCGCGGCGTCGAGATCCGCGAGCGCAGGCTGCCCGGCCGCCCGGCGCACGTCATCGGCGTCCGCGAGGGCGCGCGCGATCGCGTCCGGGAGCGGCGCGCGGCGGATGCAGCCGAGTTCCTCTTTCCCGTAGCTGCCGCGGCCGGGGCAGAAGAGCACGGCGGTGGGGCGCTCGGCGGCGGTCATCGCGCGCCTGCCTCCACCATCGCCTGCGCGGCGGCGACGATGTCGTCGACCTGCACGAGCATCAGGTCGGCCGCGGGGCCGAGCGGGACGTAGCTGTCCTTCGCGGTGACGCGCCGCAGGCGTACGCCTTCCATCTTGGGGTCCTGCGCGAGTGCCGCGAGGATGTGCGCCGAGGGTCCGCCGTGCGTGGCGCGGCACTCGTCGACGACCAGCACGCGGCCGGTCGCGCGTGCGTGCGCGCGGATGTCGTCCCACGGCAGCGGCGCGAGCCAGCGCAGGTCGAGGACGCGCGCGCGCAGGCCCTGCGCGGCGAGGGCGCGCTGCGCCTGCAGGCTGAGGTAGAGCCCGTTCGCCCAGCTGATCAGCGTGAGCTGGTCGCCGTCGCTCGCGCCGTGGACGCGGCCCCGACCGAGCGGCGCGGCCTCCTCGGGCGGCGGATACCCGCACTGCCAGAGGCCGTCGCCCTTCTCGTACAGGTCCTTGGTCATGTAGAGCGCGATCGGCTCGAGGAACAGGCACACCTTGCCGTGGTTGCGGGCGGCGGCGGCACACGTGCGCAGCATCAGCACCGCGTCGTCGGGCCGCGCCGGCGAGGCGATGATCAGCCCGGGGATGTCGAGCAGCGCGCCGACGCTGTCGTCGTTGTGGAAGTGGCCGCCGAAGCCCTTCTGGTAGGCGTAGCCGGCGATGCGCACGACCATCGGATTGGCGTAGCGGCCGGCGCTGAAGAACTGGAGCGATGCCGCTTCGCCGCGGATCTGGTCGAGCGCGTTGTGCACGTAGGCCAGGTACTGGATCTCGGGGAACGGCAGGCAGCCGGCCTGCGCCGCGCCCTGCGCCAGGCCGAGGATGGTGGTCTCGTCGAGGATCGTGTTGAACACGCGCCCGCCGCCGAACGTCGCGAACAGACCGTCGGTGACGTGGTACACGCCGCCCTTGCGCGCGACGTCCTCGCCGAACACGAGCATCTCGGGGATCGCGACCATGAGGTCCTTGAGCGCCTGGGCGAGACGGAACGCCAGGTGCCGCGGACGGTCGTCGTCTTCCGGCAGACGGCCGCCGAACGCGCGCAGTCGTGCCTCGCGCGGTGCCACCGGCGGCGAGAGGTGCCGCGCGTCGGGCAGCGCGAGCGGTGCCATCACCGCGGCGGCACTCTGCAGCTTCGGCCGGCGGGTCGCTTCGGAGGCGGCGCGCTCGACGCGCGCGCGCAGGTCGTCGTACAGCGCCCGGATCGCGGCCGGCGTGAGCGCGCCCGTGCGCAGCAGCAGGTCGGCGACCTGCAGGAGCGGGTCGAGCCGCTCGCGCGCCTCGATCTCGGCGAGGCTCGCGTAGGTCGTCTCCACGTCCGTGCCGGCGTGCCCCATCAGGCGCACGGTGCGCAGGTGGAAGAACACCGGCCGCCGGCGCCGCCGGCAGTAGTCGATCGCCTCGGCGGCGGCCTTGAAGGTCGCGCCGAGGTCGCGGCCGTCGGCTGCGAAGTAGCGCAGGCCGGCGCGCTGCGCGTAGGCGTTGGCGATGAAGTCGGGCGGGGTGCGCACCGAGATGCCGAGCCCGTTGTCCTCGCACACGAACAGCACGGGGCAGGGCTGGTTCTGCAGCGCGGCGGTCGCGGCGGCGTTGAGGCCCGCCTGCGCGGTCGCGTGGTTCACCGAAGCGTCGCCGAACGAGCAGTAGACGATGCGGTCGTGGCCGACCGCGGCGCGCAGGCCGAGGCGCTCCATCCGCGCCAGCGCGTAGGCGAAGCCGAAGGCCTTCGGCAGGTGGCTCGCGATCGTGCTCGTCTGCGGCGGGATCCACAGCGTCGAGCTGCCGAGCACCTTGTGGCGCCCGCCGGAGACCGGGTCCTCGGCCGACGCGACGAACGACAGCATCGCGTCGAACAGCGGGGTCTCGCCGTGCGCCTTGCGCTGCCGCGCGATCACGAACGCCCCGGACCGATAGTGCAGGAACGCGGGGTCGTCGGTGTGCAGCAGGTAGCCGAACACCGCGTTCGTCTCGTGCCCGGCGCTGCCGATCGTGTAGTAGCCCGCGCCGCGGTCCTTCAGCCGGCGCGCCTCGAGGTCCTGCAGGCGCGACTGCAGCATGCTCTCGAACAGGCAGACCGCGACCCGACGGGTGAGTCCCGAGCCCGGGACGATCTCGGCGTCGGGCGGGCCGACGGCGGCGGGGTCGGCGCCGGGGTGCCGGGCAAGGAACTGCACGAGGCGCTGCTCGACGGCGCTTTCGCGGCGGATCGACATTCTGGGCCGGGGCGGATTCTGGCGGGCGCCAGCGACGTGCCCAAGGACGTTCGCGCGGAGCCCGGCGCCGGGCGGCCCGGCGCCGCGGCATGCCTTCGGTCGGACGGTCGATGCCGCCGGTGTCACCGCTGCGGCATGCGCTCGGATGGCGTCGGCGGAGGTCCGCGCAGGCCCGTCGGTGGCGGCCCAGGCACGCCGCGGATGCAGCCACGCGACGGACGGGCGGTGCTGCGCGCGGGCGGCGCCGCAGCGGGAGTGGCTCCATGCCGCTCCGTGGGTCAGGGAACCGTACCCCGCCGGCTTCGCTGCGTGCACCCTCGACCGGACTGGATCAACCGCCCGCGTCGAGTTCGGCGCGCGGGCCGACCCTCACGCCCTCCACGCCGGTCGCAGGGTGTGAACCGGACCGGGCGCGGCGCGCTCAGCTCCAGGCGAGCATCCGCTCCAGCGGCACCAGCGCCGCCTTGCGGAGGTCCTCGTCGAGTTCGATGCGCGGCTCGAGGTCGCGCAGCGACAGGTAGACCTTCTCCAGCGTGATCCGCTTCATGTGCGGGCACGAGCTGCACGCGACGCACCCGCCCTGGTTCTCGACCGGCGCCTGGATCAAGACCTTGCCCGGGGCGGCCTTGGCCATCGTGTGCAGGATCCCGCTCTCGGTGCCGACGATGAATTCGGTGCGCGGGTCCTCGATCACGAACTCGAGCAGCTTCTTGGTCGACCCGATGAAGTCGGCGTGGCGCAGGATCTGCTGTTCACACTCCGGGTGCGCGATGAACGCCGCGCGCGGGTGCTTGGCGCGCAGCGCGAGGAGCTGACGCTCGGAGAACGTCACGTGCACCATGCACGTCCCCGGCCAGCAGTCCATCTGCCGCCCGGTCTGCTTCATCAGGTGCGCGCCGAGGTTGCGGTCCGGGGCGAACAGGATCGGGCGGTCGGCGGGCGCCCTGGCGATGATCTTGGCGGCGTTGCTCGACGTGCAGATCACGTCGCTCAGCGCCTTGGTGGCCGCGGTGCTGTTGATGTAGGTAATCACGAAGTGCTCGGGGTGCGCGGCCTTCCACTCCGCGAGCTTGTCCGCCGGGCACGCCTCGGCCAGCGAGCAGCCGGCTTCGAGGTCGGGCAGGAGCACGATCTTCCCCGGGTTCAGGATCTTCGCGGTCTCCGCCATGAAGTGGACGCCGCAGAACACGATCACGTCGCAGTCCTTGGCGTCGCGCGCCGCACGCGCGAGGTCGAGCGAGTCGCCGAGGCGATCGGCGACGTCCTGGATGTCAGGCTCCTGGTAGTAGTGCGCGAGGATGATCGCGCGGCGTTCGCGCTTCAGGCGCTCGATCTCGGCGAACAGATCGAGGCGCGGATCGATGGCGGTCGCGGTCATGGCGTACCGGCAACGTACGACCGCCCCGGGGCCGCGCAACGTACCGGGGGCGTCCGGGGGGGCGCCGGCCGGGCGCGGACCGGCCCGCGCCGCTCAGGCGGACGTCCGGGCGCGACGCCGCGTCGGCCGCTTGCGCGCCGGTCCGCGCGCGGCGCGCTCCGCGAGCAGCTCCAGTGCGCGCGGCAGGGTGATCGACTCGACGCTCTCGTCGCGCGGCAAGCTGGCGTTGGTCGTCCCGTCGGTCACGTAGGCGCCGTAGCGGCCGTCGAGGACGCGCACCTTCGCGTCGCTGTCCGGCGGGCTGCCCAGCTCCTTGAGCACCTTCGGCTCGGCGCGCGCCGCCTGCCGACCCCGGCGCTTGGGCTGGGCGAGCAGTTCGAGCGCGGCCTCCAGCGTGATCGTGAGCGGCGAGAGTTCCGGCGGGATGCTGCGCGTCTCCTTGCCCCACTTGACGTAAGGCCCGAACCGCCCGTTGGTCGCGACCACCGGCTCCTCGACGCCCTCCGGCGTCGCCTTGACGCCGAGCGTGCGCGGCAGGGCGAGTACCTGCAGGGCGGTCTCGAGGTCGATGGTCTCCGGCGACATGCCCGGGAGCAGCGACGCCATCTTCGGCTTGCTGTCGCCGGTCGCGTCGCCGAGCTGGAGGTACGGCCCGAAGCGGCCGGTCTTGACGTAGACCGGCAGCCCCGTTTCCGGGTCGGTGCCGAGCGCCTTGGGACCTTCCGCGCCCTTCTCCAGCAGCTCGATCGCGCGCTCCAGGGTCAGCTCGTCCGGCGGGGTCTCGTCCGGCAGGCTGGTGCGCATGTCGCCGCACGCGAGGAACGGGCCGTAGCGGCCGATGCGCACCTCGACCGGTTGGCCGCGGTACTCGCCGAGCTTGATGCCGCACACGACGCGCGGATCGATCTCGCCGTCGACCTTGACCAGCGTCTGGCGCAGACCCGGCTGGCCGTTGCCGTGGTAGAAGCGGCGCAGGTAGTCGAGCCGCGTCGCCGCGCCGTTGCTGATCTCGTCGAGATCGCCCTCCATCTTGGCGGTGAAGTCGTAGTCGACGAGGTGCGGCAGGTGGCCGCCGAGGAGGTTGGTGACCGCGAACGCGGTGAAGGTCGGCACCAGCGCCGTGCCCTTCTTGAACACGTAGTCGCGGGTCTGGATGGTCTCGATGATCGACGCGTAGGTCGACGGCCGGCCGATCCCGCGCGCTTCCAGCTCCTTCACCAGGGTGGCTTCCGTGAGGCGCGGCGGCGGCTGCGTGGTGTGGCCGACCGCGTTCAGCTCGGCGACGTCGACCTCCTCGCCCGGGCGCACCGAGGGCAGGATGCGCTCGGCCTCCGCTACCGCCGCCTCCGGATCGTCGGTGTCCTCGACGTAGGCGAGGCGGAAGCCGGGGAACTCGATCGTCTTGCCGGTCGCCAGGAACCGCGCATCGTCGATCGCCAGCACGATGCTCGTGCGCTGGCCGTGCGCGTCCTTCATCTGGCAAGCGATCGTGCGCTTCCAGATGAGGTCGTAGATCTTCCGCTCGTCGTCGCCCAGGCTCTCCGGCAGCTCGCGCGGGTGCTTGAAGCGCGAGCCGGCTGGGCGGATCGCCTCGTGGGCCTCCTGCGCGTTGCGCACCTTGGTGCGGTACAGGCGCGGCTCGGGGGGCAGGTGTTCGGCGCCGAAGTTCTCCTTGATGTGCGCGCGCGCCGCCTCGAGCGCCTCGTTGGCGAGGTTGGTCGAGTCGGTGCGCATGTAGGTGATGAACCCGTTCTCGTAGAGCCGCTGCGCGGCGCGCATCGTCCGTTGCGCGGTGAAGCGCAGCTTGCGCCCGGCCTCCTGTTGCAGCGTGCTCGTGGTGAACGGCGGCGAGGGCCGCTCGACGTACGGCTTGCTGTCGACGCTCTCGACACGGGCCGGTTGGCCGCGCAGCCGTGCGACCAGGGCCTCGGCCTCGGCCTGATCGAGCTGCAGCGGCTGATCCTTGCCCGGACGCAGCTTCCCGGTGTCGGGGTCGAAGTCCTTGCCGGACGCGATCCGCCGCCCGCCGACTCTCTGCAGGGCGGCGCTGAACTGCGTGGCGTGCGCGACGAACGTGCCGTCGAGGTCGAAGTAGGTCGCCGGCACGAAGCGCATGCGCTCGCGTTCGCGCTCGACGATCAGGCGCACCGCGACGCTCTGCACGCGGCCGGCGGACAGGCGCGGCCGGATCTTCTTCCACAGCAGCGGCGACACCGAATAGCCGTACAGCCGGTCGACGATGCGCCGCGTCTCCTGCGCCTCGACCAGGTTCTCGTCGATCCCGCGCGGATGCGCGAGCGCCTCGCGGATCGCCTCTTCGGTGATCTCGTGGAATACGAGGCGCTTGACCGCGACCTTCGGCTTCAGCTCCTGCAGGAGGTGCCAGGAGATCGACTCGCCCTCGCGGTCTTCGTCGGTCGCGAGGTACAGCTCGGTGGCGTCCCGCATCGCCTCCTTGAGCTTCTTGATCTGCTCGCGCTTGTTCTTCGGGACGACGTAGTGCGGCTTGAAGTCGCTGTCGATGTCGATCCCGAGCCGCGCCCACTTCTGTCCCTTGATCGACGCCGGCACCTCTTCGGCGTTGGCGGGCAGGTCGCGGATGTGGCCGATGCTCGCCTCGATGCGATAGCCGGGACCGAGGATCCGGCCGATCGTCCGAGCCTTGGCGGGAGACTCCACGATGACCAGCGGCTTGCCGCCGGCCTTCGCTTTCGTCGCGGGAGAGGACTTCTTGGTCGCCATGCTCGGGGGCCGCGCTGATAAGTGCTACGGTCGCGGGATGTCAAGGAGTGTCGTCCCGACCGCGCGACGGGATGAAGCGGTTTTGCCGGCCTCGCCGCGCGTGCGCGGAACGTGCAACGCGTGCGCGCCGGCCGAGCGCAACGCGAGTGCCGAGCGCCCGCACCGCGGTGCGGTACGCGTCGATGTGCTCTGTCGCCGCGCGCGTTGTGACGCGCGCGCGCATGCCGAGGACGTCGCATGCGACGCCGACACCCGCGCCCGCTCTTGCACGAGTGCACGAGGCGACATCCGTGCAGCACATGCACGGAGCGCGCGCGATTCCGCGCACTTCCGGCGGGGATCCTTCGCAAAGATCGTGCTTGACACTTTGGCACCGTTCCCCAAGATGCCGCCAAGTTGTCACGCCCTTGGCTACGATCCAATCGGACACTCCGTCCTCGCCCGGACGGGTTCCGGGTGGTCGTAAGTGGCGGCTGGATGGCGAGCTACAGCCATTCGACCAGGATTACGCCGCAACGTAGTTTGTGCTCCGACTTGCGCCGCCGGCAAGGTGCTGCGGAGGGGGTTGGTCGACGCGCGTGCGCGCGCTCGCGGCTCCTTCACGCCGCCGACTCCCCGCACGGCGGGGCGGCATGGCGCGCGCCGCGCTCGGCGGCGGGCCGCAAAGGATCATGACCATGCAGCAGACGAAGTATGTGTTGGCCGGTGGCGGCTACTGCATCAGCGCGCCGCGCTTTCCCCGGCACCAGCTGCGCCCCGGCTTCATCGACGAGGTGCACATCTTCAATGCCGAGTATGCGCCGCTCTACACGATCTCGCTGCTGGAGAACGATCTGCCGCTCGCGCTGAAATGCGAGAGCCACGGCACCAAGGACGGCGTCCTGATCCTCGAGTTCGGCGATGGTCAGGGCCTGCGCATGGTCGAGCGTCGTTTCGTGACGGCAGATGACCGCTTCGTGTCCAACATCGAGCTGCGCATCGACGGCAAGGGCGCGAAGGCCGATCGCGAGCTGACCGTGGTGATGTGGACGCACGTCGACCCGGAGGGCGAGGCGGTGTCGCTCGAGGGCGACAGCTTCCGCATCCGGCGAACGCTGCAGACGCACGATTTCCCGCCGGTCCCCGCCGAGATCCACTGGAACAGCCCGGACTCGAAGGGCGCGCGTTGCCTGCAGCCGTTCTTCTGCGAGGGCGGCTCGCCCGATCTGGACTGGCGGCACACGCCCTGGTTCGACCGGCGCGAGCTGACGACGCCGCGCGCCAAGCGGCCGATGGAGAAGCCGAGCCCCATCCTGCCGCAGGCGCGCGTGTACTGCGGCTTGTTCCGGCAGGTGACGGTGAAGCCGGGCACGCCGGTCGCGCACCGGTTCGAGGCGAACGTGATACTGAAGAGCAAGAGCTTCAGCTACCGGCCGCGTCGCCCGGACCCGAAGGACGAGAACGGCTGGCAGGCGTTCTGGGCCAACGTGCCCAAGTTCCACTGCGAGTGGAAGGACGTGGAGAAGGTCGTGCAGCACCGCTTCCGCCTCCTATGGCTGCTGCGCGTGCCGCACGGCGCCGGGCACATGACGAGCCCCGCGGTGTGCGAGGGTCCCGGCCTGTTCCACGAACCGATCTCGTTCTCCGCGCCGGCGATCATGCGCGAAGTGCGCTGGCTGCAGGACCCGTCGCTGGGCCGCGGCCTGGTGAAGGTGTTCTTCGACAACATCCGGCAGAACGGTATGGTGCCGGGCCGGATCTACCTCACCGCGCTGTCGAACAGCGACTTCTATCACGCCGACTGGGGCGGCGGATTCGAGGCGCTCGACGAGATGCACCCGGACCGCGCGACCAAGCGCGCCGTCCTGATGGCGATGCAGCGCTACGTGAAGTGGCTCGCCAACAACCGCGACCCCGAGGGCAGCGGGCTGACCGACATCGTCAACCACTTCGAGGCCGGGCAGGAGTTCTCGCGCCGCTACACGGTGATCGACGACAAGGCCGACCGCGCCGAGGGCTTCACCGAGAGCTTCCGCCTCAAGGGCATCGACGCGAGCGTGTTCCGCTACCGCCTCGTGTCGTACCTCGCGCGCGTCGCCGACGACTTGCAGGAGAAGGCGATGGCCAACCGCTTCCTCGCCGAGAAGGAGGCGATCCAGGACGCCATCCGCAAGCGGATGTGGGACGAGAAGGCGGGGCTGTTCATGGACGTCGACCCGGAGGCCAAACGGCGCACCGGCGTCAAGGCGGCGGTCGGCTTCTACCCGCTCGCGACCGACATCCCGAAGGCCGCGCAGGTCGACCGCATGCTCGAAGTGCTCGGCGACCGCAAGGAGTTCTGGACCAAGTACCCGGTGCCCTCGCTCGCGGCGAGCGACCCGTACTACAGCCCGGACGGCATGTGGAAGGGCACGCGCCGAAACTGCCCGTGGAACGGCCGGGTGTGGCCGATGAT
>Ga0079224_100014017_pt1 | contig 11187 bp, 7 predicted proteins | sample Stecom2015_FD_80414 | JGI IMG/M metagenome (GOLD analysis project Ga0079224, IMG submission 80414) | Agricultural soil microbial communities from Utah to study Nitrogen management - Steer compost 2015 | ecosystem: Environmental > Terrestrial > Soil > Agricultural land | place: USA: Utah...
GCGGACAGCTCGGACAGTTGCGTCTCGGAGTTGATCCACGCTTCCCGGAACCCGGCGGCGAGGTCCTTGTTCACCTTGCGGAGCTGATCGGTCACTTCACTGCGCAACTGCCCGATGCTGTTGACGAGTTCGTCGTGGCGAACCGCGGCGTCGAGGCGCTGGGCGCCGATGATCGCGCCGAGGCGGCCACCGCTGGGATCCGCCTGGGCCTTCTTGATGGCGCCGACGGTGGCGGAGGTCTCCCGCGCGACGGATTCGACCTTGTTGAGCCGGGCTTCGATCGAGCGGGCGCGATGCTCGGCCGAGCGGGCGATGAAGCTCACCACCACCAGGCCGACCAGGGCCAGGCCGAGCAGGCCGGCCAGCGCGGCCGACGTCACCCGGGTCTCGTCGACGAGAGTCCACACCGCGACGACGCCGGCGACGAACGCGCCGAGCATGCCGAGTGCGGGCCAACGAGAACCGAGGAACGAGCGTACGGCGCGTAACATCGAGGTCTCCGTCGTCGTGCGGGCTTGGTTCACCGAACTCTAGCTGTCCGGCCCGGTGCAGCGTACGCCCTCGGTCGTGGGTCACGACGAGGCGATGGCGATCTTTTCGAGGGTCTCGACGAAGACGCCGGCATCGGTGCGCCAACTGTAGTACTCGATCGCTGCCGTGCGGCCGGCGGTTGCCAGGCGACGTTGCTCCGCCGGATCGGCCGCGAGCGCCCGGATCGCCTCGGCCGCAGCGTCGACGTCACCGAACGGCACGGTCGAACCGCAGTGGTGCCGACGCACGATCTCAGCCGAACTGGGATTCGGGGTCGTGATGACGGGCACGCCGTGCGCCATGTACTCGACGATCTTGGTCGGCAGAGAATGGGCATAGTTCGGCTGATCGTGCAGCAGGCTGAGCCCGGCCAGCGCGGAGGGCAGCATGGCCAGCGCGGCGTCGTTGGGCACGAAGCCGTGCCAGTGCACGATCCCGGCGTGGTGGGCATCCTCGACGGCGTCGGCGCAGTCACGATCAGCCGGGCCGACCAGATGCACGGCGACGCCCGGGGCGAGCCGGCGGCCCAGCTCGATCATCTCGAGCGCGCCTCGTGCCCGGGTGAGCCGGCCGATGTAGATCACCCGGTCGTCCCGGGCCCCGATCGGCTCCGGGATCCGCTCCGGCACGACGACGCTGTTGCGCACGATCGGATGCGGGCGGGTGAACCGCTCGGCGTAGGACTCCTCGGCCAGGATCAACGGCATCCGGCGCTCGGCCATCCGTTCGATCGCACGGATCAGCATGACCGCAGCCGGGCGGGCCGGGCGCGGTAGCCATGCCTTCATCTGCAAAGCGGCGGCGGTGTCCTCATGCACGTCCCACACCAGGCCGGGCACGCTCAGCCCGGCGGTGGTCAGCACCAGTTCGGGGTCGTGCAGCAGGACGACGTCGAACTCGCGCCCGCGGCGTTTGAGCAGGCGCCGCACCGCGCGCGCGGCAGCCAGGCGATTCAGTCCCTGTGCCCGGGGAAGGTCCACGGTGCGCAGGTCGTCGTCGCGCGGGCGTTCGTACGCGCTGAACGGGGCGGCGAAGGTGATGTGGTGCCCGGCGTCCATCAGGGCGCGGATCTGTCGATGCCGGATCCGCGCGTCCTGCGGGTCGTGCACCACCGTGACGACAAGGACGTTCATGGCGACCTAGCCGTCCGGAACCATCCGGGAAAGCCGCCGATGAGCGCGGATGCTCACATGAGCTCCACCGTCTCCGACTTCGGCGTGATGCCCCTGGTGTCGAACACCCGCGCGGCGCTCTTTGCGATGAGCTCGCCGTCGTACTCGTCGTGGCCTTGCAGCACCACCACGAGGTCGGCCCGGCCCAGCGCGGTTTCGAGATCGGGCTCGCGCGTCAGCACGGCGTCGTCGATGTTCCACGTTTCGACGCGCGGGTCGTGGAACTGGACGTTCGCGCCGAAGCCCCGCAGTCGCTTGGCGATCGGGACCGCCGGCGATTCGCGCTGGTCGGCGATGTTCGGCTTGTACGTCACACCGAGCAGGAGCACCGTCGAGCCGTTGAGCGCCTTGCCGTCGATGTTGAGCAAATTCTGCACGCGCTGGGTCACGTAGGCCGGCATCGTGGAGTTGATCTCTTGAGCCAGCTCCACGAAGCGGAACGGGTACCCCAGCCGAAGTCGGACGTTGTGGCTCAGGTAGTTGGGGTCGATGGGGATGCAGTGCCCGCCGACGCCCGGGCCGGGGTAGAAGGCCTGGAAGCCGAACGGCTTCGTCGCGGCGAGGCGGATGACGTCCCACAGGTCGATGCCGAGGTCGTGGCAGAACCGGGCCATCTCGTTGACCAGGGCGATGTTGACGTGCCGGTAGGTGTTCTCCAGCAGCTTCGCGGTCTCGGCCTCGCGGGTGCCCCGGGCTTCGACGACGGTGTCGACGATGCGGCGGTAGAAAGCGGCGGCACGCTCGGTGCACTCGGGGGTGTGCCCGCCGACGACCTTCGGCGTGTTGCGCATGCCGTAGTTGCGGTTGCCGGGGTCGATGCGCTCGGGCGAATACGCGAGATGGAAATCGCGCCCGGCGACCAGGCCGGACTCCTCGAGCGCAGGGCGGACCAGCTCGTCGGTGGTGCCCGGGTACGTCGTGGACTCGAGCACGACGAGAACGCCCGGCGACAGGTGACGCGCCACCGTGGCCACCGCAGCCTGCACCGCGGCGAGGTCGGGGCCGCCGTCGTCGGAGAGCGGGGTCGGCACACAGATGACGATCGTGTCGACGTCGTCGAGGTCGGACTCGTCGACCGTGGCTCGGAAGCCCGCGGCGAGCATGGCCGCGATGTCGTCGTCGGTCAGGTCGTCGATGTGCGAACGTCCTGCGTTCAGGCCATCGACGACGGCGTTGCTCACGTCGAAGCCGAGGACGGACAAGCCGGCGCGACTGGCTTCCTGGGCCACCGGGAGGCCGACATAGCCCAGCCCGATCACCGCGAGGTCTGCGGACACTGATTCATCTCCGACTGCTATTTGATGTGCACGGCCATGATCGGCGGCAACGTTGGGACGCCGGGATGAGTTCCCGATCGCGTTCGCCGCGAAACCCACACCCACGTCGTGCGGCCCCGCCGACCGGCCGCACCCGGACTCGAATGGCACGGCTGATCGATGATACATCCACATCGACCGCCTGGCCGTACGAAGTCTGGCACACTCGCGGAGGCGTTGCCGAAGCCGGGGCGACCGCATGAGGTGCGGGACTCGGCGTCGTCAACGGGCACTAGTGCCGGAGCGAACGTGGTGGAGGACGTGGATGACATCGGTCGTCGGGGTGTCGCGCCCGCAGAAAACGGCGGACTCCGGGGCCGAAGCCACCCGATTCCGTCCGGACATCGAGGGCCTGCGAGCCGTCGCGGTGCTGCTCGTGCTCGCCTACCATGCCGGCATCCCGCAGGTCAGCGGCGGTTTTATCGGGGTCGACGTCTTCTTCGTCATCTCCGGGTTCCTCATCACCGGCCTGTTGGTCCGTGAAGTCCAGACGACTGGCCGGGTGAGCCTGCGGCGCTTCTACGCCCGTCGCGCCCGCCGGCTCTTGCCGGCCACGGCCGTCGTGCTCCTCGCGACGTCGGTGCTCACGATCGTCTTCCTGCCACCGCTGCGGTGGGCGCAGGTCGCGTGGGACATCGTGACCAGTGCGGTGTACGTGGTCAACTGGCGGCTGGCCGCCGACGCGGTGGACTACCTGGCCGCCGAGAACGCCGCGAGCCCGGTCCAGCATTTCTGGTCGCTGGCCGTCGAAGAACAGTTCTACCTGCTCTGGCCGTTGCTGATCATCGCGCTGGCGTGGTGGCAACGGCGCAGTGGCCGCTCGTTGCGGTGGATCATGCTGGCCGGCCTCGCCGCCATCGCCGTGCCGTCGCTGCTGTACTCGGTCTACCTGACCGGCGCGGAGCCGGGCCGGGCGTACTTCGTGTCCACCACCCGGGCCTGGGAACTCGCCGTCGGCGCGGCGCTGGCGATCGCCGCCCCCCGCCTCGCCCGGCTGCCGCGGACGGTGTGCGTACCGGCCGCCTGGGCCGGCCTGGTGGCGATCGCGGTGGCGGCGCTGAGTTACGACGCCTCGACGGCCTTTCCCGGCTACACCGCCCTGCTGCCCACCCTCGGCGCCGCGGCCGTCATCGCCGCCGGGGTCGGACCGGCGGGCTCGGCCGGGGCCGGCGCGATGCTGGGTGTCGCGCCGATGCGCTGGGTGGGTGCGTTGTCGTACTCGATCTATCTGTGGCACTGGCCGCTGCTGATCGCGGCGACGGCGGCGTGGGGGGAGCTGTCGGTGACCAGGGGCGTCGCCGTGGCGGCGGCGTCGGTGGTGCCGGCCTGGCTGACGTTCAAGCTCGTGGAGCGTCCCATTCACCACGCGCCTGCCCTGGCCGCCCGGCCCGGTCGCGCACTGGGCGTAGGAGCGCTGGCCACCGCCGTGGGCCTGATCGCAGCGATCGTTCCCACGGCGTTCACACCCGACTACGACGTGGACGGTGACGCACCCGGTGCGGCCGTGCTCGGGGACCAGCCGGCCTCGGACCCCGACGGCGTGCCCGTCGACGAGGTCACGGCCATCACCCCGGACCCGTTGCAGGCGCGCGACGACAACGCCGACGTCTACGGCGACGGCTGTCATCAGAACCAGCAGGACGCCGAGGTGTTGTCGTGCACCTACGGCGACGTCGACTCCGACTACGTGGTCGCCTTGGTCGGCGACTCACATGCGGCCCAATGGCAGCCCACGCTGGACGAGATCGGGCGCCGTCAGGGCTGGCGCGTGCAGACGTACACCAAGTCGTCGTGCGGCTTCTTCTCCGTCGACGTGTCGACCGCCGACGACACCGCCTACACCTCGTGCTCGGAGTGGAACGACGCACTGCTGGAGCAGTTGACCGGTAACCAGCGCCCGGACGTGGTCGTCACCTCGGGTAGCAACAACTACCGCGTGCTCGTCGATGGCGAACCCGTCGACGATGCCGACAACAGGGACCGATTCGCCGCCGGGATGGCCGACAGCTGGCAGGCCGTCGTGGAATCAGGCGCGCACCTGGTGGTGCTGCACAACACCCCGTGGCTGGACCTCGACGTCCCCGAATGCGTCTCGGAACACCCGGATCAACTGACCGAATGTGCAGCGGACCGGGCCTCGGCGATGGAGGCCGCCGGCGACGTACAGCTGGCCGCTGCCGAGCGGGTGCCTGGAGCTCAGCTGGTCGACCTCAACCGGTACGTGTGCCCGGCCGATCAGTGCGCCGCGGTGATCGGCAACGTCATCGTCTGGCGCGACCCGCACCACCTCACCGCGACCTACGCGCGCACCCTGGCCTCACGGTTGGACGAGGAGCTCGCCCCGCTGGTCGGCTGAGGGTCGGTGTCGGCGTCCGGGCTGGGGTTGTGGCGGATGCCGAACTCGGCGATCGCGGCGTCGAGGTCGCCTTCGGCGCCGATACGGTGCCAGAATTCCGGGAACTGTTCCTCGGCGCGCTCGAGGTCGATGGTCATGGAGTACGGCACCGTGGCCAGGAACGCCTCGATGTTGGTGCGCACGGTGTCGACGTAGAACCGGCAGATCTCGAGGCGTTCGTCCTCGCCGGTGCGTTGGCGCGGCACGGGCAGCATCGCCTGGCCGAACGCACCCACGATGTTCGCCCGCCCGCGGTCCCAGCGGCGCAGGAAGCTTTGCGCGACCTGTTCGGGATCACGGCGCAGGTGCACGTACAGGGGATCGGGGCCGAACGCGCGGCGTAGGCCGCCCAGGAACCACGACAGCCGGTTGTCCGCCTCGATGTGCCGGTCGGGATAGGCGAACCGCGCTGGGCCGTACTCGCGCGCCAGACTCTCGTGACCGGCCGTGTAGTTGTCGATGTGCCGGCATGCTTCGATGAACGTCACCGAGCCGCATCGTCCCGTGCACAACACGAACGCGCGCATGTGGTTCCTTCACTCCTCGCCGAGATTTCCAGTATGAGCCGGTTGGCGGCCCCAGGGTGCCGGGCCAGTGGGTAGTGCCCACTCAGGCTGTCACGAGAAACGGTAGTCTCACGCCGACGCGGACGAAGGAAGGTTGGGCGGATTCGTGTTGGGCATGACGAACCGGCAGCTCGCGACCAGTGCGGTCGCGGCCGCGGTCGGCGTACTGGTGGCGGTGGCGGGTGTGGCCGGGCGGACGGATCTCGCGGTCGGGGGCCTCGGGCTCCTGCTCGCGGGCGTTCTCGTCATGCTCATCGACATCCGGCGACGACAGGGCGACATCGCTCGCCGGGTGCGCCAGGTCGCCCGGCGCCAGGCTCTGGACAGCAAGCGGATCGGCTGGCTGCGTTCGATGCCGAAGAACGTCAAGAAGGAAGTCAAGACGGCGCTACGGCCCGCCGTGACCTCGCTCGGTGACACCGTCGACCGAGCGGTCGGGCACATCCAGGCCGCCGGTGACGGCGTGTCCGCCGGGCTCGCCCAGGAACGCCTGGCCGCCGCGGAGCGCCACGTCCGGCTGACCGACGACCTCGGCGCGCTGGCTGCCGGCGTGAGCGACGTCCGCGCCGACCTCGGCGGCGTACGGACCGGCGTCGATGACGTGCGCGCCGACCTCGACGGCGTACGCGCCGGGATCACCGAGGCCAAGGACGGCATCGTCGCGCGGATCGACGAATCCGACCAAGACGACAAGCGACGCCAGGTGAGCCTGCGTGGACAGGTGTCCAAGCTCGCTTACGAGCCAGTGCGCCAGATCCAGGCCCTGCTGCAACTCGTGAACCGCTACGACGCGCGGGCCCCGCTACCTCCGACCGGTGGCTGGGCCATGGAGCCGTCGACCATCCTGCACCTGGTCCGGATGGTCGAGCAGACCCGGCCCGGGCTGATCGTCGAATGCGGCAGCGGCGCGTCGTCGGTCTGGCTGGCCTACGCCGCGGAGGCATACGGCGGCCGCCTGGTGTCACTGGAGCACGACGAGCGCTTCGCCGAACAGACCCGTCAGCTGCTCCACGAGCACGGGCTCACGGCGAACACCGACGTACGGTCCGCGCCATTGACCGAGCTCAAGCTCGGGCAGGAGACCTTCCAGTGGTACGACACGGCCGCCGTGGGCGAACTCGACGGCATCGGGCTGCTCCTCGTCGACGGCCCGCCGCGAGCCAGCGGGCCCCGCGCACGATACCCAGCGGTGCCCGTCCTGGGGCCGAAGCTGTCCGTCGGGGCCCGGGTCGTGATCGACGACGTCGACCGCACCGAGGAGCAGGAGGCGGCCGAGGCGTGGCTGGCGGAGTTCCCGGGTCTGGAGCGTGAAGGCAGTTCGGCCGATCGGTCGGCGACGCTGATCTACCGGCCGGCGTGAAACCGGCCGTTCTTGAAGTGCCGGTCCGAAGCGCCTGAGCGGGTGTCGATCCCGAAATCCGAGCCAGCCACCCACGCCTCGCCGAACAGGTCACGCGCCGACTGACGCATGCCGTCTTCGCCGGCGTGCCGGCGCACCCTGGTCAGTGCCCGGGTGGCCCACAGCTCCACCACCGAGTCCAGGCCGGTCACGCTCACGCTCAGCAGCCCGGCCGACCAGCTGCGCAGCCGCTCCATCAGCCCGCGCAGCGCCGTGGCGTCCAGCCGCGCGCCGATCGGGACGACCATCGTCGCCGGGCTCGGGAAGCCGGAGTCCGGAGCCTTCTCGACCAGCCGGACTCGCCCGTCGGCCTGCCAGTAGTCCTCATAGAGGTCCTCGTCCGGGTTGTCCGGGTCGACCACCACGCTCACGACGAGGTCGTCGAAGTCGTTGGCCAGCACGTCGTCGACGGTGTAGCGCACGGTCAGGAACGCTGCGTCGCTCGGCGGCACGATGACGTGCAGGTACGGCACCGCCCACTGGCGGCCGCCGATCGGGGTGCGGTAACGCGGATTGGCGATGTGATTGGCGATCAACGGAGCGCGGCGTTGAGCGATTTCCGAGCCTCTGGTGGCGAACGAACGCTGCCCTTGATGAAGGCTACGGGCCTGCCGATCGGGAATGATGATTCCGCCGCCGGTAAAACACCGATAACCGAACTCGGTATCGACGATACCGCGGCGCGGGAAATGGGCGAATCCGCCGACTTCTTCGTAAAGGCGACGACTCGTCGACACACTCGCACCGACAACAGCGCGCCAGAGATCTTCGCGATCGGTCGCCAGATCGTCGGTCCGGTCGAGCATTTGCTCGATCCAACTGTGCGGTTCGCGCGGGCGGCCCGCGAACAGGGCGTCGAGTTCGTCGTCCCGGACGGCGTCGTGCACCTGCTCCGCGGTGACTCCGCTGACGTCGATGAAATCCCTGAAGCCGAGGACGACCGCGTCGCTGGTGACCTCGTGCCAGCGCGCGTGCGCCTCGACATGGTGCCGATCGGCGATGATGTCGGCGTCGAGAAACAGCACGACGTCGCCGTGCGCCTGGCGAGCACCGACGTCGCGAGCGTGGCCGGAGCCGTGCCCACCGCCGTCCACCCTGATCAGCTCGGTCTTGTTCGGACGCAGCTCGGGCAATTCCAGGGCCGGTTCGGACCGGTCGTCCACCACGATGACGTCGAGCAGCTCGCTCGGGTGGCTCTGCGCAACGAGGGCCGCCAGGGCGAGATCGAGTTCGGGCTGACAGCCGTGGGCAGGGATGACCACGGTGACCGACACCGGGGCGTCGGCGTGGGTGCCGAGCGCTCTGGGGCGCAGGCTGCGCCAGTCGTTGCGCGCCGCGGTGAATCGGTGTCCGGTCGTGCTCATGAGCTCTCCCTGTCTTCGTGACCGGTGCCAGACTCTAGCGACAACACTCGGGTATCGTTCGACGGACTCCGAGAGGCGGGATTGCTGGGCCGTGGGTGTACTGGGATTACTCGTTGCCGATGACGATGAACTTGTTCGTGAGGCGCGCGGCCGCGAATGCGACACCGTGATCGATATCTCCGAAATCATCCACGGTGAAGTCAAGGAAGACTCCAGCACGTCGTGGGAGAAGATCCTCGTCGTCGCCGAGTCGGTGACGTTGTTGCGGGCGGTTCTGCCGTGCCTGAGCAGTATGACGAGCCGCTCGAGGCGGTTCGATCTCGTCGTGGGCGGGCAGCCGCGACCCGCGGCTCTCCGGCTGCCGGCTGGGCCTGTCGGGCTGCGCTCGATCAACTCCGCCGATCGCCGGGCCTTCAAGCACCCCCAGCCCCACGTCCGCCTCACCGTCGAGTTCAAAGGCCACCTGCCGATCGGTGACGCGCTCGCGGCGTTCCTGTCCGGCGGGACGTCGGCGTTCCGCCGGCCCGCCGGCGGGCTGCGCGTGGGGTTCGCCCACAGTGCGGCGAAGGCGATGCCGTGGGCCTGCGGCGACCCGGCAGCGCGGCAGCTCCTCGGCGAGCGCCCCGCGCTCGAGTCCGGCCAGCCGAGCCCGGTGGATCTCGTCGTGGCCGCGGAGCCGGCGAAGCGGAGGACCGGCTCGGTGCCCGTGCTCGACGTCATCGGAGCGCACCATCGGCCCTCCTGGACCGACCTCCTGTACGCCTCAGGTGCCGACATCGAGACCTTCATCACCCGCTCTCGTAGCGACAGCCTGGTCCCGCCGGTGGACACTGACGTCCTGAACCCGGTGGGTTTTCTCAACGAGCCCGAACGCGGCGCCGCCTGGCTGAGCCCGGTCGAACGCCGCACGTCGCGAGGACTCGCCTTCACCGACCAGTCCGGCCGGGCCAGCCCGTCGTTCGACGATTTCGCCGGCCTGAGCGAGCGGGTGGTCGAGTACGTCCGTAACTACCGGGTCGTGCATGACGACCCCCGCCTGCACCGCGGGCCGGTCGAGCACGCCGCGTTCTTGGCGCAGGCCGCGTGCGCGGCGCTGCCGGTGATCAGCCAGGACCTCAACCCGACGGTGCGGCGGCTGCTGGGCCCGGAGCTGGCCACGGCCTTCGCCTCGACGTCGGAACACGACCTCGCCGACGACCTCGTGCGCGAGGCGTACTGCATGTCCATTCGCCGGGCCGCGTTCGCCCGGCACGGTGCGCGGCAGCGATGGCGCGCCATCGCCGACAGCCTCGGGCTGCCCGGTGGTCCGCCCCCTGCTCCCACGGTGTCGGTGATCATGGCGACGCGGCGGCCGGAACTGCTCGCGAGCATCGCCGAGCAGATCGGTGGGCAAGACTGGCCGCACGTGGAACTCGTCGTCGGGTTGCACGGCGTCTCCGCAGAACACCCGAAGGTGCAGTGGATGCGGGAGACGTATGCAGGACCGCTGGTGATCACCGAGATTCCGGCCTCGCGTTCGTTCGGTGAGACGTTGAACGACCTGTGCGGCGTCGCCTCCGGCCAGTTACTGGCGAAAATGGACGACGACGACTGGTACAGCGCCCACCACATCACCGACCTCGTGCACGCTGCGGAGTTCTCCCGCGCGGACCTCGTGGGCGCGGGTGCGGAATTCATGTACTTCGAAGCGCTCGACCTCACCGTCCGCCGCCACCGTTCCAGCGGAAACCGCTACGCGAACCGGGTGCCTGGGGCGTCGATGCTGATCTCCGCGGAGACGTTGCGCGCGATCGGCGGCTGGGCGCCGATCCCTCGTGGCCTCGACACCGCGCTGGCTCGTGCCGTCACCGACTCCGGCGGGGCGATCTACCGCTCGCACGGCCTCGGCATCGTGGTGCGGCGCTCGGCGGGTGGGCACACCTGGGATCCGGGCGTGGAATACTTCGTCCGCGGTGACGTGCAGCAATGGGCGGGCTTCGCGCCCGCGCCGGGCATCATCGGCGTCGGCCCGGCCCAGCGTTCGGTGCCGAAGAGCTGGTTCGAGCTGCAGGGCTGAGCGGGTGAGGGCACGGCTGACTCCTGGCCGGCCCGTGGTCTGGGCGTCCGTCTGGTCGTGGCGTGTTGCCTGGTCGCGTGCGGTTGCCTTGGTCGTGAGGGCCGCTGTGTGAAGACTGCTGCCGGTCCTGGCGGGTCGTGACGGTTGTCGTGTGGTGAGGTGCCGGTCTTGGCCGGGTCGTGACGGTTGTCGTGTGGTGAGGTGCCGGTCCTGGCCGGTCGTGAAGATCGTCGTGCCAGGATGTGCGCGGTATGGCGGCATTCTCCACCACGACGATCGTCACGACCGCACGACGTCGAGCATCGTCATGGCCAACCAGCCCACCTCACGGCTGCGTCAATGACCGCGAGGGCGCGCAACGCACGCGGAAGCCGTCCCCGGTGCTGAC
>Ga0079224_100014018_pt1 | contig 11187 bp, 10 predicted proteins | sample Stecom2015_FD_80414 | JGI IMG/M metagenome (GOLD analysis project Ga0079224, IMG submission 80414) | Agricultural soil microbial communities from Utah to study Nitrogen management - Steer compost 2015 | ecosystem: Environmental > Terrestrial > Soil > Agricultural land | place: USA: Utah...
AAGAGCACGGCGTACTTGCCGGCCTCCGCATTCTCCGGGACCGGGATGATGTCCTCTTCCTCCTCCGAGCACATCACGCAGACCCGTCCCGTATGGCGCAGGGCGTTCTTCATCGTCTCGTTGGCCAGGACGTCGAGCTTCTGCTGTTCCTCGCCCTGGATGTTGCCGGTGTTGGCGCTGCCGAGGATGTTTACGAGGCCGGCACGCCGGATGGCGGCGGAGATGATTTTCGTGGCCAGGGCTATGTCATAGAGCAGGTTCGACAGCTCGCCGGTGGCTTCCGGATAGCGGTTCTCCTGCTCCAGGATGAACTTCTCGATGGTCATGACGCTGGTCTGCAAGCGGATCTCCTAGTCCACGGAATACGTCGCCGAACCGCGGCGCCCCTCGATCATCATGGAGCGTCCGTCGGTCTTCACGCTGACCGCTCCTTCGAGATCGGTCCGCCAGATTGCGATACGGTGCGCCTCGAGCCGCTGGAGCAGATCCGGTGCCGGATGTCCGTAGGTGTTGCGGCCCACGCTGATCACCGCCGCGCGCGGCGAAAGCTCCCGGAGCCACGCCTCGCCGGTGGAACCGCGGCTCCCATGGTGGCCCACCTTGAGCAGGTCCACCGCGCCCACCGTGCCGGCCATCCGCGCTTCCGCGCTGAATCCGGCGTCCCCGGCAAAGAGCGCCGAGAACTGGCCGTAGTCCACCCGGACCACGGCGGAACCCTCATTGACGTCCGCGCCCCACTCGCTCCAGGTGGTATCGGGGTGCAGCACGCGGAAGCGCACGCCGTCAAGTGCAAACTCCATTCCCGGACGGGCCGGCCGCCAGGCAATCCCCTCGGCCGCCAGGAACCCGAGCAGCGAGGTATAGGCAGGGTCGGCGACCTGATCCGCCGGCTCGATCACGATCTCCGACCCGAAACGCTCGAGGACCGCCTCGGCCCCGCCCAGGTGATCGAGATGTGCATGGGAAATGATCACGGCGGACAACTGCCGGACCCGGTGGCGCGCCAGAAAGGGGACCAGTACCCGGCGCCCCGCGTCGCTCCCCCCGGATTTCGGCCCGGCGTCGATCACCACCCACTGGCCACCCGGGGTGCGCACCGCCGCGCCATCACCCTGGCCTACATCCAGAAAATGTAACGCCAGCGCTCGGCCTTCGTCAGCCGATGGCCAGCGGAGCGCCGCCGCGAGCGAGAACCAGGCGGCGAATGTCGTGAGCAGGAGCAGGCGACGGCTCGCCTCGCGCCGGGTGTTGCGCTGGCCCGCGATCCAGAGCCCCGCGCCCAGAAGCGCCAGCCAGGGGAGCGCCGCCGCCGGCTCGGCCGGGGTGATGTAGTGGCCGCCCGGGATCCGCTCGCCGACCTCGGCCATCAGCTCAAGAAGGTGCAGTGCCAGGCCCGAGCCGGCGGCGAGCGCGGCCGCCAGGCCGTCCCACAGCTGGGCCGCCAGAAGGCTCGCGCCCACGCCCGGCACGGCCACGGCAGCGGTCGGGATCGCCACGATGTTGAGGGCGATGCCGGCCAGCGCTACCGCGCCGAGCGTCGCCGCGGTAATCGGTGCCGTCGCCAGAGTGGCGCCGACCGACGAGGCGATCGTCCGGGCCAGAAACCCTTCCCCGAAGGCGCGATCGCTCCAGCGTGTGGCCGTCGTAGCGCCCCAGAGCGCCGCTGCCGACAGCCAGCCGCCGAGGTCGAACACCGACCACGGCGCCACGAGCATCACGAGCAGGCAAGTCTCGGCCAGAAGCGCATTGGCACCGACCCGCCGCTGCCGCCGGAAGAGGTGGGCCAGCACCGCAGTGAGCGCAGCGGCCCGCGTTCCGGGCGCAGGCCATCCGAGAAACGCCACATATCCCACGCCCACGACCGCGCCCACCGCAAAGGCCCGTGCCCGGCTTGCGCCGAGGAGCCGCAGCACCAGAACGACCCATGCCGACAGCAGGCCGACGTGGAAGCCGGAAATGGACAGCAGGTGCACCAGGCCCGCATGCGCGAAGGCGTCCCGCATCTCCCGGTCGAGCGTGCCGCGCGTCCCGAGCACTAGGGCCTGGACCAGTGGCGCCCGCGCGCCGTAGAGACGCTCCGCCGAGATGACGATTCCATTGCGGATGCGCTCCGCCGGCCCCGGCTCCAATGCCACCGTATCGAGCCGGGAGACGATGAGCGTCCCGCCGGGCCGCCCCGCAGTGCCCGGCCGCGCAACCCACCGGCCGGACACCCGGCCGGTGACTCCGGCCGCCACCCGGGCGCCGTTCGGCCACCGGGCGTCGACCGGGCCGAGGCATCCGGCACCCACCAGCCGGAGCCGGACGAGCCCCCGCCCGGACGCGGCATCTCTCGAGTGAATGAGGGCCTCGACGCGCCCCTCCCGCATGCGGGCGGCACAGCTGCGCGCATCGAGTGCGCGGGTCGCTGCACCGGTGAGTGCGCCGAGCGCCAGCACGGCAGCGAACAGGCGGGCGGGCGAGCTGCGCACGACGACTGCCCAGAGAAGCGCCACTACGCAGGCCGGGATCCAGAAACGCAAGAGGCCGGTCGCGAGACCGGCCCCGAACACCAGCGGAATGAGCACTCCCGGCCCCGGACTCATCCGGGGCCACCCATCATCGCTTCGGCGAACTCCTCCCGCACCGGGGGGATCCGCCGACCCGCCGCAACGCATCCATCATGGCCACGTCGATCGACGCGCGACTCTGGTCCTTGTCCAGGTTGAAATCGGTAATGACCGTCCCCTCCAGCGTGCTGACGTAACGCGCCGGAATCCGGTTCAACGTGTAGACGTAGGCATCCGCCCGGCAGATATCGCAGCCGCAGAAATCGGGGAAGTGGCTTCGCAGCTGATCGTACGCCGCAAAGACGTGCTCTTCGACGAGGTTTCTGATCATACGACCGCCAGTTGGCTGTGAGCGCCGGCAACCGGCGTCCCGGTGAATGTGGAGCCGGTGGTGCCGGTGAGGCGCACCGTGTGGAATTCACCGACCGACGCCGGCGGAAGGTCCAGCAGTACGAGGTGATTGGTACGGGTGCGGCCCAGCATGAGCTGGCCCCGCCTGGCCGGGCGCTCCACCAGTACCTCGTGCTCCGTGCCCACCCGGGATGCGTTCCGCCGGCTCGTCTGACCGCGAGCCGCCCCAATGAGCCGAGCCAGCCGCTCCGAGGCCACTTCGTCACTGACGTGGTCGGGGATCCGAACGGCGGGCGTGCCGTCCCGCACGGAGTACTTGAAGGTGTATGCATCGTCGAATTCCGCGGCATCCACCAGCGAGAGGGTCTCGGCAAACTGGGCTTCGGTCTCTCCGGGAAACCCGACGATGATGTCGGTGGAGAAGGTGATCCCCGGAATGGCGGCGCGCAGGCGGTCCATCACGTCCAGGTACACCTCACGGGTATACCGGCGCAGCATCCGCTTGAGCACGGCATTGGAGCCGCTCTGTGCCGGGAGGTGCACATGCTCGCAGACGGCCTCCGTTTCCGCCATGGCGGCAATGACGCCATCGGTGAATTCGGTGGGATACGGGCTGGTGAAGCGCACCCGCCGGATGCCGTCCACCGCGCCGACAGCGCGCAGGAGGGCGGCAAAATCGTCGGTGCCGTCGTGATAGCTGTTGACGGTCTGGCCCAGCAGCGTGACTTCGGTGGTGCCCCGTTCCGCCAGCTCCCGGACTTCCCGGACCACATCGCCCAATTTACGGCTCCGCTCCGGGCCGCGGGTATACGGAACAATGCAGAAGGTGCATCGATAATCGCAGCCGCGCTGAACGGTCACGAACTGGGTCGGCCCCGGATCGCGGACGGGCGGAACGTCCTCGTAATGTTCCCACGAGCGGAATTCGGTGTCGGCCGTCCGGTCTCCGCCGCGGGCATGGCTCAGCAGCTCGGGCAGGTTGCGGTAGGCATCCGGTCCCACCACCAGGTCCACGCGCGGCACCTGCTCGAGGAGGGCGGGCCCGAGACGCTGGGCCATGCAGCCGACCACGCCGAGCACGTCACCCGGGCGCTTGAACCGCATCAGCTCGCCCACTCGTCCGATGACCCGCTGCTCCGCGTTGTCGCGCACAGCGCAGGTATTCACCAGCATGACGTCGGCCTCGTCCGGCTCCTCTGCCCGGACATACCCCTCCCGGCCGAGCACGCCGAACATGAGCTCGGTGTCGGCCACGTTCATCTGGCAGCCGTAAGTCTCGATGTAGACGCGTCTGGACATGGGGGAAAGGTAGTCGCTGGGCAAGGAGGCGGACACCGGACGGCCCGGACCCGGGGCTAGGGCCGGACCGTCACGCCGATGCCCAGGAGCCAGGCATTTTCACGGAGGCCGCCGCGCGAGCCGCGCCAGACCCGCTCCAGGGACAGATCCACGCCGGCGTGATCGATGCCAAGGCGATCCTGCGCAAAGCGGAGCCCGGTCCCGATCGAGAGCCCGAACTCCCGAACCCGGGCGCCGCTCTCGACCGGAAATGGCAGCGTGGCAAAGCGCGCGCCGAAACGAATCGGCTGGTGCAAAGGCCGGCGGGCGTTCCGGGTGTACTCGAGTCCGGCCGCAAGGTCGATGGTATTGACGGCACCGGTTCCGCCCAGCGCGCGGAGGGCCTCGTCGGCGCTTCCCCACTGCCGGGCCAGCGCCTGGCCGGCAATCCGGAGCCGGGGCGATGGACGCCACATGATACCGGCTCCGAAGGATACCGGCAGGTCGATCTCGGCCACGCGGGCGCTGTCCCGGTCCACCGAGGCCGATCCGTTGATCCGGAAGGTTGCGTTGACGGCCAGCCGGGTGCCGACCGGCCGCGAGACACCGGCCGAAAAACCGGCGGCGGCGTAGGAAATCTCGGACCGCTGCGAGACCGGCGCGTAGACGCTGTCCGCGAACGTCCGCCTCAGCTGGACCCGATTGGAGCCGGTGATGATATGGACGCCGGCACCGAGACTCCATCCCGCCACGTCGTAGGCGCCGGCAAACCGGAGGTCGCTGAGTCCGCCGGTGGAGGTGAGCGTATCGTCCACCTCGACCGGCGTGCCGCGAATCGGCACGGTGCTGCTGGTGGCCAGGATGAAGTCGCGATCAGTCAGGTTGGAAAAGCTCACGCCGAGGGCCAGCGGCGTCCCGATCACGGGGCCGCCGACCGCCATCTGCGGAAACCGCGTATCGCGTCCCGACTGACTCACGTCGACCACGCGCGACGACCGGTAGTTCTGCAGCACGGTGAACGAGGCCGTGAACACCCGAAGCTCACCGAGCGCCGCCGGATTGGTGCTGGAGGTGGCGTCGAACCCCGCAAAGGCTCCGCCGGCGCCGAGCCCGAGCACCGACGTGCTCCGGCCGGGGAATCCGAGCCCGCGGATCCCGAACTGAGACGACTGGGCGGCGAGCGCGACCGGAAGACCCGCGGCAAGCATCACGAGGGCGGAGACGAAACGGTGCACTACTGAACCTCGAATGGATACGGGAGCGCGTAGGTAATCCGCAAAGTCGGGCGCGCAGCCGGGCTGCGGCTCGATCCGAACCGGGCCGAGGTGAACGTGCTCGCCTCGGGTTCCACGGCCAGGAAGAGCGCCGGCGGCGGCGGCGATGACGAGGTCCAGAGGCCGACCACCGGCGTCACTTCCGCAAACACCGTGTCGGCACTGCCGGCCACCAGCCGTTCCCTGATGATCAGGGCGTCGGAACTGGAGATCCGGGGCGACTTGGCGCCGAGGTCGGAAAACACGCCGCGGATGTCGAGGGATGCCGAGTCCCCGGCCATGCCGGAGACCGGCGCGACGGGCACCAGCTGGAGCGTGGCCCGGATGATCTGTCCCGAATCCCGGAGCTGGGCCGGCAGCACGAAGCGCAGCATGGCGCGGGAGGACGGAGAACCGCCCACCGTCAGGAAGTCGGGATCGGGGGGGCCCGCGGGCGCGGCCTCGAGCGAGGCCTGAAAGAGCACCAGCCGGGGCAGTGGCTGGCGCGCCGTGGTGTCCGGCAGCTCGACCCGGGTATAGGTGATGAACGTCGGTCCCCCGGTGCCGGCGCCGGACGAAGCGAGCAGCACCCCGGTCGGGGCCGGTGCCGTAAGCCGGTAGGCCAGCCGGAGGACCTGGTCGTCTTCCGGGGTGAACTCGATGAGGTCGAGACTGCTGCCGGAAAGCGCGATCCGCAGTGACCCGCTCGTCAGGTCGTTGGGAACCGGAACCGACCGGATCAGCCGCTCCGGAAGCAGCGCTGCCTCGACTTCGGCGTACGTGGTCGTCTCGTCGAGCGCCACGCTGGCCGGCAGCTTGAAGACCTCCACGGCGAGGCCGGTCACGTTGGGGTCCCGCCCCTCGAGGTTGACCGAGAGGAGCACCGAGTCGACCTCGAACGCGCGGAGCGTATCAAGCACCTGGATCGAGTCGGCTCGGCGGGCAAACCGCACCACCGAGATCAGCTGGCGGCCTTCCAAGCCATTGGCGAGCAGAAGCCGGGTGCCGTCACCGGTGCGGACGAATCCCGTGAAGGTCGAGTCCAGCTGGGCCTCGAGGACCACGTCCTGAATCACAAGATTGTCCGAGGGGCAGAGCGCTGGACAGTCGCCGGGAGAGGTCAGCTTCTCGGAACAGCCGGCGAGCACGCCGGCGGCGAGGATGACTCCGGCAAGGCGCAGGCTCATGCCAGCTGCTCCGGGCCGAATGCATCCGGGAGCAGATCTCCCAGCGTCCAGCTGCGGCTCGACCTTGCCCCGACGGCGTGGATCTCAAGCGTGGGCGCAAATTCGTGGAGCACCTGGCGGCACGCCCCGCAGGGTGGTGTCGGCACCTCGGCGTCGGTGGCCACGACGATGCGCCGGAACCGCCGCGCCCCCGCCGAAACCGCCGCGGCAAGCGCCGACCGCTCGGCACAGATCGTCAAGCCGTACGATGCGTTCTCGATATTGCACCCCATGTAGACCGTTCCATCCTCGGCTTCGAGCGCGGCACCGACCCGGAATCCCGAATACGGCGCATGGGCCCGCGCCTGTGCGGTGCGCGCCATGGCCACCAGCGCTTCAGTCACTCCATACCTCTTCCAGAAACGAGACGCCCGCCTCGAGCGGGCCGGCCCCGAGAAACTCGGCCACGGTCTGGCCGATGTCGGCAAAGCTCCGCCGCCGGCCCAGCGCCACGGGCCGGACCCGGGGGCCCGCCACGAGCAGCGGGACGACCTCGCGCGAGTGATCGGTGGACGGCGTCGTCGGGTCGTTGCCGTGATCGGCGGTAAAGATAACGACGTCCCCCTCCCGCATCCGGCCGAGCATCCCGGGCAGCGCGCGATCGAGCTCGGACAGTCCCTGCACGAATCCCTCCACGTCATTGCGATGGCCCCAGGACTGGTCGAATTCGATCACGTTCGCGAAGAGCAGCCCTTCGGCCATCTCATCCAGTGCGGACTCGATCCGCGCATAGGCCTCCGCATTGGTCGCGACATGTATGGAGGCGATCCCCCGCCCGGCAAAGAGATCGTCGACCTTTCCCACGCCTACCCGCGGAATCTTCCGTGCGGCGAGACGGTCGAGGAGCGTCTCGCCAGTCGGCGCCACGCTGAAATCCTTTCGGCGGGGCGTGCGCTGCCAGGAGCCATCCGAGCCGATGAACGGCCGGGCTATGACCCGGGACACCGCATGCTCGCCGGCGAGCAGCTCGCGCGCCGCGGCGCAGCCCGCATACAGCTCCTGCACCGGCACCACCGATTCGTGCGCCGCCACCTGGAACACGCTGTCCGCCGAGGTGTAGACGATCCAGTTGCCGGTGGCGACGTGCTCCGGCCCGAACCGGTCGAGCACAGTGGTCCCGGAGCCTGCGAGGTTGCCCAGCACCCCGCGGCCGGTCCGCCGTGTGAACTCGGCGAGCAATGCATCCGGAAAGCCCTCAGGGTACGTGGGAAACGGGCGATCGAGAATCACGCCGCAGATTTCCCAATGCCCCGTGGTGCTGTCCTTTCCCGGGCTCGCAGGCTCACAGACCCCGAAGGCCGCCTGCGGACGCTCGACCGCCTCGACACCCGGAAGGGCCGCGCAGCGGCCCAGGCCCAGCGCCGCGAGGTTCGGCAGGTCGATCCCGTTGGCGGCGCGGGCGACATTGCCGAGCGTATCGCTTCCCGTGTCGCCGTAACGCGCCACGTCATGCGCCGGCCCGATCCCGACACCATCGAGCACGATGATCGCCGCGCGGCGCTTCCTGCTGCGGGAACTCACGCCTCGGCTCCGTGGTACCGTCGCTCCACCCGATTGCCGAGCGAGGTGAGCAACTCGTATGAGATGGTTCCGGCGCAGGCCGCCTGCTCGTCCAGCGGAAGCTCCGCGCCGAAGACGACGGCGGTATCGCCGGCCCTGGCTCCGGGCTGCGCTTCGACGTCGGTCATGTCCATCGTGATCCGGCCCCGCACCGGTGCATCCACGCCGCCGAGCCGGACGCGGCCACTGGCGCCGAAGCTTCGGGGGAGCCCGTCGGCATAGCCGATGCCCAGGGTGGCGAGCGTGACCGGCCCCGGTGCGCGCCAGGTGGCGCCGTAACTCACCGGATCCCCCGCGGCGAGCCGCTGGACCGCCACGACGCTGCACCGCAGTGTGGCCACCACCGACGGCATCGCCGTCCCGGCCCGGCCGCCGTAGAGATAGATGCCCGGGCGGACCATGTCGGCAGCGTACCGGGTGCCTGCCATTGCGGCGGCGCTGTTGGCCGCGTGGACGAGCGGCGGCCGCTGCCCGAGCGCCCGGATCACGGCCTCGAAATCTTCCCAGCACCGGTCGGTCGCCACCGGGTCGCTGTCGGCCGAGTGAAAATGGGTGCAGATCCCTTCATACCCCTTGGCGCCATCCAGCTCCCGTGCCAGCTCGGCCAGCAGCGCACGGTCGGCATGGCGGAATCCGCCGCGCGCCATTCCCGTGTCAATGGAGACGTGAAAAGGCGCGCCCCCGCTTTCGGCAAGCCATTGACGGAGCGAATCGAGGTCGGACAGCACCGGCCGTACGTCCGATGCGCGGAGGGCAGGCAGCCAGGATCCGAGCGCGGGAGTGAACAGCAGGACCGGCCGGTCGATGCCGCCGGCTCGGAGCTCCCTGGCCTCCTCGACGGCTGCGACGCCGTACCCCCACGGCTCGATCCGCTCCAGGGCGCGCGCCACGGGCACGGCGCCAAGTCCATAGCCGTTACCTTTGACCATCGGCAGGAGGCGCGCTCCCGAGACCTCCGCCACCCGCCGCGCGTTGGCAACGAGGCCGTCGAGATCGACGTCTACCCAGGCACGGTCGGCCCTGATTGCGGAAGGGGAAGTGGTGGTCACGGCGGCGCGAATCATACCCGGCAGCGGAGAGGGAATGCAACAAACTTCGGCACTGGAACGGGTCATGGCGGTGGTGCGGGATCTGCGGGTCCGCTGCGACTGGGACCGGGTGCAGACCCGCGAGTCACTCCGGCCCTACCTGCTCGAGGAAGCGCACGAGCTCGATCATGCCATCGGCGAGGATGATCCGGCCGCCATCCGGGAGGAAGTCGGCGACCTGCTGCTGCACCTCGCCTGGCAGCTGGTGCTGGCGGACGAGCTGGGCGAATTCACGGCGGACGAGCTGGGCCGCGCGGTGGAAGCGAAGATGCAGCGCCGCCATCCGCACCTGTTCGGGCAGGGTCCGCGGGGCCCCTGGGAGGAAGTGAAGCGCCGCGAACGGCGCAGCGGAGTGCTCGAAGGACTTCCCCCTACCCTCCCCGCGCTGCTCATGGCCTACCGGCTGCAGGAGCGCGCGGCATCGGTCGGATTCGACTGGCCCGACGCGGCGGGTCCGCTCGAGAAAGTGCGGGAGGAGCTTGCTGAAGTCGCGGCCGAAATGCCGGGCGCGCACCAGTCGACTCCGGACGCGGTCACCCCGTCCACTGAGGCCCTGCGGGAAGAAGTGGGCGACCTGCTCTTTGCCGTGGTGAACCTGGCACGGAAGCTCGAGGTGGAGCCGTCCAGTGCGCTGGAGCGGGCCAACCGCAAGTTCCGCGACCGCTTTGCCGCCGTCGAAGCGCTGGCGGAAGCGCGCGACCTGGAACTGCACAGCGCCGGGCTCGCGGCCCTCGACGACCTCTGGAACGAGGTCAAGGCGGCGCCGAAGCCCTAGCGGCCGAGCGATCTCCCCAGCGCGGCGACCACTTCGGACAGCTCCGCGACTTCCTGGTGTGATCGGCTCATCGTTCCGTCCGCCAGGTCCCGTTCGACGCCACGGCAGATCTCGATGGCCCGGCGCAGGCGGAACCGCTCGAGAAAGGCGGCGGGATCGGCATCGTTGGCGGCGGTCAGCACGGCCCAGATCCGCATGCGCGCCTCGTCGATGGCGCGCTTGAAGTCTTCCATCCCCTCATCGGGGATCCGGCCCGCGGCCACCTCGCTTTCGATCTTGCGCACGGTGTCCTGCACCAGGCCGAGCCGTACCTTGAGCTCCTCCGGCTTGATCTGTCGTTCCTGTCGGTCTTCATCGCTCCGCCGCATGTCCGCTCCTCATTGTCAGGACCATCCCGGTCCGGTCCGGCTGCCCGCCCGCCGTAACGAAGGCGACTACGGATAGAGTCGGTGAATCTGGCGCGGGAACGCAATCGTCTCCCGGATATGGGGAATCCCGCAGATCCACGCCACCGTGCGCTCGAGTCCGAGCCCGAAGCCGGAGTGGACGAAGGTGCCGTACTTCCGGAGGTCGAGGTACCATCCGTAGGCCGCCGGGTCGAGTCCCTGCTCCTGGATTCGCGCGAGCAGCCGGTCGTAATCGTCTTCGCGCTGGGAGCCGCCGATGATCTCGCCGTAGCCCTCCGGCGCCAGGCAGTCGTTGGCGAGCACCGTCCGTGGATCGTCCGGGTTCTCCTTCATGTAGAACGCCTTGAACGCCTTCGGGTAATTGTACACGAAGACCGGGCGGTCGTACTGCTGGGTCAGGAGCGTTTCGTCGTCCCCGCCGAAGTCGCTCCCCCAGGTGATGTCGGAGCCCAGACCGCGCAGCTTCTCGACGGCATCGGTATACGAAATCCGGTGGAATGGCGCCTTGACGCGCTCGAGCGGCGCCGTGTCCCGTTCGAGCTCCTTGAGCCAGGGCGCGGCCCGCTCAAGGGCGCGGGCCACGATGTAGCTGACGAAGGCCTCCTGCAGGCGCATGTTGTCTTCGGAGTCGTTCCACGCCACCTCCGGCTCCACCATCCAGAACTCGGTCAGGTGCCGGCGTGTCTTCGATTTTTCCGCC
>Ga0079224_100014020_pt1 | contig 11186 bp, 9 predicted proteins | sample Stecom2015_FD_80414 | JGI IMG/M metagenome (GOLD analysis project Ga0079224, IMG submission 80414) | Agricultural soil microbial communities from Utah to study Nitrogen management - Steer compost 2015 | ecosystem: Environmental > Terrestrial > Soil > Agricultural land | place: USA: Utah...
GTGCCGGTGAAGGAGATAGTCTTTGCCTTGGCGCGAGAAAGCAGTCTCAACATCGATATCCATCCTGCGATGCAGGGTCGCGTGACGCTTAATGCGGTGGATCAGACCCTGCCCGCGATCCTGGAAAGGCTCGCTAAACAGGTGGATCTGACTTATCGGATCGAAAACAACGTCCTTAGTATCATGCCGGATTACCCGGTATTACGTACATACAAAATCGATTATGTGAACATGTCCCGGGATACCAAGGGATTCATTGGTGCTGCCGCCGAGATATCCAGTACTGGACAGAGTGCTACAACCAGTACAGGTGGTACCAGTGTCACGACAAGCTCCTCAGGAGGAGCCAATAACAGTTCACGCACTTCTGTCACAAGTGAATCTCAGAATAGGTTCTGGGAGAATCTGGAGAAAAATATCAAAGAGATCCTCGCTGAGACAGACAAGGAGGTCATCATCTCACGCGAAGCTACACCTCAGGTGTCATCACAGCAGGCAGGCGCAGAAGGTACAGAGGTGACAAATGCGAACGACGCTCAGGATCGTGAGAGAGCCAGAGCGGAATATAAGACCTTGTTCGCTGCCACCGTGATCTCTAATCGTGAGGCTGGCGTGATCACGGTTCGTGGAACCAGCAAGCAGCATGAAAAGGTGCAGGAATTCATCGACAAGGTCATGAGCAGCGCAAAGCGACAGGTGCTGATCGAAGCGACCATCGTCGAAGTGCAGTTGAATGATGGATATCAGGCAGGGATAGACTGGAGTCGGTTGGGTAATCCTAGTGCCGGTAGCGGTTTTACTCTTAGCCAGAGATTGCAGCTACCAGACGGGTTCTCTCGAGGTGGATTGCAAACACGTGCTACAGGAACTGGACTGATTGCCGGGTATTTCAACCCGTCCAGCTCACTGGGCGATATTGCCGCATCGATACGACTGCTTGAAGAGTTCGGTGAGACCAAGGTGCTGTCTAGTCCCAAGTTAATGGTGCTGAACAACCAGACAGCGGTTCTTAAAGTGGTCGATAATCTAGTCTATTTCACCATCCAGGCTCAGCAGTCGACCATCGGCGGCACGATTGGAGGAACCTTGGCGACAGTCACTACGACTCCTAATACCGTTCCTGTCGGTATCGTGATGAGTGTGACGCCCCAAATCAATGAGGCGGGTAATGTGAACATCAATGTCCGTCCGACCATCTCCAGCCTGATCCGCTATGTACCGGATCCTAACCCTCAGCTCAAACTGGCAAATGTGGAGCAGCAAGGCATCCCCGAGATCCAGGTGCGGGAGATGGAGTCCATGTTGCAGATCAGCAGCGGTAGCACCGCAGTCTTGGGCGGATTGATGCAGGATATTATCAGAAGCAATACTGACAAGGTGCCTGGCATATCCAATATACCTGGTTTAGGACGTATATTTACCGGCAGAAATGATGCCAATAAAAAAACCGAGCTTGTGATTTTTCTACGACCTACTGTGATTACCAATGCAAGCTTGGAAAGCGACGAGCTGCAAAGTTACAAGCGATATCTGCCGTCTCAACAACTACAGCAAAGTTTAGATGAGTCTGCTTATTAAGGCACTGCACAAGGCAGAGCAAGGGAATGCATCCGAAGAGAAGCTGAGCACGACTGTGGCAGCTGAGCCATTGGAGCTCGCTCCAATGGAACCGGATCTTGAAGCAGAAGCCGGATTTTCTAATGCTGAACCAGCACAGCGGCCAGCGCGGGACAGTGCGAACGGGAAGGCGAAACAGCGGGCCGCAGGGACTGTGTTTTCCGCTAAATCAGCTAAAAGGACGGACTCGACCACTTTGCTGATAGCAGGAGGAGCTTTCTTGCTGGTGCTCGTCACAGGAGGGTTTGATCTATATCTGGAATCCTTAAGGCAACCGGAGCTCGTCATTCCCAAACAGATGGGGGAGACGGTAGCTAGGCAGACGCCGGTAGTTGTGACGGCCATGGAGGAAGATGAACCGGTCAATGAGATTGCATATGAGGCACAAGAGCAAGCCGAGTCGATAGAGCAGAGCGCAGTGACAGAGTCCGCGCCAACGAATGAAGGGCTTTCATTGGCAGAGGCGAATGGGGCACCAGATAATTTGCAGCGGCCAACATCGCTATCTCAGGACGTCATGGAGTCAACATCGCCATCGTCCTCCCGGCCATCTCCGTCGCGGGAGTTGAAAGTGACGGTCAATGATCCGGTGCCTGCAATACATCCGGATTTGGAGAGGGGTTATCAGGCGTTCCAAGCTGGTGATGATGCGGCGGCTCAGTCAGCCTACCGCAGAGTATTGCAGACAGATGTACGTAATATTGATGCCTTACTCGGAATGGCGGCGGTCGCGATGCGGCAGGGACGTGGCAATGATGCGATAGGTTGGTACGAGAAAGTGCTTGAGATCGAGCCCCGTAATAGCTTTGCACTGGCAGCAATGGCAGATCTACTGGCCCAGGTGGATCCGGTCACCAGTGAGTCGCGCATCAAAAACCTGATCGCATTACAACCTGCGGCGGCGCATTTACATGCTGCGCTAGGCGGTATTTATGTAGAGCGCAATGATTGGCTTCAGGCTCAACAGGCTTATTTCGAGGCCTATAGATTGGACTCATCCAGTCCGGAGCATGCCTTCAATCTGGCGGTTAGCTTGGACCAGCTAGGCAAGGGGGGATTGGCATTGCAATATTATCTTAAGACGCTGGATCTGCTTGGAAGTGAGGGGGCAGGTTCGATAGACCATGCTACGCTGGAGTCCCGCATCACGCAGTTGCGCCAGAGCAATTCGAATTAGCGTCTTGTTGAAGTTCAAATAATAAAGATACGAATGAGGATGGTTGGAGAGACATGGCCGAGCAGCGACGCAAGTTACGCTTAGGCGAACTTATGGTGCAACAAGGGTTGATCAGTCAGGATCAGCTTCGTATCGCACTGATGGAGCAGGAACAAAACAATATTCCGCTCGGTCGCCAGTTGGTGCGTCTCGGTTTTGTGACGGAAGCGATGGTGCGCGATCTTGTGGCGCATACCATCGGTCAGGAAAGTATCGATCTTTCGACTGTAATCGCGGACTCCGATGCATTAAAGATGGTGCCAGAGGAGTTTGCAAGGCGGTACCATCTCTTGCCCATCGCATACGAAGAGAATCTTAAGTTACTGACAGTGGCGATGGCAGACATGTTCAATGTCGTCGCGCTTGATCAGTTACGTGCCATGCTGGGTGGGCAGATACAGTTAAAGCCGACACTGGCGGCCGAAGCACAGTTGGAAGAGTACATAGACCAATTCTACGGCTATGAACTTTCTGTCGACGGGATATTGAGGGAAATCGAGACTGGCGAGATCGATTACCAAAGCCTGCTTGCAGAAGGCGACCAGTATACGCAGCCTGTAGTGCGTTTGGTTGGGGCATTGCTGATGGACGCAGTTAAGCGAGGCGCATCGGATATACATTTCGAGCCTGAATATGCGTTCTTGCGTATTCGTTATCGAATCGATGGCGTGCTGCAACAGATCAGGAGTCTGCACAAGACGTATTGGCCAGGCATCGCAGTGCGACTGAAAGTCATCAGTGGGATGGATATCGCTGAGACACGCTCTCCCCAAGATGGGCGATTGAACATCAATCTTGGGGGGCGACCGATAGACTTTCGTGTAGCCAGCCATCCGACGATACATGGCGAGAATATCGTTTTGCGTGTCTTGGACCGGGAAAAGTCCATCATCCCGTTAGATAGAATGGGACTGCGTAGTGAAACGCTGGAGGAGCTGAAATTGATGATGGCGAGACCCGAAGGCATGGTGATCGTCACGGGTCCTACCGGTAGTGGCAAGACCACTACGCTTTATTCGCTGCTTTCCCATCTCAATACCGAAAGCGTCAATATCATGACCTTGGAGGATCCGGTGGAGTATCCGGTGACCATGATGCGGCAGACGTCAGTCGCAGAAGTGAACAAGGTGGATTTCGCCAATGGTATCCGCTCCATCATGCGACAAGACCCGGATATCATTCTGGTCGGTGAGATCCGCGATGAGGATACCGCCACCATGGCATTCCGTGCCGCCATGACCGGTCACCAGGTGTTCAGTACTTTGCACACCAATTCTGCTCTCGGTACTTTTCCAAGACTGCTCGATATAGGTGTGTCGCCTGACATCATGTCGGGAAATATCATCGGAGTTATCGCCCAGAGACTGGTACGGGTACTTTGTCCGCATTGTAAGGAGGCTTATAGCCCTGAAGAGGATGAGCGCCGATTGTTAGGTCTGCAGGAAAAGACGGAGGCGAAGATCTATCGCCAGGTTGGCTGTAAGCGCTGCAATTACACGGGGTATCGTGGCCGCATGGCGATTATCGAACTTCTGAGAGTAGATAATGATATAGACGCGCTGGTGGCTCGTCGTTCGCCGCTGGATGAGATTCGCGCAGTGGCGATGGATAAGGGCTTTGTGACACTCGCTGAGGACGGCGTGCGTCGCATCCTTGAGGGCTATACCAGTGTTTCCGAAGTGACGCGGGTGATTGATCTCACCAGCTTGATTAGGCATTAAGTCTTGCCGACCTATAGTTACAAAGCGGTAGACCAGACAGGACGTTCAGCGCAGGGCGAGATAGACGCGTTGAACGAGGTCGATCTGGAGTTGCGACTGCAAAAGATCGGACTCGATCTTATCACCTATCGGCAGATTACCAAGCGGGCTTCTCTTTTCAGTCGTCGAGCGGTGAGCCTTCGCGACTTGATGATGTTCTGTTTCCAGTTGGAGCAATTGACGAGTTCTGGTGTACCCCTGTTGGATGGCCTGATCGACCTACGCGACAGTACTACCAATCTGCATTTCCAGAAGGTGATTGGCGGTTTGGTTTCCGAGGTTGAAGGCGGGCGGATGTTGTCTCGGGCTATGGCGGAATATCCTAATGTCTTCAATCATGTTTTTGTCAGCTTGGTGCAGGCCGGAGAGCAAACCGGGCGATTGCCGGAGGTTTTTGAGAACCTTGCCGCGACGCTTCGTTGGCAGGATGAATTGGTGTCCCAAACGAAGCGCCTACTCGCTTATCCATCCTTTGTCTTGGTCGTTGTGCTGGCCGCGGTCGTATTCCTAATGAACTACCTCGTTCCGCAGATGGTCTCGTTCCTGCAGAACATGGGGCAGGAGCTTCCTCTGGAGACGCGTGTCTTGATTTTTATGTCAGATGCCTTTGTCAGCTACTGGTGGGTCATTCTGTCTGTCCCAGTCCTATTGGCGGTCATTATTGCCATCATGGTGCGTCAAAGTGCCGAAGCGCGATATAAGTTCGATTACGTCAAACTGAAGATTCCGGTCGTCGGCGAGATCCTCCAGAAGATCATTCTGGCTCGCTTCGCGCGTTATTTTGCCTTGATGTATCAGGCGGGGATCCCGATCCTGGATGCGATCAAGACCTGTGAGGAGATCGTTGCTAACCGCGTGGTGGCAGATGCGCTTGGACGGGCGCAACAGCAGATTAACGCAGGTGACACCATGAGCGAAAGTTTCCGTAATGCCGGCCTTTTTCCACCGTTGGTCGTTCGCATGATCCGTGTGGGCGAGAATACAGGGGCATTGGATAAGTCGTTACTAAAAATCAGCTATTTTTATGATCGGGACGTTAGTGAGTCGATCGAAAAGATGATGAAGTTGATTGAACCGACTTTGACCGTGATACTGGGGGGCATACTCGCCTTTATCATGTTCTCGGTTCTTGGGCCAGTGTACGATTCTTTTGAAAAATTGAATATCTAGGCGCTAGTGCACATGCTCACAAAAATCGTACTTTGCGTGACGAATAACAGAATGCTGGCTGGTCAGTGGCGGTTCGGCAGGCTATTGTCGTACCAGTCGTTTAAGAACGATGAGCAAGGGCATGCGGAGTTCGGGCGTTATCTGCAGAAGCACCACGGTACCGAGGTTTACATGCTAGTGGATGCCGTCGAGGAAGATTACCGCTTGGAATCCTTGCCGCACACGGTTGGAAACTCCCGCCGCGAGATGATCAACCGCAAACTGGGATTGATCTACCGAGGCACCCCATATCGGGCTGCGCACTTTATAAATCGTGAAGCGACAAAACGGAAGGACGACCGCTTCCTGTTTGTTGCCATGACCTACGAAGAGCTGTTGCAGCCTTGGGTCACCCAATTGCAGTCACAACAGATGCCATTGGTCGGTATCTATCTGCTATCCATGGTCGGTCAGCATTTCGTGCGTAAGCTAAAGGTAGGCGACCCGCACATCCTGCTGACAGAGCGTCTTGCTTATGGGCTTCGTCAGACCTATCTGCATAATGGTCGTTTACGTGTCAGTCGTTTGGTCCCCTATACGGCGGAGTCCCGAAACGCGCTTAGTCATTTTTATGTGACTGAAACCGAGAAGGCTAGACTCTATCTGATCAGTCAGCGTTATATCAGTCGTGAAACACCCTTGACGGTTCTTATCCCATCTAATCAGGAAGATTGCCTGACCCTTTGCCAAGAAGTCGAGCGTTCTCTTGGTCTGACCTGTAATACGGTCGATTTGGGCAAATTGGCGCGAAGCTACAGGATCGATCCGGTACTGCTGCGTGACAATCCAGAGCTGCTGCACATGCAGTTGGTGGTAAGCGGCATTGTTCCTGATAACTTGGCACCAGGGTCATTAGGTAAACACCACCAGCTCAATGTTATCCGTCGCGGAGTCAATGCTGCCAGTGTCGCTGCATTGATTGCAGGTGTCGTGACCTCGTCGATACTGTTCAAGCAGGCATATGATAATCGCAACAGTATCGAGATAGCGGCGCAAGAGACCTTGCGGCAGCAGTTGTTGTATGAAGAGGTGGCAAAGGACTTTCCGGCGACGCCGATCCCCGCGAGTGAGCTACAGGTAGTCGCGGAGATGGAAAAAGCCATTGCCCAGAATTCCAAATTGCCGCATCGGTCTATGCAGGTGATCAGCAGAGCGATCAGCGCATCGCCGGAGATCGATATCAATCGGTTGGCGTGGATGCTAAGCAACGACCGGGACCCCAAGGATTGTGACCGAGGTGTAGTGCCTGTCGCTGCCGGCACATCCAGAGCTTCCACATCCAGTTTTACGCCTGCCCCTAATTACCTGTACGAGATTGCTTTTATTAACGGTGAGATGCGCCGTTTCAGCGGTGACTACCGTGCTGCCCTTGAGAGCGTCAATCGCTTGGTGGAAAGACTCAAGGCAGATGAGACGGTCGCTCAGGTCGATGTGTTGCAGGCGCCGGTGAACGTCAGTTCCTATTCCAATCTTCAGGGTAGCACCACCGATGAGCGCACAACTCAAACAACACCTGCGTTATTCAAGTTGCGCGTGATATTCAATCGCGAGGAGTCGGTCTCATGAAGCTGATGCCTCAGGAATTGCGTACCTTGCAGATACCGATAGTCGTGCTGCTGCTTGTTGTCGTCTCCATGGCAGCCATCGTTTACTTTGCTCATCAGCATAAGACCGAGACAGAGTCTATGTTGATGGCACAGGAGTCGCAGCTTGCTCAGGCTCGCCAACGATACCAGTCATCAGGGCTAGAGAAGGAAACCATCGAACGTTATTTGCCCGTATATCGAAGATTGATCAGCGAAGGCTTTATCGGCGAAGAGAGGCGGATAGAATGGGTGGATAACCTTAGAACCATCCATCAGGAGAAAAAGCTATTCGGTATCAATTACAGCATCGGGGTGCAGCAGCCCTATAAACCGGCATTCAATCTTAACTTAGGGTCAATGACGATGTTCCATTCTAGGATGAAATTGGAACTGAACATGCTACACGAAGGGGATCTTTTGTTACTGCTTGATGAGCTGGATAAACGCAAGATCACGCCATTTCTGGTTCGTCAGTGTGAGATCAATAGACTCTCCGTTTCCAATTTCGATAAATTCGCCCCACATCTGCGAGCGGATTGTGAACTGGATTGGCTTACGGTGAGGGAGCCCGCTGTTCTGGGAGCACAACCATGAGAATGAGGGTCCTTGCCTGGCTGGTTATTTTGCAAGTCATGACTCCGGTGTCTGTGTTCGCCTATACGCTTGACGGGCGATTGTTCACTACTCCCGCAGAACGGGTCAGGATGGATCAGCTCCGGAGCAGCAGCAAATCAGCTCCGACGGTAGAGGCGGTAGAGGACGACAAGGACGAGGCTGTCGTATCGCCAAGGCTGCTTGTGCCTTCCAGCGTGTCGGTTCAAGGATATATCACGCGTAGTGATGGCAGGAAAGGTACGGTCTGGGTTAATAATGTACCGCTACGGGAGAATGAGGAGGTAGGGCCGTTGCAAGTGAAAAGGCTTCATAAGGATGGTAAGCAGGTTGAAATCAGTATTCCATCCATCGGCCGAGACCTCAAGCTGAAGGCTGGCCAAGTCTATATGCCCGAATCAGACGTGATCGCTGAGGACAAGGCACGTGTGCATGAGCAGGAAAATTAAGAAAGCGCTCATGTAGGAGTAGGTCTGGATGCGCTTCTATAAAACATCGCCCAACCATGGCTTCGGAACTAAACAAAATGGGGCAGCATTAATTTTGTTCTCATTGTTGATTTTCCTGGTCGCGACTTCTCTATTCTTTGGTAGTTTCAATAGCAGGCAGCAGTCACTTAACCGGGATAAAGTCACCGCTCAAGCATTGTCGGAAGCGAAATCGGCGTTAATCGGTGCTGCACTTTCAAATCCAAGATCTCCTGGCGGATTACCATGCCCTGATTCAAGTGGCGATGGAGAAGCCGATGACTGCGATTCGCATATAGGTAGGTTGCCATGGAGAACGCTAGGGGTGGGTGACTTGAGAGATGCGCATGGGGAGCGTTTGTGGTATGCATTGTCTCCACAACACAATGGTCAAAAGCCGGAGGCAGTTATCAACTTAGCCACGCTCGGAACGCTAACGGTTGACGGAGAAAGTGATTACGTTGCGATCGTTTTCTCTTCAGGTCCACCATTGAATGGTCAGTCCAGACCGAGTGACCAAGTCTCAGACTATCTTGAAGGGGATAATGCCGACGGAGATGATCGTTATTTATCATTATCGGATGTAAATGCAAACGATAGGCTATTGACCATAAGGCGAAGCGAATTAAATGACAAGCTGGCATTAAGAGTGCTAAATGAGATAAAAGGTACTTTAACCCAAGGGCTGATACATTATTACGAAGAGAAAGGGGTTTTCCCGTTCGCTGATGAAATCGACCCCGACGGCGTCGCTGACGGAATCGCTGACGAAGACGTTTATGAAGGGAGGCCTTCGTACGAAGGTCTTGAGAATGAGAGTCTGGCGTTTGATGATGATACTAAGGACCTGCTTGTCAGGAACGACTGGGTCAACCAAGTCCACTATCTCGTTGATGAAGATAGACAAGCGGTTACATTACGCTTAGGTATACATGAACTGATGATCACCCGATGAATCTTCACCACTTACAAAAGCATTCAGGGTTTAGCCTGGTTGAAATGGCGGTCGTATTGACCATCATCGGGCTATTGATGGCAGGCCTTCTTTTGCCGCTCACCGCACAAATGGATCAGAGAAATTACAATGAAACCCAAACCACGCTAAGAGATCTTCGAGAATCGTTGATCGGATATGCGCTTAGTACGCCATCGAAACCATATTTACCATGTCCGGATACGGATGGAGATGGGCGAGAGAATCGTGTGGGTCCGGATTGTGTTGAATTCGAAGGAGATGTGCCTTGGGCTACCCTGGGTTTGGGTCAGGTGGATAGTTGGAAACGCCGATTCCGCTATCGCGTTGCTCCAGGTTTCGAGAAAGCGGATACCGGTTTTACACTGATGACGGAAGGGGATATCGAAATCAGAGATTCAGCAGGAGTGGCTTCATCAGTGCTGGTATCCAAGGGTAAATATGGGGAAGGATCTGGCGTGGATGAATCAGAAAACTCCAATATGGATCATGTTTTTGTCAGCAGGCCGCCAACCACTGACTCTGGAAATGAGTTCGATGATTTGGTTGTTTGGCTTCCGGCGACGATTCTATTCAATCGCATGGTCTCAGCAGGTAGATTGCCTTAATGAACGATAATCAACTATTACGTTACAGTAGACATATTCTTCTTCCACAGATCGGGTACGAAGGTCAGGAAAAGCTGGTCAACAGCCATGCGCTTATTGTTGGTGCTGGTGGTCTGGGTTCGCCGGTCGCGCTCTATATGGCAGCAGGCGGCGTAGGGAAGCTCACGATATGCGATTTTGATGTTGTCGACCTTACGAATCTACAGCGTCAGATCATTCACAATACAGCGTCGGTCGGCATCAATAAGACTGAATCTGCGAAGCAAACGATCTCATCGCTTAATCCTGATATTGAGGTACGTACTATCGCTGAGAAGCTGACAGAAGATAATCTGTCGGTGTTGGTGGATGAGGCTGATATCGTGCTCGATTGCACGGATAACTTTGCCATACGCTATGCTTTGAATCGGGTCTGTGTGAGGTCACGCAAGCCTCTGGTATCTGGCGCTGCCATCAATTTCGAAGGGCAAGTGACCGTGTACGACATGCGTAACGAAGAGAGTCCTTGTTATCACTGCCTGTTTCCTGAGATCGGCAACGAAGAAGGCTTAAGATGCGCGGAGAGTGGCGTTTTCTCACCGTTGGTGGGAATGATCGGCACAACGCAGGCGGCAGAGGCGATGAAGCTATTGATGGGTGTCGGACAAAGTCTGCAAGGACGGCTTCTGCTACTGGATGCGATGCATATGGAATGGCGTTCCCTGACATTGAAGAAGGATCCTGCATGTCAGGTGTGTGCATCAGGGGCAACGACCTAGGTCATCAGGTTAGATGGCCGTGCTCTGATTCAAAATCATCTAATGACTTTCGCGGATGTAGCGGTTGTTGATCCGGACAGCGATTGCACCGATACCGATGAGTAGCATACCGGCAAAGATCAGGCCGACCGGGCCTGCGAGATTGTCTGAGAAATGCTCAGACATGAAATCGCCAATGTAGAAAATAAGTCCAAGTGTTCCCACGAAGAGCAAGGTGCGAGAATGAGCGACGGTACTTAGGAAGATGACCCCACAGACCAGTGCCAGGAAAAGAGGCTCCAGTGGTTCGTTATCAATCCAGTCGTGTGCGACCGTCAGGAATATGGTGGAACCGAAAAAGTACATCAGGCCAGCCACAGGTCTATGACGAGAATGATCCA
>Ga0079224_100014021_pt1 | contig 11186 bp, 7 predicted proteins | sample Stecom2015_FD_80414 | JGI IMG/M metagenome (GOLD analysis project Ga0079224, IMG submission 80414) | Agricultural soil microbial communities from Utah to study Nitrogen management - Steer compost 2015 | ecosystem: Environmental > Terrestrial > Soil > Agricultural land | place: USA: Utah...
AAAACTCGAATTTTTTTTATAATCTTGCCAACCTGAGGAAAAAGATGGGCATCACGGCTAACATTGAGATGTTTTATCTTGCGGACGAAATGTTCGCCCAGAAAGGAAAAAAAGTCACTATTCATATTGGAAAACCTATTTCTTACCATTATTTTGATCCGTTAAAAAATGACAAGTACTGGGCAGAAGAAGTAAAAGAACAAGTTTATGCAATGGCCAGGAAGCAATAAAGTTATGCAGGAATTAATAGCCCCGGTGGATAAAGAGGTACTAAAGAAAGAATTGAGTCAGGATAAGTTTATACGACACGTAAACAACGGGGAAAACCATATTTATCTGATTAATTACCACAACGCTCCTAATGTAATGAAGGAAATCGGAAGGTTACGTGAATTAACTTTTAGAGCGGCTGGAGGTGGTACAGGATTGTCTTTGGACATTGATGAAAATGACACTTGTGACGACGCCTATGAGCAATTAATTACTTGGAGTCCTGAGGATGAGGAGATTATTGCCGGTTATCGACTTATTCACTGTCGGAATGCCGGAGTCAATCAACATGGTGAAATCAATTTGTCTACCGCCCACTTGTTCAGGTTTTCGGAGAAATTCAAACGAGATTACCTGCCTTATACTTTAGAATTGGGCAGATCATTCGTCCAGCCAAAATACCAACCCGGGAAGAACAACCGGAAAGGGCTGTTTTCTCTGGACAACTTATGGGACGGTTTGGGGGCCATGGTGGTGCTGAATCCTGATGTCAAATACTTATTTGGCAAAGTGACGATGTATCCGCACTATAACGAGGAAGCTAGAGACCTGCTATTATATTTTATGCATTATTACTTTCCCGATAAGGAGAACTTGGTAACACCGATCCATACCTTGTCTTATAAAGGCTCTGTGGATGGATATGAAGATCTGTTTAAAGGATTGGATTACAAAGAAGGGTACAAGGTGCTGAACACTAGGGTAAGACAGCTAGGCGAAAACATTCCACCCTTGATCAATACCTACATGAATTTATCACCTAGCATGAAAACATTCGGGACAGCCATCAACAACGAATTCGGCGCGGTAGAAGAAACTGGAATCTTAATAACCCTATCAGACATATACGAAACAAAGAAGCACCGACATATCGAAACCTTTGCTCGGGACCGAAATTTTGGCAAAGAGAATTAATCTTTATCAATTACAGGCATAAGTAGTGATTTAAAAATAGCCCATACGCTGGGCTATTTGGTATTTAAGGCGGGCGCATGTCGCAAAATTCGACGCCGCTTCAAAAAACATATCCAAATAAACCCAAATTGATTGTGAGTGACCGAAATTATGTGATCGGCGTCGACTTCGGGACGGATTCCGTTAGAGCCATTTTGGTGGACACCCAGACGGGTGATACTATTAAGACCGAAGTTTTTGAATATCCCCGATGGAAGGCGGGCCAATATTGCGATCCCCATCAAAACCAATTTAGGCAACACCCTAAAGACCATCTAGAAGGCTTGGAGTACACCATAAAAGGCGTGCTGTCTTCCCCGAGCGTACAGCCAGAACAAATCGTGGGAATCGGGATCGACACAACTGGTTCATCGCCTATGGCTGTAGACAGGGCAGGCAGGCCTTTGGCATTACAGCCCGAATTTGCGGAGAACCCCAATGCTATGCTGATTCTTTGGAAAGATCACACAGCGGTCCTCGAAGCGGATGAAATCAACGAATTGGCCAGATCTTGGGGTGGAGTCAACTTTACACAGTACTCGGGCGGAATATATTCTTCTGAATGGTTTTGGTCAAAAATCCTTCATGTCATCCGAAGAGATGCTGCGGTAGCTGAAGCGGCTTACTCTTGGATGGAGCATTGTGATGCTATTGCCTATGAATTGGTAGGTGCTACCGAACCCGAACACTTCAAACGGAGCCGCTGTGCAGCCGGACACAAAGCATTGTGGCATGAAAGCTGGAACGGACTGCCTGATAAAGCTTTTCTGGGAAAATTAGACCCCCGGCTGGCAGCTCTAAAAGACAGGTTGTATAAAGAAACTTTTACGTCTGATCAGCCGGCCGGTCAATTAAGTGCAGAATGGGCTTCCAAATTGGGTCTTTCCATAGATACCGTGGTCGCGGTCGGTACCATTGACGCCCATGCAGGGGCAGTGGGGGGAGAAATATCCCCTAACACCCTTATCAAAGTGATGGGAACCTCTACCTGTGATATTCTAGTTACCACTCCCGAAGAGGTCGGTGGAAAGCTCGTGAAAGGTATTTGTGGACAGGTGGATGGTTCCGTACTCCCCGGTTTAGTAGGACTGGAGGCAGGCCAATCTGCTTTCGGAGATATGCTGGCCTGGTTTAGGGACCTGATCACCAAGCCAACAGCAACCCTGATACAAGAGAGCCAGCTAATTGATGCCTCAACAAAAGAGAAGCTGATCGAAGCCTTGGAAGACCAGCTGCTCAGCAGCCTTTCTCAGCAGGCACTGGAACTTCCCATTCTGGATACCGCACCGGTAGCTTTGGATTGGATCAACGGAAGGAGAACCCCGGATGCCAACCCTTTCGTCAAAGGCGCCCTGATGGGCATCAGTCCTGGTACAGACGCACCCAGAATATTTAGAGCCTTGGTAGATGCCCTTTGTTTCGGCTCAAAAAGGATTGTCGAGCGGCTTAAAGAGGAGGGGGTGAATATAGAGGCGGTAATTGCCTTGGGAGGTGTGGCCAAGAAATCCCCATTGGTCATGCAGACCATGGCTGACGTACTCAATGTGCCCATCAAAGTGTCTGCTTCTGAACAGGCCCCTGCCTTGGGGGCAGCTATGTATGCTGCAGCTGCCGCGCAAGTCCACCCCAACTTACAGACAGCCATAGCTTTTATGGGAGGCGGTTTTGATCAGGTATATGAACCCATACCAGAAAAAACCGTCGTCTATGAAAACCTCTTTCAAAAATACATCCGTTTTGGAGACTTTGTAGAGGACGAATTCACTGGCATTGTCCAACCGCCAAACTCTAATTGCTAAACTTGTGGTTTTAAATGATGATAGGCCAGCAAAACAGCAGATATGCATGACCATTTATCCTTATATTTTTTTATCTTGATGGCTTTTCAAGCTAACGGATAAATTACTATGACTTTGCGTCCTCTTGGAGATACCGGGCTGCGGGTTCCGTCGGTCACATTTGGAACCAGCGCCCTAGGCAATCTTTATACTGAACTTGATCCCGAGATCAAGCTTCGGATAATAAAAGAATGCCTATTGAACAGCCAACCGCTTACCGTCTTCGATTCTGCTGGAAAATACGGCGCGGGCCTGGCCCTAGAAGCTCTAGGAAAAGGCCTTAAACGACTGGAAGTCATCTCACCTCAAGTCATCATCAGCAATAAACTGGGATGGCTGAGGAAGCCTTTGGTAGGCGAGGAGCCGCGCTTCGAACCTGGCGTGTGGAAAGGTTTAAAACACGACGCATTTCAGCTCATCAGTTATGATGGTATACTCCGTTGCTTTGAAGAAGGAAATGAGCTTCTTCAAGGCCGGATCCCCCAGCTGGTTTCTGTACATGATCCCGATGAATACCTGGCCCAAGCCACATCGCCAGCGGAAAGGGAGAAAAAGTTTGGGGATATCTTGGATGCCTACAGGGCACTGGCAGATTTAAAAGCCCAGGGAAAGGTAAAAGGTGTCGGTGTAGGAGCAAAAGATTGGACTGTTATCCCCGAAATTTATAAGCACGTCAAGCTGGATTGGGTCATGTTTGCGAATAGCGCCACGTTGATCTCCCATCCTGAGGACCTGTTGAAATTTATGAAAAGGCTTGAGATCGACCGCGTCGGCATTTTCAACTCTGCTGTTTTTCAATCCGGATTTTTGGTGGGAGGCGATTATTATGATTACCGGTTTATCAGACCTGACACAGCAGAAAATAAAGAACGCTTTCAGTGGAGAGATGCTTTTTTCAAGCTTTGTCAGGAATGGGAAATTACACCAGCGCACGCCTGCGTCCAGTTCGCCCTCCATCTACCAGGTGTGAGTAGCGTCGCTTTAAGTACCACAGACCCCTCCAAAGTGCGGGGAAATGTGGCGCTTACGCAAAACCTATTGCCCAAGGAATTTTGGAATGAACTTAAAAACAGAAAACTAATACCAGAAAATAGTCCTACTCCTTCTTTTTGATAATGAACAATAAACCCAAACCCCTTATATCTGCTGGCAATCTTTGGCCATTTATTCTAATCACTTCTTTGTTTATGCTCTGGGGCTTGGCCAACAATATGACAGACACCCTGTTGGCCGCTTTTAAACGGATCATGAGTATGACGGACTTCCAGACCTCCTGGATCCAACTGGCTTTTTATGGAGCCTATTTCTGTTTGGCTTTCCCTGCCGCACTCTATATCAGAAAGTACACCTACAAATCAGGTATTTTGCTTGGTCTTGGACTCTTTGCATTGGGTTCTCTGCTTTTTTATCCGGCAAGTATCACTATGTCCTATGGCTTTTTCCTATTCGCCTTGTATGTCTTGGCGGGAGGATTGTCTATTTTGGAGACCGCCGCCAACCCCTATGTTTTGGTGATGGGTCCGCAGGAATCAGCTACCAGAAGATTAAACCTGGCGCAATCCTTTAACCCGATCGGTTCCATCATCGGGATCTACATGAGCAAGGTCTTCATTCTTTCTAAGCTCAATACTGCTGAGGCAGCTGATCGCTCTTCTATGGATCCGGCTACATTACAAGCCATCCAGTCGGAGGAATTGACTGGCGTGATGAGCGCTTATGTCGGCGTGGCCCTCTTTCTTGCGCTTGTCTGGATCGTTATCAAAATGACAAGAATGCCAACGGCTATTGATACGAAGGAGTCAGGAGCGTTAGGGCCAGCTGTCCAGCGACTCTTGAGAAATAAAAAATATGTAATGGGAGTCGTCGCCCAATTTTTCTATGTTGGCGCACAGATCGGTGTTTGGTCTTTCACCATCCGGTATATTATGAGTGCGCTGGACCTAAATGAAGCGGATGCTTCCGACTACTATTTGCTCTCTTTGGTGTTGTTTGCCACTAGCAGGTTCGTATTTACCGCGTTGATGAAATTTATCCAGGCACCGCTCCTGTTGGCTTTTAGCGCCTTGGCGGCCATCATCTGCTCGTTAACCGTAATTTATAGCGGCGGCATGACTGGAGCCATTGCCTTGGTGGCCATCTCGGGCTGGATGTCACTGATGTTCCCGACCATTTACGCACTCGCAGCCGATGGTTTAGGAGAAGATACGAAATTAGGAGGATCTGGACTGATCATGGCTATTTTGGGCGGCGCTGTGTTGACTGCAGTACAGGGTTATGTTTCCGATTTTTTTGGAAGTGTCAATGTCTCCTTTTATGTGCCCATGATCTGTTTTGTTGTGGTTTTGGTATTTGGAATGACGCAATATAAAAGAGGTGTCTTGAAAGGGACGGCAAGTTGAAAAATGGGCCTGCCAGAAGGCCTGCGCGTATTTATATCACTTTGGGTCAGAAACACTTCGACCTCATAGATGATGTATGCAACCCTTGTACGCGCCATTATTGTTGATGTACTCTGGGCTTGGCAGCGCCTTACCAACAGACATTATCCTGTCTTTCAGAATGTACCAGGGGTGACATGAATGTTTAAAGGTAGCAACAATAGATCAGTGGAGGCTCCGATATTCGAGACAATGGTGGACGACCGACCCACTGTAATGGGTTGAGTGTAGGTAGCCCTGTGTATCACCAAGGGGCAGGGAGCATAAACCGCGCAAGAAACCGGATGGGGTTGAATAAAGGCTTGATCAATAAACTGGAGACCGTTTAGGAGAAGCCAAGACGCGATAAATGGATATGTCCTAGGCCAAATAACTGTGGATCGCGTCTGGTCTCCATACCTTGTAACGCGAACCTCCAACCTTCAAGCGTGCATCTGCAACCTCCAACGTCCCGCCAAAAAGATGCAATTCTGCAACAAAAACCATCAAGCCGGCATGTTTTAGATGCAGTCTCCTACCAAAACGACGCTGCGCTGAACCAAAAACCTGCGCGGTCCCGCCTCTAACATGTACCGTTTCATCTCAAACACTGACACGTGCATGTTAGAGGTACCCCTCCGACCTCTAAAGTATCCTTCTTGATGGTTTGAGATAGAAAATTCCGGAAAAAATGTCTGACTTTTCGCCTCCAAGGTTCAAGCTTGCATCTTTGGGCTGAAAATCTTCAATTCGGAGATGAAAAGCGGTACCTCAAACTGACAACGCTTCATCTCAAAGATTCAAGCTTGTCAGTTTGAGGTTCAACATTGTCAGTTCGGGAGGGGAGGGGGTACCTCAGGGTAGCCCCCGGCACATTGGAGTTAGGACCGAACAAGGAGGAGACGGTGGTTCGGCCTTTCCATCTGCCAAAGCAATATATGCATGCTTATCCTGTCTGAGGCTTTACCACGGGCATATCGAAAAGAATGGGCGGGTAGGCGAGGGTTGCCCATAGCTATTAACTGGCTGCAGTGCAGTAGTGCTCTGCTTGATATTCGTGTTAATTGGGTTATCTTGTGTTTGACCTGCTTTTATAACTTGATCTCTTTCGAAAGCTTCAAGTGCTGGTCGTTGAAAAGAACATACTACATAATCGGACTATGAACAAAAGAGATTTCCTGAAATCAATGGTTTCTATTCCTGCAATAGTCTCTTACGGCTTGAGCTCAGGGACAGGCATGAGCCCAACCAAGGCCATCGCTCGTGCAAAGCCAGGTAAACTTAAGCTTAGCCTTAACGCTTACTCTTTTAACGGGCCGTTAAGCAGAGGTGAAATGGATCTGGATGACCTATTCGATTTCTGTGCGGAACATCGCTTCGATGCTGTAGATCCCACTGGATATTATTTCCCAGGATATCCTGATGTGCCTCCGGATCGGTATCTATATGATTTAAAACGTAAGGCTTTTGAGCTAGGTTTAGAGATCAGTGGTACGGGGGTCAGAAATGACTTCACGGTTCTTGATCAGGATAAAAGAAAATCGGATATCCAACTTATTAAAAACTGGATCATTGCCGCAGAGAAAATGGGGATCCCGGTAATCAGAATTTTCTCCGGAACGCAACATCACGAAGCGCGTTCTTGGGAGGAGGTGGCAAAATGGATGGTGAACGATATCAGAGAATGTGTTGAGTTTGGCAAAGACCATGGTGTAGTGGTGGCTGTACAAAATCACGCCGACTTCCTCCAAAGTGCGGATCAGGTGCAGAAGCTAATCCACATGATAGATTCCCACTGGTTTGGTTTAATTCTCGACACCGGCAGCTACGGGGGAAATGATCCTTATGAAGAAATTAGAAAAACGGTTCCTTATGCGGTAAGTTGGCAGGTAAAGGAATTGATTAACCGGAATGGAAAAAAAGAGCCAATCCATCTGGCTAGGTTAAGGGAGATTGTTGAAGCTTCTTCCTACAGAGGATATTTGCCGATTGAGACACTTGGGCCCGGAGATCCCTTTGTAAAAGTACCCGCATTTCTAGCGCAGGTACGGGCTGCATTATTCACATAAAAAAACCCATGATCTCCATCATGGGTTTTTGTCTACCAACGCTCACAAATTAGTAACCCGGATTCTGTGGAGCTAGGCTGGGGTTGACATCCAGCTCTACCCGAGGCAAAGGCATCAAATAATCTCTATTAGGATCGAAATTGCTATGGGGCTCGAGGGAATTGGCTCCTTTAAATACAATATCCCCTAATTTCCGCCTCTGGATATCGTACCATCTCTTAAACTCAAAGGCCAGCTCCAACCTTCTTTCCTCTAGGACCAGATCGACAAAGCTAGTCTTATCCATTCCAGGTGCCACATCTTCAGGAAAAGAGGACAGACTTCCGGCACCGTTTCTTGCCCTTGCCCGCACTTCATTGACATAACCTAACGCTTCTGCATTGGGGCCACTTATTTCCGCTAATGCTTCCGCCGCAATCAGCAATACCTCAGCATATCTAAAGCAGATATAGTTGTGGTCAGAATACCTTCCCTCCGCATTGGAACGGCCTGGGTAGCGCCGGTATTTTGCAATGTGGGGCCTTTGGGTATTCTGAAAAACGGTATAAGGTTGCATCACCCCGCCAATAAGTGCAGAATCGGCAAAGCTGACCTTTTTGCGGTAATCGCGATCATCCCAAGTATTGTACACCTGCATCGAAGGGACCGTAACGCTCCAACCCAACTCGTCAGCGCCGCGAATACCCGTCATGGCCGCCATGATATCATCATTGGCACCACCAGCACCGGACTGCTGACCGAGAAAGTCAATGGTGAAAATGGTTTCCGTCAGGTTGTCCGCTAGTTCGGCTCGGTACAGATCCTGAAAGTCCGCTTCTAGGGCATAATCAAATCGTTCCTTGTTGTCGATAACCCATTTCGCCTCTTCATAGGCGCGCTGATAGTTCTCCAAGGTAAGGAACACCGAGGCTAAATAGGAGGCAGCAGTGCCTTTCGTCGCTCTAGACCTTACACCGTTAGAATGCCTATCGGGAAGCCACTCTTTGGCAAACTCCAGATCCGCAATAATTTTTTCATATACTTCGGACTGAGATGTTTTGGAGATGTTCTTCACGGATTCTGGATCATTGATAAAGTAATCAATGTAAGGAATGTCCCCGAAGCTTCTGACTAAGTGGTAATAACTGAAAGCCCGGATAAAACGCGCTTCTGCAATCAAAGGGTTGATGCTGTTGGCGTCCGCACCCAATGCCTCTGCTCCAGCCACTGCAGCGTTGGCTGCACTGACCACCTGATACCACGCCGGCCAGAAGGTGCTGACCATGGCATTGTTGTCATCCATATTAAAATCATTCATCTGCTGTCTTTCCGCAGGAGTTCCCCGGTCACCTATATCCACCATGTCTGATCTTAACATCAGGGCAGTCACGAATTGACGTCCGTAAAGTCTCTCGGTGCCAATCCAGCCGTAGGCACCAAAAACTGCTACTTCTACATCTCGAGGCGAATTAAACAAGCTCTCCGGCGCCAGCAAGCCTACCGGTTTTTCTTCCAAATTTGCACAGCCAACCGATAAAGCAAGACCGGCCAAGACGAGATTTTTCTTTATGATATTTTTCATTGTTCAATGCTTAAATTAAAATCCGATATTAAGACCGACTGTATAAGATTTGACATTCGGATAGCTGCCATAATCAAGTCCCAAATTGCGGTTTCCGTTTGTACTTCCAGTAGATTGGTAGTTCACTTCGGGATCATAGCCTTCATATTGGGTCAAAGTCAGCACATTTTGGGCGCTTACATAGATACGGAATTTATTGATTTTCCATCTGTCCAACAGGGAGGTTGGTAGGTTATATCCCAGCGCCACATTTTTAAGACGGGCAAAGCTTCCATCATAAATCCATCGGGTTGAGACCCGACGCGTGCGGCCCGTTACTGCTTTGGGCACGTCGGTATTGGTATTGGTGGGTGTCCAGCGATCCAGCGCGGTGGTGGTGGCATTGTTGATACCTGCCAGGAGATCCAGCTCCATTAGGGTGTAACTTAGGATATCATTGCCTTGAGAACCTTGAAAGAAGATATTCAAGTCGAAATTCTTGTATTGAAAGTCATTGTTCCAGCCCCAAATAAAATCGGGATGCGGATTTCCAATGATGGTTCGATCATCACTGTTCAATTGGTTGTCCGGCTGCCCCTTAAGGTCGCCCGCAGCGTCTCTAATGCCGTTGATATCCCGGAACTTCTCTCCCCCCGCGTATTGCTCGAATCCTCCTCCAGGGATAAAATCATCGCCTTCCTGATACACGCCATCATATATCCATCCGAAAAAGCTTCCAACTGGATAGCCTTCCCTTAGTATTTGAGTGCTTCCCAACCCAACCATATGACCCGGACCGGACCCGTATTGGATGTCATTGCCGTCAGGCAGAGAAAGGATTTTATTTCTATTAGTGGAAACATTAATATCCATATTCCACTTAAAGACGCCTGTCAGATTTCGTGAGTTGATCGTAAATTCAAAACCTTTGTTTTCCACCTCACCGATATTCTTGAGCTGGGTGGTATAGCCGGAGTACTGCGGCAGCTGCACGTTAAATAGAAGCCCTGAAGTGACCATACGGTAGTATTCGGCGGCTACCGAAATCCTGTCATCTAAGAATCCCAGATCCGTCCCGATGTTCCATTGGGCAGTAGTTTCCCAAGTCAAGTCGTTGTTAGCAACGGTAGTAGGCCTGACAGCGTTAACGGGTACGCCGTCTATCACGGCGAAAACGCTGGAGAACCGCGCTAAAGTTTGATAAGGCTCGATTGCCTGATTGCCCGTTTTGCCATAACTTGCCCGCCATTTCCAAAAACTAATCAGGTCCACATCCTCCATAAAACCTTCGTTCTTCATGTTCCAGGCAATCGCCCCTGAGGGGAAGAATGCCCATTTGTGGTTTCTGCTAAAGTTAGAAGATCCGTCGTACCGCGCATTGAAAGTGATTAAATAGCGATCCAGTAGGGAATAGTTAAGCCTTCCATAGAACGAAGAAATCTGCCACTCGGTGAGATTGGAGTTAGGGGTCTGCCAAACGGATGATGAACCTAAGTTCCAGAAGCTGAACGCATCAGTGATAAAGGATTGGCCTCTGGCGCCCCAACTTTCGTCGGAAGAGGTCTGGAAAGAGTATCCGGCCATCGCGGTAAAATCATGGATTTCGCCAAACCTTTTGTTGAAGGTCAGGTAGTTTTCGTTAAGTAGTAGGGTCCGTTTGTACGCGTCGATGCTGGCGTCGCCTCCTACATTTCGTCCTTCAGTAATGGTAGTAGGAGAATGCAGGCCGGTTCTTCCGTTGCTGGTGGTAGCACCAAATGTAGTCCTGAACCGCAGACTTTCCAGGATTTCGTATTCTCCATACACATTGGCTTGAAAGCGATCCACAGAGGACTCATTGACCAACTGTGTGGCTACCGCATAAGGATTATCATGTGGGTCATTTAGCCTTGCCACGGTAAAGGTTCCATCGGGCCTATAGATGGGCTGATCCGGTTCGAATTTGAAGGCTGATGCCACCACGCCTGGTGTCAGACCACCTGAGCCATCTTGAGTTCTCACGCCGTCGCTCCCGCTTCTCTGGGCCAACTGGTTCAGCCCTATTTTCAGTCGCTCTGAAGCATTCACGTCCACATTCCGGGTCAGGGAAAGACGGTCA
>Ga0079224_100014022_pt1 | contig 11186 bp, 13 predicted proteins | sample Stecom2015_FD_80414 | JGI IMG/M metagenome (GOLD analysis project Ga0079224, IMG submission 80414) | Agricultural soil microbial communities from Utah to study Nitrogen management - Steer compost 2015 | ecosystem: Environmental > Terrestrial > Soil > Agricultural land | place: USA: Utah...
ATCCGTGAGCTATTGCGATTATGGCGATTATCATTATTCATGACAAACTCCGCTTACGGATTTATGGAAGGCAACCGCGCTGTAAAGAACTTGCGCTACGTTGTGCCTGGTACGATCACGCCGAAGATTGACAAATGGGAAGGGCTGACCGGTTTCAAGCGCCGAATTGGTGAAGAGACAACCGAGTACAGCCTGAAAGACAATCGCATTTTCTGGATGTGGCGATTAGACCATACCACCGAGCTCTTACCCTCGAAAAACAGCGAATTTAAGGCTCTCATGGCAGCGGCGGGTGTGCTTTACTACGCCGATTACTACGTGCAAAACTTCTTCCAACGCGGTGGAATCAGGCCGGCTTTGTTGCAAGTGGCCGGCGTGCCAACACGCGACGAGCGCGAAAAGATCGAGAACGTCTGGGATAAGATCATACACGGCTGGTCCAAGTATTTAGGCAAGGTAATCAGCGCTAACGAGATGGACGTGAAGGTCATCGGCGATGGCATTGACAATGTCGCCAACGGGCAATTGCATTCCGAGAAACTGGCAGACGTGGCGATGGCAGCTGGTATGCCCTTGTCCATCATCCTTGCTAACTCCGCTAACTATGCAACCGCGCAAACAGAGTATTTGGTTTGGTTCAGGGATTCCGTTGTGCCGTGGGCAAACTTCATGGAAGACTCGCTAAACGAAAAGCTGTTCAAACCGTTGGGCTTGCACTTTGAGTTTAGGCCTGAGATGAGCGACAAGGGGCAAGAAGAAGAACGACAGCGAGCCGGTGCTTACCGCGCTTATGTGGCAAGCGGAATGAAACCGAGCATTGCCGCGCAGGTGGTTGGCATTGATCTGCCTCCTGACATCGAGTACGAAGACTTGGACGACGTGTTCGTGCAACCTAAACCTCAACCGGTTAATGAGACCGAGATTCCGATTGAGAAGGAAGAGTTACCTGAGCCGGTGGATGAGAAATCCGTCACGCTGTTGACAATCGACCAACTAAGGGAATTGGAGCACTGGCAGGACTTAGCCTTCCGCAAGTTGAAGCAAGGGAAATCTCTTATGTTCCCGTGGGTAAGCAAAACCTTGCCTGAAGAAGTGGCGAGCGTGATCCGAGACCGGTTACCTTCGTGTAAGACGCTGGCTGAAATTGAGCGGGCGTTCGACCTGAATATGCCTGACACGCCAGACCGCCAGTTGCGCGAGTTAGCCGATGCGCTGAACAAGGCTGTTGAGGTTGTCGCGACGGAGGGTAAGTACTCCCCAAACCAACCCCGCGTGCCAAGCGGACATTCTGAAGGCGGGCAATGGACGGATGGTATTTTCCCAAGTGTAAAAAAAGCAATAGAATCAATAGCAGACATAAATAGAGAGCGTATATATGTTTTTGATCCAGATACAGGTAATGCGCGGTTTACAAGGGCTGGTGCAAAAGATAATGTGGGAGTTACCTCTTCAGAATTACGGAAAGTTAAAGACGGCATATTACTCCACAATCATCCAGGTGGAGAGGAATATCTTGTTTTTTCAAAAAAGGACATCAAATCTTTTGTGGCTTATGATGTCCGAGAGGGGTGGCTGGTTGTCGGCGACTATGTAATGGTAGTAAAACGCCCCGCAGACGGGCTCTGGCCTGATAATTATCCCGCTAAAGTCAACAAAAGTATGACCGTTCAATTAAAGAGATACGCGATGAAAGAATTGGGGTTAGATAAATACGATTGGGATATGGTCGAGTGGAGTGATGTCCCGGCAAGAAAAGCGCGTAGCATGTATGTCGCTGCATACCAGCTTGAGGGCATTGAGGCATATTGGAAAAAGTGGAGATAGGATGGACACATTCGCTGGTGATGAAGTGCTTATGATTGATGACAGTCAGCTTGAAGAAGAGTTGAATACGCCGCTTAAAACATTAATGGAACTATACGAAATATCGTATGAAAATTCGGAATACGAGTCTGAGGTCGAGGCGTGAAAGAACTAATACTCGAAGCCTTGCGCGAGTCGGTGAAACGTTACCCTGACCTGTTCGAGTACATCGACGGGGCTGCTGCTTGGGTTATAATTAGAGATGACCTGCAATTGTGGCAGGCGAAGGCGATCACACAGGCGCGCAACGGGGAGCCGGCGCTGTGCGAGTTCGATAGCGCTTACATACCCGAATCCATCGCTGACATGGTAAAGTCCATGCTGGCTTATGCAGACTGTGAGGGTTGCATAAAAACCGGATTCAGCGATGTTGAGGCATTCATGAAATCGCCGGGTTCAAAAGATAAGCACAAGAAACTCATACCGCGTACCGATGGGAAACCATTCGAGTATAGCGAATTCACAGGACTTACAGAAGCAGACATCAACAATGCGATAAAAGCGTGGGATAGGGCTATGCCTGATTACGCCGGGTTGTTAGATGCTGAAGTCAAACGGGAAGACGATGCCGGAAACTAAACCATTGTGGTACTGGGATGACAGCGTCAAACGCTATCGCAATCCGTCTACGGGGCGGTTCGTTGGCATTGACGATATGAACGGCTTGCGTACTGAATTCATGGAATCTCAAAAGAGACTAATGGAAGGGGCGACAGTCACCTTCGATGCCGGCACAATTGACAGCCGAACTTACGAAAGGCGAGTCAAGGAGATTCTAAAGCAGACGTACATTGACAATTATGTCATGGGAGCCGGTGGGCGCAATAACATGACCCAAAAAGACTGGGGAAGTGTCGGCGGTATGTTAGCAGAGCAGTACAGTTATTTGAACCCGTTTTTGGCACAAATTGAGCGTGGGGAGTTATCACCGGCACAAATTATAGCACGCTTGAAAATGTACATCAATTCTGCAAGTGAGGCGTTCTGGAGAGCATTCGCGCGTGACATTCCAATTGACTTGCCGGCTTATCCCGGTGACGGGCAAACCGCTTGCCTTACGAACTGCCAATGTCAATGGGATATAAAGCCGGTGGACGGTGGTTATGATTGTTATTGGATATTAGGCGAAGCCGAACATTGTCCTGATTGCGTTGAGAACGCGTCAAGGTGGAATCCTTACAGCATCCGCATAACAGGGGAAGATTCAAATGCCAGTTGACATTGTAATTGACGGGCTCGAGGAGTTGCGCGGGAAGTTAGACCGGTTCCCGCCTGAAGCGCAAAACGAAGCCGGCGACATGGTAAGCGAGTACGTCTTGCACATAATGCAGGAGTACGCGCCTTACAAGTACATTCCGTTCAAGTCAGCCTACGGCGGGTTCTTTAGCGACAAACAGCGCAAGTACGTTTTTGCCAACAAGCTATTCGGTGGTTCTGCAAACAGATCACAGCGATTACGGCAAGGCTGGAAGAAGATGGGCGGAGGTGCTGACACGTTGGTTTACAACGATGTACCTTATGCCGGCTATGTAGTAGGGGACGACTCTCAAGCGAACATGCACACGATGATCGGCTGGTGGACGGTTAGCAGTCGGTTGGGTGAGAGAGCAGCACAGATTGAGCGACTTGCGAAAGCAGGCGTAGACAAAGCAATCGAAAAGTTGGGGTTATAAGAGAAGTTAGTTACAGACAACTGAATACATAAGGCTGTCATGGGCGTTGGGTAACGCGGTGGTAGACCTGGTGGTCAGAGGGTTCTGAAGCCAAAACAAAGCACGTATTATCGTGCGGACGTTTGGCTTTATCGGTTTAAGGAGGTGTCGATGGACACTATGGTGTATTTTGGAGACGCGGTAAAAGCACTTGGCGAGGGCAAGGTTGGTGGCTATTTAGTGCGCTGGGGCGGTGACGGTGACGTTGACCTGACCGGTGATTATTTCACTAAAGAAACTGATCTTGGCATCAGCGAGGGTGACCGACTGCCGGTGTACTTCGAGCACGGCTACGACCCGGTGATAAAAAGCCGGCGGTTAGGGCGGGGGCAAATTGAACGCTTTGACGACATCGGAGTTTGGTTTGAAGCACAACTGGAGTTACGGGATGAATACGAACGCAAGATTTATGAACTGGCTGAAGCTGGGAAGCTCGGTTGGTCGAGTCAGGCGGGCGGTTCGCTCGTAGCAAAGGAATCTGGATTGGGAGGTACACGAATCGCTACATGGCCATTGGCAGAAGCAACGCTAACTAAGTCGCCAGCCGAGTACCGAAACACCGCAATACCAATGAAATCAATTTATCCGGAGGCGGAAACGCCAAAGGCAACTACCCATGAGGAGGAAATCATGGCAGAAGAAATCAAGTCCTCACCGCCTATTGACGTTGAGGCACTCGTAAAAGAGGCTGCTGAGAAAGCTATCAAGGCTTACGAAGAAGCACAACCGAAAATCAAGGGTGGGTATGCTGAAGTCACTGAAGACGAAACAGACCGCTCACTCAAAGCAAACCCATTCACCGCAGCCGAGTTTTTCCAGGCTGTCAAAATGGCAGAAATGTACCCCGGACAGGAAGAGCGTCGGCTGTTGCCATTCAAGGCGACGGGGCTAAACGAAGCGACTCCCTCCCAGGGCGGGTACTTGTTACCACCTCAAATTGCAGCCGGCATCCACAGTTCAATGTGGGCGACTGGCTCTGTTTTGAGCCGTTTCAATCCTATTCGCGTCACTGGCAACTCTTTGACGATCAACGCTGTGGACGAAACTTCACGCGCCGACGGCTCCCGCATGGGTGGCGTGCAAGGCTACTGGCTGGCTGAAGCCGCTCAGAAGAGTGCAAGCAAACCCAAGTTCCGCCAGATCGACCTGAAACTCAAGAAAGTAGCGGCCTTGTGCTACGCTACCGATGAGTTGCTTGCCGATGCATCCGCATTGGAAAGTTGGATTGGCAACGAAGTTCCGAATGAGTTGCGCTTCAATGTAGAAGCCGCGATTATCAACGGTGACGGCGTTGGTAAACCTTTGGGCATCCTGCAATCTGGATCATTGATTAGTGCTACCCGCACCGATGGTTCAAAGATTGATGCTTATGACATCGGTCGCATGTGGGCGCGCCGGCTTCCAGGCTACAACGATTACGTGTGGTTTGTGAATCCTGCTGTTTACCCGCAATTGCTGAACATGACCATTGGCGACATGCCCGTTTACGCACCGAGCGTGCGGCCTGATGTTCCATTTGGTTCATTGCTTGGTCGACCCGTTATTGAGAACGAATACTGCCCGAATTTGGGCACTGCTGGCGACATTCTGCTCGCTTCACCTTCCGCTTATGCCCTTATTACTAAGGGTGGGGTTGAGGCAGCTTCCAGTATTCACATTAAGTTTGACTATGATGAAACAGCCTTCCGCTTTGTTTATCGTGTTGATGGTCAACCCTACTACAACGCCCCAATTACTGCTTACGATGCTGTCAATACTGTCAGCCCGTTTGTGGCATTGTCGGCTTCAAGCTAATCGGAGGTGAATGATGGCGAGATACGCTGAAAAACTCCATATTGTTCCGGTATTTTCACCGGCAGGCACAACCACATTTCTTTCTTATGCGGTTGGGCTTAAAAATTCCCACTGGGTCACATTCCTAATCAATTTAGGCGTGATGACTTCAGATTCATCTGATGTTGGCACTGTGACCGTCATTGCTACCGACACTCTCGGTAATACAACCGACGCTCAAGACGTGGCAGTTCCCTTCACCTATCGTTTGTCCGGTATTATGGGCACGAATGAAGATTGGGGTGACATCACCGCAGCTACTGCTTCTGGAATGACTTTCAACGCTACAGATGATGGCAAGTCTATTGTGATTGACGTTGACCCGGCTTCAATTCCGGCTCTGCATTCAACCGCAAAGGGCGTGAGAATCGCTGTTGACGGCACCGGGCTTATCACCCAAGCCGGCATCGCGGTTAATGCGTTTGTCGAAGATCGCTATCCGCAGGCAGATCACCTCAGCGCGACGACCTAATTTAGGGTGGAGTGAACAGGGGGAGGGCTTTATGCTCTCCCCCGCATTGGAGGACAAATGGCAGATTATGTGACAGTATCAGAAATCAAGGCGGATATTCCAGATTCACCGCTATTTGATGTAACCGATTCAACTTACGATAGCGTGCTGGGAAACATGGTCACGGCTGCCTCACGGCTGATTGATCGTTACGTGGGCGGTTGGGATAACTTCTTCTATCCGACCACCGATAACACAACCCGCTATTTTGACGGAAGCGGCGAAGAGCAACAATACATTGACCCGATGGTTAGTTTGACTTCCGTCGCGGTTAGTGAAAGCGGTGGGCGTGCTGTGAGCGATTACACCACCTGGACCAATGACACCGACTTCTTCGTGTCGCCTTACAACTACGCCTCTATTGGTATGCCGATTATGAGCTTGGTTATTGACAATGATGCCGGCTCTAAGGGCACGTGGGGCACAACTCGCAAGGGCGTGAAAGTGACCGGCGTGTTTGGCTGGTCTGCAACTCCACCGGAGGACATTGAGCAGGCCTGCAAGATCCAGGCGGTACGCTGGTTTATGCGAGCCAAACAAGGCTATCAGGATGCCGGCGCAAACCAGAACTTAGGCGAAATGTACTACATGAAAGAACTTGATCCTGACGTGAAAACGATTTTACAACGCTATAAGATATTCAACGTGGCGGTGATCTAATGAGCATCATTGATGACGCAATCACCCGCTTGCAATACCACGCTTTAGCGATTACCAGCACAACTGTCAGGGGAGCGCCTTCCTACCCGGTAGAAGACGCGACTGTGTTACCGCTTGCGATTGCTTACATCTCAGATGGAACTGGCTCGGCTGATGATAGCACGACCGCTCGATTATTGTTGACGGTCAAGGTGGACTTCCACGTCAACCGAATGAGCATGAAGAGTGCTTACACCGAATTGAACAACATCATTCCAGAATATTTACGAAGACTGGCTGGCGATCCAACATTGAACGGCAAGGTGGACACGATTGTTTTCCCTGTGACCTTCGCTGTTATGCCGGCACAATGGGACCGGGTGGTTACGCAAATGGCGTCCTTCTCAGTTCCACTCAAATTCAGGGAAACACCGACAACGTAGCAGAAAGGCTTGAATTGAAAAAGACTGCTGTAATACTTGGAATGCATCAAGGCACGATGGGCGAGTTTGACCAGACCCGTGATGATTGTGATGTGTTCGTTATGAATGAAATGCTATCTCGCGGGGCGGTTGCTCGCGCTGATTATGTGATGCAACTGCACAAGCCGGCAGTGTGGAGGTCGAGCCAAAACAGGAACGACGCTAAACACTACGAATGGCTGAAAACTAACACTGAAGTTACCGTCTTCATGGCAGAACATTTTGATGATGTTCCCATGTCAAGGCGTTTTCCACTTGAAGAAATGAAAGCATATTTCAAAGGGGCGGAGTGGTATTTTACAACCACCGTTGCCTATGCCATTGCTTACGCCATTTATGCCGGTTACAAGCGCATTGAGGTATACGGGGTTGAGATGGAAACCAACACCGAGTATGGACACCAGCGTCCTTGCGTGGCGTACTGGTGCGGTGTGGCTTACGGTAAGGGCATTGAGGTTGACTTCCACAGTCCGCAATTCTACGTGTCGCCATTGTACGGGTATGAGGGTGACATAACCATCCCGGTTGAAATGTTTGAACAGCGGGCAAAAATGCTGGCTGAGAATGCCAAAAGAACGCTTGAAGAATATAAGCACGCAAAAGAGGTATTTACCAACGCGGTAGAGGCGTTTCGCAATGATTACAAAGTTGGAATGAAGTCGCTTGAAACTCACGCTAACAATTGCGCAAACCTGGCTCACGAATTCAATATGAGTGACGGCGCATTGCAGGTAAACCAACGCCACATCAAGGCTTGCAAGATTATGGAAGCCGAAACTGGCGCGTACTTTTTGAGTAAGCAAGTTTACGAAACCGAATTCCATGCCAGCGTGACCAAATGGCAGGAACATCAGCAGAATTTGAGAGAAATCTCGGACGCTCTGAAAGCCAAAGACAATGAACTTGAGCAAGCGTCAAGCAGGGGTTATCGAAGCCGGCGCTGTGACGAATATCTGGCACTGGTTGACACGTATGTCAAAGTGGTTGGCAAGGCTGGCCTGCTATCCGGTATCAGCATCGAGAGTAAAAACCTGATGGCGATCCACGATCAGAACGAGCGCATGGCTGGCGGTAAAAAGGCGGTTGAGATTATGGCGGAGGCAAGGGCGTGAAAACCTGCCTGATTATCGGAAATGGTCCATCGCTGGCTGACGTACCGAATGAGTTTCTGGCAAAGTATCCGACTTTCGGCTCAAACCGCGTCTACTTGAAGTTTGTGCCGGACTACTACGCCTTTTGTGACAAGTTGTGGATTAGCAATTACATCGAGGACATAAAGGCGCTGGATTGCAAGCTAAAGTTTATCCGAGCAGAGTTCGCTAACTTGATTCCGGGCGCTATTCCGCTATACAACAATCCGAAACGGCATGTGTTTTCCTACGAGCCTTACGAGTGGATATTTGACGGGGCAACGGTGACATTCGTTCACTTGCAATGGGCGTTCTATCTCGGATTTGAGCGAGTTGGCTTGATCGGAGTTGACCACTTCTACGGATATCAGGAAGAACCTGGCACGCTTCAGACGGGGCGTGAATCGGCTCACTTTGATCCGAATTACTACGATAAGAACATCACCTACTGGCGACCTAACCTTGATAAGACTACCAGAAGTTACAAGTTGGCAAAAGAGGCTTACGAGAAGGCGGGGCGTGAGGTGATAAATATAACGCCCGGAAGCAAACTGGATGTGTTCAGAAAAGAGGATTGGCATGACTGGTACAAGTAGCGCGGTCATTTTCCATCCTTACTTTTCAGAGGATTACGCGCCGATGCTGGAGTTGATCAAGCCACGTCACACGGCTTATGCGGATAAGTGGGGCTTTGACTTATTACCAGTTGACTTTCGCAAATTGATGGTCAAAGCAGATGTTGAGTTGGTGCAGGCCGAAATGGTTGGGTATGCGAGTCAACTCCTGAGTAAATACAACTATGTTGTTTGGCTTGACCTTGACACGCTTATTTGGGACCTGGACGTGGACTTGCGCACGGCAACCGACGAGATTGGGGCGGTTAGATTCCATCCACATAGACCAATGGCAACCGGTGATCTATTTTCCTGCCATTTTGGTGGGGTCAAGGTAAACCACCTGAATTGCGGGGCGGTCTACATCAAGCGCACACCTTTCACGCTTGATTTTATGGATGAGTGGGCTGGGTTGGCACGGCAATCACCGGGTTGGTACTCAGCGCAAAATGCTTTCAATATTCTCACTATGGGTTATGGACTGCCAGACTTAGACTTCCGCTGGAACTATAACTACAACCGACATGGAGTTTGCAGAAAGCCGGTGGTCAAAGGCTATCACGGTTACAGAGGGCTTGATAAGAAAATGAGCGCCATTGAATCAGACTTACGGGCATTAAAACGATGGCAGAAAAACTGATACTCGGTAACGGCTTGCTTGGAACGGAGTTGCAACAACAAACCGGTTGGGACGCCATCGCCCGTGAGCGAGACAGGTTTGATTTGCTCAATTCATACCTATTTGGCAGGTACATGAAGGGTTATGACTGTATTATCAATTGCACCGGATTCACAAAGGATCACTCCGACAAAGAGACCAACCTGGCTTTGAATTATAAGGCGGTGGTTGACTTGGTGGATTATTGCAACAGGCAGGGAAAGAAATATGTGCATATTAGCACGGACATTGTCTATGCCGGCTCGGTCCACTCCGCGAGTGAAGATGACGTTCCAATACACGCCCGCAACTGGTACGCCTATTCCAAACTTCTGGCTGATGGGTACGTTCAAGCGGTTTGTGAAGATTATCTGCTGATCAGGACGGCATTCAAACCGAGACCATTTCCGCATAAAGTGGCGGTAAATAAGGTCGGGAACTTTGATTATGTAGACGTGATAACAGGGTTGATTGTTGAACTTATCGAGGGCGGGGCAAGCGGCGTTTATAACGTTGGTACAAAACTAAAAACAATGCTTGAACATGCCCGCGAAACCGTACCAGATATTGAGCTGAACACGGATAGTCCACCTATTGACGTGAGCATGGACCTCAGCAAGATGGATTCGTTCAGGACAAAGGCCGGCAATGCGTGATGTGGTTGTCGCGTGGATCAGGAAAGTTTGCTCAAGACTTTGGGAGCGCCTACTTTCTATTGGAGATAAGGAACAATAATGCGAACTGAAATGAACCCGAACAGGCAAGCAAAAGCGGACGGTTACGCCCCTTACATCGCCAGTTCCATAATTCACTTACCGAATTTTGAAGGCTACCACGAGCAGAGATTTGAGGTGGTAAAGACTTCACTAACTACGATGCGGGAGAACGCCGGGTTAGATTGTCAGATTCTGATTTGGGATAACGGCTCATGCCAGGAATTTAGGGATTGGCTGTTGAACGAATATAAGCCTGATTACGTGATGTTGAGCACTAACGTGGGTAAGTCAATTGCGCGTGCCAGTATTCTGCGGATGTTACCGCCTAAAACGATTGTCGGGGTTGCCGATGATGACATGTACTACTACCCGGACTGGTTCAAAGCGCAGGTTGAGTTGATGAAATATTTTCCTAACGTTGGGCAAGTGAGCGGTTATCCAGTACGGACTCAAATGCGATGGGGCAACAAGCGCACGCTTGAATGGGCGCGCAAAGTGGCAATAGTTGAAGAAGGAAGTTTCATCCCAGCTGAATGGGACGAGGATTATTGCACTTCGATTGGGCGCGATTACGAGTGGCACAAGAAATACACCGAAAATGACATGGATAAGCGCATAACCTATCGGGGTGTGCAAGCGTACGCGTTTGCCCATCATTGCCAGTTTATTTGTGAAGCCGGCAAGATTGCGCCTCTGGCTCGATTTGACACGGAAGCGATGGCAGACGAAAAGCCGTTTGATTGGGCGGTAGACAATACCGGCATGTTACGGCTTACCACGATCAACCGCTATACCAGGCACATCGGTAACGTGCTGGATGACGATCTGAAACCGAAGAGACGGAGGCGTAAATGAAAATGAAATATGTTGGAAAAGGCTCGTTCCTGGTGGGCGTGCCGGCTCGCGATCTAAACGCGAGTGAAGCAAAAAGATTCGGAATTGAGAGGTTGCTAAACAGCAATCTTTACGAAGAAATCAAAAGAAAACCAAAGGTCGAAGAGCCGGCGGATGATATTCAACAGGAGGCC
>Ga0079224_100014023_pt1 | contig 11185 bp, 6 predicted proteins | sample Stecom2015_FD_80414 | JGI IMG/M metagenome (GOLD analysis project Ga0079224, IMG submission 80414) | Agricultural soil microbial communities from Utah to study Nitrogen management - Steer compost 2015 | ecosystem: Environmental > Terrestrial > Soil > Agricultural land | place: USA: Utah...
ACGCCCAGCTCGCCGGAGCCGCGCAGCCGCCGGTAACCCCGGGATGCCACGCCGCGCATCCGCACGCCCTCGCCTCGCAGGGAGCGTTGTCGGCCGATGATGTCCAGCAGCGCTTGCGCGAAGTCCGGCTCCCAGAGCGCGTCGTAGAGCACGCCATCCTCGCCGGCCGACGTGACTTCGGCCACGATCGCGTGCGGCGTCCAGTCGCGCACCTGCGCGGCGCGCTCGCCGGTCGCGAAGGTGAGCGGCAAGAAGTACGTCTCCGGCTCGCCCTCGGAGTAATCTAGCTCGAACAGGACGATCTGCACGTCCCGGCCGTCTAGCGGCATCGGGATGGTCGCGCGGATCGAGGGGCGGCGAATCGTGCGCGCCTTGCTGCGGAACCAGCGCCGGCCGCGCACGTAGTCGGTCAGCACGTCGAGCAGCCGTTGCTGGCGATTCGAGGCCAGTAGCCGCTCCCACGAGCCGCGCAGCACCAGCTTCGGGATCTGGCGCTCCTCGCCGGGCACGGCCGGCGCATACTCGCCGTGCAACTCCTGGGGCTCCAGCGAGAACCAGTAGAAGCCGTGCGGACTCAGCGTCAGGAAGTACGGCAGCTCGCCGATCGGCGGGAAATCAGTGCGTCCGAACATTTCGACCGGCACCATGGTCTGATAAGCGGACAGGTCTAGCTCGGCCGCCTGGCTGAAGCGCGAGAGGTTAGCAACGACCAGAATCTTCTCGTTCTCGTACTCGCGGATGAAGGCCAGGATCTTGCGGTTGTCGACCGGCAGGAAGCTTATCGAGCCGCGCCCGAAGGCCTTGTAGCGCTTGCGCAGGTCGATGATGCGCTTCATCCACCAGAGCAGCGACTGGGGATTGCGTTGCTGCGTCTCGACGTTGACCGTCTCGTAGTGGTACTCGGGATCGACGATCACCGGGGAGAAGAGCTTCTGGCGGTTGGCATCGGAGAAGCCGGCATTGCGGTCGGCCGTCCACTGCATCGGCGTGCGCACGCCGTTGCGGTCGCCCAGGTAGATGTTGTCGCCCATGCCGATCTCGTCGCCGTAGTAGATGACCGGCGTGCCGGGCAGCGAGAAGAGCAGCCCGTTCATCAGCTCGATCCGGCGGCGGTTGTTGTTCATGAGCGGTGCCAGGCGTCGGCGGATGCCCAGGTTGATCCTCGCGTCGGGGTCGGTGGCGTAGGTGCGGTACATGTAGTCGCGCTCTTCGTCGGTGACCATCTCCAGGGTCAGCTCGTCGTGGTTGCGCAGGAACATCGCCCACTGGCCGGTCTCCGGGATCGGCGGCGTCTGCTCCATGATGTCGATGATCGGGTAGGCGTCTTCCATGCGCAGCGCCATGTAGAGCCGCGGCATTACCGGGAAGTGGAAGGCCATGTGGCACTCGTCGCCCTTGCCCTCGCCGAAGTACTCGACGGCGTCCTCCGGCCACTGATTGGCTTCGGCCAGGAACATGCGGTTCTCGTACTTGGAGTCGACGTGCGCGCGCAGCTTCTTGAGGAACTGGTGCGTCTCCGGCAGGTTCTCGCAGTTGGTCCCCTCGCGCTCATAGAGGTAGGGGATGGCGTCCAGGCGCATGCCGTCGACTCCGGCGTCGAACCAGAAGTCCATCGCTTTGATGATGGCGTCATGGACGCGCGGGTTGTCGTAGTTGAGGTCCGGCTGGTGGTGGTAGAAGCGGTGCCAGTAGTAGGCGTTGGCCACCGGATCCCAGCTCCAGTTCGAGGTCTCGAAATCCTTGAAGATGATCCGCGCTTCCTTATATTTGTCCGGCGTGTCGCTCCAGACATAGAAGTTGCGGTAGACCGTGCCCGGTCTGGCCCGGCGAGCGCGCTGAAACCAGGCATGCTGGTCCGACGTGTGGTTGGCGACCAGCTCGGTGATGACCTTCAGGCCGCGCGCGTGGGCCTCGCGGATGAAGCGGCGGACATCGCGCATCGTGCCGTAGGCCGGGTGAACGCCGTTGTAGTCAGCGATGTCGTAGCCGTCGTCACGCAGCGGCGAGGGGTAGAACGGCTGCACCCAGATCGCGGTCACGCCTAGATCCTGGATGTAGTCCAGCTTCTCGGTCAGCCCGCGGAAATCCCCGATCCCATCGGCATTGCTGTCCTTGAAGGACCGGATATGCACCTGGTAAATGATCGCGTCCTTGTACCACAGCGGATCGTCCAGGTCGCCGTCAACCGCTTGTATCGCTCGCTCAGGCATCGTTGCTCCTTTAGGGAACAGGTAACGGGAAACAGGGAACAGTTGAGATGAAGTTTGTCGCTTCTAGATCGCGGGTTGCAGGAAGACTTGTCCGGTCGATCGACTTCCTACAAGCCGCGATTCGCAATCGACAAACATATCCCGGTCACTCACCCCTGACATTCCTCGTCCCAACTGTTCCCTGTTCCCTCTTCCCTGCTACCTGCCAGAACCCCTACATAAAGTAATCAAAATCGCTCTCTGTGCGGACGTGGCGGCGGATGCGGAAGATGTGAGCCGGGATGGCCTGTGGGTTGAGTTCGACGTAGTTGTGGGCGCCGTGCCAGAGATAGCGGCCGCCGCCGAGCAGATCGTGCGCCTGGAAGGGCTGGTCGGGTTCGAGCTCCCATTCTTCCAGCGGCAACTCAACCCAGCCTGATTGCGTGAAGTGTGGGTCCAGGTTGACGACGGTCAGGATGATGTTGGCGTTATCCGGCGTGCGCTTGCTGTAGGCCAGCAGTTGTTCGTTCTGGGTCGGGTGGAATGTCAGGCTGTCGTTCGAGTGCAGCGCCGGGTTCTCGTGGCGCGCGCGGTTGACGATGGCGATGATGTCGCGCAGGCTGTCGGGCCGCCCCAGGTCCCAATGGCGCAGCTGGTACTTCTCCGAGTGCAGGTACTCCTCGCGGCCCGCCTCCAGCGGCTCGTTGTCCATATGCTCGAAGGCCAGGCCGTAGATGCCGTAGGTGGCCCCCAGCGTGGCCGCCAGCACGAAGCGCGCGATGAAGGCCGGCCGACCGCCGAACTGCAGGTACTCGGTCAGGATGTCCGGCGTGTTCGGCCACAGGCTGGGCCGCAGGTACTCGGCCACCTCGGTCTGGGTCAGCTCGGTGAGATATTCGCGGATCTCCCAGGCCGTGTTGCGCCACGGGAAGTAGTTGTATGACTGCGTGAACCCCAGCTTGGCCAGATTCTCCAGCACCCGCGGCCGGGTGAAGGCTTCCGAGAGGAAGATAATCTCCGGGTGGCGCTCCTTGACGTCGGCGATCAGCCATTCCCAGAAGCGGAACGGCTTGGTATGCGGGTTATCGACCCGGAAAACGCGCACGCCCTGGTCGATCCAGTAGTCGACGATGCTCTTCAGCTCGTCCCACAGTTCGCGCCAGTGCTCGGTTTCGAAGTCGAAGGGATAGATGTCCTGATATTTCTTCGGCGGGTTCTCGGCGTACTGGATCGTGCCGTCCGGGCGCTTGCGGAACCACTCCGGGTGCTCGTGGACGTAGGGGTGGTCGGGCGAGCACTGGAAGGCGATGTCCAGCGCCACCTCGATGCCCTGGCCGCGGGCCGTCTCGACCAGCAGCTTGAAATCCTCGAGGCTGCCCAACTGTGGGTGGATCGACTTGTGGCCGCCCTCGGCCGAGCCGATCGCCCAGGGGCTGCCGACGTCGCCCGGCTCGGCCACGATGGTGTTGTTCTTCCCCTTGCGGTGGGTCACGCCGATCGGGTGGATCGGCGGCAGGTAGAGCACATCGAAGCCCATGTCCCGGACATAGGGGAGTTGGGCGATGACGTCCATGAAGGTGCCGTGCTTGCCCGGCTCCCGCGACCAGGAGCGCGGGAACAGCTCGTACCATGCGCCGGTGCGCGCCAGCACCGGCTCGGCCCAGACGGTCAGCTCCTTCTCGTACTTGGTCGCGTGCGAACGGTCGGCATAGATCGTCATCAGCTTGATCAGCTGGGGGGTGAGCAGCCCGGTCGCCGTCTCGGCGTCCGCCCCGCGCAATTGCTCGGCCACGCGCAGCAGTCCCTCGCGGTTCTCCTCCGGCGCGCGCCAGGCGGTGGCCTCGACGAGCTCCGCGCCGATCAGCAGGTCGACCGCGATGTCCTGCCCGGCCTCGATGCGCTTCTCCAAATCGCGCGCCCAGGTCTTGAAGTGGTCCACCCAGGCCCAGATCGTGTAGAAGTACTTGCCGATCTCCTCGATCTTGAAGCTGGCCGTCCAGCGATCGGGCTTGTGAGGACCGATGGGCTGCATCTCAACGGAGCGGTATTGCCTGGCCTCAGCGGTGCGGAACAGCAGCATCGCGGAGAGGGCGTCGTGGCCGTCGGTGAAGATATCGGCCTCCACGTTGACCTCTTCGCCGACGACGCGCTTGATCGGGTAGCGGCCGCAGTCTATTTCCGGGTAGACCCCTTCGATGACTGCGCGGCGTCGTCCATCCGATTTGCGTGCCATGTGCCCCCAACCACGCCAGTATTCCGCGTTACGCGGATCGTCATTACGTGCGCGTCATGTCCCCTCAGTATAGCGATTCGCCCCGCCGCGTCGCGGTGTGTCGGGATACACGCGGGCGATACGGCGGGGTTGCGAATGCGCCCGGCCGTGCTTGCCACCAGCCGCCCAGGTGACAGCGCGTTTCGCTGGCTGTCAGCCGCTGGCGGCTGCCGTTTCGAGTTGGGCGAGGACGTGGCGAGTCTGCTCGGGGATGGGCCGCGCGGCATCAATCTCCATGACTTCTTCGGGCGCGAAACCGTCCAGCGGGTCGGCGGAATCGCGCTGGGCGAGGTAGGTCTCCCAGCGGGCGTCTGAGACGCGCTGCGGGTCGCGGCTGCGGGCCACCAGTCTCTCGTGGATGACCTCCTCCGGGGCGGTCAGGTGGAGGATCGCGAAGCGCGCGCCGTGGCGGCGGGCCAGCTCGCGGGCGGCCAGGCGGTCGCGCTGGCGGATGTAGGTCGCATCGAGGATCACCGTCCGGCCGCGGTCCAATTGCTCGCTCGCGGCGTCCAGCAGCGCCTGGTAGACGCGTTCCGACATGCCCGGCGCGTAGATACCCGCGCCGTAGGCTTCCTCCCGGCGGGCGGTCGGCTCCAGGCCGGCCAGGTGCTTACGAGTGGAGTCTGAGTCGATGCGCCTGGCTGGCAGCATTTCGGCCAGCGCCGCCGCCAGCGTGCTCTTGCCGGTGCCGCTCAGTCCGCAGGTGATCAGCAGTCGCGGGCCGCGGTCGCCGACGCTGTAGCGGTGGGCGAGGTGGAAGAAGCGCTGCGCTTCGCGGGTGATGGCGACGGCCTCCTGCGTGCCGAGGCCGGGCTCGTCCAACCGGAACGAGGTCACCTTGCCGCGCACGACGGCGCGGTAGGAGCGGTAGAAATCGAGCACGGAGGCCACGTCCCAGCCCGTCTCCCGGGTGTAGGTGTCGATCAGCCGGTCGCTGAGATCGGGGCGGTTCAAAGCGTCGAGATCCATCGCCAGGAAGCCGATGTCGGCCACGACGTCGCCGTAGCGCAGGCGCTCGTTGAACTCGATGCAGTCAATGATCTGGACGCCGCCGTGCAGGTAAACGTGGTCGCAGCGAATATCGCCGTGCCCGTCGCGGATCATGCCAGCGGCCACGCGCGCCTCCAACAGCTCCCTCCGCTCCGCCAGGAAGTTGCGCGCGCTGGCCGCGATCGTTGCGTAGCTCTCCGGCGAGATGGTCCGCCCGATGTAGGGCTGGATCTGCTCGAAGTTCTCCTCGACGTTGCCGGCCACCGCCTCGGGCGTGCCGCGCCGGTCGATCTCCGGTCCGCGCGCCGCCTCCAGGTGGAAGCTGGCGATCTTCCGGGCGATGCGGTCGATTGTGGCGTCGTCGACGGCGTCGGCCAGTGCCAGCGTCCGCAGCGAGGCTTCGTCTGGCAGGCGCCGCATGTGTACCAGGTAGTCGATGATCTCGCCGTCGCCGCCCAGCCGGAGCTGCCCGCCGGCCAGCACCAGCGGGACGACGCCCAGGTAGATGTCGGGAGCCAGCCGCCGGTTCAGTTCGACTTCCAGCCGGCACATCTCGCGACGGCGCTCGAGCGTGGAATAGTCCAGGAAGCCGAAATCGACCGGCTTCTTGAGCTTGTAGACGTCGTCACCAGTGATGAAAACGGCCGAGGCATGGGTTTCCTCGACGCGCACGCCCGTCGCGCCCGGATAGAACGCCGGATCGCTCAGGCGCGCGATGATCTCGGCAAGCTCGATGGCCATCCTCGATTCAGCAGGCGTTGAGGTTCGACGCCCTAACGCTACCGAACCGCTAGCGCGGTTTACCATTGGATCTGCTCTCGTCGGCGGGCTTGACCAGCAGGTGAAGGCGTGGGCCATTCCGCTCCAGGTAGCGGTAGACGCGATTGACGTCACACTGCGGTCCGTCGGCGCCGGGGCGGTCGAGCGCCACCACCTCGGTGCCGGTCGTCCTGGCCAGCGTGGCCACCTCCTCGCCCAGTTCGCCGAAGCGCACCTCCCAGTTGGTGTGGATGCCCAGGAGGCGCAGGCTGGAAGCGATCTCGGCTAGCTGCTCCTGAGCCAACTGATATTCGGCCATCAGGTCAGCGTCGTCCGCCTCGTCGTGCTGCTCCAGCGTTACCAGCAGATAGACGTGGGAATCCAGCGGGGCGGCCAGCTCGGCGACCCACTCGGCGAGAACCCTGATCCTCCCCGGGTTGCCCGTGGCTGCGATCAGGCGCGCGAAGTTGGGCGGCGCGTCGATGGGATGGCTATCGAGTGTTACCAGCATCGCGCCGGGCCAGCGCTCCCAGGTGTGGATGTCTGTCGGGCCGGGGTGCCGGGGCGGCTCGACCAACAGGAAATAGTCGTTCTTCAGGTCGCGTAGGCTTGCCAGGGCATCGGGGTCGATGCGCCGCAGGCTGGGCGTGGAGCCGCCTGACGGCCGCTTGATAAGTGTGAGTGTGTTCGATTCCACAGTATTCCTCCAGCGCGCATGTGTGCAAGGTTGTGCCGGGGAGCCCCGCCCGTCGATGCGGGGTCGAGTGAAGGTGCGTACGGGCGGCCAGTACGGGCCGCTAGGCTCTCGGCTATCTGTAGCCTAACGAGCCGGACGCAACAGCCGGACAACGGCTGGCGCGCAGGGCGTTACAATGGCGTAACAATACGGCCTGCCGCCGCCTCACGCGGCCGCGCGGGCTCGCATGGGTAAGAGTTCGCGGGTTTAGAGCCCGCGTTATTCGGGGGCGACGCGATGCAGCAACGACAACTCGTCCTGGCAGTCGATGACGAGCCACCTATCCTGCGGCTGGTGCGTGCGCGCCTCAACGCCGACGGCTACACGGTCATCACGGCCACCAACGGTGAGGAGGCCGTGCAGATGTGCGAGGAGGAGCGCCCCGACATTGTGCTCCTCGACGTCATGATGCCCGGCATCGACGGCTACGAGACGATGCGCCAGATCCGCACCTTCTCCGACGTGCCGATCATCTTCCTGACGGCTCGCTCAGGCCCGGCGGACACGATTCGCGGGCTCGATTCCGGCGCCGACGACTACATCACCAAGCCATTCAACCCCGACGAGCTGGCCGCGCGCGTCGCCGCCGTGCTGCGCCGCGTCTCCGACGATGTCCCGCAGGAGCATGAGCGTCTGGTTTACGGCGACCTGGTGATTGACCTGGATCGACGCCTGGTGACGCTCGGCGGCGAAGAGGTGCACCTGACCCGCACCGAGTGGGAACTGCTCTATCAGCTGGCCTCCAACGCCGGTCGCGTCATGCGCCACAGCGAGCTGCTGTCGCGCATCTGGGGGCCTGAATTCCGTGACGAGACCTACTATCTGCGCACCTGGGTGAGCCGCCTGCGCGCCAAGCTGGAGCCCCACCAGCCCGAGGAATCGATCATCAAGACCTACCCGGGAATGGGCTACCGGCTAGAAGCCCCGGAGTAGCCTGTGTCGGCCATCGACGCGATCGCCCACTCCCTGACGGTCAGCCTGGGCGTGCCGGTTGACTCGACCGCGCAACATGCCCGCGCCGTCCGCGAGGCGGCGCGCCGGGCGCTGCGAACCAGCCAGCGGGACGCCGGCTGGTTCGAGGTCGATGGTCAAGCCTACTTTTACGCCGCCTTCGATGACCTGAGCGCCGACCTGCTGGTCGCGGGCCCGCTCGACCCCGGCTTGATGCCGGGCGCCGACCCGCTCTCCACGGAGATGCGTGAGCGTATCGCCGCGGCCGTCACCTCGGCCGCCCGTGGGCTGCGCCGCACGCTGGAAGCTCCCCAGCTGCGCATGGAAGTCACGCGCCAGATGGAGTTGCTGAGCAACGCGATCATGGCGGTCAGCGGTGAGTTGGAGCTGGACGTCGTCCTGCGCCGCATCGTCGACCTGGCGCGCAACTTCGCGGCTGCGCGCTACGCTGCGCTCGGCATCCCCGGCCCCAGCGGCGTGCTGGAAACTTTCATCACTGCCGGCATCAGCCAGGAGGAGGTCGAGAAGATCGGCGATTACCCGGTCGGCAAAGGCATCCTGGGATGGCTGCTCAAGCAGGACCGCCCGGTGCGCATCAACCGCCTCTCCGACCACCCGATGTTCGAGGGTTTCCCGCCGAATCACCCCAGGATGGAGAACTTCCTGGGCGTGCCGATCATCACCCGCGACGGCACCGTTGTCGGCAGCCTCTACCTGACCGAGAAGCGCTTCACCGACCATTTCTCGGTCGAAGACGAGATGATCGTCGAATTACTGGCCCGCCACGCCGCCGTTGCGATCGAGAATGCCCGCCTCTATCAGGCCCTGCGGCATCACGAGCGCCGGCTGTCCTTGCTGCTCGACCAGCTGCCCGAGGCCGTCGTTGTAATCGGGCGCGAAGGTGAGCGCGTCACCATCATGAACCAGCATGCACGCGAGCTGCTGGAGCTGGACGACGAGAGCCCGTTGCCAGAAATCAGCCAACTGGGCGCGCAGTATCGCTACCTCGACGAGAATGATCTCCCGGTGGAGTTCGATGAGATCGCGCCGATGCGCACACTGCGTAACGGTGAGGTCGTTGCCCGCGAGCTGGTGACGGTCGTCATGCCCGACGGCCTGCGGCGCACGCTGCTGGTCAACAGCGCGCCGCTCATGACCGCCGGCGAAGTGGAGGCGGCCGTCTGTGTCTTCCAGGACATCACCGAGATTCGCGATGCCGACCGCATCAAGGACGATTTCCTCTCGATGATCTCCCACGAGCTGCGCACGCCTCTGACGGCCATCCACGGCGGCAGCCAGATGCTCCTGTCGGGGCTCGGGAAGCTCGATGTCGAGACGCGCCGCGAACTGCTGACCGATATCCACCAGGAGAGCGACCGGCTGGCGTCGCTCATTCAGAACATCGTCCAGCTCGCGCATATCCGCGCCGGGCGCATCTCGGTCGAGTGCGAGCCGGTCCTGATGCGCTTCGTCGTCAACGCGGCCGTCGAGCGCTTCCGGGCGGATGGCGCGGGCCGCGAGTTCGTGGTCGACGTCGAGCCGCACGCGGTCGCCCTGGCCGACCCCGACCGGGTGGACGAGATGTTGACCAACGTGATCCAGAACGCTGTCAAGTACGCACCGGGCAGCGCGCCGATTGAGATTAGCGCTCGCGTGCGCGAGGAGGCCGTGGAACTGGCCGTGCGCGATCACGGGCCGGGCATCCCGCTGCGCGATCTGTCGAGCGTCTTCGAGCGCTTCGAGCGCGGCTCGCGCGCATCGTCCAGCACGCCGGGCATGGGTCTGGGGCTGTACATCGTCAAGCTGCTGGCCGAGTCCCAGGGTGGCAGCGTGCGCCTGGAACTGCCCGAGGATGGCGGCACCCGCGTGGTGATGACACTGCCGGCGGCCGTCGCGGACGAGGAGTTTTGAGCTGGTGCGAGGCGGCGAATGTTGCGGACTTGTAACGCGTGAACTCGTTCTGTCACGCCGGATTAACGGGGCGCGGCGTACTATCGTGGCGGTTGGGATTGTCGGCATGTCGCCCCCCGACAAGCCGGCTCCAGGTCCCCTCCGCTGCAGCCCCCTTCTTGGACCGACCGCCGTCATTCCCCGCTGACGGCGGTCGCGCTTTAACCAGGAGTCAGGGGACGCCAGGATCTTGAAAGGATTGCCACGATGACGCGCTCGATTATCGTCCCGCTCGACACGAAGCTCGAATCGGAGGTGGCGCTGGATGTCGCCACGAAGCTGGCACGCGAGCAGGACGCGGCGATCTATCTCTTCTCGGTAATCGAGGCGCCCTTCGAACTGGCCGTCTGGCTGCGGGCCAAAGAGACGATCGACGCCTGGGCCGAGCGCAACATCGAGGTCGATGCCTATCTGACGAGCGTTGCCGAGCGTATCGTCGAGGCCAACCCGGAGCTGCGCGTCGAGACGCTGGTCTCGACCGGCCACCCAGCCCCGGAGATCGCCGGCTTCGCGGCGCAGCAGCCGGAACCGCTGATCGTCATGGCTGCCCCGGGACGCAGCGGGCTGGAGCGCTTCCTGGCCGGCAGTGTGCCGGCCGCCGTGCTTCACCAGGCCCCCTGCCCGGTGATCCTCGTCCGCCAGCCCAGGGAAGACGAGGGAGTTGCCGAGTTTGTGATCGGTGATTTCGACCGTATGCTCGTCGCGCTGGACGGCTCGGAGTTCGCCGAGCAGGCGCTGGCGGCCGCTCAGGTCGTCTTCGGCGGGAGTGGGCTGACGCTGCATCTCGTGCGCATTGTCGAGACGTCCAAGTGGTTTGGCGCGACCTACTATGAGATGGATTACAGTGCTTTGAGCCTGTACCTCGAATCCGAACTCGAAGCGGCGCGCATCTACCTGCAACAGCACGCCGAGAAGCTAGAGGCCGCCGGCCACACTGTTACCTGGGAAGCTCGCGCCGGCCTCGTCGCCGACGAGATCACGGAGATCGCGCGCGACCAGAACGCCGGCCTGATTGTTATGGCGACCCACGGCCGCACCGGTCCGGGGCGCGTTCTGATCGGCTCCGTTGCCGAACGCGTCGTACGCCAGGCCGATCGCCCGGTTTTCCTCGTCAATCCGAACCCGGCCAGCTGACACCGCTGGCGCTCTTCCATCGCCAGCGGAACTCCGCTCTCCAGACGCACGATAACCGCGGTGGTCACCTCAATTGAGGTGGCCACCGCTCTAATTCCAGCAGGGAACCGTGCAGTGACGTCCCCGACATCGCGCCACCCCCGAAAAGTCCTGGATCGTAACGACCTTGTAACAGCGTGAGGGTTTCGATAATCACGGCTGTAA